>Ga0100403_1002607_pt1 | contig 14174 bp, 8 predicted proteins | sample CryGeymet201501t_FD_83663 | JGI IMG/M metagenome (GOLD analysis project Ga0100403, IMG submission 83663) | Groundwater microbial communities from Crystal Geyser aquifers in Utah, USA - Crystal Geyser metaG 2015-01t | ecosystem: Environmental > Aquatic > Deep subsurface > Groundwater | place: USA...
GAGCTTTGACAATGTGGCGCAAAATGAAGCGCTGATTAATGAGCTCAAAGGAACATTATTTGAATTTCGACTGGCCCAAGAATTGGCCCAACATTTTAATCTGTTACCGCTCTTTATGTCTCAATTGCCCTCTGAGTTAACAGCAAGACTGCAGCATTATGAAATGTGGTTGCGTCAAAATGATCGCTCTCTTTTAAAAGGTTTGATCGAACTTGGAAAACAAACATCCCTGAATTTGATCGATCATTTAGATTTTTCCCCTGAAAATATTGTTCTGACTGGTAAAGAACAGCAATCAGAATGGGGAGAAGGCGATTTATGCCTGATTCAAGGCGAGCGAAAACAATTTATTTCGCTCAAATTGTGTAAGGATCACGCTTTTGTGAATACTAAATCTGGGGGAATCAAAAGTTTTGTTGAAAAGTACTTCGGGGATTCCTTTGGTCAAAAAGCTTTTGAAGCTCAAAAAGTGATCACAGAAGAGCTTGATCGTTCTTTTCATCTGCTAGGACAACAGCTTTATCATCATTTTGATCTCGGAGATTTTCAAGGCTCCTTTGATGATCGATGGCCTAGTGAATGGTTGTTACCTGGTCAAATCCCCCAAGATGCACGAGACTTCATGTTTCAACATTATGGAAGAATGATTCAAGAACTATGGAGGGGACTTATTTCTTTGCAAACTCTTTCTCATGAAAAATTTGTTCAGTGTTTATATCCTCTTTTTGGATTTGCTCATGGGGATGTTCTGCAGTTGATTTGTTATCATGGTGAAGAAGATCAAAATAAATATCAGATGAAAAAGATTGTTATTCGAGATCGAAAGTATATAAGTGAACAACTTAAAAAATTAGAGATTAAGCCACCTAAAAATGATTTAGCTTCGCTGGAATGGACAATGGGAGAGCTTGCATTCCAATTAAGAGTGAAACCCATGAATAAAATTAATGCTCAAGCCTTGAAGGTGAATTGTTCGATAAAGGAGCTTAAATGAGTTCTCTTATCGTCGTCTGGGATAACGAAGAAGAAGTTCCTAGCTCGTTATTGAGCTATATTCAATTTCATCAATGGATTGGTCCAGTCAAACCTAATGAGGTTCGTGATCTTCCCCAATTGCCACAATTGATTTTTTATCGTTCACCCAATGGTCCGATTGATTGGTGGCAATGGACCAGGGCCGCTTCTCGTTTTGAGCATGTTGAAATGGCGTTATGGGTTTTAAATAAACAAGCTCGCATGATTCAACTTGATAGCAAAGGGCATATTGCAGAGGCGGGCATTTTTCCTGCACATACTAGAGATGGATTTATACCTACAGGTATTGTCTATTTACGTAGTAAACAAAGTGTTGATGAAGAAAAAATCTTTATTCCCACCATGGAAAGTAAAAGAAAACCTCTCGCTGTTAGTGAGTATCGAGGGGCCATTCTGCTTGATCGTGATGGCGTTCTCAATCAAGATCGAGGATATGTCTTTCGCGACAAAGATTTGCAATGGGAAGAGTTGGGTGTGCGCTTAATCGCGACTGCTAAAGAACACGATCTCGATGTTCATGTTTTAACCAATCAATCTGGAATCGGTCGTGGCTATTATCGAGAAGAGGAAGTTCAAGTCCTTCATCTTCAAATGAATGACCTTTTATCGGCGAGAGGACTTTCCGTAGACAGTTGGTCTTTTTGTCCTTATCACCCGAAAGGAGTTGATCCCTATTTTTTTAAATCCCTTCTAAGAAAACCTGGGCCTGGTATGCTGCTTGAGTTACTGGCAAATTGGCCATTAGATCCTTTGCATTTATTAATGGTTGGGGATAAAGCTTCAGATCGACTTCATTATCCAGGGCTGCCTGTTTTTCTTATTCATCGCCAATACGATGTCGACAACGTCGATGCTTTCACCTTTGAAGATGAAAATGAATTAGTTAACCATGTGGAATTATTTCTAGAGAATCTCTAAAAAACGGACACTTCTTTGTAAATATTACAAATTGTCCATGTCACAAAGCATTTGGCTTTATCCTACATTCATCTATTAAAAAAAGGAAAATTGAGGAGTTTTTCATGTCTCTCTTGAAGAAAAGTACACTTGTTATATCTCTTGTCTCATTGTCGCTCCCTTTGATGGCGCAACAAACTCGAGATCTTGGAGATCTTCTTCAAAAGTTTCCTCTTCAAACTCTAACGGAAACAGAAAAAAATATCATTAAGAATTTGTCTTCACGTTATCCCGTTCCTAAAGATCGTCCCCAAAGTTGCCCAATGGAATCGAAAAACTATAATGATATTCGGGCAAAAATTGAAAGCATTCGAGAGTTATTTAAAGATACAGACTGTCTCGATGATCCAACAGTGCTAGATCAAATTACGACTCAAGCGGAATCAGTTCAAGCGGGATTATCGACCGCTGCAACAACTGCTGGTATGTCAGCTTCAACAGTCGATCAATTAGGTTCGCAAGTGCCGGTTCAAGTTAATGGTCAACAGGTGGGCGCCCTTCTCGGAAATCTTAATAATCTCCTTTTTAAAAATAAATGTTCTTTGAAAAAAGGTACTGTTTTAGAGCGTGGCGCTGATGTCATTCAAAACTTCGCCCAAATTGGTTTGCTCGTTCCAAACTCAAATGGACTTATAATCTCTGGTGGTGGTTTAGCACTCGCTACGCTTATGCGAATGGTTGATAATCTCTTAAAGAAAGACTTTGATTTCGATAATAATAGTGATCGTCAAAATTTCATTAAGCTCAACTGTGCTTTCTACGATTTACGTCACCAAATCGAACTCTCAGGAATGCTCGATGTGGCGACAGATGAACATAAAAGTGATTTGTCTCGAATCGAAACGCAAATGAAAGAGTTGAAAGGTAAGCTTGAAACTAATGCTAAAAATATTGAAGCTCTCTCTAAGGCCATCGAAGATGACCGTAGTGATTTTCTAAAGAAAAATCTAGGAGAAATGCAAAAATTTGCTGAAAATTTATCAATTGCTAAACAATCACTTTCTCAATCTTTAGCGGCAAATGCCTCTCGTCCTGCTGCTGTTGAGCAAAGACAAATGATTTTAACAGTTACCAAGCTACGCAAGGACTTAGTCAGTGGTCTTGATACTTATATGGAACGTGGATTGGGCCTAATCGCTCTTTTTGATCTCGACTTCAAAAATGCTCTTTTAAAATTTGATCCAGTTGAGCAGAAAGATGAATTTACATCGATGGTTGGCTTATCTACTACTGATTTCGATCAAAAAGTAAGAGCGAATCTTTTGTTTCATGTTGAAAGAATTGCTAATGACCTAACGGATCTTGAAGCTAAGCTTAACAGTCAATGGTCAAAGGAAACGCGAGTTAATGGTCTAGAAGCTAAGGATTATATCAAAGCAGCCCAAAAGAAATTGGCAGATTCAAGTGGTGAAGTCAAAAAGGGACATGCCTTACTGGAGAGCTTTAAAGAAAGACTTTCAAGAGTGATCGAGTCTGATTCTGGATTTACCATGAATGATGATGGAACAGAGAATAAAACAACTATCCTTTCTAGTTTTGATGAGATTACAGAGCAAATCTATGGAAAATGGGGATTTGAGTTTTTACAGTACACGACTAAACGAGCGACAGAAGGACTTAATGAGTTTAGTGCTAGCTACAAAATATTCAGACAGCATCACCTCGATAATGGCCAAGTTCCACAAGTGGATTCAAGAACAGAGTTACAGCGAATTTTTGCTTGTCAGGATGTTCGTCCGGTTAGAATGAGATTTTCTTTGGCCGATTCACTTGCTCAACAAGGGCACGATTTTGTTTCCACCAATAAGGATCTCTTTCATGCTGAGATTCCAAGAGTTTTCTTAGGAAGCACTGGAGATAGAACGGGTATTCACAAAATTCGTTCTAAGTTTGAAGTGATTCAAGAGCAGTATAAGTCGACATACGTTGCCACTAAAATTCTTAATAATGAAACGATTGATCCTTCTCTCAAGGAGAAGTATTTAGGCCGCAGAGCTGAAAGAAAGAACTATTTAGGTGTCGTTATGCTTGAAGTTGATAAGAAAAAGCACGATGCTCAAATTCTTCAAGAGTTGAATGAGAGCTTTAATTGTCATCAGCTTAAAAACTCTAGTCATCTTTAGAGAACCTTACTAATCAGATCAAGCAATAAACCCCTGTTGTTCAGGGGTTTTTTTGCTTAAAATAGTCCCATGAATGATTCAACAGAAAAAAAATCCCGCAAAGGGTTAGTGGTTCTTTTATCTCTTTTTGGAATAACAATTCTTATTCCCTTTCTTTATTTTTTAATTATTATTCCACGTGCTGATATTCAAAAATTGTCCAAGGGATATGTTGAAGTGAAAGTCACAAAAGAGGGAGTGGTTTATACTCAGACGGATAAGAAACCTCAGCACTGGGTTTCCTATAACGATGTTAATTATGTTGCTCTCCATGCTCTCGTCGTAAGTGAAGATTGGTTGTTCTACGATCACAAAGGTTATGACTTTGAACAAATGAAAAAAGCCTTTGAAGACACCATTGAAAAAGGTGAGCGTTTGAGAGGGGCAAGTACTATTTCTCAACAGGTCGCAAAGAATTTATATCTCTCATCTGAGAGAAGTTATCTACGAAAATTCAACGAACTTATTTTTGCCATTTATATGGAAAGACATTTGTCGAAGCAAAAGATCCTTGAAGTCTATATGAATATCATTGAGTTTGGGCCAAGTCTCTATGGTATAAAGCCCGCTTCTAAAAAGTATTTTAATAAAATACCAAAAGACTTAACTCCTCGAGAGGGTGCTTTTTTAGCGATGCTGCTGCCTAATCCGAAGAAGTATTCGCAAAGTTTTCGTGAGAAAAAACTGACAGAATTTGCTCAAACCACAATAGATGAGATTCTTGAAAAAATGGTCCAGGCCAAATATCTCAAACGTGAAGATCTTGAAGAAGCGCGCAAGGGACTCTTTTCTTGGGAGACGGGAGAGAGTTCAATTCCTGGCCAGGAAACTTCTGGTTCTGGATCTGCAACTGGTGGACAAGCAACGCCATCTCAACCTGGAATCGACCCTAACAAGCCTCTCCAGTTAGAGCAGCATAAAGCTTCCACGAAAGATGTTGATCGCAAAAAAGGCACTAAGAAAGCCCGCAAGAAAAGAGGTGACTCTGATTTTCAAGCTGATAGTGATTTGCAGTTAGAAGAAAATCCAGAATTTGATAAAGATGCCATCATCGAAGACACTTCAGGACTAGATGAAGAGTTTTCACTCGAATAATTATTGGTTAAGCAGAGATTGAATAATTTTGCGTTTATAGCGCAATTGAGTATCGTCTTTAATGAAGTCGACTAATTTATCTTTTATAATAACACTCGGAACAGCTTAGCTTAAATTCTTCCACACATCGCGGGAGTCATTTTCTTGAATATTGCGAAGGTAATCAGAGACCTGATAGACAGTCGGCTTAGGAGAAGGCGAGGCCCAAAAAAGCCCTAGCACATGCCCTGATTTGGCACTAAGGACAGCTGAGCCTGAATCTCCTGGAGAGAGATCACACCCAGTGGCAAACGACCAAACTTCAAGTCTGAGATGATCATCAGGATCAGGATTACTTAAAATTTTATAACGAGAATCTGGAGAGAGGACTCTGCAATCGGTACTCATTTCTAAACGCGGATAGAGGTCTTCATTAAGGGCGCGACCATGTCCAATTGTCAGAAGCTGAGTGCCTTTAGTAATTTCTGTATCAAAAGCAAAACGAAGAGGAAGAATATCTCTCAATCCATTTTCAATCGCCGCCGTTTTCTCCAAAGAAAAGATAATGAGATCGATATCAGGAAGATCGACGATAATACGCTTACAAATTCCTGAAACGCCAGCAAGTGTGAATTTTACTAAGGGTGCAAAAGTCGTCAGACCACAGGTGAGCACGTTGGCAAAAACGTGATAATTAGTCGCTACCAAATATTCTCCATCAATATTTCCAAGATAGAATCCAGTTCCAATATTAAACGCAGAAATGATTTTAGCAGTAGCGAGAGCAGCTCTTCGAATTTGAAGATCTTGCAGATGCTGAGGTTGAGTGAGTAAATCGATACGGTCCCACGAACTCCCTAATCGATAAGGGGAGGAACTAGAACTTTGGTTTTCCAACCGACTATTATCAGCTGAAGAAAGCAACCCAGAGTCCTTCGATTGGCCGCACGCTGTGAGAAGTAGCGCCAAGACCATCGCAATAGGGAAACAAATTTTACCTAAACGCATTGACTGGGTTTTAGCACATTTAAAGTGGCGAACCTAAGACGCAGTGAGAAGTGGATATTTTTTTTAGAGTGATTTTCTACACGGTCAGTTATTTCAATAGTTTAGCGCAATTTTAAACACTTAAAGCATTGGCACAGCTCTTGTAAACAATCTCTGTATCAGTGTTTTATTGAGGAGATAAGTCCATGAAATGGTTAAATTCAGCCCTTCTCTTTCTGTCCATATTCTTGACGGCCGTCAATGGATTGAATGCAGCAGTTTCTGACCCTAGCGTTTCATACAACGTAAAACGTGGCGATGTGATTGTCTCCGAAGAAGGCCTCGTTGTCTTGAACGTTCCTATGGATTTAGTGGTCCGTAAGGCCAAAGAAATACTCCTAGCACCAGGAACTCAAATCGTTGAGCTTTCACGATTTGAAATGGATCCTGCTCAAAACCTCATGTTGATGGAAGGTGTGGCAGAGCTACCAGCTGATATTATCACCGATATGAATGATATTGCAGGAGGCGGAAGCTTTGCCGTTAAACATCACTTCAAAATTGCTTTCAAATTACCTTCAAGTAAAAAATTGGCGATGACTCGATTCTTTAGTATCGATATCGTGGAATTTAAACTTGATGGCCAAAGTTATTTAAATGCTCTTCACCGCTTAGGTCAGTTCGCGGTAGGACTTCTCGTTAATACATCTTTCATGGATTACATGCTCGACATTACTCCTGAAGTATGCACTCAAACTGAAGGTGAACCGCTATCGGATATGATCAAGCGAATGATTGAACAAAAAGGAATTCGCATCCACGGCAACTCTATTTCGTTTAAACTCAATCTTAAAGAAATGGGAATTTTTAAAGATTATGCTGAAGTTGAAGACTTGCGTGTGTGGAAAGTAGCTCCCGTTCTTTTAAAAGGAACTCAGAAATATGTGTTAAGAATTGAGGCGGGCTTAGGTGTTCCGGCCAATGAATGGTTTGCTGCCGATTCTCAAAGACAAGAAAATGATAACCGCACCCTCATGGAAGTTCGAAAAGATGTTCTAAGTAAGTACTCAAGCATTCCTGAGACCATGAAGCATTTTAATCAAACAATTGCTCAGTATAAGAAGCAGATGAATCTCGAGAAGATTTCTGATCGCGGTCAAAAAGATGATCGCCGTTTAGTTAGCGTTCTAGAAAGCAAAGCGCGCTCTGCACTCGATATGAAGAATGAGCTTTTCTTGGCCAATCCAGAAGATCATTACAATTCATTTATCGCTGAAGGTGATGAATACATTATAAGTGTTTTATCAGCTCTTAAAAAAGATGAACTTACTCGTTCTCGCATAAGCAATGGCGGCAGAGCTGGAAGTGATCGCCCTTTCCTTGTTAAAAGACTCTCTCAAGAAACATTTTCGCAATTGGTGAGATACTTTAGAGACTTTGAATTTGAAAATGAACAAATGTTTCCAGAAATTGAAGCGATCTTTGACCCAACGGTTCCTGGTGTGATCCTGCGCGGAATAATGAACGTGAATATCAATGTTTTTATGGCCATGGGAATGGAAGGTTCTCCGGTTGTTTTCGATCAAAAGAAGCCTTGGCGAGCCGCCGAAGACCGTTACGGCGCAGGAATGCCATTTGAAGCTACTCTTAAGCTTACTCTTTTTGATAAGTCAGAGTTGGGTATTGATGTGACTCATTTTTCAATCCTATCTGATTCAGAGAGAACAAACCTAGATGTTAATGGAAAGCACGGCCAAATTATTGCTACTTGGGTAAAAATGGCGATCGTTAATACTTTAGCGACAACTCTCTTCGAAGATCCACGCGATCCAGGTCAACCCCAAGGAACACCTGCTCCCGTTGATCCTAATCGTATAAAGAATAATGTTATTGCTCTTGAGAAAAACTATAAGAGTCTTCGTGGTCAATTAAGTTATAAAGCTGAAGATTTATTAAAACTTGCTACTCTCGATTTAGAAAATAATCCTTTCTTAACTGCAGGTGTTGAACACGTTAAGCGCAAAAGTGATTTTATTTTAAAGAACTTGGTTCGTTACGATGAAGAAACGGGAATGATCATCGCCAAGCTCGATCCTCGTTTGGCCTCTGAAACGATTATGGCGTCTCAGAACAATGTTCAAATTTGGAATATTGGCCCTTATTACTCTAAAAAATTAAATCGCACCTTCTTTGAACTCGCTCTTGGTAATATGACTCGTTCAAAGGGTTATTTAAATGAACAACAAAGGCGTCCAGAAGAGCGCGATTCCCTAGAATTCGTAGGAGTTGATGAGTCTCGTGATCAAGTGCCTTGGGACATGCAATTGAATCTTGATCTTAAGAGTTTTGAAGCTTTGGCAAATCAAATCTTGGCCGATGCTTATCAACAACAAAACAAAGAAGTGAATGCTCTGTTAGCTAAAGAAAATGAACTCGAGTCTTATTTGATTCGTGACATGACGATCAAAGCGATCTCTGGCCATGAAGTTCAAATGGGCATGGTGTTGACTCATATTAAGAAATCAGAAAGAAGTCGTATCAATCCTGCTAGATGGTTTGGCGATTCTCATACTATTGATAAGAAATCTATTTCTCTCAATTTAGTATTAGGATTAAGAGCCGCGAATCTTAAAGAATTTAAAGACAAGCTTAAATTAGCTCCAAACGAAGTTATTTTGTCTCAAGACGTTCTTGCTGTAGACGTAGTAAGAGCCGGGTTAACCATGAGTGGAGACACAGGATTGGTGGATAAAATTGTTGGTCTTGTGGCCCGTGATCTCGACTTTAAGAAAAGTTCATTAGCGAAAAAACTCAAAGTGTTAGTGCTCAAGTTTGCCCACGGCTTTCTCCATTCTACAGACCCAAATAAAAATGGAAATATGGAATTGGGTGGAGTTCGTCTCAACCAATATGCGAAAATCATCACTCATGATGAAGAGATCTTGATTCAATTAAATCCTCATCTTGGTGGTCAAGCTTTTGAATTAAAGCTTTTACCAAATGCAGAGTATAGAGGTGAAAAGACCGGAATCGTGCTCGATGCAAGTCATAATGAAATGAACCTTGATTTTACCTCAACGGGATCATTATCAACTCTTGATAAGGGCGACATGGTTACTTTGATGAAGAAGGCGAGCGAACTCTTTGCAATAGTGAATCAAGAAAATGATCCGGCCAAGTTCTTGGCCATGTTTAGTGATAGAAGCTTAATGGATAAGGTTTTTTACAATAGTGATTATACCAAGCTTTCATTCATGCATAAGTTGAAGCGTCTGATGAATATCTATCCAGGAGTCTTGCGCTTTATTGAACTCGATAGAAGTGTCATCGATACCATAAATGCTCAACTCAATACTCATTTTGGCATCAGTTTAAGTCCGGTAAATAAAGAACAGATCACTTCGACGGGAGCAGAGCTGATTTACTTCGCAACAGTTACTACTGTTCTCAAAGTGAATATAGATCGTATGGTTTCTAAAATTAATTCAATGAATTTAGGTTCTTCAGTTGATATAAGCGACTGGACCAATTTATCAGCTGAATTAGAGAGAAGATATATCAATCCATTACTTACGACTTATAAGAAAGATTTTCACAGTATGAACCAAAGAATGGCAAAAAAAGGTATAACGGACTGGAACATGACTTTTTATCCAGATGCCTTATTTGCCGAGTCTTGTTTTGATCTTATCAGTGGTCTTCGAGGAGAGCGAAACTAATGAAAAAGTGGTTGTCCCTATTCTTTTGTTTATTCCTAAGTTTGCAATCAGTTCATGCACAGGCAGATGAATCGACCGCTCATGGTCCCATTGGAATGGATCAAGCAAAACTTCAAACTGTAGCTCGTAACATATTTAATATGTCTCAAGTAATGACTGAGAAGTTCCTAGTGGCTGATGCGATCGGACTTTCTTTCTATATCATGCGCTATATGGCCGAGATCGGCGAATACACTTTAGTTAATAAAGATATCAACGCTTTAATCGTTGCCTTCGAAAAGATAACAAAAAAAGAGGCAAGCCCTGAAACAAAAGATTTCTTGGCCCAAGTTCAAAGTGTAGACTTTGGTATTAGACGCGGAAAATTCTACGCCAGAGTTAATACTTTTAATGGTTCAGAAGGTGCTGTTATTCCTATTCATAAACTTTCAACAGAAGAAGATTCTTCAGTTGAAGAAATTGTTGAAGTAAGAGTGAAAGATAAAGCGGAGCTCTATTTTACTGAAATCGAGGGAGCTGATGCTCTTGAAGAGTTGAAAAATTTCGTCATTAAAAAAGTTCATTTCATTTGGCCGACGGCAATATTGGCTTCTGCACTTAATCAAGTTCATCCTGATTTGAAGAAAGTGATTGGAACTTATGTTTCTTCAGCGAAGCGTCCTGCTCCTCCATTGAATATTGAAATGGAAGGTGTATCAGTGTTGGTGAAAACATCGACAATTTTAAAAGATATCAATTTTGAATTTGATCGTTCTGTCTTTATGCCAGGAATTGTAATCGGAGATAATCAACCCGTTCCGAGTTTGATGATGAGTGGAAAGTCGGGTCTTATTAAGCTTAAAGTGTCTGTTGACCAATAAGAGCTAATTAGGCACACTTCGAGCTTATGAAACTTCAAGTTCTTTGGTCTAATTCCCAAGATCCCTATCTCAACGCCGCTCACGAAGAGTGGCTTTATACGAATATTGCACCCAAAGAACCCCTTTTTTTTCTTTGGCAAAATACTGATTCCGTTTGCATCGGTCGTTATCAAAATCCATGGTCAGAGCTTCATATGCGGGCGATAGAAGAAGAAAATATCCCTGTAGTTCGAAGAATTTCTGGTGGCGGCACTGTTTTTCATGATCTTGGAAATCTTAATATTAGTTATATGCATCCAGGTTCTGAATACGATAAAAAAATCAGAATGCTTCCCGTTATCAATCATCTTAAAAACTTGGGGGACATTTCTATTTCTGAACGCGGTGATGGATTGATAAAGAAGGATGGGCATCAGTATAAGTTTTCAGGCTCTGCTTTTAAAAATCGACATTCTTCCTCTCTCCATCATTTTACTTTGTTGCTTAATAGCGATCTGGATAGACTTTGGAAATTTTTGAAGAAAAAGAAATGTGATTCATTTATTGGGCGATCAATGCCATCGACGAGGATGGAAGTTTCAAACTTAGGCATTCCTAATGCTAAAGAATGGGCGAAAAATTGGGCAACTCAGCAAGGTTTTGATTGGCAAGAATTTAAATCAGAGCAATTGGATCAAACTTATCACTCTAAGTTTTCATCAGCAGAGTGGAGGTTTGCAGAAACTCCAGATTTCAATTTTAAAGATCGTCAAAATCAACATTTTTTAACTCTTCAGAAAGGAAAATTCGTCGGTGAGAACGGAAAGAGCTTTTCCCATCAATTAGAATGTCATCATTCTTCTATTGATGCCTTGCGTGAGTTGATTCAGGGCGATTATTTTTTTGACCAATTATTTTAAAAAATGAGTTTTTGTCTGATGCTCTAAGATTGTCACTCTAGGACCTTTTGTCTAAACTGATGTCTCTCAAAGAGGTGCATTCATGTCAGGGCAAGTTCTTGCAGCAAGACGCTTTTATTTTAAGTATATCCTAGGCCGTTGGTGGATCTATCTCATCGGCATTTTTTCGGTTCTTATTACAAATGCTATGCAAGTTTATTCAACTCGTTTAGTAGGTTGGGTTATTGATTTTTTCAACGCTGTTGATTTGCCTGCTCATCTTTTAGGCAGTGATCGCAGACAAACTTTTATAAATCTCTTTATTTTTCTTCTCGGTTCACGACTTCTTTTGATGATCTCTCGTTGGGCCTGGCGTGCCTCACTTGGACGTCAGAGTCATTATGCAGGTGGTGAGCTCAAAACTAAAATTTGGGATCATGTTCGCTTTTTTCCCCGCAAAGATCTGGATCGTAAATTTACAAAAGGTATTCTGATGAATGCCAATACTAGTGATGTCCAATCGGCGAGGATGCTCTTTGGCTTTACCATCGTCATGATTACCGATGTCATCTTCCTTGGGCTATTCACTTTTCTTTCGATGGCGCTTATTCATTTAAAAATGGCCTTGTTGAGTCTCTCTGTTCTTATCTTAGTTCCGATCTTTATTCGTTTCTTGAGTGAGCGTGAAATTAAAAGCTATGAAGATTCACAAAATGCTTTGGGAGACTTAAACGATCTTTCATCTCAAGCTGTTTCCACTGCTCGTTTGCAGCGTATGACTCAAACTGGAGACTTTTGGTTCAAGCGTTTGATGACGGGAGCTCAGTTTTATCGAGACACTCGTTTAAAGGCGGTTAATATTTCATTGCTCTTCGTGCCACTAATGGGCTCGGCTTCAATCTTGGGTTTAATCGCCATTTTCGCTTATGGACTTCATTTATATTTTCTTAACCAGTTAGGACTCGGTGATTTCTTAGCGATGCAAGGTCTTGCTATTCTTTTGCAAGATCCTTTGTTTGAATTGGGTTTTGTGATTTCTGATTGGCGAAAAGGGAGAACCTCTCTACAACGTCTTTCAGAGATTTTTATCCATGATCGACAAAAGGAACTCTACCATCAAGGTGCTGCGATCGAACAAAAAGAGACTGTTCTTGATGTTCAAAATTTGAGTTTTAAGTACGCTGAGTCCGAAAGGTATTTAATTAACGATCTCAATTTGACTCTTAAGCAAGGTGAGAGATTAGGAATTACCGGCCCAATTGGTTCAGGGAAATCAACTTTGATTAATCTTTTGGCGGGATTGGAACTTGATTACACTGGTAAAATTTCTCTTTATGGACGAGAGTTTCACGAGTATCAACATAATCAGTTAAGACGCTTAGTAAGTGTAGTTCATCAAAAGCCTTTTCTCTTTGCAGATACGATTCGCAAAAATATTTCAGTCGATCGCGATATGACTGAAGAGCAGATTTGGCATGTTCTGAAACTGGCCTCGCTTGATCAAGACGTTAAGGGATTTGCCCAAGGAATAGATACTCCGTTGGGAGAGTGGGGCATTAACCTTTCGGGTGGACAAAAACAGCGCATGACACTTGCTCGTGCACTTGCCCTGAGACCTATTGTTTTATTCCTCGATGATTGTTTAAGTGCTGTTGATACTGTGACTGAAGAGAAAATTATGCAGAATTTGCATAGTGAACTTAAGGGAACAACTCTAGTTTGGGTTGCACACCGTAAATCGACTTTGAAATATTGTGACCGTCTGTTGGAGATGAACCATGGGATCGCCAAGTTTCTTGAATGAAGATGAGCAAGAAGAATCCCGCCTAAAAGGGGTTCGAATCAAAGACTCGCGTGCTTTTCGTACGCTTCTTCAGTATGCCCTCGAAAGATGGCCAGGCTTTTCCCTCGCCATTGGTATGATGTTGATGGGATCTTTCGTTTCAATTTTATCTGCTCGTTATATGGGCGAATTAGTTGAGAAAGGACTTATGCCAAGATTATGGGATAAGTCTCTCTTGTATTCAGGTATCATTGTTGGTCTAGAAGCTTTTGGTGTTGTTCTCCAGTGGTTTGGGCGAAAAAATTTGGCCCGTGAATCAATGGCCTCACTGTTATCTATGCGTGAAAAATGTTTCCGTCATTTGCAAGTCTTGCCACTCAAATATTATGACCGGCAACCATTAGGTCGAATTGTAACGAGAGTCTCCCATGATATTGAAGGCATTGAAGAATTCTTTTCATCTTCACTCGGCAGATTATTACAAGCAGTTCTTACAGGTGTTGTTGTTTTTGTCACAATGATCGCTACAGATTTAAAGCTTGGCTTCATATTGCTCTCTCTTATGCTTCCTACCATGGTGATGATTTCTATCACCAAAAGATTTAACAGAGGTCTAAATAGAAGTGTTTCAAAATTATCCGCCATGTTGAATGCCAAGCTCTCTGAGTTTATTTCAGGAATTGATGTTATCCGTTCTTTTGGAGCAGAGGACTGGAGCA
>Ga0100403_1002608_pt1 | contig 14172 bp, 14 predicted proteins | sample CryGeymet201501t_FD_83663 | JGI IMG/M metagenome (GOLD analysis project Ga0100403, IMG submission 83663) | Groundwater microbial communities from Crystal Geyser aquifers in Utah, USA - Crystal Geyser metaG 2015-01t | ecosystem: Environmental > Aquatic > Deep subsurface > Groundwater | place...
GGCGCAAAGAATTCTTCATAGCCTAACCGATTTGCGCCTTCATTGGTGATCGACCATAAGGCGCCTAATCTGTCGATGAAAACATGCTGATTCTCGTCACCTGCGACCGCATTCCGAGACGCAATCCCTGGTATATGTGCTAAATCCTTCAGACCGAATGTGGAATCCGAAGGGAACATGGCAGTAACCCCATTATCACCATAGACCATTAGAAACTTCCCCAGCTTCTTGATATGGCGGACTTTGCCTTGCCAGGGCATTGGCATAAAGCCCCATTCGTTCCGCTTCATCATATCGTGCAATCGATTGCCCGGCGTAGATGTGGCTGAATGATATTGAGGGGCAGTATAGGCGCCGGACAATCCACTTCCGGTAGTCGCCTCTGTTACGCTGATTAACCAGGGTAAGGCGGCTTCGCCAATCGTGCTCCAAAAGACAAAATTCTCGCCCATCGGTATGGACATATCGAAGTCATCTGGGAAATTCGTCGCCCAGGCACGAAAGAGATTTTGCCAATTCTCATCCGACCAAAATTTTCCCGTTTCAAATCCGCCCAATATCTCTTGACCAGTATCATAGGAAGCAACTGCTTCAATAGCAATCTTATCTTCACAGTAGACTACCGGTCGGGTATCAAGATTACTCTGACCTCTGGCAAATATGGTGCATCTGCCATTATTCAGGAGCCAATAATTGTGCATATCGGCGAATTGCCAACTGCTACCCTCTGGGATGGTTCGTTTGGTGCCTGTTCTGGCGTCCCAGACTTCAAATAGGCTAAGCAATCCAGTCCGGTTATTTACGGAATAGATCTCCGTTTTATCCGCCAAGATCGTAATCTCCGACCCTTTGAAGACCTGTGGGAATGGAAAATCGAATTCTATATCCGTGATTACCGGCATCACCAATAAAGACTCATAAGGCACAAGCGATCTTATGCCGTTGAGCATTATAGGTTTAGCATTGACACATTTCATCAATCCGGGCACATTCAGTTGATTCCGATGGTCTGAACGGAGTCCTTGGACGATGAAGTCATCGAACGACTTAGGGAACTTTCGCATGATTATTTACGCCGTGAAGTACGGTGTGTGCCACGTAATCGGCTGCATACTTTATACGGATTCGCTTTTTTGCGACCCCGTTTTCGATTTGAAGCTTTCACGTGGTTTATGCAACGATGCCAACGTGCTGGCATTAGAACTTCTCCCGCATTATCCAACCTCTGGTAATAGCCTGATTCGTCATCTGCATGCCAATCGCTCCTAAACTAAGGTCCAAAGCCGCAAGGGCATCATTCATGCCTTCTCTATTTCTGGATACCTCTTCCAGTTTGTATCGAGTTGCCGCTACAAGTGAATCGGGATGGACTTCGGTCCAGAAACTTGTGTCCAGACTTTGACCTCTGGTCGTACCGCCCAGATACCCTGCCTGTTCGTCTGATTCATCAAACGTCAAACCAGTGCTATCTACGTTGGCGAATACGATAGAATTGCCATCACGCCCTGCCGTTGCTGCCGTGATCGTTACAGTAGTCGATCCCGCTACTGCCGTTACCGAAGTTAAATCAGCATTAACTGCCGCGGCAATATTAGTGCATTGTTCCGCGGGAGTCGCACCGATAGTAACTTCGCCTGTTCCGCTTCTGAGTACTTTCCAGATAAAGGTCTGGGAATCTATGGTGAAGGTTTCGTCGGCAACTGGCAGATCATCAACGGTTATGGTTCCTACTGCCGCGATATTATCAGCCAGGTCGGGATGGAAAAACCTGCCGACCACTATAATCGTATAGGTTTCCAGCGCTTTGGGATAGAAGAGGATACCCTGGGCGGCGTAATTGGATTGGAAATCCAGAGATTCGTAATCATACATGCCGGTATAATCCACCGGGACTCTATCAGAAAGCGGTGGCGCAATCTGGATATTGTCGATGGAATATCGGTAAGGTACGCCGCTTGCTTGATCGGCTATTGGTCGATATTCGGCAGCACGTAGTTCACCCAGATTCATCGGTCTAAGTCTCTGCCTTCCTATTGTGCCATTAGCGATCCAGACTTCGTAGATGATAATAGCACGTGGAATATGCAGGTAATAATCGCCCGATGACAGCGTGGCATGATATGGAGCTTTGGAACGGGGATGATCTACAGTTAAGTCCAGTAAGGCCTGTGCTCTGTTGATATAGTACCGAAGACCTCGATCTGTACCGGATGCTCCCTGTAGATCATTCCGTCCCATTTCCTCCAGAATCTGTGCTTCGATTTGAGCTAACGTCATGGCTGCCTCCTTTCGGTTAGAAATTAGGCAGCAGTTTGTCCCAATCCGAACATCAATAAATTGCACTGTGGGAAGAAGTACTTGCACGACCAGTCGCTCAGCCACTCTTCCTTGATTCCGTCCGCCGCAATCTGCCCGCCTTCTTTCCATGCGTTCTTGTCCGATTTCAGCATGGTATCAGTCAGATAGGTGATTTGCATATTGCCAGGCAGGAATGCCAGTGCTGCACGTTGCCACAAAGTTGTCTGGTTAAACAATGGGTGAACCGATAAGTCGTACTGCATTACAGGACCAAAAAATTCTCGAATTCTCATTCCTATTTTGGTTGTCATGGGGCTGATCTCAATGTTTCCCATTTCAATGGCAAGATTCGAGAATGCTTGAAACGCCTTAGTCCCGGTGATCGTTCTGCGAGCAAGGTCTTCTCCATCGACCATAGCGGCTACTTCACGCTCTTCTAACCAATCCCAACCGCCTTCAGCCCATGTTTTACCGGTATAACCAGTATCACGATTATACGCCTTGATATTGCCCTTACCATTGGCGGCTTCGTAAGTCCGCATAGCGGTTACGATTCCATCCATTGTGGTTTGGGCTTTACCGTTAGGCGTAGCGGTGGATTCCGTTAGGATACTCCAGAGCAGGATGCGTTCCAGTTTGATGTAATGATACATCTGCGACTGCGCGAATACCTGGGAATATACCGGCGCCGTTCGTGTCATCTCAATGATGGCTCGCCGGGTGACTTCCAGGGGAGTCCGAACGATGTGATGGTTATTCGTCCATTTGGTCGCAGCGTAACTGATGGCTTCTCCAATAGGAGCGCCGTCATAAGAAACACCACCAGCTTCCATCAGGACACCGTCACCAGCGACATTAGCCAGAGTCTTAGAGATTGCAGACCCATTGTCGTCGGCTTCACGCAATTTCACGGCGACGTATGAGTTTGCACCATTTGAGACGCTGGCGACGACTTCTCCGGAAGTATCCAATTCGTGATAGGTATTGGAACGGAAAATCACCAAATCCTGCGGAACGAAATGAGCTTGACTGGCTGCCGCCATTTTGACGTACAGCACTTGTCCCGCAACACCACCACTGGTGTATGCGGTTGTCAACGCCTGATTCACAAAAATGTAATCAGTGGCAATACTCACTACCTTGCTTTCCACGGATTGCGTCCACCAATGGATATAGACACTTGTCTCCGGTACTTTAGGGATGAGATCACCCGCCATAGCTGCTATTTGGACATGACCCCAGGGTTTAATCTGACGTATGCCCTGTTCCCAGCTTTGCGGTGCCTCGTCTGTGGCGGTGTCTTGAAAGCCTCGTAATCCTACGTAAGGCATTTTAAATTCCTCCTGTTAATGATTAGGGATTCGCGTCCGGGCTCAAAATCTGGAAATTCGTTCCGTCGTAGGCGACCAAGACGAGAGACCCGGCTTCAATGTAACTATCCAGTGGATCCGTGTCATGGAGCGATTTCAAGGATTTTGCGCCCAAACTGTTAATGTTAAGAGAACATGCTCCGGTATTAGCCGTAGCAGCGTAGAATAGAACCATCATTCCGGTCGTATATGCGCTAATATCCGCTATGGTGATCGCATAAGCATCGGTAGTTCCGGCGTCCGTGCCATAATTGATGGTTCCATTTACCACGAATTCGCCGTAGGGCAAAGTCACGTGTTGCCCATCGGTGCGTATTCCCCTTCTTTTCAGGTTTCCGCTAAAGCTCATGGTAATCTCTCCTATTTAGTTGATTGTTTCTTGAGCGGTGGCGGTGCTTTTGCGTAGATCTCTTTTACAAGGTCTTCAACGCGCTTCTTTAGCTTCGCCAGTTCTTCCTGTAATTTGCGAATTAGAAGTATGATTGCCTCCTTTCTTGGTCATAAAAAATGCGAGTCAATAGAGATCGCCCTATCAGATCGCATTCTGTCTCCAAAAAGTGAATTAGAATTCGAGCCTATTTCAAGGCTCTCCTGTTAAGCATAGCCGGTAGCAATTTCTACCCACTTGTGCCCGCAGTTCTGTAAGATGACATACTCGCCGTCGGCGTTCAGGGAAATGTCGCTCAAGCCAGCATCGTTATACTTATCAGCCACAGTTAGTACCTTGGAGTCGGCAACAGTGGCATAGACATAGACCGTATCGCCTATGTTGCCTTCCGCCAAAGCCGGTAGCGTCAAAGTCCAACTACCATTGGCAGTATTCACAGTACCGACAACCGCGAAGTTGCCGGGTCCGCTTAATACTGTGGCTGCGCCAAGAATAAGGAATCTTGACGTTTTGCTTGTTGACACGATCCCTGGGAATTCAGGGTGTTCAGCCATTTTTCTTTCTCCTTTTTTGTTATTTATTAGGGTAAAGTTCCGACATGGGTTTCATCCGTACACCCATGTGTTCCATCATTTGCTTCTGTATTGGGGTCCAAGTTGTCTTGGGAGGCGGCGACAGACGACTACCTCCGCTTGGCAAGGCTGCTCCATCTGCTGGATTGGCTTTGCCTGCTTGCATTTTTGCCCGCAGAATATCGCCGACTGCCGCACGAATCAATGGGGCTGCCTGGTCGAAGTATTGGATGATATTCCCTCGGTGTCCTTTTTCTGCTCGTAATGCGCTTGCCTGTTGTTCAACCCAGGCTCGTACTGGTTCCAAATCTTGATTTTCTGGTCTACGGAACCAAGCGTCCATTTCGGTTTCAGCCTTTCGGGTTTGATTGTAGATTTCGGGCATAGCGCCTACCATTCGATTTAGAGCGTTTTGCTCTGCTAATGCTGCCGTTCTCTCTGCCACTTTTTGGATCAAATCCACCACGAGCTCAGGACTTTCTACGAATTGATCTGCCTGGGTTCGCGCCTCCCTAATCAAGTCGTCATAGCCTTGTATTTGGACAGCAGGTTTTGGTTCCGCTGCTGGCGGTTGCCCTCCGCCTTGTTCTAAGGCATTTAGACGATTCATGATCTGATTCAGCGCGGTCATTACTTGTTGATTCGGATCGGGTTGTGGCGTTTGTGGCGGAGGCGGATTACCCACTTGCCCTGGATCACGCTGATTGATTGGCGGATTAGTGTCATTGATTGCTCTGCCTTTGGAGGTGCCCGGCGCTGGTACGAGCGGATTGTATGCTCCAGGAACAGGAGTTCCACTCTTGTCCTCATCCATCCATATTGGCGTGTTCACCCCTGGAATTTCAGGGGTTACTAAATCATTTCTGTGCATTCCAAGCAAGGATTCTCCTTCTCTTGAATTTCGGTCAACGAGTGCCATGCTGTTCTCCTTTTTGTTTTTCTTGATACTCCATAGCGAAGATTCTTGTGTCGATTATATTCTTCGCCGTTGTAAATGCCTGTACTCCACCAGCGGCAATGGAGACAGTACGAACGAGATTTGAAGCATCTATCGCCTGGTCGACAACATGCTCCACCGCTTCTTCCTTTCTTTCTTCGATCAATTTATCAAGCGCTTTCATATACGCCTGCCACGCCCTGCTTTCCTTTAGCTGTCTAAGTTCGTGCAGGGTGATTGTTGGATCAAAACTATAATCTTCAACAATTATTACGCCGCGTTCATTGACTGCCACGGGACGATATCTCCTGTTTTGACTTTATTTTCCACCTGTTCAGGCGGCATCATATTCATTTGCAGAGGTGCGTTAGTTCGCACAAATTGCTGTACATTCTTAAATCCGGCTTCCCGAGCGGCAGCCATGTACATTCTTACTATATCGATAGTTTGGGGCAATTGTGGATAAATAGCCCCTAATTGACCCGATAGCTGCATAAATTGAATCATAGTCTGAGCGTTTTCTCCAGTAGTAATCGTTGCGTCGTGTGGATAGACGTCCCAATTCACTGAAATATCCAAAGGCGTTACTTTGGTTCTTCCAGCCATATTAGCCAATTGGTCATAGGTTCCGGCTTCCCTGCGCATATCCTCTTCCCAGCGTCCACCGGAAATACGAACATAGGTCTCTTGAGTCATAAATTGCTGGGTATGCGCGGCGAAGAAATAAGCCAATTCCGACATAGATTGCATACTAATCAATTTCGCGGTTTTCCCGCTTCTTCCGAGGCCACTTCTACGAACGCCTCGTGATTCCTCCGCTGTAACTCTATCCGGACCCGACCGCATTTGCCCTTTGAAACTCCGGTCGGTTGCCGTTACGCCTTCTATCATTTGCACGATAGCGGCGATATCGGGAATATGCTGTGCCGTTGGATCACCTACGTTCAGTTGATGGATTAAATCTTTAGGCTGCTTGCCCCAAGCCCTATTTTTAATGAAGAACATCCCGCCGGGACCAGGATTATAAACGGTATCCATTTCAAAATCATTGGGGTTAAGCACTGTAATGCCATTTAGTGATTTTCTGACACTTAGAGACTTACTATTAAAGAGCCAATTTGTGAAGTCAGCCATTCCATAGATTTGTTCCAGCATAGAGACTGGGGCAATAGTTCTTCCGTCATAGTGAGGCGCCGCGACAGCTATTGGATATCGGTTATGCCGTAGTCCCATCGGTTTAGCCGCGATCAATAGCTGTCTATCGGCTACACAGAAATACCATTTTTCAGGTTTCTCCGATGCTCCAAGTCCCCATTCGCTCGGAATCAGATGCACGTACATATGAACGCGCTGGACTGGGCGAATTACTGATCGTTGAAAGCTATCGCTATCCGTTCTCTCTAATTTACGTTGTGGTCGTTTGTAATCGATATATCCTAAAGTTGCTTTATTGCCAATCGAACCACTAACAGGCTTTATATGCTTGAGATATCTACAATTCATGTAAAGTTTACTATTGGCTTCCTGTTCGAGGAGATCAATTCGGCTTATTTGATCTATCCATCCGCAGAATTCCCCTTTCTGGACTTCGTGAATACCGACGTTTGGATCCGGTAGATAATTCCAGGGATCGATAGAATTCAATACATTGCCTTCAAAGACGACACCTTCCTTACTTGATGTCTTTTTTCCTATGGGGATATTTCCCATAGGAGTTTTGAAATAGATGGTTTCTTTGCCAGGAAGATATCCTTTTTCAATTTCCCAACCCACGGAAACGGAACCAATTCCATAGGCAAGACAATCTCGCCATTGTGTGTGCAAATTCAATCCGATTCGATTCCGCCTGGTCTGAAAATTAATTAGGTTTTCCAATAAGACTGCGCCGATCATATCATTGGGTTCGACGCCTTCATATCTAAAGATTGGTTCTTCCAGAAAGGCATTCATCAAATAGGTTAGAAGGGTATCCATCGTGGCAAATAGTGTAGGGACTACTACTGCCACCGGTGCTTTTGTCTCTAAGGCTTTCTGCATTTGAGATTCCTTATCGGCATCGACGTAGACCATTAATTGCTTATCGATTTCTTCCCAGGAATCGAATCGATTCTGCAGGACGCTTCTGGAGTGTTCAGCTCTACGCAATATCAGCTGGATGAGATGCTTGTGCAATGCGGAGGTCGGATGCAGATCCAGACCACCATAATAGGAATATGGATACGTTACTGATTCAATGGGCGTAGGATCGAATCCAGGCTCATTCCCGTTCAATAGGATTTCTGGCAGGTCTTGTGGCATATTACATCACCGTTTTCCATGCGTATTCGCGTTTTGGGATAAGGCCGCGATTTAGCCGTTCTAAGGATATTTGTTTTTCTCTGTTGTATGCCATTGCAAGTTCCGAGTCAGTAGGTTGAAAATAGATTCCACCATGTTCCATCATTTGCACCACATAAGCTGCTACGTCGAGTTGATCCCACATGCTCGGATTGGGGAATTCTGATTGCTGTGTTTCAAGTCCACGTGAAATAGTCCGATTATGATAGATTCTTCCGGTTCGATAATAGTAGATTAATTGTGAGGCACGTTCTGCCTTGCTTCTTCCTCGTGGTTTCAGCCATTCTATTTTGATCTCGAGTCCAGCCATATTGACGGCGGCTTCAAAGGGCTGCCGCACGTGCTCGCATAATCCGGCATCTTCCAGACCGATCGCGGATGCTTTATGGCGTTTTGCCATGTCAATAGTCTTTTGGTAAATCTGGTCACGGTGGAATTTGCCCGCCTCGCAATCTCTGTAATAAAGAATTCCTCGATTTATGTCAATTCCCCAGCATTCTATGGCGGTATCTGCGCTTGATGGTTTTGCTTCACGCCCGGGGTCGGTCATCACCACGTTGATAATATCGGGATCGTCGTTAAGATTTCTGTCCTTTTCTTCGTAGTATTTCCAATATTCGCTTTTGAATTCGGCGCTAAAGGGACTCGTGCGCAAGCATAATATTTCCCGTTCAAAGACGTCTAACTGACCGGCGGCTTCATATTCGATTTTCTTCGCCAAAAGGTCGCCATCTGTTTTGGCGGAATCCCATAGGCTTTGAATCGTACCATCTTCTCTATATTTACCGCCAGGCGCTTCTAAAACTGTCCAGCCTGGAATCTTTTCCAGGTCATAGAGTAGTGAATTTGCGCCTTTGATAGTTCCGGCTACGATGACGCTTGATTCCTCTTCTTTGCCCCAGATATCGATGGCGAACATGACCTCTCCCCAGAATCTGCGTTTTACATTGACGAGTTGTGTTTCGCTGGCTTCGGTATCTGGATCTGTTAGGTCATCGATGCAGAAATAATTGGGTCGTTCATTGTCGATATTCAAGCCGCTGATTTGGGAGTCTATTCCCTTGCAGGCTATTGCCGATCCGTTGTTCAATTTCCAGACGTCTTTTCGATACGTATCGGAAGAAGGGGCAATTCGACCTCCGAAGATTTTCTGGATGAGATGATTATCGCGCAATTCTTGCTTAATGCCTTCGGTCTGCGCTTCGGAGTGTGGTTCTGCATAACTTACAAAACAGGAAAAGAAAGGGTCTTGATCGGTTTTCCAGCATATTTTCTGCAAGAGAAAGGCTTTCAATAATGAGGTTTTGCCTACGCCACGTGCGGATCGGATAGCGCATCTGTTTCGTTTTTGGGGATTGTCAAAGAGCGAAAAAAACTTAGAATGTATGTCCTGGCTAAACGGTCGATTAAAAACTCTGGGTAGAAACATCAAGCAAAAGACACGAAGGTTCGTTTTGGATATAGTCAGCACCTTCATGAAACGTTCATCATCCCTGAAATTATATGGGATGCTACTTGGTGACACTGATTACGCCTTTCATGATTTCACTGACTTCGGCGTTCACATCTTGGGTCAATAATATCCAAATCATATAGACATCACCATCTGAAGCAGGATTGCCATCATCATTCAACGGCATATTGGTACAGTCAAAAGTGGCTTCATGCACCGTATATCCGGTAGAAGTAATATCAATTTCGGTGCCAACTTCGGTGTGAGAGGCTTCGTCGAATGACCAAATCTTAATTTGGATATGCCCTTCGTTTGCGGTGGTAGATTTGGCAAAGCATTTGAAATGAATTATACTATCGCCTTTGGAATAGACATACGGGACTTTTATGATGTCTCTCTTAACGGGAGAAGCGCCACCGGTGCAAGTTCTTTCCGTGGGAGTTGCGTCTGCATCGTCGGCAAGTGCCCCATCCGACCAGATAATCCGAGCCGGATTTATGGTGCCTTCTTTTGCTGCACTTACCAACTTATAGATTGTTCCATCGGGGATATCGTCCAGGGTGAATCCACTGGCGGCTTTGATATCATCTCCGGTTATTTCTCCGCGAATCGTTGCCGATGATTTATTTTCAACATTATCGAGCGCAAGAGCGGCTTTGGAGATAGACGATACTTTGGTTGGAACGCCTGAAATATCTCGCTTTAGGACGATATAGTCGGTCACATCGGTTGTCGCGACGCTCAATTCTGAATTCAGGATATTTTCCGGTGCGTTAGACCCATCAATGTCAACAGCGCCTATATTGGCAGCTTTGATTCCAGTATCGACGATTTTGCCAACGTCCAGTCCATTTTCGACCATTTGGGCAGCGGTATAGTTAGGTACATTTCCAAGACCTACATTGGTAGGTGTCGGCTTATTGCCTTCGTGATACAGGAGATGGTTACCATCAATAGTTTTCTCAGCCGCAAGATTGGTCTTTTCAGTGGAAGATAATCGGGCATCGACTTTCGCTTGAGATCCGGCGGTTGATTCTATAGTATTCCCGTCGGTTTCAACGCCGTCAAGCGTGAGTTTAGTATAGGCGGCTTTGCCTTCGGCAATATCCGCTACTACGGTAGCTACGGCTGTACCGGAAATATGACTAACATCATTGGCAGTATTGTTTGAAGTTACATCGGCGCCATCTTCATCGGCGTGATACGCGCCGCCATGTTCTGTTGTCTCGTCCAGATTTCTATCGGAAGTGGTGAACATTCTTCCGGTCAGGGCGGCGGCACAGGCATCGGAATTGACCGTACCATCGGCAATATCATCATCAGTTCCAAGAGTTCGTGCCCCTAAAGTCAAGGCAGCTGCATTTGTAGCAGAAGCTGAGGAAGTATATCCGCTGTAATCATGGGCTCTGACTTCGATGTAGATACTTGGCGTTAGTCCATAGGAATTGATTTCGTCAGAAGTGAGTTCACGCCGAACGTGATTCCCCTTGAGGTATTTCCAACTTGGAAACGTCCCGCCGAATGTGATTTTAGTGTGGTAACTGTAATAGAGACGCGTGCTCGTGCTGACGTCTAAGTCCCAGGTGAATTCGACACCACGAATCACACCAACCGCCTCCAGATTGTCCACGGTCGGAGTATCTGCGACAGGCGTTGTCGTCGGCCAGGAACGCCGTAAGATGATCTTGAGTGGATCTGTGAACGTGCCCATTATGTTACAACCTCTGCTTGAAGTCTTATAAAGCCTCTGGGTCCTTTGACGACTATGGGTTCATCACTAATGGTCTTGTAGAGTTCGATCTCATAATATGCGCTATCAAAATCCAGGGCTGCGGTTTGTGCTGCGGTCATTACGATATCCAATAATCCAAGATTTGCCGTGATGGTGATTCCTGCTCCTCCGGTTGCCAATGCGATAAGGTTAGTCGTATCGTTGAGTTCTTCACGGGCTTTTAAGGCGGCGGTGTATCCGGTAAGGTCTACAACTCCGCCGTCCTCATCCTGGCATTCGACTTGGATATGCCAGGATTCTCCTTGTACGATCACCAAATCAGTGGTGGGTTCAAAAAGCATTGGTCTCTCACCAAATTTTACTCAAGCCGAACATATACAATCCTTGACTATCGAAATAAGCAGCCGCTCCGATTTGCTTGAAATAGAGCGCACCCGTCATACCGATATGGTATTGATTCTCCCCCATTTTACCGGTCAAGAGCGTTGCGGCAAAATCCCATGGGCTTTCTCGCTTCATGCTGATTGTCGTTACTTTCTCGTGCCGGGTCATCGGATACCATTTGACATCGAAATAGGAAATCGGGGGTAACCAATAGCGAATGTAAATGCGACTTGAATCCTCAAAAGTCGTGTCAAGATCGGCGCCTGCGATTTCTTCGCTATGAAGCCACAATGTATCGGTTCTGATCCGTTCGATTACTACAGCCGGGAATTCCTTTTCCCACTTTTCGTGATAGATTTTCAAGCTGTCCCTGGGCATATAAGTCGGCGGGATCGGTTTCTCGATTTCAATCGATTCACCAGGGAGGTATTGGATTTCGGTTTTCGGCTGTGCCAGCGCTTTGAATTCCAAGTCTTTGATCTTTTTGTCCTGGCTAACGAGCAGAATTACTCCTATAACAGCCAGGACGATGAAAGTCATCAGGAACCCTGTCAAGAATTTGGTCATTTCCCATTCACCAGCTTTTCTTTCTTCGCTTCTGCCACTGCTTCGCCTAAATCATGATACCGACGAAGCATCTTCATAATTTGTTTGGATCCGCCCGCGATAGTGCCTGCGGCAGCGGCTTCTCCGATCCAATGCACCGGTCCCGCGAAAAGCAGATTGAAAAAATCGATCTGATAATGAACGCAAAGAACCATGGATACGCCGAACACTATCCAGGGCTTGATGTCATTGAACATGGCGAACTTCTCAACCCGATCAAAAACATGCATATCGAAGAGCCACTCAAAAAACAGCTCTACGATAATAGCGATCATGCCCAAGACCAGCAGTCCATTCCAGTTAATGGTTATCAGTTCCATACTTCACTCACCTATTTTTTTAACTCCCAACGCCCCTTCGATCCGCGCCTGTCCCGTCAGCACTTGTTTCATATCTTCCGATAAATCCTCTAATTTATTATCCATTTTCCCCAAGTCTCTTTCATGCTCATGGCATCGCATCGGTATCCCATTCGTCACGCTTTCTAATTTGCCGATCCGACCCTCGTGTGATCCCGGATTCATATTGCCGTTCTTGGGAGCAGATTTCGTGTTCTTCAACTTCAGCCAAAACGGCTCGACAATGAATTTCCACAGCAGGATCAATACCGCTAACCCTGCTAATCCTTGTTTTTCCACAATGAAATTCGCCAATTTTAGCAATTCTTCCATGCTATATCCCTGTTTTTACCTGGCTATCTTTACCCATATTGCTCATGGTCTTTTTCTCACGATGATTTTTGCCTTAGAATCATGCTGCGCATAATACCACAAAGTATTGTCGGTTCCCGATAACTGCAACGTAAGCGGTCGGCTTTTCGCTTGGTTTTGATCGATCACTCCAATAGAATCAATGGAAGCCAGGACTTGAGAAAACACCATTCCCGTGGGGAACGTAATCGTGGCTTCGACCGGTTCTATCAACGTCGGCGACGTACCCCCCCAGCAGTCATTGCAATTTAAATAATAATAACCATCGGCTCCTGTGCTATCCACAAAGCCAGTATTCGCCCATTTTCCGTAAGCCGTGATTAATGCCTTCCATTTATTGCCCGACTTTATCGTAGTATTATCCGGAGAAATTATAGCCACAGTACAATGAGATGGGGATTTAATCTGCATTTTCACATCCCCAAAAGTGAGCAATTTCCCGCCAATATCGCCCATAGCCAAAATCAGACTACCCGTAGAGACCGTCAGCCACCCAGTGTTTTCATCATGATTGCACCATGTGATCTCTCCGGTGCTGGACGTCATCGTATCATGGCTGACCACTGCGGTATCCCCCACCACATAATTCGAGTCCGACACGACGAATTCTACTCGCTTGGTGAGGGCGGTTTCCGCCGGAATCCAGTGGCAAGCATGAACGAAACTATCATACGGCGCTGGATACGTGCTCCAGTGAAGCCAACCCGCATCCGGGATTAAGGTTCGCACAAAATCGGTGGAATCCACATATACCCTGACCGTATCGGTGGAAGGCGTGATATTACTCGCCCTGAAAATCCACGCCGCAATCATGTTAGAAGCTATCTTGGTAGGATGCGCCAACATATCGCTGGTTATTCCCTTATGGCTGCTTGATAGGGTTCTTCTTCTATTGTAATAATTTACCACACTCCAGCCCGAATCTACGCTGGCATACGCATAATAGATGAGTCCATCAATGTCCTGGAGCCTGGCATTCACTGCAATAAGCGGATAACATTCCGCCCAGGGATTAGGCGCGAAATCCCCGGCAACCTCGTCGGCAATCATAGGCACGCCCGGGGCTCTAACATGGCTAAGCGGTTGCAGATAATGGCGGTATCTGAGTCCGTATTCAATCGCATCGTCTTTCATAATCGTTAGCACCGATTTGCGGTGATATTTAGAACTGGCATCACCCGACCAACCATAAGTCATCCCATGTTGAGAGAAATAATCCATGTTGGGAATGTAAGGAGTAAATCCATACTGGGTAGAGGTAAATAATCCGTGGTAGCCCAGAGAGTCTACTAGATAGCTTTTTAGGTCTGCAAAATGCTTATTATTGGTATATTTCAGGAACTCGATATAGTCCTTCGCCATTCCCTCTGGAACGCTATGCCACC
>Ga0100403_1002622_pt1 | contig 14104 bp, 13 predicted proteins | sample CryGeymet201501t_FD_83663 | JGI IMG/M metagenome (GOLD analysis project Ga0100403, IMG submission 83663) | Groundwater microbial communities from Crystal Geyser aquifers in Utah, USA - Crystal Geyser metaG 2015-01t | ecosystem: Environmental > Aquatic > Deep subsurface > Groundwater | place...
AAATTACAAGGAGCTCGTGTTATTTTTCACTTGAATAATAACCAAGAAGGAGATTCGTATTGGGAAAACCTGTATAAAACGAGGGCGTATGAAAATCAGTACTTTATTGTTAGTGTCAATCCTTCTCACGCGAGCCAAAAATTGTTTAGCTATATTGTATCTCCACAGGGAAAGATAGTTCTTCAAACCGAAAATACCCAAAAAATATACTATGCGACGCTGGACCTTGACAGTGTGAAGAACGGTTTCATCGATCAGCGAAGAAAAACCGTAGTAGACCTTGTGTATAAAGGTAAAAAATAATTTGGTGGAGATGCCCGGAGTTGAACCGGGGTGCATAAAAGAAAAGCGAACAGACTTTTATTGAGCAAGTTTCAGTTTCGATCACTCAAAACAGGTGAAATCATTTTGTCTTGGTGCTTGCACGATAGATTTCTTCTCTTGCAAGTCCGAAAGCCGAAAGTTTTCGCCACAGATGTGTATCGGCGTAAACAGTGTGACGTCTTAGCAAGCTAAGAAAGACAACTTCGTTTACGCTGTTGCGTAAGCGAATTGCATACCAGAGAAGTATTCTCTAGCTGCTGCTGCCTCTTCTGCTTCATTATTTGCAGTTGTTGTACTATTTAACGCAATAGATTCGACTTGCAGTCCGAACGTATTCTTCCATGTCGATGCCCGACATCCCCAATAATGTATGAAACTCCAATATTCAATGTCAAATATCCAACACCTACCGTTTTAGGTATTCTTTCAATTGTTCTTTTTCACGACGTTTTATAGTACGTGTTTTTTCAACGCTTTTTATTTGATACTGTTTTCTACCCTTTGAAAGAGCTATCTGAACTTTTATGAAACTATGACTAGTATAGCATTTTAATGGGACGATTGTCAAGTTCTGGCGCTCCGTAAGCTTAGTTCTGAGCCGTGCAAGCTCCTTTCGCGACAAGAGCAATTTACGGCTCCTATCTGGTTCATAGTGATCATCCTTTGTATACGCATAGAGAGGAATGTTTGTGTTTATTAAAAATAGCTCATCACCCAAAAATTTAACATACGACCCCATAAAGTTAAGGCGACCATTCTTGACCGATTTCACCTCTGGTCCCGTAAGTACTATACCGGCTTCATATTTGTCTAAAATGTCATATTCACGAAATGCCAAGCGATTTACTATTTCCATATATGTATTGTATCATTCAAGTCCTCGCAGTATACTCATGCACATGATACAGGCAATTTTGTTAGGAACTGTTGAAGGATTGACAGAATTTTTGCCAGTTTCTTCTACTGCACATCTTATTATAGTTGCACACATTGTTCATATAACGCAAAGTGAGTACTGGAAATTCTTTGAGGTATTTATCCAAGGAGGGGCAATATGTGCTGTCGGTGTATCATTTTTCAAGTCGCTCACCGATAAAAAACTACTCATGAACCTTGCTGCTAGTTTTTTTCCGACAGCTGTCGTCGGATTTGTGCTGTATAAGGCGATCAAAACCATTTTTTTTGAAAGCACAGGATTAATTGCCTTTATGCTCATTGCGGTTGGCTTCATATTTCTGTTAGTAGAGTGGGCTATTCGTACAAAAAGGGTCGAACTTACGAAAGATATAACAGCAATCACGTGGCGCGATGCAATTATCATTGGCCTTGCTCAATCTGTAGCAGTTGTCCCAGGGGTTTCCCGTGCAGGTGCAGTAATAGTGGCAGCGCTACTATTGGGTTATCGCAGGAAATCAGCAGCAATGTACTCATTCTTGCTTGCCGTGCCAACCATTGCAGCCGCAGCAGGGTATGATCTTTTAAAAACAGATAAAAGTATCATATTTTCAGATATGGGCACGAGCGTTATGGGGTTTGTTGTTGCATTTATTACCGCCTACATAGTGGTTAAGTGGTTCATTGGCTATATCCAACATAATACACTTGAAACATTTGCGTGGTATCGCATACTTTTGGGTACAGTAGTTTATACTATGCGCGTTTTTGGTTTTTGGAGCTAGACCAATTCCTAAGAACTTCTTGTGTTCTTTTGCTGTGTGCAATGTGTGTGAAACCTACCAAAGAAGATATACAGTGTCCCCACAGTGGCCCATGCTTTTTAAGCACGCTTTCTTCTTCGAAAAAATCTCCAACCGCTCCTCCATCATCTGTATGCACATAGCAGTAAAATATTACCTTTTCCTGTGCGCATATTTTCTTGATAAGAGGCAATAAGCAATTGACCTTGGTGCGAATAAAACTACTACTGCTTAACGCGATGCAAACGGGCGTTTCTTTATCGAAAGCGAGTATGAATCCGCTCACATTCTTTGCAGGTGTATCATTCCAGTGTTTATGGGTAGCATTTCGGGATGTAAGTAGTGCTATTGGGTAAAGCACTGCAACTGTAGTAGTTTTCTCGTGATATGAAAGAGAATCTCTCAGTGGCACCAATTGTATATGTAGTTTGTTTCGGATATTTTCGATTACGACTGAGCTTATAATGGGCGATGAGTTGTCTTTGGCAAAATGTATACTTTTCTCGCCTCTATGAAAAGATTCTTCTGCATATTTTTTTTGCAACGCAGAACGAAAAAACGCATTATCTTTTAACCCTTGATTGAAACCAGGGATTGATGCCGTCGTTGTCACTAGAAGAGAATGTAGCTTTTCTTGGGAAATTGTGTTTTTGGCGATAACTCTTTTTTGATAGCCAAGAAGATAGTTTGAAGCCCAAGCCATTGTTCTAAAACCGCTCATAGATAGTGTGCGCAGTGCCCGTTTTGCAAACTGCGAATCTCTCAACGAAGTGGCAACAGTTTTTCTGTCAACTTGGAAAGGCATAAATGGTATGGGGATGTGATTGCGGTACACAACACTATGTACAAAAGAAGGAAAAAAAGCATAAGTCTGAGTGTAAACATCCGTAGTTCCTGTTCTTTTTTGTGCAAAACTATACGTCAACAATACACGAAGTGGTGCAAGAGATGCCCCTATTGCGACAATACAACCGATGATCAACTGATAAGGCAGATAATGGAGCACGCTCATGACGGTATTAGTCTGTAGTATTTTTCCGAAAACGATACGATTGTGTAGAAATGTTTCACTCAATTTGTGAAAACCCTTTTCTATACTTGTGGGAAGGGGAATATAGAGTGCAGATTCCTCAGTATACGTTTGAATTTTTTCTGATAGTTTACGAATTATAAGTTTTTTTTTCATGAGAGTGGTTTAATAAAGGTATTGTATGGTTACTAAACCTTATATAACAAAAGCTGCTGCTTTAGCTATACGTGCACTTCGTGCATGCATTACGCCACAAGGTATTATCGCAGGCACTCATCATTTTGTCGACCTCTGGGCTCGAGACAGTCTATTTGCCGTTTGGGGAGCGCTTGAAATGGGCGACTATAGAGCTGTGCGCGATACTCTTGGTGCGTTCATATCTACTCAGAGAGTAGACGGTCTTATAGCCCACAGATTATTACGTGCTAGGGTCACTCCACTGCGATACATGGGTACTATTTCTTATTACAAAGAACCAGTTGCCAATTTTCGATCATATCAATCTGGTGGAACTGTACTAGATGGTGGTTTGCTCACCATCATTGCTGCTGCTCAGTATGAACGCATAACAAGTGACGTCAACTATCTAAAAAAAATATATGGTGCACTTTTCAAGACTGCGCAGTGGTATACAGGACAATTCAGCTCGAACCTTCTTTCAGAATGGTATTTGTGTGAATGGATGGATGCAATATACAAAAAAGGGAATACCTTATATACAAACGCTCTCTACATAAAAGCTCTGTACGATATGTCATATCTCGCGCGTGTTGTTGGGAAAAAGAAAGATGCATATAGTTTTGTGCAAAAAGCGAATGCTTTAAAACAAATACTCCATACTCTCTTCTGGAATGGTACATATTTCATCGATTGGATCGATTCTTCTCGAAAAACTCACACTTTCTTCAACACGCACGCAAACATGCTCATGGTGAATTTTGAGCTAACGACGCGTAGCCAAGCTGAGTCAATACTGACACATACATTACGGGTATGCAACGTTGACTTTACTCTTGAAAGCTCTATTCCTCGTTATCCATGGTGGAGAATTCCGCTGTACAATCACTTAGCAGGAATAGGTGATTATCACAACGGGTTACGTTGGTTGCAACCAGGTATACACTATGCACTTGCACTCAATACGCTTGGACACGCACAAAGCGCTAGACGAATGTTACGCACTATTGCGAAACACATCATTAAGCACAATGGTGTATATGAGGTATACGAACAAACGGGTATGCCAGTTCGAAGATTGCTTTACAAAGCTGAGGAACCCTTTGCGTGGTCCGCGGGCTTATTCTTATATGCAATTGCACGCATAGAGAAAAGGAAATTGTTTTAACGTGGTCTCTCACATGGTACAATAGGTAGGTAAAGCTAAGTTTGCCGAGGTAGCCAAGGTGGTCACGGCGGTGGTCTGAAAAACCTCAGATGTGTGTTCGACTCACACCCTCGGCACAATCAAGCGCGGGGTTAGTATACCGGTAGTACGTCACCTTGCCAAGGTGAAAGAGCGAGTTCGATTCTCGTACCCCGCTCAGTATCTCGTCTGATTTCTAAAGGAATCGAGACGGATGACTTAAAAAGTGGCGTATCGAAAGACGTCACTTATTTTTGCATTTGACTTTTAATCTTTTCTGTACAGTTGGTATATGTAACTAATCGCATACGATATGATGGTGGTCTAAAAAACTTCAGATCTATGTTCAAATTATCCCCCCATAATACAGCAAAAAACTTTTTGCTATACTGACTCCCATGTTTGTTACTCGCCGCGAGATACCAAAAAGAAATCATGTTCTTGATGGACTCCGTGGCTACGCTGCACTTATGGTTGCAGTTGGACATTCCTTTATAACGATAAAAAATAACTCAAAAATCGACGGAATTATTTATCAATTAGTCAACGGTGGAGTGGCTGTCAGTATTTTTTTCTTACTCAGCGGGTATGTTTTAGGTGAGTCACTGAGAAAAAATGATACGCGCTTAACTATTACGAAAAGTGTGAGGTTTTACATAAAACGGATTTTTCGTATCTACCCAATTTTTTTATTACAGATTATTTTACTGTCCATATTTCTCCTGTTTTGGTCATATCAGCGTTTTCCAGGAATGTCCCACTGGACCAGTTACTGGTTCAATTTTCCCATATCGGTCAAAGAGGTTTTGTTCAATTTAGTATTTAGAAGTACATCTCTTGGTGGAGTGACCTGGACACTCAAGGTGGAAATGATTGGATCGTTGTTTATCCCCATTTTTTTCTATTTCTCGTCACGAACGAATAAATATATGGATCTTTGCATCATAGTTTTTATCGCTACCCTCGGATATATGTTTCCTATCTCGAAAGGAGTAACATATTTATATGTTTTTTATATTGGATTGGTTTTACCAAAATGGAAAGAGAATTTTCAAAACATTAAGCTGACAAAGAAAAGCGCGGATATTATAATCATAGGCTTGTTCGGTTTTGCACTTTTCATATCGGCAACAACAATCGATGTTCAATATCCTTTTGTGCGACATATTCCATTAACTTTGTTTTTAGGAGCGTTGATATATATACCAACAAAACATGTTGCATTGGTATTGACTTCTCGCCTTTTCCAATTACTTGGGAGAATTTCATACAGTTTCTACTTATTTCATTTCCTAGTCTTGTATGTGATGTTGCGGTTTATGTTTCGTTATATAGATAATGGATTGTTACAAAGGCATTTTCTATTTTTTGAGTTCATGATAGCCACATCGTCGTTATTTATTACGATATTCATCTCGCGCTTCCTATATCGTTACATTGAGGAACCGTGCATTATTTTGGGAAGGAAAGCAATCAATGTAGTACGGTAGACTACATTGCGAGTGAAAATATAGTTGCAATATTTAAATATTGGTCACACTGTGTCACTGTCTACATACATATCCAGTATGCATTATTATAGGTAATTAAATCAAGGAGTATTTTCATATATTTTGAGTCAATAAAAAGACTTTGTAACGGCCTATTCTATCTATTGTGTAGCATATAAGCCATGGTATTTATAGGATAGATATGGTTTATTACACATATGGCAATAAGTAGGCCATTTCGAATACTAAAAGAAAACGTACGACTTATGCGAAAGCAAAAAGGTTTGTCACAAATACAATTGGCAGTGCTTTGTGATTTAGATAGAACGTATATAAGCCAAATAGAAAATGGCTCTGCCAATCCAAGCCTAAATTCGCTACGCAGATTAGCTTGTGCGCTTGAAGTAAGTCTATACGAACTTCTCAATTACTAGATATGTGCTTCATATTCATTTTACGGTTACGCTTTTAGCAATGTTACGTGGTCGGTCTATATTATTTCCTAATAGTTTTGCCATATAGTATGCAAGAAGTTGCAAAGGCACTACGTGCATAATTGCGCTCGTCTCTGTCTCTTTTGGTACAGGTATGTGTATATCCATACCTTCTTCTTCCTCTGCTGAAATACCTATGACCGTTGCTCCACGAGCTTTTACTTCGTGTATAGCGTTTACCATATCGTTATACACAGAATCGCGAGAAATAGCAGTTATAACGACAACGCCATCCTCCATAAGTGTTATTGCGTAGTGTTTAAGATCACCAGCAGCTATAGCATGTGCGTGTTTGTAGGTGCCTTCGATTAACTTCACCATACCTTCCCGTACAATTTGAAGATTCTGATACTTGCCCATGAGGAAAATATCGTGTTTCTTTGAAAGAATGCGTGCTATTCGCCTGAGTTCTGTATGTGTTTTGGATTTTTTCAAATAATCATCCATATCGCGTGCCAGCTTGTTTAGTTGGTTTATTGCATCAGATCGCTTACCTGCAATAGTTTTTGCAAGTAGGTATCCCCACGCTATTTGTGAAACGAATATCTTTGTAGACATCACACAAATCTCTGGTCCGGCTTGTGCCATAAATGCGAAATCAGAAATCCTGCTCATAATAGAACCTGGCATATTCACAAAAGAAGCGATAACTGCTTTTTTGCTGTGGGCATGCTCTAACACTTCCAGAACATCTGCAGTCTCACCACTTTGTGAAGGAGCAATAATAAGATCATCGGGTGTGAAATAGTCGTAATATTCTTTTGCATCTGCACCAACTAAGCTAACTGCGTCAACGTGAGCATATTCACGCAAATAGAATGCAATCTGTGCAGCTGCAATTCCAGCTGTTCCAGAGCCAATAGTATAAACTCTGCGGGCATTTTTGATTGCCTGAGCAAGTCGTTCATATTCTTCAGCTGGCTGTTTGAGCAGTGCAGCAATAACGAGTGGATTTTCATGAATTTCTTTGAGCATGAAGTGTTCATAACCCGCCTTATCTACTTCGCTATGGCGTGTTGATACGGGCTCATACTGCATCGGAATAGATTTTCCTGTGCTGATATTTTGACAATATATGTTTGTCCCCACCGCACGCACAAGCTGTCCATTATCTACCAAATACATGCTGTCAACAAATGGAGCAAATGATAATGTGTCGGATGAAATATAGAGAGCTTTATTTGTTGTATTTCTTCCAACGACTAAAGGAGAGCCATTGCGTGCCGCTATAATTTCTCCCTCTATTGTAATGAGCGCAATGGTATTTCTTCCCTCAAGTTGCATGAATGCTTTTCTTACCGCATCGAGTAGTGACGATGTCTTTTTTTTCTCATGTTCGATCAATCTCACAATGACTTCTGTATCTGTTTCTGTATAAAACGTATAGCCAAGTTTGATCAATCTTTTTTGTAACTCCTTATAATTTTCAACGATACCATTTTGAGCCAGTGCAAAAGATAAGTCGGTTGAAAAATGTGGGTGTGCGTTTATGCGTGTTACTCGCCCGTGCGTTGCCCAACGAGTATGTCCAATACCAGCAGTAGACATGGGAAGATCGAGTTTTTTCTCGACATCTCCAATCGGACCTACTTGTTTTGCAATGCTGAGCGCATTCTGTGCTGCAACTGCAATTCCCCACGAATCATATCCACGATATTCGAGTCGTTTAAGTCCACGAACTATAACTTCGGAGGCGTTACTATCCCCAATATAACCAAATATTCCACACATAAAAATATCTTAAATTATTAATGGTGCGCACGAACGCACACACTCTGTAGAATGGGGAAGAAACTGTTTTGGATTTCCTTTGTACCATTTATTACTAAATGGCTTTGAGAAATACATAAAGGCAAACAGCAAGATACCTAAGGGTTTCCGCAGATACTTCACGTTCAAATTATTTCGTTGATCGTGAGTCCGATTCTCACCACGTTCATGCTATTTCACTGAATGTGGCAAGCCCTTTCCTCGTATTCCCACGCTCATGTATTATCACTGAATGTGGGACCACACGCTGAAAATTAATTTATTAAAATTCTTCCACATCAAAGAGCTATGGGTATAGGATACCACACGGGAATGTCCAATATCAAATGTTCCGTCTTCGCCTCGCTGAAGTCGTCAAAGACGGTCGAAAGCGGGCTTCGCACACTTTCCAGCTTTGCGGGTAAGTCAATAATTAGTATTAAAGGGGGGAGAGTTGGAATGAGGCGGTACGCTGTGCACCCGCTTGGGATCGAACCAAGGACCCCCACTTTATAAGAGTGATGCTCTACCACTGAGCTACGGGTGCGTACACGTTTTATTTTACCATGGAAATTCCAAAGTACTAAAAAATCTGCGTATCTGTGCCCCCTGAGCGAATCGGACGCTCATCTATGGTTCCGGAAACCATCACTCTATCCATTAAGCTAAGGGGGCAAGGACTATGTGAGCTCATCGATTGCAAGACGAAACATTTTGCGATCATTTTGGTATGTCAGTCGCGCTGGTACGAGCGATTCTTCGACGAATTGTGCACGCTCGACTTCAATGTCGTGATCTTTCGCCGATCCGCTCATGTACTCCATAACAAAATACCACACCGTTTTTTTCACCTTTTCACCGCGCCATGTATAAAAGTAACGAGAAGGCGTTGCTATTGTATGTTTAATTTGCGCATGAACTCCACCTTCTTCTCTTACTTCTCGCAGGGCAGCTTCTTCAAGTGTTTCTTCTGGATTATTATCTCCAACCAAACCTTTTGGAAAACCCCAATGCCCTGTATTTGCCTGTTGAATGAGCAGCCATAAACGAGTGTTTCCCTTTTTCCTATAGACAATGCCGCCTGCTGAAATTTCATATTTCATGGTGTGTGGCATATTTTCTACCAAGAATAAAAAGGTAATCAGATAATCGATTAAAAAATGGAATGAATTTTGACATTCCATTATCCGTTTTCGCAAATGTACAATAAGTGCGTTCGAGTGACCGTACTTTTGTACGGACAAATTGACACCATGCTTCAGGCGCATTTTCTCCAGGAATAATAAATACATTTTTGATATGGATACGTTCCATGATATTTTGACCTTCTTGTTCGAGTTTATTTGTCCATCTTTGTATTTCGTTTGTTGTTATTTCTGACGCACCAGAGAGCTCTCCCATTACCTTATATATATTTTTCTGCACTGTTGAAAGGATATTTTTATCCCTTTGGTCTATTAGCATGGTTTTCAGGATACCTAACAGTGACTGTATTTCGTCATTTTCACCCAATAAACAAATAATAGGCTCACTCTTTTCAACCCGAGCCCTATTGAACAGTGTGGTTATGCCAGTATCTCCTTTTTTTGTTGTTACCTTCATTGGTTAAAGAATATATTGTACCATTGTATATACGTTGGTTGAACATGTGAAGATTGTTTTGGAGCTTCGGTAGGAGTAGGAAACGAGCCTACCACAATTATTTCTCCCTTTTTTGCGAGCGTTAATTCCCGTGCATGTTTTTCTATATACTCTGGTGTTTTTACCTGTTTTAGTTTGAGCAATAACCTGTTTTTTTCTTTCTCGCTTTCCCGCTCTTGTGTATGTAATTCTGCAAGTGTTTTATTCCTATTATGATATTGAATAGTCAATCTTACTATCCCAATTATGAGAGTTATCGTAAAGAAAGCAAATATAATAAAGAATAAAAGGCCCCATTTATTGTATTGCCTTTTATGCAGGTGTTTGTTATTATAGGACATATGCATAATGAGAGTATCGTTTTCAGTGAGTACCTGGAAAAATTTATAGCACACCTTAAGGAGAAAGGCAAATCTGCCTATACTGTGGTGGCGTATAAAAAAGATATTGAACAGTTCTTGGGTTTTTTGGCCAAAAAACAAGTCACTGTGATTACTGAGGTAAAAAAAGAAGATATACAACTCTTCATAGAAGGGCTTATGAAAGATGGATACACAAAGAAATCTGCCTCTCGTAAGCTTAATTCAATCAGAACATTCTACCGATTTTTGAAGAATGAGAACGTTATTACCATTAATCCAGCACTCGATGTGGCACACCCTCGATTTGAAAGTAGTGTACCGCGTATACTAAGCAAGCTCGAATACCGAGCCCTACGCGACTACGCACGAGGAGATAAAAGGACCTATGCTATCATCGAACTGTTCTTACAAACAGGATTACGCATTGGTGAACTTGCTGATGTTCGTATCGATAATGTACAATCAGAAACATTAATCGTGGGTGAATATGGTAAAAATGAAAATAGAAGTATACAGCTGAATAAGTTGGCAAAGAAAGCTATTGCTGAATATGTTAAAGTACGCCCTGAAACAGTAGGAGAAGACCATTTGTTTATCACAAAAAATAAGAAACCTCTTTTGATTCGAAACATCAGAAATCTAGTGGATCGTTGTTTTAGAGAAGTGGGCATTGAAGGTGCAAAAGTGAACGACCTTCGCAATACGTTTATAGCTCATCAGCTTGCAGCGGGTGTCCCCATTGCGTATGTATCAAAAGTGGTAGGTCACAAGAGACTATCTTCTACAGAGTCGTTTTTGGATTTAGTGAAATCAGAACAACCAGCTTCGCAGGTGAAACTAAATGAACTATAATCTGAGTGGTTGCAGTAGCGTTTTAGATGCAAGCATACTCCAAAGGTTACAGATTCAGAGCAAAGTGGTATATACTTTCATCCATGGTTGACGTGTACCGCAAACTACTTATATTTTTTTTATGTATTCTTTACGTACTCTTTGTTGTAGAGTTGTTTAAGAAGAATATTATAGCTGGGAACTATTACAGACGACTTTCTTCAGACAATTCTGTCCAGTCGGTTCTTATAAGTGCGCCGAGAGGCATATTTTATGATAGGTATGATTTGCCCCTAGTAAAGAATGATGAGAAATCTAATAAGAATACACGTGCATATCTATATGGAAATGAATATGCCCACGTCTTAGGGTATGTAGGTTTACCAAATGAGAAATCACTGAAAGACATTTCCTGTGGCACGAAAGCATCGAGTACACAGTATGTAGGGGTATATGGACTTGAAAAAACATTTGAGTGTAGGCTTCGTGGTAACCCTGGTCGATCATATGTAGAAACTGATGCTCGAGGCGTCAAAAGAACAGAACTAGCGAAAGATATACCAACCGCCGGTGCAGATATTCATCTTACGTTTGATACTAATTTGCAAAAGACAGCGCGGCATGCGTTCGGTAATCTAATCGGTGCAGCAATTGCGAGCAATCCCAACACAGGAGAAGTCTATATGCTGTATTCTTCTCCTTCATTTGATCCAAATTCCCTTTTTAAAAATACTCATGAGTATGTTACGTTGTCTACAGATGCACAAAAACCACTTTTAAACAGAGCGCTATCAGGAGTTTATCCGCCCGGTTCAGTCATTAAGCCGCTCATAGCTCTGGGTGCTCTAGAAGATGGCATAATAGAAACAAATACAGAATTTGAAGATACAGGAGTGCTTCGTATTGGGAATACTTCCTTCGGTAACTGGTACTTTCTTCAATATGGAAAGAAAGAAGGCATGGTAGACGTCCGAAAAGCAATTGCACGTTCGAACGATATATTTTTTTATCAGATAGGCAAAAAAAGCGGTATAGAGAGAATGCATAAGTGGTTTACCCAATTCGGTTTGGCAGACGCAGATATGTCTGATTTTTTTCCTCAACAAACAGGGATGTTACCAAGTGATGCATGGAAGCAGAAACAATACGCACAGCCGTGGTTTCTTGGTGACACAGTCAATGTTTCTATTGGGCAAGGATATATTTTGGTTAATCCAGTACAGATGCATGAGGCCATAGCTATTATTGCTACAAATGGCGTACGCTGTGCATTTCAGGTTGAGCTTGGGCAAAAACGCGATTGTAAGCGCATGACATTTTCCTCGCAGAACATACAAGCAGTTCGAGATGGTATGCGCCAGGCATGTGAAACGGGTGGTACGGCGTGGCCATTTTTTGATTTTAGCGTCAAAGGAAAACGAATACATGTTGGGTGTAAAACAGGAACTGCAGAATCACAGGGAAATGGCAGCGATCCTCACGCGTGGTTTAGCGCATTCGCACCGTACAATAATCCAAGTATAGTAATTACTATATTGGTTGAAAATGGAGGTGAAGGCTCAAGCGTTGCCGCGCCAATTGCAAAAGAAATTTTAACTAAATACTTTAGCCCGTAGCAAAAATCAATACCGTATAAATGATAGTGTTTGATCTGAAAAGAACGGATTGACACACGATTTAATTAGTGTATCTTTATATTTGTACACACTAGACATAGTGTTTTAGACCGTTGTTCGGTGTTTACATTTGCTGCACTCAGTGAAATTATATGAGCGCAGTTTACAGATAAAATATGAAGTGTCCTTTTTGCGGCAAAAAACAAAGTGATGTTGTTGAAACTCGTATCGCAGAAGATAATTTCGCACTGCGCAGGAGGCGTATGTGCACAAGTTGTAAAAAGAGATATACAACGTACGAGAGAATAGATAGAATACCTATCGTTGTTATCAAAAGAGACGGCCGGCGAGATCTCTACGATCGTTCAAAGTTACAGTCTGGAATAATTAAATCGTTTGAGAAGACTAAGGTAAGCGGTGAGACAATACAGACTTTAGTCGACGAAATAGAAGAGCAGTTAAGGCGGCAAAAAGGAACAGAGATACAGAGTGCGTTTATAGGGAACCTTATTGCAAAGAAAATAAAAAGCATAGATAAGGTTGCGTATATACGCTTTGCATCGGTATTTAAACGGTTTGTAGATGTAGAAGAGTTTGAGAAGGAATTAAAGAAATTACTATAATTAAAAGTTGGGGTGCGAGATGTGCCCCATATATATTTTCGCATGAAGTTACAAGGTATAGCACAAAAGGTTTTTTTGGATCGATATTCGTTGAAAGATAAGGTAGGTAATCCTCTAGAAAAAGAACCGGAAGAAATGTGGCGCCGAGTAGCGAAGGGTGTTGCGAAAATAGAGAAGAAAAGTGTTCGCAAAGCTGGGAAGAAAAATTTGCACGTTCAATGGAAAATTTTCAGTACGTTCCCGGAGGTCGTGTACTTGCAGGAGCTGGCACAGGATACGATGTAACCTTCTATAACTGTTTTGTTATTCCTAGCCCGAAAGATTCTCGTGGAGGGATAGTAGATACGCTTAAACAGATGATAGAGATAATGGCACACGGTGGTGGGGTTGGTATCAACTTATCATCGCTTCGCCCACGAGGTGCTCGGGTATCAAAAGTAAACGGTTTTTCTTCTGGACCTTGTAATTGGGCAGAGCTCTTCTCACTCGCAACGAAAGATATCATTCAACAAGGAGGTAGTCGACGTGGCGCTCTTATGCTCATGCTGTGGGATTGGCACCCAGATATATTGGAATTTGTGACGGTAAAACAAGATTTAACGCGGATCAACGGTGCAAATTTATCGGTCGCAGTTTCTGACACTTTTATGGAAGCGGTGAAACAAGATAAACAGTGGGATCTGCTGTTTCCTGATGTGCGCGATCCAGAATACGATACGCTCTGGGATGGTGATATTACCGCATGGAAGAAACTTGGTAAGAAAGTAGAAGTAGTGAAATCGATTTCTGCACGGAAACTATGGGAAGATATTACTCAAGCAGCATGGCGCTCAGCAGAGCCTGGGTTGGTGTTTATGGAACGCTACAACAAATGGAACAATAAC
>Ga0100403_1002625_pt1 | contig 14078 bp, 10 predicted proteins | sample CryGeymet201501t_FD_83663 | JGI IMG/M metagenome (GOLD analysis project Ga0100403, IMG submission 83663) | Groundwater microbial communities from Crystal Geyser aquifers in Utah, USA - Crystal Geyser metaG 2015-01t | ecosystem: Environmental > Aquatic > Deep subsurface > Groundwater | place...
TAGAGGGAGTTCCGTCATTACCACCGATGTTAAGATAGACATAACCACTCTGGTACTGGCTGTTTTCGACATTGTAGGATAGCGTTATAGCCTCTCGATTGTATGACGCATCCGGGTCAATGGTTAGGAATTTGATGTACTGGAAATTACCTGCACCGTTTGGTGTGAATGTTGCATTGCCCTCTATAGTTTCGTACTTGTCTATAAGGGAAACGCCCCCCTCACTTATAGTACCACCAGCACTCAAGGAACTGCTAAACGATGCAGATGTTCCATAAAGCGTTCCAGTCAACGCCTTAGTCGCACCGGCAGTCAGTGGAAGATAGCTTGCCAATGAACTGGCTGTCGCATAGTATGCAGGTAGTTGCCCACCCAGCTTGGAGGAATCAGCAGCAGTGGCAGTAATGCCGAGGTATGTCCCAGCCGTTGCAGAAATTGCACGGGCATTGGTGAAGTAAAGATTGGTCAGTTCTGGGACCACGGAAGTATTGAGCGTCTGCCAGCTTTTGTCTCCTCTCCAATATTGGAGAGTTGTTCCCGCAGCTATCGCGGGCTCTGCCCCTGAAAGTGCACTTGTGATGCTATTGCGATCCATCGTGCCGTCAGTAGACGTTCCAGTGCTTGTATATAGCTTTACATGCCCGTAGTTCGCAGATGTTCCGACACCATATGTTGTTGCTGATGAGGCATGACTTATGGGGGCATACGTTGCGTCCAAGGTAGCACCCTTTTGGGTGATGTCATTCACCACCGAGAGGGTGTTTGCTCCACAGTCTCCGCTAAAAACAGCGGTAGCCACAGTAACCGAACCACTAAACGATGCAGATGTTGCTGAGAGTGCACCATTTTGCAGAATAGAAAATTTGACAGCTCCCGCACTGTTGTATATACTAAGAAGAGGATCTGTAGTGTCAACCGGACCGGTCATATCCCGAAACCTAATCCCTGATGTACCCCCAGCAGTCCCGTTGAATCTTAGAATACCCGCATCATTTCCGATATAGATAGAGTTAGGATCTGTCTTACCTTGGAGTGAGTCTGTTATGACACCACCAGTTGCAGTAACCGTCTCAGTAACCGCCAGCTTATGTGTGATAGTAGCATCAAAGTTGCTGTCAACCGTCAAAAAATCAGCAGTGATCAGCCCAGCATCATATTTTAACGAGGCCCCTATTGGGCCTACTGCGAATACCAACCCTTTCCCGTCTGCACGCTTAAACTCCGCATGCACACCTACGTCACCAACAACCTTTAGAGGAGAGTCATTAGAAGCATTCCCAATTTCTACTTGAGCATTACCCCCAAACGCATCGATATCCAATGAGCCTGTCTTAGTCTGTGCTGTAGCTGACGTGTCCAAGTAATAACTAGAGGATTGACCATTGAGCTTGGAGGAATCAGCAGCAGTGGCAGTAATGCCGAGGTATGTCCCAGCCGTTGCAGAAATTGCACGGGCATTGGTGAAGTAAAGATTGGTCCCCTCGGCAACGGCTGTCGTGTTTAGCGTCTGCCAAGACTTGTCCCCTCTCCAATATTGGAGAGTCGTTCCCGCAGCTATCGTGGGCTCTTTCCCTGAAAGTGCCGAGGTTACGCTATTGCGATCCATCGCTCCGTCAGTGCTTGCACCAGTGCTTGTATATAGCTTTACGTGCCCGTAGTTCGCAGATGTTCCAACACCATATGTTGTTGCTGATGAGGCATGACTTATGGGAGCATACGTTGCGTCCAAGGTGGAACCCTTTTGGGTGATGTCATTCACCACCGAGAGGGCATAGTCCAGGGTAATGTTCCCGTCAGCGTCTTGGGCGATTGAGGAATCCTCCAGGACTCTGTCTCCAATGGCGACAGGGACTCTTCCTTCGGTAAGGACCCCATTAAGCCCCACGGATGTCCCGATCGCTGAGGTAGATTCCACGATGGATGGGTACGCTACTCGGGCCGAAAGCACCCTTTCAATGTCCTTAAGCTCGAAGAGGACTGCATCGTAAGGGGATGCATCAAATGCCTTTTTGGGCATCTTAGCCCGATAACCTATCGCCATAGATCCCCCGTCAACCGTAATAATCCAGGTCTTTTATTTCTTTCAACCGCACCCCGGTAAGAATATCCCTATCTGGGTATCCCCGGGTGATCCAATGTATTCGGTCCCTCATAGGGTCCTTTCCTGCCATCATGGTAGGATTCTGCTCCGGCTGGTATCCTCGGGGAGTGACGTTGCTTACCATCGCCTCGACCTGAATGGATGTCACTATGAAAGGATAGAATGATGTCAATTTGTACCCGACACGGGACCCCGAAATGGGGGATTTGGGGGTGTAGGTATGCTCTAAGAACAGGTCCTCATCCGTATTGTATTCGGTGAGATTCGGGGCGGAATCCGATGTGTCCAGTACGGTATCCCGATCTGGCCCGATAGCGGATACCGAAAATTTGGAGTAATTCAAAGACCCGATTATGGACACCATGATATGTTCAAAAACCGACCTTCCTTCCGAATCCTGGAAAGGGGGGGACTGGATACAAGCCTCAACAGGGAAGACCTCGGACTCCATAGTAAGAGGATTATAGGATTGGTCCCCGGATGCGGAGGATACCCAGTCGGCCTGGATGGAGGGGAGGATGGAGAGCTGGCAGAACTCGTAGATTGCACCGGAAGGTGTGGAGTACAGAAGGTAAGCCCCTCTGCCCTCCGGGTCGTCCCAGATAGCCTGGAAAGCCATGAGATCCCCATAGAAATTCCTGAACAACTGACGTGTCCACCCTGCCCCATCCTTATCGTTGAGCAGGTAGGTATGGGCTGTTGTCTTCCCGTGAACCAATAAGGAGCTGTCGTAAGTTGAGAAAAGAACAGTTTCGGTAGGGGTGAAGGCCCCTCTCAAGCGGGATTGAGATCCGCTGATTACCGGTCCCCATTGAAGGGCTCCGTCCAGGAGATACACGTCCCCGCTGTATGACATAGCCATTACCCCTATCCCGGGAACAGATCCGATCCTACCTGCTTTGAAGCCTATGGATCTGTCGGTGACGTAATAGCGGGAAGTGGTGTCCGAGGAGGCTATTCTTCCCGTCTCGGTCTCACGGCAGACGATAATATCCCCATTTTGTGAGAAAATACCCTGGATAGGACCGGAATCCTGTTCGGCAGCTCTTACGGTATCCAACACGCTGTAACTCTCAGCGTAGAGGGAGTTGGGCTTGGAAAGATAGATGTCCTTCCCTGTATCCTCGGGGAGGGAAGTGTTAGCCATCCATAGTCTATCCTCAGCGAAGTGGACTATGCTCGCAGAGGGGAGGGGAGAGAGCTCGAAAACGTCTCCGGTGGCTACCTGCCCGCCCAATACCAAGGAGGGAATATACTCATCCAGGGTCGCATCGCCTTGGAACTGAGAGAGTGCATCCCACTCATCCTTTGTCTTCTGTTGGATGAGGTACATTACATTCTGTTGGCCCCGCACCACTCCAGAATCCGGGTCTAGGTCCAGCCTCTTCGTTCTCCAGAGGCGTACATGGGTCCAGTTACTTGGGTGTATCATGTTGGGGACTACCACCACCGCTTGACCGTTCACTACCGTGACACTACCGAACAGCTCACCGGAAGAGTCCACCCTGCTTATCCCTCCAGATGCTATCAATCTCCCGTCCGTGTCCAGGCGTACAAGTTCAACCCCATATGCATAGTCACCTGATAGCTTCGCTCCTGAGGCACTTATGGTCGATACCGAGCCCAGAGATACGCTCGGAAATCCCGATAGTCTGGCTTCAAGACGGTTGTTTGTAGTGGAATATTCTATCACATAAGGAACACCGCTGGACCGGAAAACAAAGACCCGGTCGTCAATTGGCACCATAAGGACTACGTTCGTGGCAGAAAATAATACCCCCGTAGTAGCATAAACGGATTTGAACTCTTCCCCGGTCCCTAGTCTAGTGTACTGAATCAAGCTAGATCCTGCGATTTTCCATATACCGAAAGACATTCCGTTCGACTGCCAACGGCATTGAGCTTCAGAGTTTCCGAATATGTCGGAACTTACTGCTTTGTTTACCAAAAGCGGGCGGGTCCTGACCGCCCCACCACGAATCAGCACGTTGTCCAGAATCGGATAATCTCCGTTCGGGAGCCTTACGATGGGATCGTACACATTGACGGAGTTCGGCATAGGGGCCGAAATCTTTACCACTTCCCTACGCGGGGGAGGGGGGTTCGCAAAAATCATACAGGGCCACTCCCTTCTGAGATACAGTCCCTACGGTCCGGGTCGTTCTGGTCATCCAAGAAGTCCCAGTAAGGTTGGAGGTATGTTCTCAGTTCGGGGCGGGAAACTTTGTCGTTGTAAAGGGTGTAATCCGCAAGGGCAATAGACCCCTGCACACACATGCTGTAATGGTACTGACTGGGGATGAGGAGGCGCGCATCGTCCGTAGTGGATCTGATCGTCTCCGGGTTCCGGTAGTAAACCATACGGTAAGTGTCGCTCGTAGTGGTGGGTTCTTCCAGGAATGTGAAATTGCGATCTATCACGTTCAAGGATATGGGCAGGTACTTCCGGCGGGGATTCAACATAGACCCAACCTGCATACCGTAGTCGCTGGATGCAGGCAGACCAAAGCGGGTGTAGCCTAAAAGTTGGGGTATGGTCAGAGTAGTGACACCTAAGAACTTACGACACGGGGGAGTCGTAGGGAAGTCGTAAGGACCTTCCCCCGAATCCACCGTGAGGTATTGAGTGTAGGATAGGAAAGCCTCCAAGTCCTCATCGAACGCCATCAACTGAATCTGGTTTAACAGAAGAAGGGCTTGCGCCTCGGTAATCTGGTGGCGAGATCCGTATTCAGCGGTGATTTGGTTGATTATCTCGGAGACTGTCATCGAGTTACCCTACTTTGATTTTGAGATCCCGGATCTTGGAAGAAATATCGGTGAACTCCGCGAAGATCTTTTCCTTCTTACTTGCCAGTTTTGCGATCAGGGCTTCTTTTTCTTCCTTGACATCTTCCTTCAGGACTTCGTTCTCCCGTTCGGCTAGGAACAGGGATTTTCTCCATCCTTCGGATTCAGCCAAATGCTTGTCGGAAACTTGAGCCAGCTTTTCTTGAAGAGGAATCAACCTCTTTTCCAATTCGGCCAGTTCCTTCTTCTGCTTTAAAGCATCGGAAGAATCCTCGTTTTCCCAAGCGGTTTGTTCCTTGGCTGGAAATGGGTCCACTTCTTTCCCCTTTTCGATACGAACCCGACAACCGCGACGCAACCAGAACATAGCTGCGATCCCGCGATTCTTGTCCGTATCCTGAAGGGTGTACTGCCAGTTCCCTTCCGGGTCACAGGCTGGCCCCAAATCCGATTCGTTGCACACCCACCGGCTTCCCTGCTTCTCCCAGGTTTCCACACTAGGAAGGATACCAGGGACCATACCCACGTACAGACCCTGAATATCAATCACAATGCGCGCTGTGCTGCTTAACATTACACCTTGCCCTGGACAAAAGCGGTAGCTGTCAAAGCCCCACCTACTGCTGTGATAGCAATAGCGGTAGGGGAAATTGCGGTACAGTGTGCCGAAATAGAGGTAACACCTACTGCGTTCAAGCTGACCAAAGTGGGGGTGGAAGCAAAGGGTTTGCTGAAAGTGTGAGTTGCTGTTTCTGCACCGGTGGTAGTTACCGAGATTTTCAGCATGACCTCACCGGGCTGAATAGGATGGATGTTGGCACCCACTTGAGAGGTAGTAGAGGACATTTCAAAACTCCTTGAAAGGGTTTAAAAAGGAACCCTCCCCGCACTCACGGGGAAGGTAAACCTTTTAGATTAACCCCAAGCCTGGGCAGGGGTGGGGCTGAAGAACAGCATGGAGGACCAGTTCACTACGGAGGAGCTGTCGAAGCTGGACAAAGCAGCTTGGCTGAAGTCCAGACGTTGAGCACCGTCCGATTTGCGGGCTTCGTACATCTTGTTGAACATGTAGTCCGAATCCTCGTTGTTGAACGAGAGCTTACGAACTTCGGCACAACCAATAGCACCCAACCCCAGGACCATAGCGACTTCACATGTTCCTGCTCCATCGGAATCATTAGTTCCCGATTTCACGGTAGGGATGCGGTTGTCACCGGTATAGATGCTGGAAGAAGATCCATCATCGTTCCAGGGCTTGACGTATTGGAAGGCAGAATCGGCACTGAAGCCGGACACGGTACAATTGAACAAAGGCTGACGTTCGTTGACGACCAGCAAAGCACCTTGGTAGTAACCGAGGATACCTGTGATGGTGCGATTCTTAACGCCACGGCTTCCCGCCTCCTTGAACAGATCGTACCATCCGCCAGAAGCGGTGTCGGAACGGAGTTCGTCGGCTTGAGTGCGGGAAAGCACCACGATCCAGCGAACGGTCTGACCATCACCCATCTTCCAGTTCAACTGAGATACGAACTGGGAAGCGCGGGAAAGCACTTTGTCCAGGCGCGCCTTGGTGAACTTGTAGGTTCCGGCATTAACGGCTGTAGTGGTGTAGAGGGTGTTCAGCGCGGTGCGCAGAGCAGCAACGTCCGTAGCCCAGGTTCCTACGTGGGCGATGGCAGTGGTGCCTTGTCCCGAGTAGAAAAGGTTAGGATGGAGGCTCTTGCTGACGGGAGGGCTGGTGATGGAGTCGCCGGTCCAGTATTCACTTTCGGTGAGGAATTCATCCGCACCGGCAATGAGGGCGCGGGTCTTGTTGTAGTCGTTCAGTTCCTTGAAATAGTCCGTCAACAAGTCGACACGCTGATTGGCGATGTCGTATGCTTCGGTCATATCCCCTTCTACGGAACCGTCCGCAAAGACCACGCCCTTGCGCTGGACGTTGTAGTACACACGCGAATAGCGGAGTACGGGCTTTTCTTCGTTACCCAAAACAGCTTGGCTTCCGCCTTGGCCCTTCTTCTTCAGTTTGTCCAAAGAAGGGATCGTGGTGAATTGAACTCCACGCTTGAATTGGTCGGATACATAATGGATCGCATCCTTCGGGGCTTTCGCTTCACCGCCATTGGGGATCACGACAGTGGAAGTGGTACGATTGGAGAAAGTGTCCCAAAAGGACTCTTTGATGATCTGTTTGACCATCTTGCGCTTCCAGGCTTTTACCTGGAGGGCGGAAATAACATTAACTGAAGCCATGTTGAACTCCTGAATAGGTGTTTATCGGTTCAACATCCGTCGTGCGACTTCGGGCAAGCGGGAGATTACGAGCTGGTCATCGTCATCGAACCAGTCATCGGGCATCGGACGCTTGTCGTCGATCATATCCTGGATGTCTCTTTCACTGAACTTTTGTCCCTTCTCTACCTCACCCACGGTATTGCGGATGTTGGATATAGAAGGTGTTGCCGTTTTCCCTAAAACTGCGGATTCTCCCCGTTTCTGACTTTCCAGTAAGAGTTGCGGTAAGCGATTGAACATCCGGACGGCATGTGCATCTTCCAAACTACGGAATCCCTTTTCTCGGACGAGGTTCAGGGTTTCAAGAACTCTTCCCATTCTGGGGTCAACTGCTTCGCCTTCAAAATGACGACGCATTTGTTCCCTCATGTTCAAGCCTTCCACCTTGTAATCCTCGGGATATTTGTCCGCGAGCTCCAATACATTGGAGGTCACGAACTCCCGTGCGCTTTCACGTTCCCTGGAAGCGTTGACTTCCGCTTGATGGGATCGGTATTCCTCTAGTTCCCTTGCGTGTTTTTCGTCCATTTCCTCTATTTTCTTCTGTAGAGAAATGACTTTCCGAAAAGTCACGGGGTCCAGTACCTCATCCTCATCATCCTCATCAGCTTCATCTGCTTCCTTCCCACTCTTCCCTACCGCAGCTTCCGCTTGAGCAAGGGCGTTGGGGTGGAGTCGGAGATAGGACAAAGCCTCCGGCTTTCCAGCCAAAGCGTCCGAGATCAAGGCTTCCGCATTCTCGGCACGGGCTTTCAGGGCTTCAAGCTCACTTCGTAAGGAGCCAGCTTCATTTCCTTTCTTCCCTGCCAAGGAAGCTAATCCCTTGATCTTTTCTTCTAACTCCAGGGGGCTTTTCGCACCCACGGATTTCATAGCTTGGTTCACTGCATCCAACTGTTCTTTCGTCCAGTCGTTAGGGTGAACATCCTGAAGAATCTTGAGAGCTTTCTCCTCGTTGGTGGAATTATCCTCGGGCTCCTTTTCAGGTTTGCTCGATTCCTTTCCAGCCCCTTCGGTTACTTCCCCATCATCATCCTCAGTCGCGGGAGTGCCGTTCTTGGAGTCCTGAAACTTCTCGAACATCTCCCACTCAACTTCAGTCGGTTCGTACCCGTCAGAAGTCTTTCTTTCCAGCTCGTTGAACCACTCCTGAGTGGGTTCCTGAGCTGATCCCCCCTGGCTTTCACCGGAGGTTACTTCCGAAGTATCTGGTTGCCCTTCCGGGGCCAGTCCTTCAAATTCATCGTTCCCTTCTCCATCAACCATGATTTCTCCTAGTAAGGTGTGGCTAGTTCCTGGACCAGTTCACGGGAAGCGTCCGCTTCCACCGTAGATACCAATCCCTGTCTTTCCTGCTGTATCTGGATTTCCTTGAGCTTGATGTCCAGCTCCTTGAGCCGTGCATCCAAAGCGTCAAAAGTTACCTCACTGGTCAAATCCTGACGGGCTTGAGCGATTTCCTGTTCCAGCTTCGCAGCTTCCATCCCGGTCTTCTGGGCCTTGGATTGGATCTCCTGCATCTGAGACTGAGCCTGAGCCTGAGCCATCTGTTGGGCAGATTCGGATTGAGCCTGTTTCTGTTGCTGTTCCCTCTGCATATTCTCCTGAACCAACTTGGAGTATTGACGGACTTCGTCCTGATACTTCTGAGGTAGGTCCATAAGATCAGCCGAAGCCAAGAAAGCCCACACTGCGATCCCCGGATCTGCTGCTGCTGCGGGAGTCTGGGAGAGTTCGGCTAATTGAGATAGAGTCTTCATCCTTTCGGTAGGGCTTCTCTTGCTGACCTTGGTGGTAATATCATACAGGACTGCATTAAGGTCGTTCTTCAGCCGATAAACGAGCTGATATCCAGGCCCTAACTGCGGGTCCACGCGCTGATTCAATACAACCTGTTCTCTCCCCTGATCCCGTTGTTCGTCGGTAGGGTCGGCAATCTGTATGATCTGCTCTTCGGTGTAGTACTCTCTCCAAATCAGATACCGGATCAGATATCTACGATTCACGAAATTCGTATAGTGAGCGCCTAGACCTCTCAACTGAAGCTGGCTCTGTTCCACACGTTGGGAATGGAGGATACCCGATTCATTTCCTTCACGCATACCAGCCATGGCTGGCGGGGTGGAACTCAATTCATCGAATACGGATTTTGCGATCTCCATAGCCCGATAGGTATCGTTGGTTACACTGCCGTGTTCTATGGGTTTCATCGCATCGTTCAAACGGCCCGACTTCACCTTGAACACCTGGTCCGAATCCGAATGATGCTGTGCAGCAGCCTTGGCTTCCCGATCATTCTTGAAAGCTGAATCATCCTGCAACATCGCCTGGGATGCTGCATGCTTCGCGGAGTGGTTCACATTCGTGACCATCGCATTGAAGGAGCGGATCGGCTCCATATCATGCTCCGCAAAGGAAGTCACCTTTCCGTTCAGTTCCTCAGCCACCATCTCGATAAATGGGAACATCACCATCCCGGTACGAGGGTGGCGGAGCTGAAGGTAATACTTCTCGTTCACGAAAATTTCGCTACGTGACAACCCAGGTACAGCCATGATCCACCACAGCTCATCCTTATGGGTAGCACGGAAATTAGCCGAAACAGGCGCGTCATCGGGTGTATCCACCACGACCCACTCCATATTATCGGTATCCCAATACTCCATCTTCTGGGACATCACCTTATAGTACCGACAAACGACCTTATATCGCCCGTCCTTATAATTCTTGTTCTCGTAGTCTCGATCCTTGTAAATCTCAGCCTGTTCAAACGTATTGGCAGATGACTTATCCACCCCGTAGGTATCTTCCCGGGATTCCAACAAAGACCGAATCTCTTCCCTCTTGGAAGGAGCAGCCACCAGGAGCTGATCTGGTCTCATCCAGTCCACCACATCTATGAATTCCGCGTCGTCACGGGTGATCGGGATACGGGATCTAGGGTCAGGGAACACCGAAAAGGGGTCCCGATTCGCGGATCTAGTCCGCGCAGGCATACCGGGGCCTGAATCCACCCAGATTTCCTGCCACCCCGATCTTCCGGCCCAGGCTTCTAGAACCGTCCTGGTATCCTTTTCCACATCGTCATTCACGTTGGCTTCCTGGATTCGGAGGGCTTCCAAAGCCTCAACGAACTCCCCGTCCTTCGGGCTGTCCCCGACCGGAGTGTAGGCCACATCCAATTTCAAATCACGGAAATACCCTTCGATCATACGGGCCGAAGGGCGAAACAAATTGTACTTGGCTAATTTCTTGTTCTTGTACTTCGCATCCACCTCCTCCTCATCCGTCCATATCTTTCCCTCGATAACAGCGGAGAACGTCACCTCCCTCATATCATTAGCGGGCTTGTGCCATGCCACGTTGCTGTCATGGGAGGACAAAAAGGCTACTGCGTCTGTAGCCTTGCGGAGGTCGTAGCTGGATCTTACGTGCATATCTCGAAAATACCTAATTAGGGGGGTACGGTAATAACACTTATATCCTATTTGCCCTGAATCGGGTTAGCCTCCAAGTGCTCTTCCCAATCCTGGACAGTAGGCCATAGGGTCTTGAATATGCTTGCGAACTCGGGGAACACGAGTAAAAGAGCCATCGCATATTTCGCATGGGGCCAACCTTTATCCCCTTCCCACTTGTACAACTGAACCGGATAGCACCCGATACGGTACGCTGCTTCAGTTCCAGTCCATCCTCTCCGGGTCCTCATCTCCCTCAACACCCTCCCGAATGTCACATGGTCGGTGTACTTCCTCCGAAACGAAAGACCCTGGTCTTCCCACTTCCCCACCTTCCTTCCGACCCTCTGCCATTCGAGTAGCTGTTCATCGAAGGGAAGTCCCTTATCCTTTATCAACGCCATATTTTTCTCCTTTTTTAAACCCATGAAACTTTGGGAACATCCCTTTCCTTACCATCGGACCCCCATTGCTCGGGACCGTCCGGTAGCTTTGGTAAAATATCCCCAATCCTGATCCTTACCCAATTCCAGTAAACGAACGCATCTATAAGGTCCGGGGATCTTCCCAACCTCTCCGGCTTACGCAGAACATCCTTACTCTCTATCAAAATCATCCCGTCCAGCTCCTTGAACCGTATCATGCTCGCCTCTTCCAACAACTTCTCATACAGGCCGCAATCATTCTTAGGGTCCCCGAAGTAGGAAAGATCCACCCTTCCATGCTCCAGATCATCCTTTGCTTGCCAGTACATCTGAGCCCGGACATTCTGAAACCGATACCCCGCCCGGACCGTCCAGTATTTCTCCCTCTCCGGGTCCTTTGAAACACACCGCTCCACATGATCTACCCGTCTGATATCTACCTTTTCTCCCACATGTCCTTCCAGGGCTAATTCCAAATCCTTTCCCCCAGATTCCAACAAATCCGCAGCACCGGAGCCGGGTCCGTTCGCATCTATGGCTACCCGTACCGACCAGGGGACTCTGTGAACTTCCTCGCTGACCAGCCACGCAAAATCCTGAGCCCTGGTATATGCCCATTCCTTCAACATAACCAGCCTATTTCCTGGACCGCCCGCCAATACGGAACTGTCAGTACCCCTATCGGTAGCATAATCAGCCCCGAAACCCCAAATATCCATGTATTCATTAGGCAGTAGAGGTACTTTACCGCTGGAAGCGTGGTCGAACCACGCCATACTGAACAACTGACCGGGCTCATCGTCCAGATCCCACAGCCCGTCCTTCAAAGCCCTTTGCATTTTCTTGTCAAGCTGGGACAGATTCGCTTCGTAGCTTTCATCCAGCTTCTTATTATCCCTACGATCCCCCGGAAGCCAAGCCCTCGACATGGATTCCGGGGTACCTTCAGGGACTTCGGTATCTATCCCGTTGATATTCCTGAAATACTTCACCTCCCCGGGTAATAGCTTGGACACGAACCTTCTCTTCACCCACAACTTACCCACACCTACCGGATTACAGGTGGATATCATCCTGGTGGGTATCAGAACCTTACTCGTAGCCGGATCTTTCAGGGATCGGAGACGTGAGAACAAAAACAGGTAGATGGATTCCGTGAAATTCGCAACTTCATCAAAACAGATCCTATGGAACTCGAAACCCCCATATCCGTACTTATCCCTATCCTGCTGACAATGACCGAATACGAAAATAGCACCTTCCTCATTAGTAGGCGTGATGCTGGTCAGCTTCCCGTTCTCGTCTTCCGTGAATTCGAACTTGGGCCAGATAACCGCAGCCTTGTTGTAGTACGCATGTTGGGAAACGATCCTGACCCCGAAAGGAGGATACATCTGATAAGCCTTATCTATCAAATCCGCCAATTCTGGAGTCTGCCGCCGAATGAACAAACACCTGAACTCGGGATGGCGTATCGCTGTTTCGATAGCCGAATACAACAGTAACCAAGTCTTTCCAGGACCTGCTTGCCCTCCGGTCAGAACCTCGGTAACATTTTCCAACAAGGCTATCGCTTTCTGTTGCATCCCGGCTTGGGGTTTCAAACTGTGTATCTTCTTGGCATCCGTCACGAATCACCCCATATTGATAGCTATCGGGATAGCCTGTTTCCCGTCTTTCTTTCTCTGGTTCAAGGCTTCCCGCTTGATCTCCCGATCCTCAGCGGAACCACGGGCCTTTTCATCAGCTTCCACCAAAGCCGCCCTATCCCTCAGCGTCAGCCCTAAAGTCTTCGTCAAATGATCCAATGCCTTCATCCGCCTGTTCACATCTGGAACCACGGAGGATCTATTGAAAACCATATCCGAAATAATCAGATTCCCGTCACTATCCGTTTCAGGGTTTTCAGGAACAGGAATATAGTCCACTCCCTTGGCCCCGATACTCACAACCGCATTCGCTTTCAGCATCGTAGCCAGTTCTGAAAAAACATCCTGCTCCGAACAGCCGGACTCCTTAGCCATTATGAATAAATCCTGGATTCCAGGAATAGCCATCTCCGAAGTCTGAGTCACTACCTTCTTAGGTAACTTAGCCAAAGTACCAGTAGAAAACCTCAGAATCTCATCAGTAGGGGGAACCATCAACCCCTTTTCCGTAAACCATCTTTCACACAGATCCCAATTTTTAGCTTTCCACTGAGGGACTATCTCAGCCCAAAATCCCCTGTACCTCTGTTTCTGGCTGTCACGTTCAGCCCACTGACCATAATCGAAAATATCACGCAGAAGGGATTTAGGGCAGAGGGTCATTTTCTCGATTGCGGGCAGACCGTATCCGCCCCACATCATCAGTCGAACTACCGAGAATGTCAACTGAGGGGATTTCGTTGGCTGGATTTCCATAGGCTGTTCTCCTTCTGAGAAAAACTAATAAATATATATAGGAAGGGGCCGATTAAACGCTGAAAACATGGGGTAGGGTATAGGGGTGTTAGGGGTGGGGGTAGGCTGGTTGGTTGACAGATTGGCATCCGTCTGCGTGGGGGTGACAGGTGGGCATCCGTCTGCGTGGGGGTGGGTCCCATCACCCTTATTCAAACAGCCCGGTAGTCCTAAAGCCTACCTATACCCCCTTCAGGGGGTGGTATCTATTCAGTTATTTATTCTAGGTACTAACAGCCTAACAGCCGAACAGCCAATATTACCAGTATAGATTAACAGCCGAACAGCCCTGGAGTGCGCGCCTAGAAAACCCCAGCCGTGCAGAAATGCGAAGTCATGAATTTTCCCCACTATATATATAGGTGCTGCGGAGGCTGAATGGCAAGGTGGGCATGGGCATGGGATATTAGCAGATTAGCCTATCTGGGGAAAGTAGGGTAGAGAAGTAGGGTAGAGAGAAGTAGGGTAGAGAGAAGTAGGGTAGAGAGAAGTAGGGTAGAGAGAAGTAGGGTAGAGAGAAGTAGGGTAGAGAGAAGTAGGGTAGAGAGAAGTAGGGTAGAGA
>Ga0100403_1002626_pt1 | contig 14076 bp, 12 predicted proteins | sample CryGeymet201501t_FD_83663 | JGI IMG/M metagenome (GOLD analysis project Ga0100403, IMG submission 83663) | Groundwater microbial communities from Crystal Geyser aquifers in Utah, USA - Crystal Geyser metaG 2015-01t | ecosystem: Environmental > Aquatic > Deep subsurface > Groundwater | place...
CTACATAAATCAGAGCAAGTAGTTTCAGCGTGCATAGGTGCTTGAAAATAAGGAACGTCTAATATATTGAAGAGTTCTTTTACTTGCATAAAGTCTTTCTCAGACACTGAGAAGTTTTGTTTCTTCATCTTATCTAAGCAAGCTTGAATACCTTTTATATTAATTGTATTTCTCTGCTTCATGATAGACTTTAATTCTAATTTTCTTTTCTTTTGGAATTCGAAGAGAACTGGATCTATTTCCGATGTACTGTGAAACCTCTCTAGAGCATTTTCTATTATGAAAATTCTTTCTTGTTGCTTACCTTTAGAATCAGAACGATTTTTTCTCTCTAATTCTTTTTCAGGCGGTGCTTTAGTATCAAAAATAAAGACACAATGAATATTATTATACCTCAAGCATTCAATTAACCTTATAAAGGCCGATAACCATCTATCTTCATTAGAAGCCTTATAGAGGCACATGTATAAACTTGTATCTATAGCTACTTTTTTATAAGCATATTCTGATAGATGTATAGGTTCAAATACATCAGGAGTAGTTTCTCTTAAAAATTTAGTCAAATTCTTGATACCCATTTCTGATCAGAATGAAAAGATAATATTTTTCATTTTGAAATGAAAATCTTAAGAAATATTAACGGAATTCAAGAATGGCCAATTTTGTCGAAAATATAGTTTTTGGAATATTATCTTCAGAGGAAATACGCAGCATGGCTGTTTGTGAGATTACTAATACTAAGCTTGTAGGTTCTGGTTCTGTTTATGATGAGTTTATGGGTTGTTTATCTGATTCTCATGATGCATGCAAAACATGTGGAATGGAAGCAAAAGATTGTCCAGGTCATTTTGGATATATAGAGTTATGTGAACATATTTTACATCCTTTATTTACTAAAATTATTGTTTTATTCTTGAAGTGTATATGTAAGAAGTGTTTTAGAGTTATTTTTCATCCAGATCAACTAGATTTATGGGGATATACTAAGTTACAAAGAGAAAATAGATTCTCAGCTATATTGGGTCGTATCGACAAGATTGATATTTGTTATCATTGCAAGAATTCCCAACCTAAAGTTATCTATAAAGTGAAGGAAGAACAAATCTTATTTGAATATAAGCAAAAAGCAAGCAAAGAAGATGTAAAAAAGAATAAGAAAAACAAAGTATCAATTGTAGCAAATGTGGAAGACATTGAAAAGATATTTGATAATGTAAAAGATGAGGATGTTAGATTATTAGGATTTAATCCTAAACTTACACATCCTAGAAATCTTATAATGAAGATATTCCCAGTTTTACCTCCTTGTGCAAGACCGTATGGTATTACTGATGGTAATATATGTGATGATGATCTAACTACTCAAATAGCAGAAATAGTTAAAGACAACATAAAACTCATGAAAATACAACAAGAAGAGAAGAAAGATATGAAAAAGAAGCAGAAATTCATTAATTCTCTCAAGTTTCATATATCTACATTCTATAACAACAGTAAAGGAAGAGCAAAGAGACCTACTGATAATCAACCTATCAAAGGGTTAAAAGAAAGATTAGCTAGTAAAGAAGGACAATTAAGAAAAAATCACATGGGAAAACGTGTCAACTTCTCCGGAAGAACAGTTATTGGACCAGGTCCTCATTTAAAATGTAATCAAATAGGAATGCCAACTAGAATGGCTAAAATTCTAACATTTCCAGACAAGGTTACGTCCTATAACATAGATGAATTGACATTTTTAGTAAACAACGGAAAAGCTAATTTTGTTACTAAGAATAATACTAAAACAAGAATTAGTCTTTTTCATGCATTAAATCAACCGGGAACTGATTTATGTAAACGAGATATCATCATTAAAGATAAATCAGTCAAATTATACGAAAAAGGTAAACCAACAGGAGAAAGTATTAATGTGGATATGTCTTTTCTTGATGACTTGACTCCTGAGCAATTTGTCGTGGTAAAGAAAGGTAATGAAAAATTGGTAGAAGGAGATCGAATAATTAGGGATGGTAAATTACTTCTCAATGTCAGATATGCTACGAAAAGAAAGTTCAAACTTGAATTAGGAGATATTGTAGAAAGACAATTGAGAAATGGGGATGTGATAGTTTTTAACAGGCAACCTACATTACATAAAGGAAGTGTTTTATGTGGGGAAATTGTACTTCACGAACACAAAACACTCCAATTGAATCTTTCTTATACAAAAAGTTTAAATGCTGATTTTGACGGTGATGAAATCAATGTTCATGTTCCTCAATCATACCAAACAGTAGCTGAATTAAAACATCTATCCATGATTAAGCACAATATAATCTCTGCTCAAGAATCAATACCAAATCTTTGCATTGTTCAAGATTCACTTTTGGGAGCCTATTGTATGACAAGATGGAGAAGAAAAATAGATAAACATAGATTTCTTAATATTTGTGGAAAAGGAGATCTTCTTGGAAAACCTATTTGGAATGAAAAAAGAATAGATCAGATAAAAACTGTCTTGAAACATTTTGGAAAGAATGATGATCCTTATAATGGTCATGGTTTGATATCTTTGATCCTTCCTCGTGATTTATACTATCAAAAGACTAATAACGCAAATCCGAAAGAACCTACTGTAAGTATATATAGAGGAGTAATGTACGAGGGAGCATTAGATAAAAATATACTAGGAAGTAAAGCTAATTCTTTGATACAAATACTTAGTAAAGAATATAGTCCAGAAATAGCTTGTAACTTTATTGATAACATCCAATTCATTACAAATGCGTGGTTCTTGGATGAAGGGTTTTCTATAGGTATAGAAGATTGTATGATAGTAAATCAGGATAATACTAATACTATAAAACAAACTCTTACTGAATGTTATGTTAAAGCACAAAGCATAGAACAATCTACTTTTAATCCTGGTATTAGAGAAGTTAGAGTAACAGCAGCTCTTTCGCAAGCAAAAGATGTTGGTATGAAAATCGCCAAGGAAGCAATGAAAGAGAGTAATAATTTCCTTTCCACAGTTTATTCAGGAGCAAAAGGTGATTTCTTTAATATTGCTCAGATTACAGGTTTGTTAGGTCAGCAAAATATCTTTGGAAAACGAGTATGTGCTACTTTAAATAACGGAACTAGAACATTGCCTCATTATCCTCTTGTAAAAGAAGGAAAAGGTAATGGAATGAGTAAAGAAAGAGAATATGAATCAAAAGGATTCATTCGTCATTCATTCATTAGAAGTCTATCTCCTGAGGAATACTTCTTTCATGCAATGTCAGGAAGAGAAGGTATTTGTGATACAGGAATGAACACAGCTAAATCTGGGTATATCCAAAGAAAGATTGTCAAAGTAATGGAAGATATTCAAGTTCAATATGATGGAACTGTCAGGGATATTGCAGGTAATATTTATCAGTTTGCTTATGGCGAGAATGGTTGGGACCCATGGAATGTAGTTCATGTGAATGGAGAATTAGAAATGTGCGATATTTCGAGACTCATAGATAATCTTAATTACGAATATGAGAATGAAAGTGCTAATGAAGATGTAGAAGATGTAAATGATGCGGATAAATTTGATCAGTTGGAACTTTGGTTGAAAGAAATAAGAGGTTAAGGAAGAAGATAATGAACAAATATGTTTTTCATATTAAATAATATGAAAAAGACGTAAAAAGATAAGAAGAATTAATCTGATGTTTCTATGACAAGTTCTTCTTCTGTATCTTCTTCTGATCCTGTATCATCATCAACATCACTACCTTCAACTTCTATTTCCTTTTCTACTTCTTCTAATCCATCTACTTTAACAGATTCTAGATTAATTTTAACTCCTAAATTGTCTGGAATAGAATAGTCGAACTTGTACTTCTTACATTGCTCGATATCTTCTGCTGTTAGAGAGTCAACATTACCATTTTTATTCTCTTTCCCTACTACCTTTTTTGTTTTCGTATCGAAAACTAATTTAGATGGAGAATGTACATTATTGCCAAATTTACTAAGTTTAATAGTATGAGATGATTTGGATTCCTTTAATTTCTCCAATGCAGGAGAAGACAAGACTTTGGGCTTAATTTTCTTCTCTTTTTTGTCTACTTTTTCTATTTTGATAGTTTCATCTCTACCAAGTAATCTATTTACTAAGATAGGTTTAGTTCCTGAGCATTTCAGGGATCTTTTCTTACACCAAGCTTTTAATTCTGGAATCGTCATACACATGAGTTTAAACTCAGTCAAATTATCCTCATCATGAGTTTTCTCTGCATCTTGTATATCTTCTGATTCCCTAGCTTTTCTTGCTCCTAGACTTGGATTTGACCACATTAATCGCAATTCTTGTTTATCAAGCGAATACTTTTCTGAAATCAAATCTATATACGAATCAACATTGTTTTGAACACATTTGGTAATTGAACTAATTAGAGAGTTGTTAGAAGACATTTCTTATGCAAGTACAGTGTTTTTTTAAATATCATTTTTATACGCAAAAGGGTAATCATATGATTACCTTTTTTATTCATTCAGAGATCATTCAGAGATCATTCAGAGATCATTCAGAGATCATTCAGAGATCATTCAAAGGAATAATTTGATTTCACCCACGAACTGATATTTTCTCCCATTGGTTTATTTTTGACAAATTCCCAATGATGATCTTCTTGTGAACATAACCATTTAAACTTGTCTAGATCATCATCGTCTATCACTTCATCATATATACTTTCACTTAATACAGGGATATTTTTATGCTCAGTTTTATCTCTAATCCAATCTATTATTTTATATTTACCTTCTCTAATGGCTATTTTGAGACTCTTCTGACTTATCACATTCTTCCTGATAGATAACATCCATTTTAATATATCAAGTTGATCACATTCTATACAACGTTCTATTAACATATACCAATTAGGATCACGTTCTAAATGCCAAAACTCTCCTGTAGAATATATCCATTTTAGCATATGTAAATGGCCGAATTCTACTAATGTCACATAAATACTTTCGTAATACCACGATGTGTAATTTCTTTCATATAAGAACTCTAGAAGATCTAAATCACCATTTTGAATCACAACTTCTTCGTAATCATTGTCATCAAATGATTCGATTAACCAATCTGGTACTGGGTATTTACATTTTACTAAATTCTTCAAAGTATTGTAACTATTATCTTTAAAATTAAGAGGATATTTATGATCGAGAGAATCTTCTGCTATACCTATAAAATATAGCTTTGGAATATCAAATCTTGCATTGATATCCTTAATAATTTGAATCTCTTGTTTATCGAATCTTTTATAGTCATTTTCTTCCTTACATCTCAACATTTTAGTAATCAGATATTTTGCTGTGAAAAAATCATATAAACCTTGGTTCGTCGATAGATCATAGAAATCTTCCAATGTTAGCTTTTTATCAGAACAATCTACTTTGAGAGGTGAAAAAGGACCTAATTCTTCTTCTGGAATTATAAAACTCATTAATTTAATGCTAATCTTTCACGATTAAATCATTTCATGAGTTATGAATGACTATTATTCATAACTCATCAATTATACTTCTAATGTAGCAAAGAAGTTGACTCTGCTTATTTTTCCTTTGTTCTTAAAACAATACTTCTTAACAATCAATATAGAGTCCAAGAAATGTTTAGCCATGGCATCAGCATCTGTTAGAGGATGAATAGCCTCTAACTCTCTTTTTATTATCTCTATGTCTTGCTTAGACTCTGTGATAAGTTTAATCTCTTCTTTTTCTCCTCCAAAATTGAACGATGCTTCTTCGTCGGGTTCATCCCCATAATCAGCCATTTCATCATCTTCGTCATTCTCATCTATTTGCATACCATCTTCTATTTCATCTTGTTCTATTTCATCAGAGAAGTCTTGCAACTTTTTAGCTTCCTCATCACTAATGATTTTTGTAACCTTTTTTATTTTCTTGGGTTTACCCACATAGCTTTCTCCTAATAACACATCTACAGCTGCATTTATTCTTGATGCATCAAAAGGAATTTCATCTTGTTCATAATCAAGTACGAGAATTTGTATCTTACCCAATATATTAATCAAAGCAGAAGCTATACAGTTTTCTTCAGGATCTGATAATCCTAATTTACATTTTATAGGTGACATCAACCCAATTTGAGCTCTAGTTATGATCAACTTGATCATTGGCAAAGTAATATCTCCTTTATGTGACATTTTCTCTAATGTAAGAAATATTACTGCTATTAAATTAGACAATACAGTCCAATATAAGTCAACAATGTTATTATAACCTTCCATCTTTTCATTGATTCTTTGAATAATTTCCATCTTCAAGCTAGCAATCTCATTCTTGATATTATTCATTTCTTCTCTTTTATTAGTTATGGCTGCATTCTTCGATATGGCATATTCTTTCTTGAGCTCTTGTAACTCTTCGTTTTTAGTATTCAGATTATTCCTTAACTCTTTTAGTTCCTCTATTTCTTCTGGACGTGTTTTTTCCTTTTTCTTTCTCTTACGTGAAGTTATAATAAGTATTTTATTGTTCATTTCCTTCATTTCTTCTTCTATTACATCTATCTTTCCTTTCATATAAGACATAGGATCATCTATTTTCATTCTTTCATATTGCTCCAGTAAATCATTTAATTTGGATTGATAATCACTCACATCTGCAGATTCATGCTTAAGTCCCACAATCTTACCAAAATCTTCTGGTACTTGCGTTTTTACTATAAATCTAACACATTTCCCATAGAAAAATTCAAGAACTGATCTAGTAAAATCATAGTCAATATCAACCATTATATTACCTTTTTCTAATAAGAATGTTTGCATATACTTAACTAACCATGCCATGTCTCTGATACGATACGTCACCCATTCTCTAATAAAATCATCTGATAGTATGAAAGTGTTAATTTGAGTCGATAATATTCCTATTACTGGTTCTTCCCTTCTTTGCATCTTTAATTCTTCTCTTTTTATCATCAAGATTTCGCCTATTATATTCTTATATTTCTTATTGTAAGCTCCAATCTTCTTTAGAGGGTTTCTAGTTCCACCCCATGTCAGAGTATAACCTTCTGTTAATAGAAGTAAGTCTTGTAAAGACCTATCTGTAAATTTTTTACCAATAGCTATCCTCATATTTGTTACATATATATTTCTATATGTTTCAATATTGATTTTATCAAAGATGGAAATAGCTCCTTCTATGCTAACCCACGTGTTCTTAGTAGTCAAGTTTTCCTCTTTTTTGAGTAACTTAACTGCTCTCCTCAATCCCATTCCTTTGCCGAATATTTTTTCTTGCTTTTTGGTTTTGACTATTTTCTCTCCTGTAGCTGCTAGTAATTTAGCAGCTACATATAAACCTATAGTAGGAAAAGTTATTCCTTCCAAAGTTAGATTAGTTTTGAATGCTAGGCAAAAAGGAGCAAGATTAGGAAGATTCTTACTGAGATCGGCATATATATCTATATATTTCTTCTCTTCTTTGATCTCTTGCATATCTTTGATTTCTTGTATACTCTGTCTAAAATCAAAATCAGTGTCTTCTCCTTTATCATTGATGTTAATAACAAAATTATCCTTGTCTTCCTCATCTTTAGTAGGTGTAGCTTTTCTCTTATTAATAATCCATATATATGCACGTACACCTTGATCTGGAAGGTCTAAATCAAACTCATCATCAACTAACTTTTCCATTTCTGTTTTTTTGCTTTCTTTCAAACTTCTGGCATTTGAAATAGATGCAGTATTATCTTTCAATATTTTATTCAGAGAAAAAATCCCTTTATCAGTATGAACTTTATCTAATCCTTCTTTCGCATATTCTGATATTACTTTTGCCATCTCCTTTTCCTTTTCTTTTGTAACAGTGACATATTTCTTGGATGCTATTAATTTAAATGGGACTCGTTTAGAGATTTTACGACCATAATACTTATCAATTTTGGCTTGAATATCTTGTACGGGCATATTTTTATACTTAGAATAAGATTTCCCTGTAATTCTTCTTAATTTATCTATTAAATTTCTCCTTTCAAATTCCCTAGTCGCTATATCACTTCCTAGGGGTTCATTCTCCGATTTATCTCTCAATATAGATTTCAAAGGATTATCAGATGAAGAGGATGAAGATGAAGATGAAGAGGATGAAGAAGATGAAGGTAGTATTTTTTCTTCTTTACTTTCTTTCTTATCATCCTCTTCCTTACCTTCTTCAAATTCTTCTATATACAATTCGAACAATTTCTCATATATGGCATTCATTATATTAGGTGGGAAAGCATTTGCTTCATATAACTTGTTAACTTCTTTTACCATTGAATTATAAGCATCCTGACTAGGTGCCTGATTCATCAATTGATTAAATGCAATAAGAATTTGATCTTTGCTTAGTCTAGGATCTTTCATAATATCTTGTAAGATGTATTCTTGGAAAATAATTTCTTCTTTCATTAAATTTAAGTGTTGTTTATACTTCTGATATACTAATTTGGGTAAACTAATAGGAAATCTTAATTCTTCTGCAACTAAAGGTAATTGACCTTTAACATACATAGAGTAAATTTCTTCTTTTTGGTTGTTACTTACACCTATAATATTATATACATAACTCATATCATTCTCTCCTTTGTATATTTGTATTATCTCTTCTGGCGATTTTCCTATGTACTGAAAGTAATCATTTTTGTCTGTTTCAATTACTTTCTCAAGTATTTTTGATGCTAGATATATATCTAGCACTCTTTCTTTGAATTCTTCCCCTTCATTTTTTGATTCTTTATCTCTGAAATATAATCTCTTATAATATTGTCTTTTTTGCATCAAGACTTCTCCTACAAGGTTTAATCCTACTCCTGTTTTTTCATCTAAACCAAGAACTAAGTTGTCACTATTGTAATAGATTTTTTTATCATCTGTTGATAATAAAACTTTAATTAGAGCACTATGTTTATCAAGTAATACATCAAAAGCAATATTAAGAGCTGAATTAATAGTATTTTGATATTCTAATGTAATATATGACTCAAAAAGATCATAAATATCCTTATTTTGTTCTGAAATCTGATCTTTTATTTTTTCCATCAATTGTTCCCTCTCTTCTGGTAGTAGCACTCTCCTTTGTTTCAGTTCTGTATTGATAAGTAATTGCCTATACTTGTCCTCTATGTTAGTATTCCTCTTTGAAGGTATTACTTTGGCATTTCTTAGTGCTAATCTGTATAAAGGTGTTGATACCATACTAGAAACCACATAATTAGTTACTGTTGGATATACAATGTCATTTATCCTCATAGGGTAATACCAATTATTACTAAGGTGACCAAAAGGTTGGTCATGAGGATTATATATGATTAGTTCTTTCGACATTTTATTAAAAGACTTTTTTCAAATGAAAGTCATATTTAAAATGACTTTCATAAAGTAAAAATGAATGGGCTATTATATCTAACTTCTGATGATTTTAGTATTCAAAAGGGATCGAAAAGTAATTTGATGTGTCATAATATAAGAGGATTTTCACTAATACTGTTTTATTCTACTAATTGCGTATATTGCCAAGAGTTGATACCTATTTTCAAGACGCTTCCGGGCACGATAGGAGGATGCCAATTTGGTATGTTAAATGTAAGTACTAATAGGAATTGTGTTCTTATGTCTCAGAACACAATAGCACCTCTAAAATATGTTCCTTGTATAATGTTATATGTCAACGGACGACCTCACATGATCTACAAAGGTGGGCATAATACTGATATGATTAGAAACTTTGTTATAGAAGTTGCTAATAATTTACAAAAACGAACTGATTTTACTGTCAATAGGGATCGTGATGATCACAAATCGAATCAAAAGAAACCTAATATACCAGATTATACAGTAGGAATACCAGTTTATGGTAATAACAAAGATAACGTATGCTATCTGGAATTTATGGAAGCATATAGCAAATAAAATAATATGGGAAATAAATGAAACTAACCAAGCAAGTTCTCAAAATTATACCCACTTATCTTGAACTAAATACCGAAATATGTGGGTATATATTTCCTGATGGAAAAGATGTCAATCTTTTTGTATCTAGCGTTGGGGAAGAGATTAAAGAAAATAAACGAGGTCAATGTACCCCAGATGGTAGTAAACCATATATTTGGCATACTCATCCTTCCATTGTTAAACAATATCCTAGTGCAGAAGACATACTAAAAGTATTAAACCCAAAATATGCAATTTCAGTATCTCTCGTATTTTCAGTATGGGGTATATGGAAAATCGCTTCTCCTGATAAGATACACGATTTAAGAGAAACTAAAGCATTATGGATTGATAAAATAAATAGATTTCTTGCTACTATATATCATTCTACAAACCGCGGTCGGGTTTATGAAGAAGGATCTATAAAAAAGACAATAAAGAACATATGCAGATATATTTACGATAACACAGGATCAAAGTTGTATATAAGTCTACATGTTACTGACTACACTACTGAATATATATCTAAAACAATGAGTTTTAGATAGAAATGGAAAAACCCGTTCATATATCGGTACTTATCATGGTTAAAGATGAAGAAGCCAGAATACATGTTAGTTTGAATAGTATCAAAGGTTTTGCAGATTCTCTTGTTATCTATGACACAGGTAGTACAGATAGAACATTAGAAATTATAAAAACCTTTTGCAAAGAGAACAATGTTCCTCTGCATCTAAAAATAGGTGAATTTGTCGATTTTTCTACTTCAAGAAATGTAGCTTTGGAATATGCCGATACTTTTCCTGAAATAGATTATATTTTAATGCTAGATAGTAATGATGAGTTGAAAGGTAAAGATTATCTTCGAAATGTAGCTGAAACTTATAAAAGTGCGAAGAGTTCTGGGTTTATGCTATGTCAGGAATGGTGGAGTGGAGTAACGAATAATTACTATAATTTGAGGTTTATTAAAGCTAGACATAATTGGAGATACCAAGGATCAGTTCATGAGTGGTTAAAAGATATGAATTCATCTACTGATCAACCTGTATATCCCCCTATAAAAGTTGGTCAAGAAGTGATAATTTATCAAGATAGAGTATCTGATGGTAATAAATCGTTCAAGAGGTTTACTAGAGATAAGGAACTTTTATTAAAAGATCATGCTGCTAATCCTAAAGACACTAGAACACTTTTCTATTTAGCTCAGACATGCTCTTGTCTGGGTAATTTTGGGGAATCCCTTTATTACTACAAATTAAGAATCCAATTGACAGGATTTAATGAAGAAATATTTCATTCATATCTCAGATGTGGAGATTTAACCATGACACTTAAGCATAATTGGGAAAGTTCTCTTTCGTGGTATATGAAAGCATTAGAATTCTCTGAGAGAGCTGAGCCTTTAGTTAAGATGGCTAAATATTATATGGACAATCAAAAGTGGGGTATTGCTTATATGTTCGCTAGAAGAGCTTGTGATCTCAAATATCCACATAATTGTATTCTTTTCGTTGATAGTAATGCTTATAATTATGAAAGATGGCATCTAATGAGTAGAATAGCATACTATGTTGGGAAATATAAAGAAGGGAAAATAGCATGTTTGAAAGCCATAGAAACTGGGAAAAATAAACCTTTGGATGAAGGTAATCTAAAATTCTATTTGGACAAAGAGAAAGAAGAATAGAAAGAAATGATGCAAAGGAATATAAATCAAACAAATTGTTTGATTTATAGATCATACATAGATCCGTATAAATTACGATCATAAATAATCTTCATGAGCAGATATTTGCTGTTTTATAACTAATCCTTTTGCAGCATTGATATGTGATTGTGTTCCTTGAGATGATTTTTGGGGAGTTGAAGAAAGAGGTGTCCATTCAGGAGGATCATCTTCCCACGAATAAGAATATTTCTCGTCTTCTTTCTTTTTATGCTTGACAGGCAAAGGTAAAGTATGGTACTTTTTCAGAAAATTATGAGCAGGTTTTATTCGGAATCCAGACATTTACATATGCTTTAGGGGTTTTTAAATAAGAAACATAAATGAAATATTACCTTAATAAAAATGTCATCAATTGGTCCATATACACAATCCTATGATTTTAGGCATATGTATTCATTCGTAGATTCTAGACCTCATACCATACAAACCTTTACCAACCCTAATTCTATTAGTGGATTCATACTTAGAAATCCAAAGACAACTAAATTTGCCGAAATAGTAAAAAAAGCTGGCTTAATAGAACAATTAAATGATCCTCAATTAAAAGTTACGATGTTTATTCCTACAGATGAATATCTAAGTAAACTTAATGTAAATGATATAGATATAGGTTTAGCTAGACAAATAATACATCTATCTACATTAAATTATGTTATAGGGAAAAATATATTAGCAGCTTCGCCAGTATCTCAATATATTACCAAATCGTACAAGCAACTTTACATAACTAATATAAGAGGAAAAACTCAAATAAATCAATGTGCTATTATCACAGAGTTCGATATAAAATTAGATAACGGTTTAGTTCATCTAACTAATAATATACTTACCGATGATCTTCAAATATTTATTAATTGATTACATGATGTTGATGATAACCTAATAAAATGAATAAGGCTGATAATCCTGCCATAACAAAAGAGATAATGATCCATTTGGTGTATGCCTTTTTGTTGATAGTTTTCTTACTATTCCTTTCAAATAATAGAATAATTCCACATACCATGAATACTATTGATAAAAATATAGCTATTATAACTACGTGCATTTATAATAGATAATAGATAAAAAATTATATAGGAACACTAGTTCGAGTAAAATAGGCTAGTACTAAGACTGCACTAAACATCAAAATAACATAAATTACTTTAGACGTCACTTCATTATCAAAACTTGTGTATTTTTGCATTAATAATTGAACCAAGTTATTAAATCCTAACGCAGCTGCAATAGCTAGGGCATATAGAAGTATTGCTACTAAGTTATCTTTTGTATTATTTTGGTGATATGATGACATATGCTGATCCCATCGTTGCTTCTCTTCATTAGTAGTTGGTGTACTATTCCATTTCATTTATTTAGCCTTATATCTTTTATCGTTTTTTCCAACCTAGGAAAGAATTGAAGTTCATCGAGAATTTTAGCTTTGGCTTGTTTAATATAAGGTAATCTCTTTTCCCACCAATTTTCAGAAATCGCAGTTTTAATGATATTATAGTCTTTTTCGAAATCTTCCAACTCCAGATATACAAATGCTTGTTCGGGTAGATATTGTCTCAAATTAAAACATCCATGATAAAAGACCAAACATTCCGCTAGAATACCATCTACTATTTTTTCTGTGAAATAATTACATATAGAATGATTTTCAACATTAAAAGTATATTTATATGGCAATAACGCATTATCTTTATTGTGATATACTAAAGTACCTTTATAATTCTTATAATTCCATTTATTACTTCCGAAAACATGAAGTGGGAAGTCTTTGGAGTCTAAAAATTTAGCAAAATCTATTCTTTTTATATGACCAGGATCAGTATATTTTTCACTTAGTACGGTAGATACACAATCGTCAAACTTCTTAGTAATAGACATTGTTTTCAGTTCCTGGTAAGTCTTAGACAAGTGCCATTCAACGTTGTTGTAATCTTTCTCATGAGTGAAAACTTTTAAGAATACTTTTTCATCAATATTTGCCCATCCACCCCAAAATTCTGGATGATTTTCCATATTGGGCTCCATTCTCATAACAATAGTCTTTGATGGATTAACAAAGCTATTAATTGGAGTACAGTTAATAACCAAGTTATAGTCGCAAGGTCCTTCGTATACTAATTTGATAGTATTCCATGTACAATCACCTTTACTCATTTTATCCCACAAAGTACACAGATCTTTGGAAGTTAGCCAATTACACAATGGGTGTATTCTTATCAAATCGGTACTCTGTTGTGATACATCTTTTTGAGCTATCAGATCAACTTCTTTTACTTCTTCTTTTACTTCTTCTTTTACTTCTTCTTTTACTTCTTCTTTTACTTCTTCTTTTACTTCTTCTTTTACTTCTTCTTTTACTTCTTCTTTTAC
>Ga0100403_1002627_pt1 | contig 14076 bp, 14 predicted proteins | sample CryGeymet201501t_FD_83663 | JGI IMG/M metagenome (GOLD analysis project Ga0100403, IMG submission 83663) | Groundwater microbial communities from Crystal Geyser aquifers in Utah, USA - Crystal Geyser metaG 2015-01t | ecosystem: Environmental > Aquatic > Deep subsurface > Groundwater | place...
CGTCGTCACCTACACCAACAGTGCAGCAGACGTTCTTAGACTGCGCGCTCCTTGGGTCACGTCGGGTACGGTGTACAGCCTGTTGTGGCCGTTTGTCGGCCCGGTGATCCCACCGGCATACCGACGGAAAAAGCACCAGAAAAAGGCAAAATCTGGCTATCAAGTCAGGTCTATTGAAAACTCCAGAGACCAAGAGCTGAATAAATACGGCAAGGACGCACCCAGCAACCAAGCCAAATCGCCGGATTTCATTGCGGCAGACATGCTTCATGCCTGGAACGGCAGTCCTGACTATGTGCCGATTGATTTAGAGACGGTGACGCCTGACAACGAGCTCCAGTACATCCTGCCGATCGCCTATTGGTTGAGCATCGGTGGACCCATGCACGAGTCTCAGAAATACGACATCGTAGTTATCGACGAGGCGCAGGACATGAGCGCGTTGGAGGTATCGGCTGCACTACTTCTACTCAAAGAGGACGGCCAAGCCTATGCCTACGGTGACCCGGGCCAAGCCATTTTCAGCGAGTCTAAGGGCCTGGAGATTGGTGGCATTCCTTACGCCTGGGAAGCCTGCTCGAGCCATCAGGCGCTATCGCAGGGCTACCGCTGTGGCCCCGAAGTAGCCGAGCCAGCCAGCGCTGTGCTCAGTGATTATTATCAGCTCGGTGCCCATCTATTCACCGCCGACCACAGCAGCGGAATCCATCGCTGGAATCCATCAGACAGGGGCAATAGGCCGAAAACTGGCATGGTCCTTTGCCACAGCCGCCGTAACGTGGTCAATACCTTTCATGCTTGGGGCCTCAACGGTACGCCTATCGTCCCTGGCATTGCCGACCCCAACAAACAGCTAATCATCTGCACGGGCCACGCGGCGAAGGGCGCCGAAGCAGATGATGTTTATGTTACGCCGTGGGCTAGGCCTGCGACGGAGCGACTTTATGCAGGAGATCCGTCCATGGTGAAGCTACTCTATGTTATGATGACTAGAGCAAGATACAGGCTACATCTTCCCGGTTCGCTAGCCGCTTTCGTTGAAGCAAAGGAGATCAGCTATGGCACAAGCATGGGTTAGAAAACGCAAGGAGGTGTGCCCTTTCTGCACACAAAAACAAGTGTGCGCCAGGATCATGGATCGAGGCGCTAAGGAACAACAATACTGTTGCAGGAGGTGCACGGAAAAGTGGGTACAACAGCTAGAAAAAAATACGCTAAACGCAAAGAAGTAAGCGTCAAATGGGAGCTTAACCCCAGCATGGATAAGCTTCTAGATGTCCCAGAGGATATTCCTTGGGTGTTTGACACAGAGACCGATGGCCTAGACGTCATAGGTCCACTTGCCCAGAACAGAATGTACTACTTTGGCGCAGCGCCGTTGAATAACATAGGTGTGTGCTACATTTGGACAATTAGTAGTTTTACACCAAAAGTTAAGGCGTTCTTCGAGAGCCGCACACTGATCGCCCACAACATCAAATTTGATATCCACGCTGCAAAGCTAGAGCCCAAGTGTGATATCTACGACACTATGCTCATGGTGTATCATGGAGATACCCTTGCCTTTAAGAGTCTTGACGTTCTTGCGCGCACTCTTGGGTTAGGTAAAATTCCTACGCCACCAGAGTTAAAAGAAGGGAAGATTATGCAGGTCTTACCTGAGATTGTCTGCGGTTACCTCGCTGATGACGTGGCCGTAACCAACATACTAGCCAATAAAATGATCTACAGAGGTGATACAGGATGGGGGGTGCAACAACAGGCCGTCAAGGTGTTCGCTAAAGCAGAACACGAGGGCGTTGTGTTTTTACCTGCTCGCCTTGCGCAGATCAAACCAGAGGTGGAATCATACCTCGCCAACAGCTTAGCAACGCTTGAGCGGTTGGGCTTCACTGGAAACCTCGGCTCTCCTTTACAGGTGTCTACTTGGCTGCTCGACCGTGGGGTAAAGCTGCCTCCCACTGAACAGACTAAAGGTACAGACATAATCCGCTACTCCACCAACAAACTGGTGCTGGAGAAGCTGGCTTGGGACGGCTGTGAGGAAGCGATTGCGATTATGGAGGCACGTAAAAAGCTCAAGCTTAAACAGGCATTCTGTGACTCGCTACCGAGCAAGATGAAGGCCAACGGCAGGGTCTACCCTCAGATCCACTTGGCGACCACCAAGACAGGGCGTCAGTCCTATCGAGGCGTGAACCTGCAGCAGGTCCCTAAGCACGACCCTATAGGCAAGCAGCTTCGAAGTTGCTTTACGGGGCCACGGGGATACCTGTCTGTCTCCGACTACTCCCAGGTGGAGATGCGCGTAGCCGCGGCCCTGTCTGGAGACGAAACCCTGCTCGAGATTTTTGATTCGGGGCGAGATCTGCATAGTGAGGTGGCCTGTGCCGTGTTGGGTGTTTCACGGGAAACACTAGATGTAGAGCAGCGGTTTAGCGCTAAGGCCATCAACTTCGGGATCCTCAACGGCATGGGGGCCAAGAGGCTCAGCCACTCGCTGCGCTCTGATGTCACCACCGCCCAGAGGTGGCTAGATGCCTACCTCAAGCGGTTCCACAAGCTAGCTGCTTGGATGCAGCAGACCTGGGACGAGGCCGAGGTATACCGCATCACACGCACTCTCAGCGGCCGCACTAGGATTTTCCGCAAGGAAGAAGGGGTAAGGTCGGCTGTGTCTGTGAAAGTACAAGGCACCGCGGCAGACCTTCTCTACGTAGCAGCTGTTGCAGTTGACGAAGCAGGGCTCAACTTCGTATTCTCTGTGCACGATGAAATCGCCGTGGACCACAGGGATCATAGACTGCTCTCTGAAGTGATGGAACACGCCGCTAACAATGCTTTCCCTAAACAACTAGGTACTGTACGCTTCAAAAGCGAAGGGTATTGTTCCCCTACTTGGCAAGAACCAAAATGACTAAGCCCTCAGCCGGACAAACAGAAGAACACTCTTACACGCTACAGCAGATTAACTCTGGTGTGCGCTCAGTATTAGATCAGATCAACCTCACAGGTAGAGCGTCAGACAAAGCTTCGCTGTCCCAAGCGCTAAAGACACTGTTGGAGTGTCGACGCATCGAGGAGTTATTACAGGCACGTTCGACTGTACAACGTGTACTTGAAAGACTTAACCAAACTGCTGGTGATAATGCTGGACAAGACGGGGAGGGAGAGGTACTATCACCCGAGGCTATTGCCAAGCACTTTGCCGATGAATTCGGCACTGAACCTGAGCACAAGCCTAATGACTTCTCGCCGGAGAACACTCCGGAAGAGATCCCAACTGAACCTGAAACTGAAACCTAAACAAAAATAAAAATAAAATGGCTCTGAACCCAAATACGGTTCTTGATTCCTCTATCTCTGAGCGTGGTGCCACTGGCCAACGGGAGCTCATCCCTGCGGGTACGTACGAAGGCTGTGAGATTTCTGAGGTGGTTCCTCTGGAGCTGAACCAAAAGGATATCGAGAACGGAAATGAAGCGCGCTTGAAACTCACCTTTGTTTGCCGCGCTAAAAAAGGCACGCCAAAGTTTGATAGATACTTAAACATTAAGAAAGGCAAGCTGGCTAACCCTCACCCTCTTAGTACCCACTTCAAAATATTGGCTGCTCTCTGGCCACGTATCCAGGATCGAGTAGGAAAAACCTTCCGTGACTGGATTGGCGAACAGGTAACCGTAAGCGTGTTTCACGTCACCAACGAGCAAGGCATCCTGGCAGAAGATGTCGTCTACAGCCCGTACGAGGCCGAAAATAGCGAGACTGCTTAAACAACCCACCCGAGGGCAGGGTGTAATGCTCTGCCCTCTTTCCCAAACACACCCATGACCGGACTACCAAAACCTACTACCCCTTACGCCTCCTATCAGGCGTTTCTTCACGACGTGCTCGACTATGGGGCCAAGGTGCCCGTGCGCCGACACTACGTTTATTACTACGGACAAGCTGCGTACGAGATCGAGCAGAGCTTCCAGGACGATGTTGACCCAGTCAAGGCGCGCGAGCCCGTACTCAAGATGGTACGTGGTAGCTCCAACCTTTCCTGCACGGGCATCGTGCAACTCAATATGTCTAGGGCATACCCAGTGAGCCCCATTGAGCCAGAGCGCACCAGCATCCTGCGTATGGGGCACCTGCTACATGCTGAGGTCTATGCTAGGCTAGAGTCTGGGATGCCCCAGTTCATGAGCGCTTTAGTCGAGAGCCCTGTCACCTTCAATATGGACTGGTGGCCCAATGACCGCACAAAAACTACGGCAGGAGGCACGATTGACTTGGTGCTGATGATGTCTCCTTTGTTCCTCGAAGCTGAAGAGGCTAAGGAATGGTTTGCAGACCCGTCTATGATTCCACAGAAATGCGTTGCAGACGTTAAGTCTTGCAGCACTTACCTCTACCCTAAGTATTCTAAAAGCTCCTTTGAAGACCCTTCCCTGGACCTTTACGGGTACGTGTCTCAAATCTCTCTATACTCGGAAGAGCTGGGCTGCACCAAGAATGGGGGATTCTTGTTATTTATCAACAGAGATCGCCCAGGTGATACGGTAGCAGTAAGCCCTATCTCGGGAGAGCGACTACAAGGTGAGGTCCTAAACATGAAAAACCGCTTCGAGCAGAGCCAAGAAGGCAAGACTTTCTTCCCTGAGAAAGCAGCGCGCTACACCTTCAAAGAAGTCGGCAAACTTTGCGGCAACGCACGTAAAGGGGAAAAGGGTTACTGCCCACACTCTGAAACATGTATGACCTTGAGGGCCAACCGCTATGAGTTCTAAGGAAGAACGTAACGACAGAGTTCCTTCGGTGTGCTCCGATGTAGTACCTGTTATCCCACGTAGCATGTACGCAGAGATTGTAGGCACTGAGTTGACCTACCACCGACGACTAAGAAAGTTGACGCAGACAGAGGTTGCCGCTAAAATCAACGTTAGTCCCAGCACTGTGTCTTCAATCGAAAGAGGGCGGATGCTGCCTGGGATCCCTATGCTGTTCCACTTGTGTGCAGCAATAGGAATCAGCCCGACTACAGTAATCTCTGTGGTCGATGAAACATTAAACCAGTAAAACCATGACCTTTCAACCCGATACCTCCATTCCCGCCAAAGTCCCTGTAAACGCTGTCCACATCGACAAGCGGCTTGCCAACGAAGTGAAAAATAAGGCGGCTGCCTTGAACCTCACCCGACGTGAGTTGCTAGAACAGATGGTCCGGCACTGCCTCAAGGAGCTAGGCTAACATACATGGATCCAATCCAAAAAGCAGTACGTAAAGCCGTCGCAAGCGGCGTAGCCACCGAAGTAGACTTTTCCTCGCTAGAGGACGGTGTGTTGGACTCCCTTGTGTCAGACCTAGTAGAGGGATCACTCCCTGAAGAGGCCCCTACCATCCTAAAAGTGGCCAGGATCATAGACAGCATTCTGGCGCTAAAAGAATCGAAAGTCAGCGGCGTAGACAAGAGAGATGGCTAAAAACATTGCACATGTTGTAGAATCACTCAACAACGCTGTGCTTTCCAACCCAGGGAGGGCTGCAGCACAAGCTACGGCTCTCCCTAGCCTCAATCCAGAAGCAGTTGCTTACGTCATCATCGACGTAAAAACCGCAGACGATGCTAGGGAGGTAGGAAAAGCAATCAGCATTGCTACTCGGAAAGGCTACGAGGTTCTCTTACGCTACAGAGCTTGGGGGAACGCTTCAGAGTACACTTGCTGCTCTCTTAACTCTCCTATTGGCTGTGTTTCCGTCGCAGGCCATATGAACGTCCTGCTCAAGGCAGTAGATGCAGCGATGCCACCAGGAGGGGATGTCAAAGGCCTGATCCTAGGGTCAGATGTAATCTTGGATTACTATAATGGGGCCAAGAAACCAGTCGAGCGGGTAGTGGAGCAACTGTTCCACAACGCACGACCGTACATGCCACCGCTTGGCCCAAGCCCGACTAACCTGATTGTATGGATGCCGGTGCTAAAGATTACAGCAAAGCACGTTTTCTACCGTAACCGAGCGCCGCTGTTCACCTCTCTTCCAGACATCGGGCTGCTACAGCTCGCGGAGCTGCAACAACTAGATGACTATGAAGATCAGACTTACCGTCCGCCTATCTTGGTGGAGCTAAGATCAGAAGTAAAAGACCCAGTGAAGGCAGTCTGCGCTGCAGTAACTTGGTTGCTTACCTCTTGCCTTAGCGCTGGTGTAGTCACTTTCTTGAACCTGAATAAAACTCGCACTTTAGGTGAGACCTTACTCACGAGTAAGCATTATACATTGATTAGCGAGGCGGTAAAAACTGTAGCCTGCCACGAAGAGCTGGAGTGCCCAGCAGTTGAGCCTGCAGAGCTGTTCAAGCTAGTGGCCTGCGACGAAGGAAAAGACGAGTTGTTCTTATTCCTAAGTAATCACCTAAGTGGTGGTTTGGTCTCGCATAATGGAGAGTTTAATTCCCCCCAAAAAGAGATCTACACCGTTGATCTCGTAGACTTAGAGTCTCTGGGTATTGAATCTGCCGTTCCTCCAGACTTTACTGTGGTCGTTAAAAGCCACGTAAGTATCGAAGTGGCAGAGGACCTAACCCTAAGTCTCCCGCCCGATGGCTTTTGCGTACTGCGGATGTTCGCACACAGAATCCGTTTGCTAAAGGCCTAGGAGTTTCTTTTTGTTTCTGCCCACCATCAGTTACTCGATGGTGGGTTCTTTTCCTCTAGCGCCTCTTTCAACTCTGCCCTGTACCTCAGAGAGAGGTTATGGTTATTTTTGATGTCTGCATTCACCTTGTCATGGGCGCCAAGCTCTGCCAGGGCAAACAGTGCCTCTGGAAACGTGAGGCCGCGCTCCTCTCCAAACTTGTGAACGGACTCGGTAAGCTGGAGCATAAGTACGATCTCCCTTTGTTGGCAGTAGGCCAAGGAGACTGCTTTTAGCTGAGCATCGACAGTGAGCTTGCCATCCATCGGAAAGCCCAGCTCCTCAACATTACGGCAGGCCAACTCCATAAGGCCATCGTGGCCTAGATAAGACTGCGCTAGGCTCTTACTGAGACTTTCCTTGACCGTTTTGAGGGGGAGGAGATCCCCGCTGGTTGCTTCGTGATCCATGTTGGGAAGAATGCTGATAGGGCCACGAGGGAAGCGTCATTCTCGTGGTGGGTGAGACTATTCTGGCCCAGCACTCTATGCACTGCTTCTCCTACCTGCCCTTTGGTGACGTAGACATCCTTCTTGTTAGGGATGTCCAAGATTCTGGTTGCGCAGGACTTCACTGTTTGCGCCGACACTAATCGCGGTGCATGTCCAGTCAACTCGTGTGCAGCATCCCAGAGCATACCACTGGCGAAGCGAATATTCAACGTGGTGTTGAGGTTATCGAGCACAGGGAGGATCTCCGTGGCCCACTCAGTAAACGGATACACTTCATGGATCTGACTTAATGCTTTACGTGTGACACCAAGAAAGCTAGCCAAGTTTCCTGCGTTACCTGCCGACAAACAACGTGAGAATACTAACTCCGGTGGCGACCCTTTGACTTTGCGCAGTACGCTAAGCCCTACATTTGCATAACCTGGGTCCACGCCTAAGACAAGCTTACCGCTCACGATTATTCTTCCTCTTACTCTTCCACTCGGTATAAAACTCATAGGCTGTATCGAACGGAATAGTGATGATTTTGAAGACGACTACCCAAAGCCTTGTGACAGGTTGACGTACTGGTTTGAATGCAAACGCTAGAACTAAGGTAATCCAGCCCCAGGTCTTCAATAGCTCGGTGAACGACTGAATCTTTCCCATAGGTTCAGTGCTTGGGTCAGGGGTGCCGTCTACCCAGTTTATCGGATTAATGGGGCCACCAGCGTGTTTGTACCCAGACAAGCTACAGGCAGCCAGTAAAGCGAAACCAAGGGCGATTAATACCGACGGAAAAATCAACTTCTTCAGTGAAGTCCTGATTTTACGCTTTACGGTTAACTCTAAGTGCGATTTCATCGGCAAGGTTTCTTTGGTCATGAGGTCTAGAAAGGGAGCAAAGGTTGTCAGCAGATGCGTGGCGCTCCCTTAGCCAGCGCAGGTCTGTGCGCATTTCTTTCAGGATCTCTGTTTGTGTTCTTAGTACTTGCCCTATCACTTCCTGAGTTTTCGTGTTTGCAGCCATCAGCCCAGAGAAGAGTCTATACGCAAACCCTAGTAGACCCAACACAAACGTTGCTCCCCCCACCCAAACTTGTAACTCTGATTCCATTAGTAGTTGACATTCTTGTGTTGGTTGCTCCTGGCTGCGCGCATTGATTCGTGTATCCTCCCAAGAACACGCTGAGCACCGTTGATCGCATCCTGGTCACCGGCCAGAGTAGCAGCACGGAGGTCTGCCTTCACGTCGCGCATAGTCATGGATAAGCGGCGGATTTTGCGTTCTTGCTCTGAGTTGGGGCGCACCTTGCGATAAGGCAAGAAGGACTTAGCGGCCAGCTCAAGAGGAGAGTGAGTTACCTGTGGGTCATTGCTCCCCAACAACTTGTCCCCCACCATGAAGCGACTAAGCCAGTTGGAGCGAATAGCATCGTCTACCCAGTCACCGCCGCGAACACTTAGCGGGTCTTCGGTAGGAAAGAAATCATGCCAGCCAACAATGCTGGCCACACCACTCGGTGTGAACGGTAGATCAGGGCGCGCCTCCCCGGTCATGCGGCGCACGTCAATGGGCAAGATGTCGGCCATGCTGGCGAGCATCACCAGGGCATCGAACTGTGGGGCCAAGCGGCCTGCGTTTACGCGGTAGTCGTCGATCTTCATTTCGATCCGCCCCTCAGAGGACTCGAACAGATCTTTGTTGCCTATAGTGCTGTGCACGAAAGCCGCGGCCTTGGCTGGGTTGTTTAGCGCCTTACCAAACACCAGTGGGATCATTTTGCGCGGGAAGGTGTAGAAGAAAATTGCTCGCTTGGCTACCTCTTTTTCGATCTTGGTAAGGTTGGAGTAGTCCACCATGGCGTCCGAGACAGCGCGCGCAGCAGTGTCTAGATCCATACCCCCGGAAAGGGCGCCCAGCATTCCGCTCAGGCGCACAAACTGCTCGGTAGACGATGCAAACCCCAGCGCGGCCTCTCGGCCCCGTGCGACCTTACCCTGCAAGCCTGGGTGCATGAACACCTTTCGCATGTTTTGTAGCATTTCTGGGGTAGAGCGAATGTTCTTGAGCTCTCCAGAGGTACGGACTTCCCATGCCCCAGCCTCCACCATCGCAGTGACGATTTCTTGAAAGCTGAAGGTGCGGTTGCCTACCTCCATCATCAGATCTTCGGCTGGGGCGAGACCACCCGCCACACGATCAACCTGGCGAATCAACTCTCCCCCTGCACGTCGCCCAACCGCGGCATCGATGATGCGCGGCACCGGGCGCCGACCTACTCTTCCACCCTTGAGGGCCAAGAGAGCAGACATTTCATCTAGGCTCACGATGTCGTCCATGGGACCACCAAAAGCGCGCGCGGCCAACCACATGCCGTGAACCATGTTGTGGCCCCCGATGCCCGTTAACATGCCTTGAGGGATGGCGCTGATGGTGTTGGCGGTTCCAAACTGCAGAGGGAAACGTAACCCCGTGGCCAGCAGCTTCAGTGTGGTGTGCAAAGAGTCGTAAGTCTTGAGCAAACCTGAGAGCCCACTCGGCCGGGTGTTCTCCATCTCCTTAAATACGGCTTGGTTCACTGAGACGGGGGCCATGGTGATGAAGTTGCCTTCTAGGTTCTTGGCCTCGTGGAGCGTGAGAGGACCGTCGAAACTTTGCGGGTTGCGGGTGCGCAAGAAGTTCACCATGGCCGACTTTAAGTCCTTTCCCTCTCCAAGTGCGTTGAGAGAGAAGCCTCCAGACTCCACCATTTCATGAGAAATGATTGTCTCGGTTCCGTCGAGGGTTTCTAAGACGTAGCCAATGCTGGCATTACGCCGAGGCAGCGCATCAGTTGCAACATTAAGCAGAGTCTCTCCGGTTTCAGGGTCAAGGGCTACCGTTCCTGAAAGACCAGCGCTTTGTTTGGTCATCTTTGCACCACCTGCGTTCTCGAATACCCGCTTCACCCGTCCAGCAATGAGGCCATTTTCTTTTGCTACTTTGGAGCCAAACACCTTGGTGAAGTAAGACATATGGTCACCAAACTCACGCACGTTTGCCATGTGCCCTAGCATCGCGTCCACCGCAGATTCGCGGTAGTGTTCGGCAGGCACTGCAAGGTTGTCGTTGTGCAGTGCCGTATTAATGACCTCGTGTGCCTTCTTTGCTTCGGGTCCGGACATGTCGGCCAGTTGCTTGCGCAGTAGGTTAAGTTCTCTAATGGTGTAGTTACGGTTGCTCCGCCTGAATAGCGAGTTAACGTAAGGTGAGAAAGTAACGCCGTCCGATCCGGCTAGACCGCCCAAAGCGTTAGCGATTGCGCGTTGCGTCTCCCCGTCTTTAATGCGGTGGGCAAAACCTAACGGCACAACGTCTGGCAACATTCCTGCTGCATCGGCGGTTTCAAACATAGAGGAGCGCACCAGAGAAAGTGCGTCGTACACCTTTTCTCCACCCTCGCCTAGCGGTTTTAGCGCCGTTCGGGCCACGAGTTTAGAAACCTCGGTCATGTGGTCTTGGAGGTTTTGAAGAAGGTTCATAGGCATTTCCATGAGACTGTCTCCGCCGTTGGATGCGCGCCACATGTCGATCATCTTCTTAGCTGCGACCATGTTTGTAAACGCTGCCTTGAACCCGTCTACCTCGTCCTCAGTTGCAAGTGCGTTTGCAGGTAATGCATCAAGCTCCTCTTTGGTTGCGCGAACAAACCCGCTTTCTGTGTGCCTCCCCATAAACTTGGCATCACGCGCAGTGAATAGGTCCTCTACTTCACCGCCAAAATCGAATCCACGCTTAGGGTTGAGCATGTGCGCGTCCAAGGCCGCGAACATTTCTTTAGCGATAACCTTGTCTGCATCTGCACTGAAAGACTTACCTGCGCGAAAGACTTCTTCTTGGTCTACTCTGGAGAAATATTCGCGCACCTTTGGAAGGATACCCAACCGCTGTAGGCTTCCGCCTTGGTTAACCAAGTCCCGTGCCCTACTCATTTCCTTTGCAGTGACCCCAGGAATCTGCGGAATCATGTCCAATAGAGTGACTGTTGCACCCTGAGCTTCAACCATAGTCATAGCACCAATAGGCTTACTAATCGCCTGCCCTGCCTTGCGGAAATTGTTGAGTGCCTTACCTGCTCTATTGCGCTGTTTGAAGGGCAACGTGTTAAATAGGTGGTCAAAAGTCTTATCCAGCGTAACCGCGTTGCGGTCCAACAGAGACGGCACAAATGTCTGCCCTAGCTCTTGGCTATACCCGTATGCTTTACTCAGTTTAGCTACCCCATCGAAGTGCGCCAAGAACGACGGGGAGTCTGGGCTTGTGCCTAGCAACTTGAATAGGTCATCAAACATGTCAAGCTCTGACCCTTTCAGGTTTTCCGTGATGGTCCCTAACAAGTAACTTAGTGAGGTTGCACCTCGGCTTTCAAACCAAGCATCTAGTTCTGCAAAGCCAGCTTGCTGGCCCTCGAGACCGTGCGTACCGCGTAAGCCTTCAGTGAGTTTCTGGAACTCTTGCTCAGTAGGCGACAACTCTTGGATACCTAGAAACAGCTTCTCCAGGTATGGCTCTTCGATATTGGAGGATCTGGAGAGTTCCTCGAGCTTTGCGTAGAACGCATTTCCTGTGCCTTCCAATACACGCTGCGACTCAGAAACAACGTGGTTCTTGAACGCGGTGATCTCCTCAAACCCTTCAATCCCAATGTCGTTCTTGAAGATCAGCGTCTTCCATCTGGCCAACACCTTGCCGAGCCTTCCTGCAGCGGTTCTCACCTCCACTGGACGAGCCAAGAACTCTGGACGTGCTTGCTCTACAGCTTGTGTGACGTTCTTGCGTGTGTTCAAGAACTGATCTACATGCTCTGCCTGGAGCAGAACGTCATCTTCTAACCCAAGTAGACTTTTCAGATCCTGGTCTAAGGTACTACTCTTGAGGAAATCACTGGCCTGCTTAGGGCTGAGCTTCCCTTTTTCCCCCGCCTGGGCCACGAGAGCTTTGTAGGTGTTTGGGTCTTTGCCGCGTAGCTTGTTCAACTCGGCAGGAGTTACGCGCGCGCCTTCATCAAGATTAATGATACCCCTTACCTTCTCTGCCAAGTCGCGCTGACCGGGGAGTTGGTCTAGCACCTTGGTGAGGTACTGAGCCTGCTCTTCTTGGCCTAGGAGGTTGAACGACTCCATTAGCCTTCCTTTGTTATTTCGCGCCAAGGCGGCACCTTCAGGTGTTCCAGCGAACAAGACGCTAGCACGACTGACAAAAGCGTTAGCTGTATCTGTCCCTTCTTTTCCTAGCACCCGTTCAATGTCGTCAGCACCTAATCCACCAGGGCCGAATCCGGTTTGATCTTTGAGGTTGCGAATACGCTCAAGGATTAAAGCAGACTTGTTGCCCCCGGCGTAGTTGGCGCCAAAGTCTTGTGCGAGCTCAGTTGCTCGGTTGAACAACGGGGTAAGCAAAGGAATACGGCCTCCAGCTTTGCCAACTAGGTGAACAGGGGCCACGATGCCTCCTCCCAGCGCCTTGTACGTATTCCCCACAATACCACGCATGTAGAAAGATCCCCACGACCCTCCGTAGGTTTTCTGTAGCTTTTCCCCTAAAGGTACATACTGCCCAAAGAGATCCCCAATCAGCGGAAGCCCGAGGCCGAGTTCCCGTTGGCCCCTACCAGCGAATGCTGCATCAAGAGACAAGTCGTCTGCTAAGCCATCGCCTTGCTTCAGTATCTTTCGCATCAACTTGTAGTCCGGTGCCTCGAGCGCTGCACCGCTGCCTTTCTTCGCAAGCTCCTCTAAGCCCTCACGCAAACCTTTGTTGGTGCCGTAGTGCTTCACCACACTCTGCATCAGCTCTTTTTGCGCGAGCGTTTCAGCCCCCTCGACACCAGCTTGTTTACCTAGTGCCTTGAGTAACCCCGTGCCCTGCAATGCACCTAAGCCCTTGCCTAACTTCGCACCTGCAGTAAGACCACCAGTAAGGAAAGTTAGCGGATCCGTCAAAATGCTCCCTGCAATCTGCGCTCCAATGTTGTCCCCGAACAGTTCGTCAGGGTCCACGCGGTTACGCTGCGTGAACAAGGTGCCTAGGATTGGTAATAGCGCTGGGTCAAGCAAACCTTGCCTACTCAACAGGTCGATATCCTCTTCCTTTAACGCGCGCCAGATCCGCCAGATCGGTTGCTGCAACACCCCCAACGTAGGGTTGATAACCCTATCGAAGATGCCGGACTCTTCATGCTGACCTGGAAGTAGTTGTTGCATTAGTCCTCTCTGCGGGACAGGGAGTAAGGTGACCTAAACACCGTAGCAAATACGAGGGAATCGAGGTTAGCCTTCTCATAACCTTCGCCAAACGTAGATTTCCAGGCTAGCTTAATCGCTGAGTCTGGCAGTGCACTTAGGTCTTTCTCTAACTGCGCCACCGCAGAAGAAATATTCTGTCGCTGGAGCATGAGCGTCTCCCCAAGCAAAGCGCGCTGCTCTCCAGAGATCGACGGGTTTGCAGAGATTCGGTCTTGCATGTACTCAAGTATCACGATGGCTTTTTCCTGCACGCCGTCTGCATTAGAAAACTTATTTTCGTAGACACTGCCATCAAACGCTATAGAAATACCATCGCTCGCTAAGATACTTTTGAACGTCTCTCCTGGAGTGTTAAAGCTTTCTGGAGACCACTCTTGCAGAACCGAATCCACACCACTGGTTAGGACGCGTAGGTCTTCTGCACTCTTGAGCACCCTATCAATGGAGTTGATGCGCACACCGAGCTGCTTTGCTTGGATGCTCCCTAGCGTGCCTAGGTTCTCCAGCCCTGCATAGGTGTCCTGCATTTGGGCAACTGTTTTCTCCGCCTCGGCCTTCTCACGTAAGAGCGGTCCACGGAGGAAATCAGCGTTGCTATTGAATGGTGTAAGGCTCTGCCACAGCGAGGTGTTGTACGAGTCGAGTCCTAGGGATAGCCCCTTATAGTCAACCTTA
>Ga0100403_1002628_pt1 | contig 14075 bp, 15 predicted proteins | sample CryGeymet201501t_FD_83663 | JGI IMG/M metagenome (GOLD analysis project Ga0100403, IMG submission 83663) | Groundwater microbial communities from Crystal Geyser aquifers in Utah, USA - Crystal Geyser metaG 2015-01t | ecosystem: Environmental > Aquatic > Deep subsurface > Groundwater | place...
CCAGTGCGTGTCAGGAAAGTTAGTTGAGTTTATGTCTAGAAAAATGAGCCACGGTGTCAAAATCTCTCATAAGTGCTTTAATGTTGCTGACTTAGATAAAAAGCGGTCAGTTAAAGCTATTAGTAAAACTATCTTACCGCATTTACTATCTGGGTTGGCTTTGCCTTATCTGCTTGGAGCAAAAACTCAAGTTGAAAGATATGTGTCTGCAGCCTCACAGCTCAAAGCTAACTCAACTATGGCGACAATGAGTTGCCTCCATGAAGCATCAACCTTATTTGAAGATTTGAACACAGTGGTGATTTATATGAGGAAATCTGGCAAAGACCATAAAGACCACCAATTGTGGATGGATATCCGCAATCACATTAGACACGCAGTTAGAGAAGAATTTGATAAGGAGAATGATTCAGTAAAGAATGAACGCGCACAAAGATTGGGTCTCGATCCAAAACTTCAGATAAGTATTGGGTTTGATACTGATGCGATAAAAGTTGGCGGGACTCTTGTAGTGCTGTCTGAGGTAAAAAAGTATTTAGCTTGGGCTGAGGGCGTTATTGCTGATATTTTAGCTAAGGCAGGTGAAGACGGCTCCATTGAAGGTATTAGGGTAGTTAAAAAACCATAATTGAGATTAGGAAATCTGTTGACATCTCCTTCTCCAATGTCAACAAAATTGCCCAAAAGTTGACATTTTTTGTTTGTTTCGAATTCTGTGGTTGTTGTAGCTAATTGTAGGTAAATGTAGCTAAATGTAGGTAAAGCTTTAAAACAGGCTAATTATCCACGAAAATATACCTTCGATTACGATCTGCACCTACTTTTTGTAGGATTCCTAACTTAACCATTCTCACAAGTTCGGAATTAGCTCTCCTGTCATCTCCAACCTCTGTCATATTATTAAGCTCTCTATATTCTCCATTACTAATACCTGTTTTGCTGTGTTTTATGTGGACTAAGGCCTTGAGTTGCCTTTCGTTAAGACTGAACTTCTGGAATTGTTTAAGCCAGTCTTGGTCAGAGTCTTGTATGAAAGCTGAACTAAAAAGTGTTGCAACAAACCAATCATGCTTATGCTCAAATGTTGGTTCTGCCAAACCAGCTTCTTTCAGTGAAGCTATAATGGTTCTAATTCCTCGACCTCTGTGTTCGGTAATATTTAAATCTCTTAAATAACTCATCAAGAGAGGGTTTCTAGTTTGTGGGTGAGCTTCGTACAGTTGGTTCAAAGGAATCAAACTTCTCCCTGGGTTGGCAAATTCAATCCTGTCTGAATAAATATCTACCTGAACTCTACTCCCATAAGTACTGTAATCTCTATGGACCAGGGCATTTGCTAAAGTTTCACGAATAGCTAGCTCTGGGATTGCCAGGTATTCTGTTCTTTTTCCGCCTGTTTCCACTCTACTTCTAATGGGTAGTTTGGACATGATGAATTTCAGAGCTCCATCAAATTGCTGAGCTACATTGCCAGTAAACTCTTTATCGTCCAGACTAACCTCTGCAACATCGGCAGGATTAACTTTTGAAACCCCTTTATATTGGGTTACTGCTATATCAACTGTTGGTGCAGTTAGCTCTTGAAGTCCAGAATTATTACTAAAAGCGAGAAGTCCAAAAAGAGTAGGGTGTTGTTCTTTGGCGATCGCTCGCAGTTTAGTCAAAACTTCTTCTTGATCCATGCCCTTGTAAACACTTCCTCTTTTTTCTTTGACAGCCGTTAGGTATATGGAAATTTGATCATCAGAGAGATAGTTTTGGTAGTTTTGGTTAAATTCTAACAATTCAGCTCCACCTGTGGCAGCAACCGCAAATCGACGCAACCATTCATCATCTACTTGGACATTGGAAGTTCCTATGCGGACTTTTGCCCCTTTGGGTAAGCCTCGAGATTTACTAAAAATTGGTCTCATTGTTGAAGGTGCTGGGGGAATATATAGTTGGATAACCTTATTTTCTAGATACTGGATCTCGGGATGAATTTTATGGTTAAAACCGCCTTCACAAAGCGAAATTATGTCTTGTGACAATTTGTCTCTTTTGTCTTCGCCTATGCCAGTTACCTCTCCTTTGGAATTTATTCCAAGGTAAATTGATCCGCCATCAGCATTGCTAAAGGCTGATATAGGTTCCCATAAATCTTTGGGTAAGTTGTTGTCACTGACTGTTTTAAACTCAGTAATATCTGATTCCTTAGTAGGCATTTTTATCTGGTTTGGCATAAATGTTGTCACACTCATTATAACGGAAAAGCCTATGTTGTGAGTGTCAGAAACCTCCCCACTTCCTTCACCGTACACTCCGGATATTCCAGCTCTCCAACCCAATCAATTCGTCCGAATTCATACCATCGTTCGAGCACTTCGGCAAGCTCAGTGCAAGCCGCTTTAGAGATGAGTCAAACGTATTGGTACGTATATCTGCTTCTTTGTGATCAGAAAACTTTTTATATTGGTATGACTGATCAACCAAAGCAACGACTTATTCAACACAAGTCAAAGTTATCTTTTTATACAAAAAAGTTTTCTGATATTAACTTTGTTTATTGTGAAAAATATCCCGATAAGTACACAGCTGCCAGAAGAGAGAAACAACTAAAAGGCTGGAGCCGCACAAAAAAGCAGATGCTTATGAGTGGAGCACTAGGTTATAATACATGTGCTGAGCTTGTCGAAGAACTTTCTCGGGTATGAATTAAAGGTTTGTGAGCTGGCCCTGAGTGAACGAAGTGAACCGAAGGGAATCCTCGCCGGGGAGCATGTGTTGATGAACAAGATTAATGCGATACGGTCTTGGCAGAATAAGTATCAATATTAGAAGCAGTTTTCGGGTAAATCTTTTTCTATTAACCAATAGCGAACTTGACCAGTATGTTCATTTACCTTGACTCCCGTTTCCTCCTGAACTCTAGCGAGATCGTCTTGAACAGATCGACCCTTTGCATAGGTGCGTATCATTCTTTCAGTAAATGGTAGGTGATTTTGAGCATCGACCAAGCCTGTATCGATGAGCCATTGCCAGTATTCTAGCTCGTATGGTACAACTGCCCCGATTTTTCTAGCCGAGTTTTGCCCATACACGCAAGCATATATTTCTTTTGGGTCACCTCCCCAAGTGGCATGCTCGAGAGCTTTTGCAAAAGACATATCTCCAATGATCGAAGGAGGTTGTTGAAAGTAATCTGCCAGATAAAGTCCAAATACGCGACAAAGCTCATTACGGGCATCTGAGTTTTCCAGCGCGAAGTAAGCACCATCGGTTCGTACTCCCCGAATAAAAAGTCTAACGATACGAGCATTCTGTTGGAGAGCAGTAGAAGCGGCTGTAGTAAGACCTTCGCTTTTTCTCATGCCCCACACAGTATGCTGATCTCTGTTGAGCTCAATTGTCGTTGGAACAAAAGTTTTCATTACGTTGCCGACGGTTGGGGTAGACCAGTCTTCTCTATCTTTAAGTGCGCTCAGTAGAAGAACGCGTGCTAAGTATGCTGGATTGTATGCTTCTTGCCGCGATGCCCCAGGCCTTTGCTTTCCAAAAGTAGATGCGTGGACGGTTAGTTCGTTTGTTTCTATTAACTGTAATATTTCGTCAGCAGGATCTCTCCAATTTCCGAGTGAAAAATTGGGATAGAAAAACTTTATGACTTTTGCTAAGTCAAGATCCCCTTTGGGCCTATTCCTTATCTCTGAAAGAATTTCTGTCATAAGCTATATTTTACTATAAGATAGTAGTGAAGTAAAAGGCATATTATATGCATGCATATAATACTCATGTTATTATCTAAGCAATGGGTAGTCCAAAATCTATTCTCTCCCCTAAAGTTGAGATTAGAAGAAGCACGTTAAGTGGTATGGGAATGTTTGCCAAGGAAGATATTCAGAAAGGTGAAATTGTTTTCATTAAGGGAGGGCACATTCTGACCCGAAAGCAAGTTTTTAGTTCACGTGTTATTAATAGCTACCTCCCTATTGATGATACTTATTTCATAGGCGCTACAGACAAAAAAGAGGAAGCTTCGATTAAACTATACAACAACCATTCCTGCGATCCTAATTGTGGAGTGAGGGGGGAAATTACCTTCATTACCATGACTGACGTTTCAAAAGATACTGAGCTAACAATTGATTATTGTATGGTTGACAACGAAGATTATGTCATTGATTGTCAATGTGGTAGTCCTCACTGTCGTAGAAAAATAAGTGGTTTTGATTGGAAACAAAAGAAACTTCAACAAAAATATAAAGGCTATTTTGCTCGCTATTTACAGGACAAAATTGACAATATCACACATTTGTGTAACCCTATTCTCAGGATAGGAGGTGAGAAAAATGTTTGATAACAAAATCAAAAAACTAGATACCTTAGATATGAGCCTTACCAAACTCGCTGTCATTGCTTTTACGTTGTGGGTCCTAGCAATCTGGCCAGCGTTTGCAGCTTGGGCTTATTCTATAAATCCAATGTATTATCTTGTTTTATGGATTATTTTTGCGATAAGACCCCTTTCTAAAGTTTTGTCAAAATAATACAGGAGATATTCATTACGTTGAGGCACTTTTTAATAGTCAGAGAAAGCAAATAACTGTACTCTACACGATTATTCTTGTGCCACATGTACTATACCAGTGCTAATTGATATACTTTCTTCAATCATAAACCAAAGTGCTGGGTGAGCTACCTTGCAAAAAGCCACGGGGAATTAAACCCGAAAAGAGATTAGAAACAAATAAATCAAACTATGGATGTAAAACCAAAAGATCAAAAGATGAGTGGAACAATCTTTCCTGAAAAACTCTATACGCAAAGAGAAGTTGATAGACTTCTTGAAAAAAAAGAAAAAGATCTTACCTCCCAGGCGCTAGTCACTAAAGAAGTCTCACAGACCGTGGACATAAAAAAACAACTAGATAAAAAAACCGTCGCAAATCTGATAAAAAGATCCAACAGAATTCTAGTAAGCATCTCATCGCATGCGTTTCCATTTGATTTCTTTCCAAATACCATAAACGTGGAAGAAGGAAGAATATCTATAATAAAGCGACATTTTCTTTCCTCGGAAGTGCACAGTATTGATATCAAAGATATTTCTAATGTATTTATTAACACCATATTTTTTTTGCCCAACTTGTTATTGTTTCAAAGACTTATGAACAAAATGAAGTAAAAATAAGAAATCTGCGGCCTAAGGAAGCGATTTTTGCCAGGAGAATCATTGAGGGATTAAGGGTTTTTAAAAATAAACAAATTGAGACCTCTAGATATTCAAAAAAAGAGCTTATTGCCAAGCTTGAAGAATTAAGTACCACAAAAATAGTGACGTAGAAAAATAACAAAAGGATAGTTCAAAATGCTTATACAGATATGCAACCTCCTCCACTTCCCTACTCTTGAACGTATTTTTGTAATTCAACATATGTAGTTAAAAACACTTTAAATTTACGTACTAATTCTACATTTGTAGTGTGAAATGCGATCTCTTCTGTCCCAAAGAGACCGCCAAGGTGAGAAAAATTATGCGAGCCAAATATCGCGTGTTTAAAATCTACTATCAGTAATTTAATATGTACTTTCTTTGAAAAGTGAATGAGTTTTATATTGGAGTTATTTTCTATTTTGAATCTTAATATGTTATACAAAACATTTTGAGGGAATGAAGTAAACACAAAATCATTTCGATGAGACGTAATAATGGTGGTTTGTACACCCTTACGACTTAATTCAATGATTTTTTTTTGCAATAATCCATCAGGTGGAAACTGAGAAATAAAGAGAATATTCTTTTTTGCTTTCTCTACCGTTTTTAATACGTCTTTGTAGATTAGTGATTTGCCATATCGACCAGAATCAACCATAAAGTTCGTATCTATATTGTATTTAGTGATGTAATCACATACTCTTCTGCTCCCATTCACTCGCGGGAATTGATCAGCAAGCGTATTTATCATTGATTTGTCAGCTGTTTTTACCATTAGGTCTAGATTTTCAAACGACTCTTTCATCAAATTCACTCCACCAACCCACGCAATTTCGTTATCAATAATAAACATTTTTATATGATTACGTTTATACGAAGGAAAAAAATATGTGAGAAGATTTGGCTTATTTGTTATGGTTAACGTTACGCCAGCAGAGCGTAACAGTGCATACATCTCTTGACGTTTTCGGTTGAACACTTCTACTAACGGGTCTTTTTTAATATATACGATGGCATATCGTCCTTGGTAGAATCGCTCTGCAAGCCAATCAACATTTATTCGAACATCAATTCCGTTTTTTGCTGCTTTAATTAAAATACTTACTATTTCATCTATATATTTTCCCGGATCGAAGTTCATAGTTTGAATCCAGATACTCTTTTTTGCACCTGTAGCATATAATATAAAGCTCTGGAAAAAATCTAAAGTATTTTGTATCTCAAATGTGTTCATTACACAGATAATTATACTAAGGCCATAGCAATAACAATAGGGAAAGGTAAATAGCAATTATACACATGAAAATATGGTAAGAATAGAAAATATTATTGGTCGTTTTCCGAAAATTACTCGTGCGGTTGATTCTTTTCTGCCAGAGGGAATAAAGACCCAATTAAGAAGACGCTTATTACATGAGTCTTTTCCAATGCCAGAACCGTTCACACGAGAAATAAGTGGAATATGTGCAAATTTCTGGGTAAGGAATCCATCAGATTTTTATAGAATTGTTAGAGATGGTTTCGAGGATGGTTTTGCTAAGGAGTTAATTGATTGTATTAACCCCGGAAATATATTTTTAGATATTGGTTCGGCACAAGGTCTCTATTCGATTCTTGTCGCAAAAGCTGGTGCACAAGTCTATTCGATAGACCCTGATCCACTAAGCAATAAATCTATTATAGACAATATTGCTTTAAATCCCGAGGTTGTAGACAGCATTCGTGTTATCAGGCTTGCGCTCGGAGACACATGTGGGAAAATGAGGCTCAACTATGATGATAATGGAACATATGCGCCTAGCCTAAGAAGAACGGTAAGGGCTTTAACAAATAGCATTGATATAGATACTATGCCACTAGACAAACTAATTGAGGAAGGAAAAATTAAACCACCTCATGTCATAAAAATTGACGTAGAAGGAGCAGAGGGTTTAGTTCTTAAAGGCATGGAGGGTTTGTTAAGGTTAAATGAGAGACCGCAACACATATTTATTGAAATTCATGAACAGTTTTTACCTCAATTTGGGACAAGTGCTGCTCAGGTAGAACAGCAGATTCAAAACTTAGGGTATCATCCTTTTGATGGTGTAGTTAGGCATAGAGAAAAACAACTGTGCCACTATGTTTATATAGATAAAAAATGAAACAATTCTCCAAGATTTTATTATAAAGTTGCACTTCGACTTTGAAATGCGCCAATATCCTGTTGTATTTGTCTCAATACAGATAGATTTGAACGTGCCCTTGTTCTAGATAATAACTCTGATAGTTTTGAATCAAACACAGTGATGAGATGTTCATCTGTTGTCATTATTGCTGCTTCTCCGTTTCCCCAGCTAACCCCCTTTCCTGAGAAATTGTGAGTACCGGCAATTAAAACTTGATGTGGGGTCTGAGCATCTATCAACGCTACTTTAAAATGTATCCAGTTAGGATATTCGAACGTAGGAATTCTTAATTGAACCCCTCTTTCTATCCAAAAGTTAGCTCTGTCAAAAAACCAAGGAATAGTTTCAGTAATTTTTGAGGGATCTGATACCACAACTGTAACGCGTTTACCTCTATAGACCGCCTCATCGAGACATTCCAGAAGTGGTCTATCTATTGCAAACTGACTTGTAATCGTGACAGACGTTTCTGAATCAGAAATAGCTTGGCATGCTGTATCTAAGATTATTGACTTTTTTTTTGTTCCACTGTCTATTAACAACGACGTATTGCTAGCACAGTCAATCGTTGTATCAATAGTAGGAGTGACAGTATATAAATCGGCCAATGCTTGAACGACACTTGGCTCACCGATTTGTATCATGAAATCTTCTCTAGTAAAATCTTTATCTGAAAGATTAATACCTCCTAAGTATGCAGTATTGTCAATTATTCCAATCTTTATATGATTTCTGCCACTTCCCGGATTGAGTTGCCCAAGCTTGTTCATTGTTGGGTTCGTAATGGCTACCTCAACACCTCCATTCTCAAGATCTATTAACGCTTCCCTTTTATTTCTCTGTCTGAATTTTCTGAATTTATTTCTTTCTTTATTCAAACTTCTAAAGATATCTAATTGACCGTCAGTTACCATTAGTGTAAACCAGTCACATGAGAATCGAGTATCAACGCCTCTTGCAGCAGCCTTTTTCATCAAGTGAGAAAGTGAGCCGAAAATATGATCGGCTTCGAAATTCATAGTTTTTAGCCATACTCTCCTTTCAGCTTTGGGGATTCTTTCTTGTAAAGTAATAAAATAATCATGAGGAGATAAAACTTCAAAATTGTTATTCATTTGCTTTTGCTCAGCCCCCGTGAGCAATCCCTCTGAGACTTCGTACTTTATACTCATATGCAGTATGCATTATACATTATTAGGTTTTCACATCAATCTATAGGCAATCCGTTCATAACGGGGATCTTTTGCTATAATGCCTTCATGTCAAAAGAAACTGACAGTTTACTTACACAAGGTCTTGCGGTGGGATATGCTAGAACTCAGAAACCTGATGTTGTTAATAGGGATGGTTTCATAGGTGCATCAAATGATTTTGTAACTCCAGACGGTGGAAAGTATCATGATGAGTGGTTTGCAAATGACAATGGTGGAGGGCAGGAACTAGTACAAACGGGAGAAGAAAGCGCTACAAGATTGTACGGAGGCGGAGTTATTTCTGTTGGAGAACTTGAAAAGCTCCCAATCACAGTTGGCGATGTTATACAGCGCCTCGTTACTAGCGTTCGACAACTTGCAGGAAAAACCAGGCTTCACGAGTCATGTACTTTAACCTTGCCAGATGGTTGGAAATACGACTATGAGATACTAAAAAGAAGTAAGGAAGTACCACTTACCATAGGCTACGAATCTATTACCTACCATGGACGAGAGGTATTTGCTCATGGCCACATCATTTCTCCAATAAAGTAGATTTTAGAGAAGAAAACTACCAGAAAAATCGAATCCACATATGTCATTGACAGTACAACTCTAAGCGTGTAATATATCCCCTATAGGGGGATATAAATTTCTATAATAATCATGGTATTTAAACCAAAAAACACGCAAGAAAGGATACTACATCGCTTAAAAATCGCAAAAGGTCATTTAGATAAAATCGTTTGTATGAAAGAGAACGATGCCTATTGTATCGACATACTTCATCAAATCCATGCGGTACAAGAGAGCCTTAAAGGTGTTGGCAATCTTATATTAGAAGACCATCTTAGAACCTGTGTTACTGATGCTATAAAGAAAGGAAACAGCGATAAAGTGGTTTCTGAGGTAATGGAGGTGTTTAACAAAAAAACTATATGAAAAACGAAAATAATAAATCTATAACGTATAAAACATTTGAGGTAAGTGGGATGCATTGTGCGAGTTGTAGCAATATTATAAGACGTAAAATAAGCAAGCTAGAAGGAGTGCATACTTGCGAAGTAAATTACGCAACAGAAAAAGCGAAAATAGCATATGATCCAAACTTGGTTTCACCAGCGGCAATGAATGTTGAAATTCAGACGCTAGGGTACATTATTAAAGATAATGATACTAGACCAATGGATCATTCACAACACCTTGGCCTGAGTAATGCAAAAATGGACAAACTCACTGAGCTAAAACAGCTACGGCAGCATGTTTTGACAATGATCCCCCCTATGATAATAAGTGTTTTTGTTATGATCTGGGATATTGGAGCAGATCCCCTGAAGGCATGGCCCGAAATGTCCAGCATACCTAAGGGTTTTTTCCACCATCTATTACCAATATTTGCTACTTATGCCCTATTTACGGTGGGGGTCCCCTATCTTAAAGGTATATGGCGCTTCATAAAATATAAAGTGGCCAATATGGATACCCTTGTAGGGATTGGTACACTAACCGCATTTGTGTATAGCTTTATTTTGACAGCTTTTGAAGGATTCTTGGCTCCATATATTAATACACAACACTCATATTATGACGTTACGATTATAGTTATAGGGTTTATAACGTTGGGCAAATATTTAGAGTCAAAATCGAAGATGAGGACAGGAGAAGCCATAGAAAAACTAATAAATTTGCAAGCGAAGACAGCTTTGGTTTTGCGAGATAATGAAGAGATCGAAATTCCTATAGATCAGGTTCAAATTGGAGATATAGTCATTGTTAAACCAGGAGCTAAAATACCTGTTGATGGAGTCATCACTGAAGGCTCATCAGCTGTTGACGAGTCAATGATTAATGGTGAACCTATACCTATCGATAAGAAGGCCGGAGACTATGTCATTGGAGCAACGATAAATAAGCAAGGATACCTGCAGTGTAAGGCAACAAAGGTTGGATCAGATACCATGCTTGCTCAAATCATCAAAATGGTTGAAGAAGCGCAAGGATCACGCGCTCCCATTCAAGGACTCGCCGACAAGATATCTGCTGTATTTGTTCCTATTGTATTGGCAATTGCCATTATTACTTTTATTGTTTGGGTAACAGTCGGGACTGCATATTTAGGATTTTCAACAGCCTTATCTCTTGGTATCGTTTGTTTTGTCTCCATATTAGTTATAGCCTGTCCCTGCGCATTGGGATTGGCTACCCCTACTGCTGTTATTGTTGGCGTTGGAAATGGTGCAGAGAATGGGATTCTCATTAAAAACGCGGAAAGCTTAGAAAAGCTAAAAGATGCCACAACGGTTGTAATGGATAAAACGGGAACAATTACAAATGGCAAACCAGTACTAACGGATATTGTTGTTTTTGATTCAGAACTAAGTGAAAAATCTTTACTACAAATTGCGGCCAGTATAGAAATAAAGTCAGAGCATCCCCTGGCCCATGCTATTGTTAAACGTAGTAAGAAGGAAGGTATACGTCTATTGCCAGTAGACCATTTTAAGGCAATTGAAGGAGTTGGGGTTCAGGCTAAGTTAAAAGCTAAGCATATTACGATTCAAAAACCTACTCGAGTGGAGAAGAATAATGAAATCAATACATTTCAGTCTGAAGGAAAAACTGTTGTTGTTGTAAAATCGGACGATAAAATTCTGGGATTACTTGCTATAAGCGATACTATAAAGGACAACGCTAAAGAAACCGTAGCTTTACTTCATAAACAAGGAGTCGATGTTATTATGGTAACGGGAGATAATGAACGCACGAGTCGATATATTGCTCGACAAGCAGGCATAGATAGTATAATAGCCGAAGTTTTGCCTCAAGATAAAGCAAATACAATCAAAGAACTACAACACAAAGGAAAAAAGGTGATTATGGTTGGTGATGGTATTAACGATGCACCTGCACTTACACAGGCAGATGTTGGTATAGCAATGGCAACCGGAACAGACATAGCCATTGATTCTGCAGATGTAATTCTATTGCAGGGTAATATTAGAAAAGTATCTGACGCCATTCACCTCTCAAAGAACACTGTCAGAATAATAAAACAAAATCTATTTTGGGCATTCATATACAACATTGTTGGCATACCTTTAGCGGCAGGTCTTTTGTACCCATTCTTTGGCATTCTTCTTAATCCAGTCTTTGCAGGGGTTGCTATGGCAGGTAGTAGTGTTTCTGTTGTTTTAAATTCATTACGTTTAAGAAGGTCGAGTTAAATCCATAGATAATATAAAATTAAACCATGCAGAATATTAATGTACTCACGATTTTTTTAACAGGCCTATTAACAGGTGGCCTGAGCTGTATGGCAGTACAGGGCGGTCTTTTGGCCTCAACTCTCGCGCAGACAGAAGAACAAAGACTGAAAAATGATACAAAAAAAACCGGGAATGCATTTCCTATTATCGCCTTTCTAGTTGCGAAGCTAATTGCATATACTTCTCTCGGTTTTCTACTGGGGTGGTTTGGCACTCTTTTTCAACTTTCTTTGTCGGTACAGATATTTATGCAATTCTTCGTGGCTCTATTTATGATTATGACAGCGCTGAATATATTAGATATTCATCCTATATTTCGCTATTTTGTGATTCAACCCCCCAAGGCATTAACTTCGCTCGTGCGTAAACAATCAAAGAATCAAGATATCTTCGCACCAGCTATAGTTGGTTTTTTAACTATATTTATACCGTGTGGAACAACTCAGGCAATGATGGCACTATCCATTGCCTCTGGAAGCCCATTATTAGGTGCTGCCATACTCTTTTTTTTCGTGTTAGGAACAGCCCCCATCTTTTTTTTACTTGGGTTCTTCACTACTAAATTATCTGGAGGGCTTCATGGCAAATTCATGAAAATTGCGGCTTTAGCAATAATCATTCTTGCCCTTTTTAATTTAAATAACGCACTATCTTTAACAGGTATACATACTCTCTCACTCAGTAGGACACCTACAAACAGAATTGGTACTAACCAGTATACAGACGCACCTACTCAGGCAACTATCAATATTGACCCTGAGGGTTATGAGCCTAATGTAATAAGTCTTAAAGCTGGTTCGAAAGCGACTATTTATCTTGTGAATAAAAATAGCTATACCTGCGCATCATCATTTACCATCCCCGAAGTAGGTATCCAAAAAATTGTACAACCAGGAACGACAGAGATACTTACCTTTACAACGCCAAACAAGCCGACTAAAATAGTTTTTATGTGCAGCATGGGAATGTATAGAGGGCAAATTAATGTACTATGATAAAAATAATAAAATTAAAAATTGAAGGTATGCATTGTACGAGCTGTGCAATAAACATAGACGGAGAGCTAGAGGACTTAGGTGTACTACGTGCTAATACCAGCTATGCTAAGGGGGTAACAGAAATTGAATACGACGAAATGATTTCGTTGGCTAAGATTCAAGAATCTATCAAAAAACTAGGATATCAATCAACACTAGTAAGTAAATAGATTGTTTTGAGTTTCCATGACCGCACACCGTTTCTGAATTCAATACATTACTACAATACAAACCATGCAAACCACAACCCAAATACAACGCGCTGAGTTATTCAGTATATTGAAAACCCGTTTTGAGAAAAATATGAATCGTCACAGCGACCTTGAGTGGGACAAAATACAAGCGAAACTTGAGATGAATGTTGAAAAACTGTGGTCGCTTTTTGAGATGGAAAGGACAGGTGGCGAGCCAGACGTTGTTGAATACGATACAAAAACAAACGAATATATATTTTCTGATTGCTCGGCAGAAAGCCCGAAAGGGCGAAGAAGCCTTTGCTACGATCGCACAGCTCTTGAGTCACGAAAAGCGTTTAAACCAAAAGACACCGCACTTGACGTGGCGCATGCTATGGGTATTGAACTTTTGTCAGAAGAACAATATCGACAATTGCAAGAACTTGGCACTTTCGACACAAAAACATCGAGTTGGATACAAACGCCTGTAGAAATAAGAAAACGGGGCGGGGCTCTTTTTTGCGATCGTCGCTACGACACCGTATTCACCTATCATAACGGTGCAGACTCATATTATGCATCCCGCGGTTTCCGCGGCTCACTCAGGATCTAGTCGGTATAACAATAGAGCACAATACAGGGTACTGCTATTGTGTATATGAAAGCCACAAACACGCGGAGCTTCGCAGCACATAAAAATATCCCATAGTGTTGAATTGGCACTTTGCTTACTATACAATACTGATACTATGACTATCCCAGAGTATTGGATGCGAGAAAGAAAAACAAATAGAGTACATAATGAGCTGTTACTTCGAAACGCCCCAGTCGATGTCGGGCGTTTCATAAATGGATGTATGCAAGTAGCAAAACTTATTGAAGTGGTTGGTCCAGACACTGTTGTATTCCCTGCTCGATCGGCTATTCTCAGAACTGTTTAGGTTAGGTAGCGTGATGCTGCATGTGAGAGTAAAACAACCCACGAAGTCTTACTATAAGTAACCCTAGACTTTTATAGTGCAAGGGTTTACACTACCGTTA
>Ga0100403_1002630_pt1 | contig 14071 bp, 19 predicted proteins | sample CryGeymet201501t_FD_83663 | JGI IMG/M metagenome (GOLD analysis project Ga0100403, IMG submission 83663) | Groundwater microbial communities from Crystal Geyser aquifers in Utah, USA - Crystal Geyser metaG 2015-01t | ecosystem: Environmental > Aquatic > Deep subsurface > Groundwater | place...
GGTCGAACCGCGCCGCAAACCCTGGTGTCACCGGCGGGTGCCCGGCCCCCCCCCGGGAGGCCGGCGCGCCGGGGGGCGTTTTCCTTGGTGGAAGGTGTGGTGGGAATAGGGGGGGGGGGGGGGGGGGGGTGGTTGGTGGTGGGTGATTAGTGGTTGGTGGTTAGTGATGAAGTCTTGCGTTAAGTCCCGGTCTGCTTCGCCTCGATCGGCTTGATTTCCCCCGCCGCCCCGCGTTGGGCGCCCTCGTCGAAGGCTTTTTCGCTGGCGCGTTTGACCGCCGCGCCGCCGCCGAGGCCGATCAGCAGACCGCCGGCCAGCATCAGCCACGGCGAGAATTGCCCGGCCGCCGGCGCCGCCGCCTGGATCGCCGCGCCCGCCTGGGCGAGACCCCCGCCCCCGGCGGCGGCGGCGACGGGCAGGCGTTGCACGACCTGCTCGGCGCGGTCGAGCGTCTGGGTCGCCGCCGCGGTCTGCGGCGTGGTAGGCCGCTCGCGCAGCTCGGCGCGGGTCTGGTCGATCGACGCCCGCAGCGCCTCGACCTGCTCGGCGCTGGCGCACCCGCCCCCGGAAAGGGTCGCCAGCAGCAGCAGGGCGATCAGCGGCGCCGAGCCGGTGATCGGCGGCGCGATTCCGGGGGCGATCGGCCGCGTCGCCTGGTACCTGCCCCAGAGGGCCAGCACGCCGGCGAGTGCGACGGCGGCCGAGTCGGCCACCGCCACCAGCGTGTCCAGGATCGACGCCTGGTCCTCGGCGCCGACGATGACGCCCAGCGTCTGCATCACGCCGACGGCCAGCGCCAGCAGCCCGCCGATCATCGCCCGGCTGGTCCACCAGGGCTTGGGATGGGTTGTGTCCATGTTCGGTTCTCCGTGGGTGTTTGCCGGTGGCAATTTCTGATTTAGGATTGCTGATTTCTGATCTTTCGCGGGGTCCGGCCCGATACCCCAGACCCGATACCCGATACCCGATTTCCCTTGTTTTTAAGCACTTTTTGCATGATGGCTTCCGGCGCGAAGCGCAGCTCCAGCCACCGCGCCTGCCCGTCGCTGTGGCGGATCACCTGGGCAAGGACGACGGGGTCAAGGCTTGAGGCCCGAGCCCCAGACCCCAGACCCCGGGGGCGATACCCGATGCGCAGCGCGTCCAGCTCGCGCTCGGCGTAGATCAGCCCGCGCGGGCCCGATGCGCAGACGCGGTGGTCGTGCCCGTGGCGGACGGTGAGTTTGTGTTCGGCGGCGTTGACGCGGAGCGAGCAGGCGCCGCCGAGGTCGGCGAAGTCCAGGTCCGCCCCCGCGACGTGCAGCACGCCGTCGGCCGTGACCCAGGCGACCCCAGGCGGGATCAGGGCCTGTTTCCGGGCCGGGGGGGAGGGTGAGGGGGAGTTTGACAGGATGACCGGATCAACCGGATGGGGTCGAGGGGCGCAGGCCGATCGGGGGATCGTATTTCCTGCGATCCCTGATTTCCCGCGCTTCGCGGTTTTCGTCGTCGCCGTCCCTGGCATGCATCGCATCCTTGCGCCGTGCCGACCATGGCACAGCTCTGGGTGCGAAGCAACCTTGAGACGCGGCGCGCGGAACCCCTGATTGGGACAACGCGCTTGTTTAACGTGAGTAACCTGTGTGCCGGCCTCTTGCATCCGGCGCGACGCTTCGACCCGTCGCCGAGACCGTAGTCTACCCGGAGGTATCGGCCCGGTCAAGCCGGGACCTTAATTATTTTTGCCAGCGCCTCGGTCGATCACGATGCAGTCGGCGTCCAGTGCGGTGACGATCCGCCTCAGCACGCCGAGGCCGGGGTGTTTTGATCCAGCGAAATAGTGGTGCAGCGTCGCCGGGCTGGTGCCGCACAGGGCGGCGAGTTTCGCGTAGCTTAGGCCCGCCGCCTTGCGGCGGGCCTGGAGCTGGTCAATGATGGGGTCGGTCGTCATAAGCCTGCCCGGGCCGGTGTGGCGCGGGCGGGAGAAAAGAGGCGGTTCACCAGTAAATGTCGGCGTCGAAGCCGCCGGATTCGACCTCAACGATTTCGCCGTTGTCACGCCGGGGGGCGGTGATGACCCAGCAGCCTTTTCCGCTGTAGCAGTCGCGCGACAGATGGTGGACGGCCGAGCACATCCGCCGGCAATAATCCAGCGTGCCGGACGCAACAACGTCTGTGTCTTCCCCGGCCAGCAGCACGCACCGGCTTAGGTCCAGTGCGGCGAGCAGGGTGTCGCGGCGAGCGACGGCGGCCAACCGCGCCTGCTCGGCTTGGGCGTCACGCGCCGCCTTGTCTCGGCGTGCCGCCTCGACCGTTTCGGTGGGCACCCTTGCGGCCAGCCACGCGGGCATCACGGGGCCGGTCCGGCCGTCGTCTATGCAGACATCTCCGCGCACATTGATATAAATCTTAGCGGTGCCGGTCTTGACCGCCTCGGCGATCGGGTTCCAGCGGCCGGCCCTCGTTTGTTTCTTGGTGAGTTTCATTTTCTTCGATCCTTTCCGGGTTATGCCGGGCTAAAAGGTTGGGACCACTTTGGGCCGGTCCCGATGCCTCATCTGCCTATATATTATCACATCGGACAACCAAGTCAACCCCCTTGAGGCGGATTTGCATATTATTTTTTGCCCCCTAGAATGCCTTACAGTATCCTAACAAATGATCCATTCCCCTTCACGTCACTTATCCGGGGTCGCCATCATGAGTCTGCGCTGGGTGCGTGCCGTCTGCCGGGTCATCATCCTTTTGACCTATCTGTCCCCGTCCGCCGCCGAGGCTTTGGCGGAAAGTCTACGTCGAGGGCTGCCTCGGCGGCGTCCTCAACAACGGCCTTCTCTGCGTCTGCGTCGTGACGAGTAGCACGCGATTTTGCCTTGATTTTCCGCAGTAATTGGCTAGTCCCGCCATACATATCTGCGTCACGAACGCGACGAATGGATTGTATTTGCTGCTCTTTATCGCGGTCAAAAAAGTCAACAAGAGCAGCCTCCACAAGAAGCTGCATGATGCCTGATTCGCCCCCGAGACTTTCGGCCACGTCGTCCAGGTGGGCCCTAATCGGTCGCCTCAGTTGCGTGCCGAATTTTATCTTCTCTTCTGGCATAAGAAGACGGTACTCTAAAATTTTCTAGAAAAGTGGAAGATTGGCCCTTGACATAGCCGATGATCTTCTTACCATCTAGAAAAGTGGAAGAATCAATGGCCGAACCCATGATCAAACCCGAGGCCCCCGACCGCAGTTATGTGACGGTCAAGGACAAACGCACCGGCAAGGCCAAGTGCGTCACGGTTTACGACCTGCGCCCGGCACAGGTCATTGAGGCCCTCCGTCTGGGGATCGACGTGTTCAAGCTCAAGCACACTTCCGGGGACGGGGGGCCGGCTCAAAAAAAAACGCCGGCCCGAACGAAACTTGAATCCAGCGCGGCGGCGTAGCCGCGCAACCGACTTCGACACGCCCCCCGGTGCGTAGCCGGGGGCGTGAGTAACCGCCCGCGAAGCAACCTTGGGCTAACGCCCATCGCGGGCTTTGGACGACGCGGCGACCCGGGCTAACCGGGGCGCCGCCGACACGACGCACCGCCTGGAAGGTGGTCCTGGCAAAGCCCTCCAGTGTGCGCCGTACAAGTCCGCAGACCGGCGATCATCCGGTCACGACCAAACTGACACGGCTGGGTGCGGCGAAAGCCGCTCCCAACCTTTGAGGGTTAACGCCCTCGTGATCCCCGGAAGGTGTCGGGATCGGCTTCGGCCGCTCCCGGCGCTTGCTAACAGCGGGCGGCGTGTACCCGGTGGAGCGTGAGAAACCGCCCGCGAAGCGACCTTGGGCTAACGCCCACCGCGGGCTTTTTGGAAACGAACCCCTCCGGGGTCCCGGGCATCCGGGGGCCGGGGGTGATGGAGACGACGATGGCGGCCTACGCAATGAACGACATCTATATAGACGAACGCTTTGCAGACGCGCGATCGAAGCTGATGCGCGTCATCAAGACACTGGCGGTCTGGCCGCACCTGCGTGCCCCTCGCAGCGGAGCGTTCGCCATCGAGCGTCAGGGGCGGGGGCGGTCGGTCGAGTTCAGCAGCGACGCGCTGCGTCGTTACGCCCGGCGGCACAGGGGCGGCTGCCCGCCCCTCATCCACATCGCCTACGACCCGGCTTGCCTCACCGAGGCGCTGGTCATCAATGCGGTCAGCCTCAAGGTGGTGTGCCTTGTGCCCGCGCGTGCAACGCCGTCCATACCCGCAGCCGACACGCCAGCACGTCGCGTGCGATGTGTAGATCGCTGGCTTCGCGCCAATTGGCGTCCGCTTCCAGGTCGCCTTCTCGCAGCAGGTGCGACGCCAGGCGGAACGTATCCAGCGTCTGCACCAGGTCCCCGAACCGGGGGCTCGACAGCAGCGCATCGCGCAGTTCATCGAGCGTCTGTGCCGCCGCCGCAAACTCGACCAGCGCGGCAAAGTTCTTATTATCACGGTGGTCTTTGCCCTGACGGAGCATCGGTTGTTTCCCCTCGTACGCATCGATCAGCTTCCTCACCGCTCGCGGGATCAGGCGACGCTGCACCCGATCGATCTGTGTTGCGATCTGCTCTGCATTCACTGCGCGGCCTCCTTTCGTGGTTGACCCCCGGGAGGAAGCCGCATTGTACGGGCCGCGCGGGTGCGTCACCCACGCGACCTTTTGGGAACGAGTCGAACAGTTCCCGTTGACCCTGTAAGGTGTCGGGATCGGCTCCGGCCGGTCCCGGCGCTTGCTAACAGCGGGCGGCGTGTACCCGCCCTGATGATACGGCCGGTCGGGCGTGACACTCGATCGGCCCCTTTGGAGATCGGAAGGATGATCGCTGATTGCTGACTGCTGATTGATTGAAGATCGATCTTCAGACTTCGCACCTCAGCCTTCATCCCTCCTCCTCCCCACACGCCACGGACGGCAGCCGCCCCCGTGGCGCTTCGGAGCACCGCGCGACGGAGCGCGCGGATCGATCAGGGGGTCGGCGGCAACGGATTGCCGCCGACCGTGGCAAGAGCAGGGTAGCCCCTTCCGGGGTCGCACGGAGGCGACATGTTCCAGACCTCTAGCCAGATTGGAGATGTGCCGGTGAGTGCGGGATTGCTTCAATCTTTAGCCCAGGCCGGGGCCGTCACCATCCACGGGCTGGCCGACGCCTGGAACATGCAGCCGCACTCGATCTACCCCTACCTCACCGACCGTGACATGCGCTACGGGCAGATGCGGACGCTCTACCGCCGCGCCCGCGACCCGCGCATCCAGGCGGCGTTCCACGCCGACCTGATGGCCGGCACGGGCTGGACGGCCATCTTTATAGACGCGGAGCTGGACATCGACGGGGATGGGGACGTCGACAGCGACGACGTGCTCACCCATGCGATCGATGCGCTGCGCAACCTGTCTGACTTCCTCGTACAGGTGCAGGCGAGCGACGGCTGCCCGAACCTGGCGGCGCTGGCGCATCTCAAGCAGCGCGTGTTGCAGGGGGTGGTCACCGCCGAGCGCTGCGCCCAGCAGATCGCCGACGCGCACGACAATCGCCGGGGGCGCCGCAAGGCCCGGCCGATCAATCAGCGATCGGCGACCAGCGATTCCCTTCTGGGGGGGGGTGGCGCATGACGCGTGACCAGACCATGCGCGAGGTCAACGAGATCACCCAGGGGATCGCGGCCCTGGCGACGATCCTGCGCCAGCGGTTCAATCCTGTCTCGGTCAGTGCGCTGGCCGATTGCGTCAACGACTGCAAGGCGTTGCGTTTCAACGTCGATGCACTCGGCCGCGTGCTGGACGACGCCGCGTTCAGTTGCCCGCCCCCGGATGATGAGCATCAAACCGCACAGGGCGCAGATGTGTTGCGATTCCCCAGGTCCGGGGGTGCGGCATGAGCAAGCGGGGCATCAACGTCCAACTGTCACCGGGTTCGAGGCTCGCGTTCGATCGACTCTTCGCACAATTACGCCGCAGGTCGCCGCAGCGCCGCAGGCTCACGTCGGCGTTCGCCGTCAAGCGCGTCGTGTACCACCGCAACGTGATCGCTCTGGGCGAGGGCCCGGGCATCTTCCCGCTTGCGAGGATGGATCGCACGCAGGTGATCTATCCGTCGCCGCAGCCGAGCGCGCCTTTAGCGGTGCGGTTCCGGTCGCCAGGTATCGATCGCTGGATACGCCTGCTCTTTGCCCAGGAGGGAGCCCCGCTATGCAACTAACCTCACCCCCTCAAGCCTCAAGCCTCACGCCTACTAAACGCGGCCACGACTTTAGCGCCAAGCGTCACCGCGGCAAGCGGCGCATCGCGCCACTGGAGACGGTCGACCGGATCGAGTGCGACAGCGCCCCGACAACGCAGCGCGTCTACTGCGCAAGCTGCGAGAAGCCCCACGCCGTGGCCGTGGACTACCGCTACGAGTACCGCGAGGACGGCGTGCCGATCAAGGTCAGCCGGATGAGCTTCTGCGACCACTGCGATCAACTGCTGTGGTGGGACCAGGTGTGCGACGGCAAGGGCGCGCCGTTCGGCCGGCCGCTGAAGGATTCGCTGGTCATCAATCACAAGCCCAGCCTGGTCGAGCAGGCGCTCAAGCTCTACCCGCAACTGCGCGGCGTCGAGCAGATTTAACCCCGGGCCCCCGGAAGTTTCAACCGCAGAGAGGCGCGAAGAGCGCAGAGAAGAAGAATCGTTAGCCACGGATGAACACGGATGAACACGGATGCGATGCAAGAGAAATGTGGATTTTGATCTGTGTTGATCGGTGTCCATCGGTGGCTGAAACCCGGATCGGACCAACCACTAACCACCAACCCCCGGAGCCACTCCCATGCTCTACATCCTAGCCATCATCGTCGCCTTGCTCATCGCCTCCGTCGTCGCCTTGTTCATCGCCTTCGTCGTCGTCGCCTGCATCATGGCCCCGGAACTCGCCGACCACGAGGCCTGTAAGCCGTTGCCCGAGGAAGGAGACAAGGTGACCGGCAGACAAGGTGACAAGGAGGTCAAGCCCATCGACGTCGCCGCCTGACCCCCGGCCCCTGTTTTAATTTCCTGCTTTCCCAATTTCCTGCTTTCAAAATTTGCCCCCCCCCATGACCGCCCTCGCCCTCACAACCCGCCTGACCCCCACGCCTCAAGGCTCAAGCCCCCGGGGGCATCTGCACATGGCGGACGAGGTGCTGCGCAGCCTGCCCGCGTCGGCGCGCAGGCAGGCGATCGCCCGCAAGCGCATCCTCGACGCGTGGGAATCGGCGATGTCGCAGGCGATCCAGGCGGGCCGCAAGCGCGAAGACGCCACCGCCGCGATCGCCGCGATGCACAATGTGAACAGGCGGACCCTGTACCGCTGGCGAAAAGAATACAAGTCCTGCGGCTTCGCCGGCCTGATCGATGAACGCAAGGCGCCCCCCGCCCCCGCCCCCGGAAACCCCGGAAGCGGCGGTGAGGATTCCGGGGTTTCCGGGGGTCCATTTATGCAGGAGGTCCGCCGCGTGTGGCTGCGGTTAGGCGAGCCCAGGGCCAGCGTGTGCTACGAGATTGCACGCATGGTCGCGCAGGAAAACGGCTGGCCGATCCCGTCCTACCGGCACGTCTGCCGGCAGCTCCGCAAGATCGACACCGCGACGCGGGTCCGCAAGCGCAAGGGGCTCAAGGCATTCGTCGATCAATGCGAGCCGTCGATCCAGCGCGACTACTCGCAGCTCGCGGCCAATGAGATGTGGGTCGGCGACCATCACGTCTTCGACGTGTGGGTTAAAGTCGGCGAGAAGGTCGATCGAAAGACCGGCGAACTGGTCCCGATCTACCGCCGGCCGTGGCTCACGGCGTTCGAGGACATGGCCACCCGGAAGATCGTCGCCTGGACGATCCGCGCCGCCGACCCCGACACCGAGGCCATCCTGGAGGCCTTGCTCAACGGCTTCCGCAGCCACGGCCTGCCCGAGTCCAGCTACACGGACAACGGCAAGGACTTCGACGCGCAGACCCTCGCCGGCGCCACGAAGGCGCAACGCCGCAACGCCAAGAAGGCCCGCGTCCAGTTCGACCAGGAGCGGATCGGCGGTATGTACGCCGCGCTGGGCATCCGGCACATCCGGGCGATACCCTACCGCCCGCAGAGCAAGCCGATCGAGCGGTTCTTCCGCACCTACGAGGAGCGGGCCGGGCGTTTGTGGCCGACGTATTGCGGGTCGAACCCCCAGGAGCGCCCCGAGGGGATGCGGGACCGTCTGCGGCAGGCGCCGACGCTCGCCGAGTTCATCGAGCATTTCCGGGGTTGGCTTGAATCGGACTATCACAACCGCATCCACACCGGTGACGCGATGGATTGCACGCCGAACGAGGCGTGGGCCGCGAAGCTCGCGGTGCGTCGCGATGCCCCCGACGAGCTGCTCGAACTGCTCACGCAAAAGCGTGTCGGCCCCGTCGCCGTGACCAAGATGGGCGTGCGGTACCAGAAACTGTTTTACGGCCAAATGACCAACGAGATCTGCAAGCTGCTAGGGTCGCAGGTGTACCTGCGGATCAACCCGCAACGGATCGGCTTGGTCAGTGTGTGGGACGAGAAGGACCGGTTCCTCTGCGTCGCGCCCGCGAACGTGAAGGTGCCCGCCAACGCCAGCTCGCAGGACCTGCGCGTGGCGATCGGCGACCAGCGCCGCCAGCGCAAGAAGATGCTCGAAGGCGCCCGCGCGCAGCAGCAGCTTAAGGAGTCGCTGCCCGACCGGCTCGTGCGCGCCGCCCGCGCGCGGGCCGAGAGCCAGGCACCGACCCACGCGCCGCCGGACCCATCCGGGGGCGGGGGGCCGGTCATCAAGCCCGTGTTCGGGCCGATGCTGCAAGAGGCCGCCGCGTACACGCGCGAGCAGACGCGCGTGCTGCGCCGCGCCGTGGGTGACGGCGTGACGGTCGGCGGCGACCCCGGAGGCGATGACCCGCCGGCTCGGTTCATTTACAAGCCCAGGGAATCGGCGGACGCGGCACCGGGCCGCGCCGTGTTCAGCTACGTGCGCCGAGGCGAGGAGGCCGACGCGTGAACGACCAACCCGCAAAGCCCACCAATGCCCTGATCGACCGGGCACGGGTCAGAGGAGCCTCAAGGATGATTGCCCAAGGGACGGACCCCAAGGCGGTGACGAAGGAACAGATCGATCGCATCGCCGCGGACGTGGATGCGTTCTGCCGCGCCAACAAGATCAGCCGCAAGGCGATCGCCAAGGCCGTGGGCTACTCGGCGAGTGTGATCAGCGAGTTCCTCAAGGGCAGCGGCAATTACGGCGGCAACGAGGGAGAGGTCGCGATCCACCTGGAGGAGTGGCTGATCGAGGAGGAGCAGCGCCGCGACAACGCCCTGGAGACCCGTTTCGTCTGGACCAACGTCGCGCAGTACATCCACGGCGTCGCCGGCTACTGCCTTGACATGAAGAAGGTGGGCCTGATCTACGGCCCGCAGACCAGCGGCATCGGCAAGACCACGGCGCTGCGCGCGATCGCCCAGGAGATGGGTCCTCGTCGCTCGACGCTGATCACCATCGACAAAGCCGACGCCAACCCCACGGGCCTCTTGAAGAAAATCCTCGGCGGGTTGCGTCTTCAGGACTCGGGCAGTAACGCCCAGCGGATGCAGCGTGTGGTCGACCACCTCAAGGGCCGGTCGCACCTCTTAATGATCGACCAGGTCCACAACCTCCGCGGCGCGAAGGAGGACCGGCCGTTTTATTACCTGATGGACATCTACGAGGCCACCGACCACGCGGCGCAGCTCTGGTGCGGCACCAGCGACCTCGTCGCCTACCTGACGCGCCAGCAGACCAGGACGACGGACGAACCGCTCGCGCAGATCAGGCGGCGCATCTTCCCCTGCACCGACCTTATGGAAGTCTTCGACCAGCACGGCGGCGGTGAGCCGCTGTATACGGTCGAGCAGATCCGCGAGATGTTCGCAAGCTTCAAGCTCAAGATCACCCCTACGGCCGCGCGCTGGCTGTGTCAGCTCGGCCACCTGGCCGACGCCGGCGGCGTGGGCACCTGCGTACAGGTGATGGAGTACGCGGTGTACCTGGCCAAGATCGAGAAGGCCGCGACGATCGACGTGCCGCTACTTAAGCGCGCCATCCAGAGCAGCCTCACCACCGACCGCGCCTCGAAGTTGATCGTCGCCGTCGAGCACCCCGACGAGCGTATCGCCATGACCGCCTGACCCCCCCCGGAAGTGTCCCCCGGACCTACTCACCACCCACTACTAACTGATCCCCATGCCCCGCACGGACGCGAACAAACAGCAGATCATCGACCTCCTATGCGCCGCCGCGAATCCGGCCAGCGACGGCACGCTGTACATCCGCGCCGCGACGGCCGTGAAGATCATCGGTGTGGGCTCCGGCCCGCGCGTCTATAGAAGGGGCGCCGCATGAGCTTCAACGTCACCCAATTCCTGCAGGGCCTGGAGGGCGAAGGCCGGCGCCGAGCGCTCGCCGCCGGCGTGCTCGCCGTCGACCAGTTCGCCGAACAAGTCGTCGGCAAGGCCCAGGACCTTGCGCCGGTGGAGACCGGCGCCCTGAAAAGGTCAGCCGTGGCCGAGAAGGCCCAGTCTTCCGGGGGCGGGGGCGGGGGCGGGGGCATCACCGCCGTCATCGGTTTCAACACCGACTACGCCGCCGCTGTCCACGAGAGGCTAGAGGCGCATCACGACCAGGGCGAATCCAAGTACCTCGAAAAGGCCATGCGGCGCAAGGCCCACAAGCTCAAGCCGTTCGTCGAAAAGGAGATGCGTAAGGCGTTATGACGGTCCCGCTGGCAGGAGATTTCGACAAGCCCGACCCCCGCCTCGTCGCCGAGCTGGTCGCTCGTTACGAGGCGTCGGCAAAGCGTCTGCGCGACCGCGTCCTGGACCCGCCCGGCAAGACGGCCAACGCGCAGGCGTTCAACCAGGCCCGCGCATCGCAGGTCCTGGCCCAGGTCGATGACGAGGTCGCACGGCTGCGTGGCATCGCCGCGGACTGGACGGGCACGGCGCTGGATGCGTCGATGCAACGCGGCATCGCCACCGCCGACCGGCAGGCGGAGCGGGCCGGCGTGCGGGAACCGGGGAGCGCGCTGCGTGGCACGTTCTCGGTGGTTGATCGCCGCGCCGCCGAAGTATTGGCGCGTGACACGGTGACCGACCTTATCAAGGCTGCGGACTCGATGCGCGGTCAGGCAGCCAATGCGCTGCGCCGCATGGCCGCCACCGGCGTGACCAACGCCGAGGTCAACGCGATCCTCACCGCCGGCGTCATCGAGGGCCGCCCCGGCAACGCCATCCGCGAGTTGCGCGAGGCGCTTAAGTTGGTCCACGGCAAGCAGGTCACCATCATCGACAGGAACGGCGACCCGATCACGTTCGCGGTCGGCCGGTACGCGCGCATGGTAGCGCTGACTAAAACCCGCCAGGCCACGCGGATAGCCCGCCACGCCCGGCTGGCGGACAAGGGCATCGGCCTGGTCAAGGTGGTCGGCCGGATCAGCGACAACTTCTGCACCGCGTACCTCGACCAGGTCTACTCGCTAACCGGCGATCACCCCAAGTACCCGTCGATCGATTCGCTGCCTAATGATGGCCCGCCGTTCCACGTCCAGTGCAGCAAGTCAACCGCCCCGTTCGTCGAGGACTTGGCCGACCCCGAGGATTTGCAGGTCGGCGCGCCCGACCCCGACACGGCCAAGCTGCTGGGCTCGGAGGACACCAGCGAATTGCAGCGCAAATTCAAGGACCTGGGTCTGCGGAGTCAGGCCGAGGCGCGGCGTCGCATCCTGCAGGAGGCCCGCTGATGGCGTGGACTAAACCCCAGATCAAAGCCGCCGCGATCGCCGCCCGCAGCGCCGACTGGAACGACCAGCAGCTACACATGGTGCTGTCGAGCCTGGGCGGCCGCGCGGTGCACCAGGGCAAACTCACACGCACGAGCCCGCGCCTGAACGACGACGATTACGAGATGTACATGGCGACGGCCGAGGCCGCCCCGGAATGTGGCGGCACGCTGCCGCGATGGAATATGGGCTACTGGCGAGCCAAAGTGATCGACGCCATCCAGCGCCAACGCTACACGATCGAGCGGCTCGCCGGCGAGCTTGAGCTTGCGCCTCCACATCTCAATGGCATGATCGACAAAGCCACCGGCGGCAGGGCCAAGTGCCTGGACGACGTCGACCGGCTCAACGACCGCGCGACGGCGAGCAGAGTGATCGATTTGCTGAAGGCCAAGGCCAAGGCGAAGACGCTTGCGCCTCCACCTCGCGTCCCCCGCCCCGGCCCGCACCGGACGCTCGTTGAGCAGGACATCCCGTTTTAACGAAAGCGAACCGCAGAGGCGCAGAGAGCGCAAAGGAGACGATTATGACGAGCACTCAAAGGCCCCTTAAATCAGGTTCGTGGATCGTGTCGATCGTGTCGATCCTGTCCACCTGCCTACCCACCGCCGCGCAGCCGGTGCCGATCAGTGGCACGGCCGACGTATCCGCGATCGAGGCGCGGCTGGATGACCAGCAGGCGCAGATCGACGCGCTGCGAGAGGAAGTGCAGGCGGGGCGTGGACAGGAGGAACAGGATGACCAGGATGCCCCTGGAAGTGACCCGGACCCCGACACCCCACACCCGGGGGACCCCGATCCCGCGCCTGTTTCCGGGGCGATCGGCATCAACCTTGGGTTCGTCGGGCGCACGAATCACCCTGACGATCCGACCGCCCCCGGCTATGACGAGCTGCTCAAGCCCGTGGCCGGCGTCGCGCGGTTTATGAATCCGAATCGGATCAACGACTACCTGACTGCAGTCGATTCGCTCGACGCGCCGCACTTCTACGCGACGCAGACCTGGCGGCAGGCCCTCACCTGGCAGGCCGAGTTATGCCAGCGCATCGGCGCGGACTATTACTTCAACGCGCCGATCAACGCGACCCCCGGATTCGTCACCGAAGCGGTCGCGCTGATTCGGTCGATCCTAGACGCAGACCAGGTCATCTACGTGAGCTGGGCCAACGAGGTGTGGAACGGGTCGCTGGGTCCCTACCGCGAGGTCAAGCGGATCACCGGCGTGGACGCCGGCGGCGGCGCGGGCCTGGCGTTTTTCAGCTACTGGGCTTCGCGGCTCGGCCAGACCTTCACCGCCGCTCGCACGGCGGACCCGAACTGCGTCCGCGTGCTGGAGACCAAGACCGCCCGGGACGGCACCTGGTTCACGCAGAAGGTCCACGAGCGGCTCCCGGGGGCGGGGGCGGATTACGACGCCGTCGCGATCACGACGTACTTCAGCGTCCACCGCACGCAGATGGTCGAGGGGATGACGATCGATCAGGCCTTCGCGGCCGCGCGCGAGAACTGGACGACGCGGGAGGGGGTGTACCAGCGAGAAGGGATCGGGTGGGCCACGGCGCACGGCAAGCGCGCGATCAGCTACGAGGGCGGTCAGCACTTCTGGGACCCGTTCAAACGCGCATCGCTGGGCGAGACTTTCCGGGGGTGCCAGACCGACCCCCGCATCGCGGAGCTTAGGGGTGACGTATTGGACGCGGCGTTCGAGGCCGGGCTGGACCTGCACATCGAGTTTGACCTCCTGGATTGGTGGAATGACAACGGGTATTGGGGCCTGGCCGATTCGCTGGCCAACCTCCCCGGCAGTCTGAAGTATCAATCGCTGGTCGAGTTTGCGAACCGCATGGGACAGATGAATTAACCCCCCGGAAGCCCCGTAAGTTTTACCACAGACCCCCGGGGGCACAGAGGACGCAAAGATGAAGAAGCACGCAATCGTCAAGCCCGGGTCGATCGTGGTGGTGCGTACCGGTCAATCGCACGTGGCCGTCGATGGCCTGGTCACGAAGCAGGACCCGCGTGACGGCAGCGTGATGGTCAGGACCGAGCGTTGCCCCACGAAGGCAGAGATCGAGCGGGGGCAATACGACCACTGGGTGAAGACGCCGAAGCGATACCAGCTCACCGAAGTGTTGAAGATCAAACACCCGCCCGCCGCGTAGTCGCACGCAACAAACGATGCCCGACGGATCGGAACATCAGCCATCAGCAATCAGCAATTAGCAATCAGCCATTAACAAGGCA
>Ga0100403_1002633_pt1 | contig 14051 bp, 13 predicted proteins | sample CryGeymet201501t_FD_83663 | JGI IMG/M metagenome (GOLD analysis project Ga0100403, IMG submission 83663) | Groundwater microbial communities from Crystal Geyser aquifers in Utah, USA - Crystal Geyser metaG 2015-01t | ecosystem: Environmental > Aquatic > Deep subsurface > Groundwater | place...
GTATCTAACTTGGAAGTTCAAACAATTAACCAAGATAGTGCAAGATCAGTTATCCAAGACGTGGATGTAGCCGCAGAATCTGCAAAAATGGCAGCATCAAGTGTTGTTAAATCTGCAGGTATCTCAACTTTGGCACAAGCCAATGCACTACCTAACAACGCTTTAAGACTCATTAGCTAAATCAAATGAATGAGGGGAGCTTCAAAACTCCCCTCATCTTTAAAAATGTCCAAACAAATTCTTTGAGAACATAGATGGGACCGCACAGATTAGGCAATGGTTTGTGTTTTCCCTTAAGCCCATCCTCTCCGATATGATATCGGAGAGGTTCTCAAAAGATTTTATCTGTAGTAAAATCATTTAAATGAAAATCTCAATCATCTCTGACATTCACGCCGCCGATTACAATCAATCAGGAAATCAAATTCTCGAAAAATTTCTAAAACATTCAGAAGTATTATCATCAGATATGATCATTTTTCTGGGAGATATTTTCGATATAATGATTGGCAATTACACAGAATACTCCCAAGAAGAGAAAGCTTTTTTTGATTGGATTAAAGTTCACCATAAAACCAAGAGAATTTATTTTCACGAAGGCAATCATGATTTTCACTTGGAAAAGCTTTTCAAAAAAATGAGATTAAATATTAGCTATCATAAATCAGGATTCTCAATATTAGATAATGGAAAGAAATATTATTTTGAACACGGTGATGATTTAGAGATTGATAACAAAAGCTACAAGTTTTATAAAAAAATAATAAGATCGAATGCCGTCAGGCTACTAGGAGAAAGCAAGCTTGTTCCCTATAAATTAGTTAGGGCCATTGGTACAAGGGCCTCACTTAGATCACGAACAATTGATGTCAAATATAGAAAAAATGCAGAGAGTGTTGATATTAAGGAAAAGTTTCGCGTTTCATACCTAAGTTATAAAGATAGAAAGAATTATGACATTGTGGTTTGTGGCCACGGCCATATTAAAGACAAATTTCAATCAAACTCAAAAGTTTATATCAATAATGGATATGCCCCCCACTCTCATTCTTTTATTAAGATTGAAAATGGGGAAGCTGCATTTATAGATCTTGACCAATAGCAATCATTGACTCAATTACTTGCTTCTTTGCAGGCCCTTCATAGAATTTAGCGGTTGAAAGGGTTCTCGTATCACCATTAATTTTCATGGTATCTTTTGAAACCAGAACAATATGATCAGCGTGATGAGCAATTTGCGGCAAGTGAGTAATGGAGATCACCTGGGACGATCTTGAAATCTCCGAGAGAAGTTTGCCGATTTTTAGGGCGGTTTCACCGCCAATCCCTGTATCAATTTCATCAAAAAAGAAAATCGAAATAGAATCTTTGTTGGCAACGACTTGTCGTAAACACAATAGGATTCGAGAAAGTTCTCCACCTGAAGCAATTTGCTTGATGGGATAAAACCCTTCGCCTTTATTTGTTTCAGTCCAAAACTCTACCTTTGTAATGCCTGTGTCTAGAAACGTCTCAGATCTCTCAAGACGAATATCAAGGGTAGCACCTTCCATGTTAAGTGATTGAATGAGTTGAGTAATGAGTTTTGCCAATTTTCTAGCAGAGAGGACGCGTTTATCATGAAGAATTTGAGTAATTTCAGAGCACTTCTTAAAAGAATTCTTTAATTCCTTTTCGATTTTTAAAATGAGAGGGGAAATATTCTCTAATTCATCAAGTTCAGTACGATAGTTTTGCAACTTTAGAAGTACTTCTTCAATATCTTGACCGTGTTTGCGTTTGATTTTTTGGTAAGTATCAATACGATTCATGATCTCATCTATATTAGAATCAACTTCTAAGAGCTGTGAATTTTCAATAATCAAATCACTAAATTCTTCAAAATTATTTTTAAAATCACTAAACGATTGATGAAGTTTAGGGTCGACTCCTTTAATAGAGTTAAGAACTTTTAAACAGTGAGGTAAATAGGAGCTGATTGAGTTTTCAGAGTGTATTGCAATTTGGGCTAATTCACCAAAAAGTGAACGATTCTTTTCCACATTGAAGGCAAAGTCTTTTTGGGCTTGAAGTTCCTTTTCTTCTTCGATTGAAAGATTGGCCGAGTCGAATTCTTCAAGTTGGTAACGCAAAAATTCTTCACGTTCTTTTTGAGTTGATTGACGATTTTTTAGATCTGTAAGTTTAAAGTTCAAGTCTTTATAGTGCGCCAACTCTGATTTGTAAGTCTTGAGTTCATCCTCTGTTCCAGAATAAATATCAAGAAGCTGAAGTTGATACTCAGGGGACAAGAGCTTTTGATTTTCAAACTGTCCGACGAGATCAACATATTCCCTAATGAAATTGTTGAGATAAGTAGAGGAGCAAATCAGACCATTGACATAAGTCTTACTTGTGCCCGTTTGCTGAATGACTCTTTTGATAATAATATCTTCGTCCTCACAAGGGTAGCCATCTTCATTTAGTCTTTGAATCGATTTGGTATCACCTTTAAATATTCCTTGAATGACTGCAGAGTCTGCATCTCTTCGAACGCTTTTTTTATCGAGCTTATTTCCAAGAAGGCCGATGAAGGCGGTAAGAATCAAACTTTTTCCAGAACCTGTTTCACCTACAATGCAATTGAAATGGTCACCAAATATAATTTCCTGATTTTCAAAAGTTGCAAAATTGAGAAGATGTAATGATTGAAGTGCTATTTTACTCATAATCTACCGCCTTCCATGTGTGAATTTTATTTTAAGTGTGTGGTAATAAGTTCTGTTGGGATTAAGGACCATTTTAGCGCTAAACTTACTTCGCTTTATATAGACCTTCTCTTTGCCTAGAAGTTTAACCGCCTGTTGACCGTCCATGGTTATAAGTAGGGATTCACTATTTTGAGCCGCAGCTACTTCAAGTTCCGTTGTGTCAGAAATAACGAGTGGTCTGTTTGTGAGGGAATGGGGACAGATGGGGGTAAGGAGCATGGACTTTACATTCGGGTGAAGAATGGGGCCACCTGCGGCAAGTGAATAAGCAGTTGAGCCGATTGGGGAGCTGACAATAAGTCCATCGCCAGAGAGATTAAATATGTGTTCTGAAGATGTGCTCGCAGTTAGCGTGATCATTCTGGAGATTTCACTTTTTGATATGACAACATCATTCATAAATTGATATTTGAGCTTGCGATTAGGAATACTAACTTCATACAATGGAATCTTAGAGACTTCATATTTGTTTGAGAATAATAAATCGAGTCCGTCATATAGTTCCGACTTAGAAAATTCAGTAATGAAACCTAAATTTCCCATGTTCACCCCAAGAATAGGTGGTGAAGAAGTCTTCGAATTACGGGAAATTCCAAGCAGTGTTCCATCGCCGCCTAGGCTTATTATGAGATCTGATTTTTTATGAACTTCATTGTCGTCTTTTAGAAAAATTGAATTGTGATTTCGATTTTTAAGAATATTCTCAATTCTGTCTTTGTCACCAAGCCTATAACAAACTTTTACTTTTCTCTTTTCTAAATATGTCACAAGGTTGGGAAGTATACTCACAAATTCCGTAACAGATTTTGGCTTAAGTATAATGGAAATTGTTTTAATAGATTTCACGCTTCATCCTGTTCGATACAAATAGAGTTAATAGTCTGTACAATATCCTCAAATGGTTTTGAGATAACTCTACAACCATATTTTTGAGCATTCTCAAGCACTTGTTGTGATGAGTATGCAGTCATGATAACAAATTTTTTTTTGATCTGTCCCTGAGTGTATTTCGTTTTTGACTCTTCAATGACGTCAAACCCGGTAGTATCTTGGAGCATGAGATCACAAAGAATCCGATCAAAGTCATTACCGTGAATAAGTTGAATAGCTTCCTGTCCAGAAAGGGCTGTTGACACAGTGTGACCAAGTCTTTCAAAGAACCTCTTTAATGATCTCAAAATAAGTATTTCATCTTCAACGATTAGTACGTTCAATTTCGGGCCTTGTTAAACTTAAGTTTTACAACTGTACCTGCTTCTAAACCAGATTCTAGTTCAAATTGAGCAGAAAGTCGTTCACATAAGCTTAAACAAATGGCCAAACCAAGACCGGTTCCATTTTCTTTTGTGGTGAAAAAAGGATCAAAGATTTTAGACTGTATTTCCTTAGGTATGCCTGGACCATTATCAGAAATTTTCAAAATGATATTGTTATCAGTAGCAGAAAGGTGAAAGCGAAGTTGTGGAGAAACGGTATTCGCATTGATGATAGCTTGAGCACTATTAATGATAATATTGAAGAGAACCTGGCTCACCCAAGTAGGAACAGTGTTGATGGGATATTCGTAATTCTCATCTTCGATGATCATTTCTCTCTTGATTCCTTTGAGCTCAGACTTACACAGAGTGAGAGTTTCTTTTAAAATGCTAACCAGAGAAATATCAACAGATTGTTCGTCCCTATTATAGAGGTTCGTGAAGCTTTTAATGATTTGATTGGCACGTTCCACCGAAAATTTAATATCATTGAGAGTTTCTTTCTCGGACGCCATGTCTGCTTCTAGAGCTTGAGTTGTTAACTGGATGCCAAAAAGGGGATTGTTGAGCTCATGTCTAAGTGTATTGAGAAGCTCTCCCAAAAATGAAATACGCTGATAGTGAGAAATGTCACTTATGATTTCATTTTTATCAGGCTTTTCAACACATAAAGATAATGTCGAGCTGATTTTAATATTGAGAGAGTTTTTCTTAAAGTCATCAACCACAACATCGCTGAAAAAGTTTTTAAATACGATCAAGTCGCTTCTGTTTGTGATAATAAATTTAAAAGGAACATGGAGAAGTGTATCTAAGATAAGACTGTGAAAGACGTTTTTATGGTACCTACCGATCATCTCTTCGATGATAGGTGTGGAAAAGTTTTTGATTGTATTAAAAAAATCAAGTTCCTTAGAATCAAATGGTAGAAACTCTTCCTTGGTCACGACAATGAGAAGATCAAAAGTTTTAAGATTGATAACACCCTTGAGTGCCTGACCTGCAATATTGAAAAAGTTTTCATTAACGAGAGTTGCCTGCTTACTCCCCTTCTTGTTTTTAAGACCGATGATGAGTTTATTAAACACTTCAAAGTCTACCGTTGTGGGAAAGCTTTCCACCTGTCTAGAGGCTGAGAACAGTCGAATGGTTTTAGTGCCTTTTTCATGAACAAAAAGGAAGGCCCTATTTGCACTAAATAACTCGTTTAAATTCAAAAGAAATAAAGGGAAAGTTTCCAATGAAACCAGAGATGATAGACGGTCCTTGTAAAAGGACATATTAAAAGGAATTTCTTCGCCAGATAAAGTTTGGAAATTCTCAATGAGTTGAGATGAATCATTCTGGAATTGATGAAGATTCTTCTCAAAAAGACCAAATTGAACTTTGGTCTTTTGATCTAAATCCTCAATTTTATTATTAAGAAACGAGTTTAGGCGTTGGACGCTTCTGGGCGTCTCTTTGAGGTTGCTGAGTTGAACTCCCGGCGAAGTTCTGGGACGATTTTTATTTTCCATTGCGTTAAATTGTCTATCAATTCATATTCGAGTAGATCGGTTAGCATTATGATGTCTTCTTTTTCCTTAGCAGGCAACATTGCTTTGAGAACTGACAGAAGATGTATTTCTAATTTCTGAATCTCATCACCTTTTTTGAAATTATCACCTCTGTTTGACTTCAATATTTGAAAAATCTGTGACATGAGCTGAATATAGACGTCTAAAGTGTCAACAATGTCCCCAAAGAGTTCATTGGTTCCTGTTCCCTGTGTTTGATAGGCACTTATGAGGTGTTGAATTTTTTCACACATGTTATCGATGTAAGCTGGACAAGATTCAAGAGCTTCAATTCCGAGTTCAAGATTTGTTTTTGTTACAAATTCTATCTTTTTAAATTCCTTGGCGACGTGATCAAATATTTTATGAGGATGACCAACTTCAAAATTCTCACCATCAAGTAAACAGTCAGTAATAACTTCGTTTTCAGCAACGGTTTCAGTGTAGAGATGATCTATGATGTTAGCGACAGTACTTGTCGAAAATGAATCATCATTAATTTTTCTATTATTCAATGTTACAGTCGTCATAATCATCTTCCTTGATGAATGTTTTTGTTCTTATTACTCGTATTAATAATCTTGTCGAGAAGTTCGTCTAAGACAGAACAGCTAACCGAAACATCATGATAAACAAGGTATGTATTCTCGGTTATCTCAACGATGGTCGTTCCTGATGTATTTGCCTTTTGAATATCATAAAAAGAAACAAGTGGGCCAAGTTCTGGACTCGCCTTTTTAATCATGTTGCTCAATTTATCGATTTCATCAATTTTTGCGGAGAGATCATTGATATTGTTAATATTGGGTGACTCTGAATTGATTTCTTGCAAAATGTAGGTGCAATATTTTTTTGCAAACTCAGATAATTCATAAAGATTATGCAAATTAGATTTTATTGTACTTAGTTCATTTAAGGTAGATTGAGAAACAACGGGATTAGAAACCCGTGGACTAGATTCAAAGAACTTATAGGTCCAAAGAATTTGATAAAGATCACGCATAACAGTTCTGGTTGAAATCGCTTCTTGAGCGGGAACCAGTTGATAAAGGCCATCAGGGTTTTGATTACCAATATAAATATTGGCAGAAGCAGCATGATAGTGACCATGCTTGGTTATAATCTCGCTTATTTCGACTTTTTTGTTACGTAATTGGATAGTAATTAGCTCTGAGGCCAACTGGTGAGAGATATCCTTGTGACAATCATAATCCTGGCAAGAATCGCTTGCATAACAAGGAAAGCAGCTTGTCTTTGGAGTCGCTACAATTGTATTAACGCTTAGAGGGGCCGTTTCATGGGGGCGAACAGAACCAACTGGAAAAGTGACTGTCGAAATGTTTTTTAAAGACGCGAGATGCGAAACCATCGAATCGTGACCCACGAAAACATTATAGCGATCGAGCTTCTCATAGAGTTCTTCGATTGTAAGTACTCCGGCAACTGATGATAAGCGACCTTTAAATAATTTCAAAATGGGATCATTAATGATTTGTTGAACTTGAGCTTGATCGTCTTTTGCGCCACAGATCGTAATTCTAGTATCTTGATTATTTTTTAGTGTCAGGTAGATAACCTCAACCCACTTTCCTGCTTTCCAATGCTTTCTTTCTTGAGAAGCGAAAGGATGTAAAAGAATCTCTTTAAAGTTTCCTTCTTTTGTTTCAACTCTTCGCGGAGTTAGTTGAGCACGCTTTCCACCCATAAGGGCGAGCCAAATATCATTTATATTAAATGAATTGATTGAGCTATTTACGACAAAGCTTGAAACATATTGAGTAAAAAGATCTTTAGTAATTAATTCATGCTTGCTCGAATAATAGTTACCTAACTTATGGGGAGTATTGATCAATGTTGTAATATAAAAAGAAGTCTTACAGAAAGAGAGATTTAAAACTACGTCAAATGACTGGCAATTCAGAACTGTTACAAAGTCATCAACTTTATTTACTATATCTTCTGTTGTCGCTGAGTTGAAAATTGATTTTTTCGAAAGGGTGAAAACTCTCGAAAATGTTTTTTCAAGAATTTTTTTAATGGGTGCAGCATAGCGCTCTCTGGCCACTAAACTAAGATTTATATCGGGATGATTTGATTTAAAAGCATTTGCAGCCGAGAGGGTCTGAATGAGATCACCCGTACGTGCCATCTGGATAATGACAAAATTTTTATTCATGTTTGTCTTCATTCGACTTCCCTGTCTTGAGATCGGCACCCACTTCTTCAATCAGTGTTGCCGTTAAGGCCATGATGAAATCTTTGTGTTCAAGCTCTTGGCCAAGCTTGATTTTTTCCTTCAAGTCATTCACGCCTTTTTCAATTGAGTTCATTTGTCGTCCCTTGCTTTGCTAAATAGCTTGGTGATTTTGTGAGAAAGTACTCATCACATTGGGCAATACTGTCAAAGAGGAGCTGAAAATCTTTTTTGGCACTAAAAAGAGCCTCTTCAAGATTTACCATTGGCGAAGCCTGATTCAGATTTTCAAATCTAGACTTGAAAATGACTGCTGGAATTGAAGCGAGGCTATTCCAAGTTCCAACTGCCATAAAAACATCAATCGATTCAACTAGGGCTTTGTAGGCCTTCGGGTTTTCACGAGATGAGGCTAAATTTCTAATACATGAGAGAAGGGTTCTCATTGCCGTTGTCATTTTTTCTTTTTCAGAATGGGCCCACTTGTTAAAAATAGGTCTTCCGACATTATCAAAAATCTCTTTTAAAAGACGAGTATCGCTTTCCTGAGTATTTCTTAATAAGAAGAAGTATCTTGAAAATGTACGCGAGCAATCTTCAACTTCATTCTTAATTCCTGAACAATTTTTATAATGTAAACCCGATCGATCCTTAATTGGTATATATGTTGAAAAGGCATTACTGATGACAAGGTCTTTCGCCATAATATCGCCAGCAATATAAGCTAAAGAGTTTAGGATCGCAGAGGTTAGATCGCTTGCCGAATAATTTCCAGTTTCTCTCGTTGTTCTTACAACAATACTGCTGGTATTGGTCGTCCACATTTTAAAGGCAGGGCTTTGTGCGCTAGCAAATTCAACAACCGGAAGATCGAGAAGATCGCAAAGATGTTTAATGCTCGTATCTGGCGTAATAACAGCATCAAGGTTCACAAGAACAGATGGAGCCGCAATAAAGTCAGATTCTACAATCGTCAGTGAGCCACCAAAATTTCGATTGATCGCTTCAGCCATTTCTTGTTCTTCTCTAAATGGGGCAATTAACAGAACTGGGAAATAGCAAGTGTCATTAATCATTTCTTGAATGAGGTTATTGATAGTCTCTGTTGGAATATTTTTTTCGGCACAAGAGCTCATGAGCTGAATACCAACGAGAGCTTTATAATCTGGGCCAATATTACTTCGCAAAGCTTGAAAGTTTTTAAATGCTATTTGATTGTTTTCAGGCACTGTTGCAATTGAATCTAAAGCCGAAGAGCTTTTAATATTTAAGGCATTGTAGAAACAATCTAAATAATTAATCGGGGTTGTTGCTTGCATGGTCGTAACATCGTTAAGCACTCTGACCCACTCGTCACTATAAACGACTTGACCTGTTGTTGAAAGTGAAAGGCCAATGACTTTGCAGTTTGGATTCCGAGCTTTGATAACGGAAGTCAAAAGTGTTCCCGTTTGGTCATTAGAAAAATTGATAATTTCATCCCATTCCGTTTCCAGAACAGGCCCTATGTCTTCCATAAATTGATTAATGGCCAAGGCATCGGAATAGATTCTATTTTTAAAATAGGTTTCTATTTTCTTTCTATTAATAAAATGAGAGGTACCTTTTGTTTTTAGGACTCTAAAAGCACTTCTGAACTCTTCATATCCCAATGTTGAAACTGCTCGGTTAACATCATTGATTTCAATCGAATTAATCAATTTCAGAGAATTGAAGATGTCACCATTTTTTCTGAAGTTTATGACAAGAATGTTTTTCATAACTGTTCCTCTCTAGATCCCGCAATACTTGCAAAGGTTTGTATGAGCAATCCTTGATAGCTAAAATCATTCTTTTGTTTTGTTTCAACGGCAAGTTCGTCGATTGTCATATGCTCATGCTTTGCAAGAGCTGTTTTAAACTCTTCATTTTGAATTGTTCCAATGAGGTCTCTTATATTTCTTGAGCTTTTATAAGTTAAAAAGTTTTCGAAAAAAGCCTTGTTTAAATTAAATGAAGGCTGGTGGGTGAGTAATACAGGTTTTTGGATGAGAAATTTTACAAATGTCTCATTTGTAAATGCTTCCGTTGGGTTTGTGTTTTGTAAATAATGTACATTTTTTGAATAGGGATTATGACTAATGCAATATTGGCGCAATTCTGTGTTTGGTTCTATGACAAAGATCGAATAATTTCCTTCTTGTTGAGCTGATAAATATTCAGCGAGAGCATTAATGTGATAAGCATAGCCACCACCAAAGATGAGAAACTTATTATGCCCCTCGATTTTGCTCATGTGATTTTCTATAAATTGAGTAGCCTCTTTGATCGGATTATAAACTGAATGGATTTGATAACCTTCCACCTTGGGTACGAGATGACCTGAACGTGATGTAATGACATCAATTTCCATAATGAATCCTTAGATAAATAAATTTTGCTAAACGTTTGATGCCTATTTCTCCTCGTCCTTAAGGTCCATAAGCTTGGATGTCATCATTAATTGATGACCCTACTATTTCCTCATTTTTTTGGATCACTGTCAAATGGAGGAAAAAACTGACTGAATTATTTTCGTACTGTTTGTAAGTTGTAACCCTTGAATTTTTCAGAGTTTGTAAAGGTTGACTGGATCTCCGACTGAACTTGTTTTTTATGATCTTCTAATTTTGTAGCAATCAAGGCGTCGATTTCGATTATAGAAGATACCATTTCATGGACATCTTTCTGCCAAGCTTTAAAAATTTGCACGCTTTCTGGCTTAAGCTGAGCGCCAGTTAAACCGTCAATCATGGTTTCGATCTCAAGCTGAACTTTTGAGATAATAGAAACCAGGCGGTCGCGGTTATCGAGGTTGGAGTTAATCGCATCGATGTTATCAGCATCAGACTTTTCGATACTCTTTGATAACTTTATACAAGAATCAAGGTAGTCAAGGTGGCTTTGAATTTTTGAAAAAATCTCTTCCATTATGCTGATTCCTTTTTCTTTAAAGATTTAATGGCTTCACTCCATCCGTCATAAAGAATGTTAAGTACTTTTAAGCATCCTTCGAGTGGTTCTTTATCTATTTTGATATTGGCTTGAGTGCTAGCGAAGAGGACATAGTCGTAGAGTGCTGATAGCTCCTGAGAAATTTCACCACCGATTTCATGGTCCAAGCTGTTATTAAGCTCAATAACAATGTCTTGCAGTTTTCCAATATGCTCGCCCTTGGCAGCAATTTGCTTTTGATCAATGGCTTCCATGGCCTTCTTGCAATTCTTTATTGCAGATTGATAAAGCATAAGAAGGATTTGTTCCTTACTCGCAGTATGGATTGATGTCTTTTTGTAAGCGTTAAATCCGTAACTCATTTAACTTTCCTCCTTAACCCAGTTGTTGAACCGGGTCGGCCGATTGCGCTCCGAGTGCAGCTAGTCCTGCTCCTTGAGTTTTAATCCTTGAAATGGTTTCTTCAAGCCTGGCAAATTTTTCTTTTAAGTTTTTTTCTTTTTGTTCTATAAGTCTTTGTTTTTGCTCTATCCGACGATCAATGTCAGCCATTTTACTCTGCAAGGAATTCTTTCGAGTAGTTAAAACACCGTCGGGGTATTTGAGTACAGTATCAACCATGCCCTGAAATCTTTGGATAAAACCTTGGCTGCGAGTACCGTTAGGAGCGTAGTATCCAGTGAGTGTTTGAGAGACAGCATTGAAGTCACTCGCAAGAGCTGCATCGAATTTTTTCTGATCCATACCCAGAAGACCATCTTTTTGAAATGAAATTCCAAGATCTGCCAATCTGCGATATCCACTTTCTGTTAAAACATCAGAAAAGACAGCCGAACGGACTCGTCCTTCGATGGTTTGTAGAATAAGATCTCCACCAAGAGTTCTTGATGTGTCAGTCTTTTCATCAATCGTGTTCTGCTCTTTGATAAATTTGAGAACACCATTTATTGTTTCGACGAGATCATTGATTTTTCCAGTTACAGCTTCCGTATCTTCACCAATTTTTAAAGTGAATTCCTCTCCCGGTTTCGCTTTCTTGAGATCGAGGGTCATTCCTGGAATAAGATCTTTCACTTTATTCTCTGGAACTTCGACTTCAAATCCATCAATTTTTACTTTGGCATCTCGTGCTTCCCTCTCAAATTCAAAGTAAAGATCTTCATCACCATCGACGAAATACAGATAGGGAAACTCAACAAGATTGTTATCACCAGTATCGGCATAGCTTAGGAGTAGGCGCCAGGGCGTATCGCTTCCACTACCATCATTAATGACGGTCGCTCGTAAGCCCGTTTCAGGATTTGTATTAATAAGATTGGCAACGCCATCAAGAGACGAATTATCGCTATCGACATAGAGATCTTTTGATTCTCCATTGGGAAGGAAATATTGGATATAACCAACTCCCAAATAGCTCTCTTTTCTGTCTGCAAAACCGGAGCTCATCGCCGAAGATTTCTGAGCGAGCTCCATAACTTCAATTTGGTAGGTACCTGTGTTCGCAAGGTTTTTATCAACGGTAACACCAAGAACGTCTTCATTAGTATCTACCTTGAGTTCTCGAAGGTTTCTCGCGCTACTATTGTTTGCTAAATTTTGCTTAACTTTTTGCATGAGATCGATCAGATCGGTGACAAGCTTTTGCTTATCTTGGACTTTTTCTTTGCGTTTTTCCATTTGTTGCACAGGAACTTGCTCAGCAGCGATAATCTGCTTAACGATGTCTTTCGGGAGTCCCGTATTGATAGATCCAAATGAAATGGCCAAAGCATCCTCTCTTTGCCAAAGGCATTGTGCGCCGTTTACATCTTAGCACTTGCGGAAAAAAATAACGAGAATGGGAAAATAGGAACCCATTTCCCTATCCATTCGATTCTCTTTAGGACAAATGTGTGAAAAAATACGGAATATAAAATGGGAAACTGAATGATATCCGACAAAAACATTTTAGTCTTAAAATCAAGATTCTTTCTTTATAGAATAGTAACCTATTTTTCTTTTCTATTGCTTCCAGTTTGGCTGCAAAAAACCGTTACCATACCGATTTACTCAATTTTAATTCTAATGGCCTGCTACGCAATGTTCATCGCTGGCCAATGGTATTTACTGGCAAAAGAAGTCGACTATAGATTCAAAATATTTTTCAAAACAAACTCATCGATGGATCGATTGATTTATCGACTTATGATGGGTCAAATTATCTTTATTCTTTATTTTAATGCTCTAAATTTTCTCCCCTCCAAATGGATTTATAATTCATTCTGGATAACTTGGGTGGTTTTGGGTCTCTTTTACTCATGGCCTACGAGAGGAAAAATTATCAAAGAATCGGTAGCCTCGAATTTTGGTGAATTTAAATATTTAGATTCATTTGAAAGAACTTTAGTCGTGCTCATTCTTGCCCTGTTTGTGGTGTCTATTCCTGAAATTCCTAGGCTAAATAGCTTTGAGTCTCTTGCCCTCTTTATGGATCCCAAGGAGAAACTCTCGGGTCAATACTGGAATTTTATCGCAATCAATTACTACCCTTTCTTTAAATATCCGCAACTCATGCGCTATGCAATTGGAATGCATTTTTATGTAAATGGAGTTGGAATTTTTCTTCTCTCTTCTTATGCATTGATGAGATATTTCTACTCAAGAAGGCTCTCTCTTTTGGGTGTTTTTGCTATTTTGTCTACCTGGAGTTATTCAAAAATATTAGTCTCAGATCCAAGTTCTGCCATTGTTGCGACATTTGCAATATCTTGGTTGTGGATGTTGGTTTGGCTTCCTCTGAGTGGAACCTATAGAGCTGGATTATTTTGGGGACTTATGGCCTACTTGGGATCTCTTTGTTCAAGGGCGTTCATTGGATTAACGGCAATACAGTCGTACATCGTTTTTCTCTTTTCGCTTTCGGGCAAGACAACTTGGTATAAAAGACAATTAGTTAAATATGGAGCACTTGGAATTATCTTAAGTTTATTAACTTTCTTATTTGAAGGTTACGAGCCTTATTATGGTATCTCCTACTTCAGGGATTATGCAGATCATGTCGCAGACATTATTAATCGAAAAGCCTTTTTTACCCTCTCATTTTTAGGCATTCTTATTATTTTATTTCAATCTTGGATTGAGAAAAAAATGAGTATTGGGAAATTCAACAAGGAAGCCTTAAATAATCTTATAAAATCCATTCTGGTTTATATGTTGTTTTGTGTTTTTTTCGAGAAGAATCTTATCGAAAGTTTCTTTGTAATGTGGGTGGCAACATTTCTCGCCCTTTTGCCACTGGAATATCTTTTCCAAACCCTATCAAGAATGCGTTCAAATCGAAATA
>Ga0100403_1002635_pt1 | contig 14047 bp, 12 predicted proteins | sample CryGeymet201501t_FD_83663 | JGI IMG/M metagenome (GOLD analysis project Ga0100403, IMG submission 83663) | Groundwater microbial communities from Crystal Geyser aquifers in Utah, USA - Crystal Geyser metaG 2015-01t | ecosystem: Environmental > Aquatic > Deep subsurface > Groundwater | place...
ATTTTTAAATGATGCGCCGCTTCGCCTTGTCGGATCTGACACACACACTTTTCATACAAATCTAGGAATTAGCAAAGAGCTTCAAGCTACTAAAGAGAGCCTTGCCAGGATTATTATCTGCGGTTGGGACTCACTTAGTTATTGGCAGACAGTGATATTTTGTAAAAAAAACTCGATTCCTTACATTCTGTGGTCGGGTAGTACGGAATACGAAAAAAGTTGGCGCCGATCTCTTTTTATGCCAATTATTAAGTGGATTGTCAGTGGAGCTTCAGAATATATTGCATATGGATCCAGAGCACAACGTTTCCTCGAACGACTTGGAGCAAATAAAAGCAAAATATCACAATTTATAAATAGTGTAGATGTTGATTTTTTTGTTTCTCAGTCAAACGCGCTTCGGCCAAGAAGAGAGCAAATTAGGAAAAAGCTGGGATTCAAAGCAGATGATTTTGTTTATTTATTTGTTGGGCAGCTTATAGAGAGAAAAGGAGTTAGAGAGCTAGCGACGTCTTTTTCTGAAATAAAAGACGAAAACAAAAAACTACTGATTATTGGTAGCGGAAAGTTAGATTCTCTTTTCGAGCAGTTTGAGAATAATGTTATTTATTTAGACCACCTTGAGTATCATCAACTGCCAGAGTACTATGTGGCCTCTGACTGCCTCATTTTGCCGTCAAAAGAAGAGGTTTGGGGCTTAGTAGTTAACGAGGCCTTGGCTTGTGGGATTCCAGTTATAGTGAGTAATGCTGTGGGAGCGGGAGAGGATCTAATTCTAGAAGGTGAGACTGGATTGAGTATTGAATTGGCTAACGAAAAAGCACTCATTCAAGCTATGATGAATATTGCAGAAATGCCTTTTAGTATAAAAAAATTACAAGAGGTTGCCCTAAAAACGCACCCAAGGATAATGGCTGAAAAAGTCTTTGGAAAATTTTCATGAATGATTCGATCATAAAACTCATCAAACTTCCAGTCATCAGCGATGATTGTAAATTAGCAGTAGCTGAAAATTCAAAACTGCCGTTTGAAATTAAGCGCGTTTATTATATCTACGGAAACGAAAACAATCTCTCCAGAGGTTTTCATGCACACAAAGAAAATCAGCAAATACTTTTTTGTCTACGTGGTAGCGTCAGAATGATCATAGAATCTGCAGAGGGAAAGTCGGAATGTACGTTGGCAAATCCTTCTGAAGGTATATTTTTAGATCAAATGGTTTGGCATGAGATGCATGATATTGATGAATCAACAATTTTGCTTGTCATTGCTTCACATGAATACGATGAGCTAGATTATATTAGAGATCACCAAGTATTTATCGATCTCATAAAAAAATAACATGAAAATTCCGTTTCAAAATTTTTCAGCAGTGCACTCCCCCTATAGACAAGATCTAATTGATTCTTTTTCTCGAGTTTTAGATTCGGAGTGGTATATTCTTGGCTCTGAGTTAAAGACATTCGAAAATGAATTCAGTCAATATTTGGGAGTTAAAGAATGTATTGGCGTCGCAAACGGCTTAGAGGCACTGCAAATATCATTAATGGCTCTGGGAATTGGTAAGGGAGACGAGGTAATTACTACCCCATTATCTGCAGTTGCAACCACCTTGGCCATTTTGGCTGTTGGTGCCACACCAATGTTTGTTGACGTCGACTCTAATGGAATGATCACTGCTCAAGAAATTGAAAAAGTAATTAACAAACGAACTAAAGCTGTCTTACCAGTTCATTTATATGGGGCTTCATTAGATATATATGCCATAAAAGCACTTTGTGAAAAGCACAAACTTTACCTCATTGAGGATGCTGCCCAGGCCCAAGGAACAAGGATGAATGGGGTGAACGTAGGTACTTTAGGTACACTAGGTTGTTTTAGCTTTTACCCGACTAAAAATTTAGGAGCGCTTGGGGATGCAGGTGCTATCGTAACTGATGATCCAGCTCTAGCTGCAGTTTGTAGGCAGATTCGTGACTATGGGCAAGAAAGCAAATATCGCCACACTAGATTAGGTTTAAACAGTCGCTTGGATGAGCTCCAAGCTTCGTTATTAAGAGTCAAACTACATTTTCTAGAAAAGGAAAATTCTCAAAGAAGAAAAATTGCAGAAGTATACAGAAAAGCATTAAGCTCAGTTCCAGGACTTACTCTATTGAACTATGATCCAAAAAGTGAGTCAAACTACCACTTATTTGTTATAACATCCTCCAGACGCGATCAGCTACAAGCATTCCTTAAGCAGGAAGGCATTGAAACCCTCGTTCACTATCCAATATCTATTCCAGACCAACCGGTTTTCAATAAGTCATATAGCGAGGTAAGCATTCCTGTGTGTAGGACAATGTGTGATGAGGTTTTGTCATTGCCGTGTAATCCAGCTATTACCGAAGTTGAGGTGGGGATTGTTTGTGAAGCTATTAAGAAATTCTTCACAAAATGAAATTCTTAAATGGAATCCTTTTTGTTTTCTCTCACCCTCTAAATAAAGAAAATTTTTTCAGTACGTTTTTTCGCTTGATTTGGTGGAAATGCAATCAATTATTTTTTCACTTGCCAACGGTTGTCCTCTTAACTAATAAAATTCGTTGCATTTGCTATCCAGACAGTTCGTACGGGAGTTTAATTATTTATACTCGACTTCCTGAGTATGAGGAAATGAATTACGTTCTCAAGACACTACAAAAAGATAGTGTGTTTGTAGATATAGGAGCAGGTTTAGGAGATTATAGTTTATTAGCAGCTAGTAAAATAAATAAGGGTAAAATTTTTGCTTTTGAACCCCATCCCATCGCTTTTAAGCAGCTGTTAGAAAATGTGAGGCTTAATCGCCTAGAGAAAACAGTTAGTACATACAATATTGCATTATCTAATCAGACTGGGAAAGTGAGCTTTTTAGCCAATGATGTGTCTGAATTAAGCAGTATTTCATTGGATAAGAACTTTAATACCATTGAGGTTGCGACGATCACAATTGATGAATTTTGCCAAAAAAATGAACTTAGCAAAATTGACTTGATGAAAATAGACGTCGAAGGGGCTGAACACTTGGTTCTTTCAGGTGCAAATAAATTCTTATCTCAGCATAGAATCAAGCGAATTCTCATCGAGCTAAATCCAAGGTCAGAGACATTAGTGAATAAGTCTGTTGAAGACACGCTTGTTTTGTTAGAGAGGGCAAAATATACGTTCTTTAAATTTGATAGAAAGCTTTTTAGAGTAAGTATTGAGCAGATTATTTCTGATGGAAAAACACAGAACATACTGGCAATGGCTAAAGAATGAAGAAAAAGATTCTAATAACCATCGGACACAAAAAAAGAGAATTTGAGTACATTCTTTTACTTTCAAGTTTTCTCAAAAAAAATAATTTTGATGTCTGCATAATGTATGCAAACTTTGAGGTGTATTCAAAAATATTTTTTTGGCAGCCAGACATAATCATTTTGGGACAAGTTAATCAGAATGAAAATATTGCAGTGGCGAAATATGCGTCAAAATCTGGGGTTGTTGTGACCGTGCTTAATTGTGAGGGGATATATGACGAAACCAGTGAAATAAAAATTTATGGTTCAAAAATATCTGCGTTTGTAGATTATCTTTTCGTATGGGGAGTTCAACATAAGAAAGATGCCTTGAAAAGTACTGATTTATCAAGAGACCAGGTAATAATAACCGGTACACCAAAATTCGACTTGTATAAGCTACGCCACAGCATCAAAAAGAGTAGTTCTAAGCTTAGGATATGCATTGCGACATCATTTTCTCCTGCTGATATTGAGTGGAAGAATATTTCCTCTAACATTGCTTATAAGCACTTGGGGGAAAGATCCATTTTAAAGATGAAGAATGAACATTTGCAGCTAAGAAATGAATATATTTCTTTAGCAAAGGAGGTACTGTCAATATTTAAAAATGTTGAATTAAAGTTCAGAGTTCATCCACTAGAAAGCATTCAGGTCTATGTAAATGAACTAGGCAAGTATAGAAACATTTATATAGATAACGTTGAAACAACAGTGTCTCTCCTAGAAAATACTGACGTCTTAATACACCATAGATCTACGTTGGCTACTGAAGCGTGGATGTTTAATATACCCACCGCTACTTTTACAAATAAAATATTTAGTCAAAGTTATCAGAAGGTTTTTGACAAGTTTGATGAGGTTTTCTTTCACAAGGAAGATGTAATAAAGTGGCTTAAGTCAAAGCAGTTTGATCAAGGAAAGTTTGAAACAGGAAGAAATGAGTTTCTAGACAGATGGTATTCGTTCACTTCGTTGAAAGGATTGTCATCGGTAAGAATTTGCAATTTCCTTAACAAAGTCAATATGAAAAAGAAAAGAAGAATGATTAATTTATTTGTCATCATAAACATATTTCTATTTGTTGTGATGAAAATATTTGGAAAGACTAATGTATTTGAGGTTGTTGGAATGGTAAAGGGAAAAAGGTATCTAGATGAAGTTAACAAAAACTACATATTTTCACACGAAGCAAATAACAATAGAAGCAATTTTGATCAACTGCAAAAGTAAACTTATTTCAACTGGTATTAGTATTTGAGAATTTTCTCTGCAAGTGACCTAGGTCGAACGCAGGCAGACCAGATTAAAAGTGGGTCAGATGTTACTTTTTGTTTTCAATTACTTGTTTCTCAATAGCAATTTATTAACCATTGGTATTAGGCTAATAAAATAAATTGTTCCTAGTCCCAACATGAAGACGATAATACTTAAGATGGGAAGTAAAAATAATGGGAAATAGGACGCGAGTTTTTCAAATCCATCTGTCAGTGATAGCAATTCTATAATAAATCTTTGAACTAAATATAATTCAAGTGTAAAACGACTCACTAAGAGTGAAGATAAAGTCACAAATTTGTTATCAAGTAACTCAAAAAGTCTGATCAAAACAATAAAACCAGAAAAAGACTGAACTACAACGTTAATCGATAGATAGCTGTAATCATTTAAAAACAATGAAAACAGCAAGCTTGAGAAAAAGATAAATAAAACCATTTTAAAACTACTGGTTTTAAGCTTTAACATATTGGTATTTTTTCTAACGAAGCCTCCAAATAGAAAAAATCCAATGTAAGGAATAAACATAAGTAATACAGAAGAATTTAAGTTTGGAACTAACTCAATTCCAGATAGATTTTTAATTGATTCAGTGACGGAAAAAGCTAAAAACCAAAGTACCAAAAAATAAATCTGGACGTCTTTTCGAGCTTTATTTACTATTGGATAGAAAATTGGAATAGACATAAAAAGTCCTACAATCATAGGCATGAACCAAAATCTGCTAAGTACACTTAGGCCCACAAGTTGTCCTAGTTCTGAGAAATTGTGAAAGTTTTTACCAAACACAAGAATTTCCCAAAAGAAACGGATCACGCCCCAGCTCAACCAAACAAATATAAGCGGAAGAACTTTTTTCAAAATGAAAATTGTATTGTTTTCTATCTTTTTATTAAAAGCCAAAAATCCTGATGAAATCACAAATAAAGGTACTGCAATTATGCTTAATGCTTGAAAAATATTTCCTATTGACAAGTAGATAGGATTTCCCTGCCAGAAATCCACAAACGAACCTTCAATGTGTAAAACGAAAACCAAAAAAATTGACAGCGTTTTAATGAAATCAATATAAAAAAATCTTTTATTCATATTCTTTGGAAATAAACAATTAATAAAGCTGTAATATTTTTTTATCTTTTATCTCAAGGATTTTATAGCATTAATTGTTTTTTGTGAGTAGATTATAACTTAAGTTTATCAGTTGGTGGAGCTCACAGGCTTATCGGTAATATCGCCACAATAGCAAGCACAGTAGTCTTCAGTCTTAAGAGGCTAGAAAACAGATCCTTATGTCGCTTATCTAGTAGGATTAAAAACCAATGAAGGCTTGAGAAGTTGCTATTCAAAAGAAAATTGTGAGGTAAAATCAATAGGTTGCGCATCCAGAAGTTTGTTTTAGAGATGATACAATGAAATGAATTACTTGGACATGCGGGATATCAGCCCGTTGTTCAAGCCCTCAGAATACTGAAAAATATGTATAAGAATTTACGAACTATTGTTACTATCTGTGCTAGAGGCGGATCTAAAGGTGTCCCGGGAAAGAATGTTCGCCCTCTACTTGGAACTCCACTAGTTGCTTATACTATTAAGCAAGCTTTGAGTTTGAAGTGGGCAGACAGAATTATCGTTTCTACAGATGACAAACATATCAAGAGCATTGCAGAAGAGTGTGGTTTAGAGGTACCTTTTTTACGTCCAGCAAATTTAGCTCTTGATAAATCTCCTAAGGTGCCCAGCATAATACATGCAGTCATGACGGCTGAAAAACATTGGCATGAAAACTTTGACTTAATTTTGGACCTTGATCCAACTACGCCACTTCGTCTTTCTGAAGATATTGTTGGGGTTTTAGAAGCATTACTGTCGAATCCAAAGGCTATAAGTTCTTTTTCAGTCACCCCAGCTTACAAAAATCCCTATGTGACAATGGTTGAATCAGACATAGAAGGTTTCGCAAAAATAGTCAAAAAACCAAAACAGCCTATCGGTCGCCGACAGGATGCCCCACAAGTCTATGAAATTGTTGGCAGTGCTTATGCAATTCATAGAAGCTTTCTTGAAGGAATTTCCTACTTTCCTACTGAAAAAAATGCTTTTTATGTCATGCCTGAAGATAGGTCAATTGACATTGATAGAGAGATCGACTTTGAGATTATTGAGTTTCTAATGAAGAAAAGATCTAATTTAAACAAGTCTTCAAAATAACTTATGAAAAAATCAGTGGTAATTAACAACCATGTAATTAACGAAAAAAAAAGAATTTTTATAATTGCTGAGGCAGGCATTAATCACAATGGAGAATTAGACAAAGCATTACAGCTTGTTGATATTGCAGCTAGTATTGGTGCTGATGCAGTAAAATTTCAAACCTTTCGAACTGACGAAGTAACAACAGACCGAGCTGGATTGGCCAAATATCAAGAAAATAATCTTGGACGGGCTATCTCTCAAAAAGAAATGATTAAAAAGTTTGAGCTACCAGAAAGTGACTGGCCAAAAATTGTTTCTCGTTGTCAAGAAAAAGGCATCTTGTTTTTATCTACGCCTCATGGTGGCCAGCAAAGTGTCGAACTTCTTGAATCTCTCGGGGTATGTGCGTATAAAATTGGCTCAGCAGATGTAACAAACTATATTCTACTGCAAAATGTTGCAGAAACGCATAAGCCGGTAGTAATTAGCTCTGGAATGTCTGATTTTCAGGAGATTGCAAATGCAGTAACATTCCTGCAGATAAAAGGCGCACAAGAAATTGTTGCTCTTCATTGCACAACAAACTACCCTTGCAAAGTTGAGGATGCTAACTTAGCCGCAATGATAACAATGATGGGCAACCTAAATGTGCCAGTGGGTTATTCTGATCATACGACAGACAAGCGGGTAGCTGCCGTTGCAGCTATTTTGGGCATGGCCCTATATGAGTTTCATTTTACGATAGATAAAAATTTTCCTGGTCCAGATCATAAAGCTTCCGCAAACCCTGAAGAAGCAGAAGCTCGTATTTCAATAATTAGAAAAATCGAAAGTAAATCTAAAACTGAAAAAATTAATTTTATTAAGAATCTTGGAAATTTTTATTCAATAGTCTTGGGGACATCTGATAAAAAACCAAATGCGAGGGCAGTTGGAATTTCTCAAGTAGCTAGAAAAAGTATTGTTGCAAGTAGGCCTTTATCAGCAGGTCACTTGCTCGCTTTAGAAGATATTAAGGCCAAGAGACCCGGGACTGGTCTCTCACCAACATATTTTGAGAAACTGCTTGGTAAAAAACTAAAGTGTCAAAAAAAGTTTGATGAACAAATACTTTTGGAAGATGTTCTACCATGAAAAAAATTAAGGTAGGTTACATTACTGGAAGTCGAGCTGATTTTGGACCCATGTCGCTGATTTTGGAAAAAATTTCTCGAAGCAAGAAATTAATACTCCTTCTCTATGTAACGGGCATGCATATGATGAAAGAACATGGTCACACAATTTCATTGGTAAGTAAGTTGTATCCACAAGCAAATATTTTAGATGCAGACTACTCAACAGGCACACTAGAAGATGCAGCGCAGTTTTCGGCAAAGTTTCTACAACAAGTAGTCACGGCATTAAGTGAAAATAAACCAGACATCATGCTTTTGTTCGGAGATAGAGCAGAAATGCTTGTTACAGCGATTGCTTGTTTGTACTTAAGAATACCTTGTGCACACATACATGGGGGAGAAGTAACAGGTACTGTTGATGAGCTAGCTCGTCACGCCATTACTAAACTTTCGCATCTTCACTTTGCTGCAACACCATCGTCAGCAACTCGTCTTAAAAAACTAGGCGAAGATGAATGGCGAATTACTACAACAGGTGCTCCAGCTCTTGATATAATTCTCAACCAGAAATTACCAACCAAAAAAGAGCTTTATAAAAAAATTGGGTTTGATTTAAATAGTACATACATACTACTTCTCCAGCATCCCGTCAGTGAATCGATTAAAAAATCAGGTGACCAGATGAGGCTGCTTCTAAAAGTGGTTAAAAAGTTTGAATTACCGGTTGTCGTTATCTACCCGAACGCTGACCCAGGCAGTAAAGAAATGATTGTCGAAATTAACAAGTATCAAAAAAATCCTCTTTTTCGTATTTTCTCTAATATTGAATATCCATTTTTTTTGGCTCTAGAGCGCGAGGCGGCTGTTTGGGTGGGTAATAGTAGCGCGAGCGTAATTGAATCATCTTCATTTTGCACACCAGTTGTTTTGGTAGGATCAAGACAAAGAAACCGTGAATGCGGAAAAAATGTTATTACCGTGAGTGTGAACCAAGATAAAATTATTAAGGCAATTAAGAAATCTTTGTTTGATGAAAAATATCTTTTGTCGTTGCTAGCTGTAAAAAATCCTTGGGGTGATGGAAAAGCTAGCAAGAGGATAGCGGGACGCCTTGAGTCTATTACCTTAAATGAAAAATTATTGAATAAACAGCTAGCTTACTAAAATGCAAAAACCAATAGTAATTTTAGGTGCCGGTCACCAAGGAAATATCGCTGCTAGTATTTTCGAACTAAGTTGTACAAGAAAGATAATATTTTTAGATGATAATCGAGCAAGACATAATGTCTCAGGAAAATTTCTGGAGTACAGCAGTTTTAATCCAGAGAAGCATTTGTTTCATGTTGCTCTCGGAGACAACAAGCAACGCAAAAAATGGTTTGAACATCTTTTAAGTAATGACGTTACATTTATTTCTGCCATTCACCCAACTGCATTTATTAGCAAGAATGTATCGTTAGGAAAAAACTGTATGGTAGGTGGTTTTGCGTTTATCCATACAAATTGCATCATTGGTGATAATTGCATTATTAATACCGGAGCAATCATTGAACATGATTGCGAAATAGCTCACAATGTTTTTGTTGGTCCTAGGGCAACGTGTGCGGGTGAAGTAACGATCAAAGAAAATGCTTTTATAGGAATGAGTGCTTCTATTCTTAACAAAGTCATAATTGAAAAAGGCTGCGTTATCGCTGCGGGAGCGGTCGTAACGCGTTCAACCGAGGTCGAGTCTCGATACTTCGGAATCCCTGCGAGGAAAAGAGAGTAACTTGCTATGACCTACTTGATTTATGATACAGTCTTAGATATCCTGAAAATGAAATTTTGGCCTCATGATAAGCTGTCAGTGTTGGGTGCTATGGAAAACAGGGTTGTCCTGAGGACTGCATAAAACTATTATAAGCAAAAACTTCAATAACTTATGAATTCATATCAAATAGCTAGACCTTATATTGATGACAGTGATAAGTCTGGAGTACTTGAAGTCTTGAATTCGGGAACACTCGCTCTCGGACCAAAAATTGTTGGATTTGAAGAATCAATCGCAAAATACACGGGCACAAAATTCGCTTGCGCAGTTTCAAATGGGACAAGTGGTCTCCACCTATGTGTAAAAGCTGTCGGTTGGAAAGCCGGAGATGAAGTAATTACTTCTTCGTTTTCATTCATTTCTTCGTCAAACTGTTTGCTTTTTGAGGGTGTAAAGCCGGTATTTGTAGATATTGACCCAGTTACTTTTAACATGGATGTTGACAAAATTGAGGCAGCAATTACAAAAAAGACCAAAGGAATTTTAGTTGTTCATATTTTTGGACAATCTGCAGACATGACCAAAATCATGCAGCTTGCCAATAAGTATAAGTTGAAAGTCGTGGAAGATGCATGCGAAAGCTTGGGCTCCAGTTATAAATCAAGACAAACAGGAACAATTGGTGATGCTGGGGTTTTCGCTTTTTATCCTAATAAACAAATGACAACCGGTGAGGGAGGAATGATTGTTACAAATTCAAAAAATATTTACGATCAATGTAAATCTTTGTGTAATCAAGGGCGAAATACACAAGGAGACTGGTTGATTCATGTTCGACTTGGCTACAATTATCGTCTGGATGAGATGAGTGCCTCGCTTGGAATAACTCAGCTCAAAAAACTTGATTGGATGATTGCTGAAAAGAGAAAAATTGCCGAGTTGTATAGTAAATTTCTTGCAAATAATCCAGGTATTCTGCTTCCGCAGATCGCTCCTGATAGAACGCACTCTTGGTTTGTTTACGTGATACGAGTTGAGAGCGACAGACGTAACAAACTCATGAACTACCTAGCAAAACTCGGAATTCAGACAAAACCTTACTTGCCTGTTATTCACTTACAGCCATTTATGAAAAAGTCATTTGGATTTAAAGAAGGTAGTTATCCAACTGCAGAAAAAATTGCAAGCGAAACGCTTGCTCTACCACTATATATTGGTTTAACAGAAACGGACATTAAGTATATATCAGCACAAATTAATAGTTTCATATGAAGAAAACTCTAGAATCACTTTTTAAAGATAAGAAAATATTGGTTACAGGTGGAACTGGTTCAATCGGGAGTGAAATCGTTCGACAGCTTCTTATATACCTCCCAAATCAGATAAGAATTTATTCTCGAGACGAAACGAAGCATTATCAATTCCAGCAAGATAATGCTGAGCACTATAAATCTGGAATTCTGCGCTCGTTAATCGGAGATATCCGGGATAAGGAGAGACTAGATCGCGCAATGAACGGTATCGATATTGTGTTCCATGCAGCGGCACTCAAGCATGTCCAATACTGTGAATACAATCCGTTTGAAGCAATTAAAACAAATGTTTCAGGCACTCAAAATGTAATTGATCTTGCCATTAAACATAATGTTAAGAGAGTGGTTGCAATTTCAACTGACAAAGCAGTTAATCCCAATACATTTATGGGTATCACAAAATTATTAATGGAACGAATGGTAATATCATCGCATCATTATCTGGGTGATGCAGAGTGTAAATTTTCTGTTGTCAGATTTGGAAATGTACTTAACTCTCGTGGATCAGTAATTCCAACTTGGATACAGCAGATAAAAAATAATCAGCCAGTTACTGTAACTGATAAACGAATGATGAGATTTTTTATGAGCATCCCCGAAGCTGTCGGTTTGGTTTTTTCAGCCATGGAACATATGCATGGACAAGAAATTTTTGTGTTAAAAATGGAAGAACGTAATATCTACGAACTTGCAAGGGAAGTGATTGGAATACACGGAGGGGGCAAAAACATTAAAATAAAACTTACAGGAATACGAGAAAAAGAACAGCTCAATGAATTGCTTTTTACCGATGAAGAACGTAAGAACATGCTTGAAAATGATCGGTTCTATATTATTCTTCCAGATCCCACTTATTTTAAAAGAGCTGAGGGGAAGTATGGAAAATTCAAAGCTGTCGGAAACTAGCAAACCATTGCTTTAAGCGCTTAACTTAGGGTAATGTTTCTAACAGAAACAGAGACTCTATTTCTGTTTAAAGACACAAAAAAACACCTAGCTAAGGTTAAAAACTTTCCTGCTAAATAGAAACATAATTTGTTCTCGGGTAATGATTTTTAGCATAAACGCTCCCACGAAAAAGAATAGAGTATAGATGCCACCAAACACCAACATCCTAACATATGAATATGGGCTTCCAATTAAAAGTAAAAATGCAATACACAACGCAGAAAGAGTAAATAGTTTCATGTAAGACGCATAAGGAAACACAATGCGTACTTCGCTAGAAATTAGTTTTAGATATAAAGTCACGGTAATTAGCTGAATTATTACGTGAGAGAAGGCAACTCCGACAATTCCCATTCTGTATATGAGAACAGCGCTCAGTAGGAGATTGACAATAACAATAAATGAAATAATCCGCAGGCGCGATCTAATTCTTCCAAGACCGCTAGTGACTGTTCCAAGAAAACTTGCAAGAATTGTGAGGGTGAATCCAATAGACAGAACTTTTAGTGGTTCGACAGCAGTTTCTATCCAGGATGAACCGAACAACAAAGTAATAATTTCACTTGCGAACATAAAAGTGAACAGACCGAAATAAAGTGAGGCCACGGGAATATAAATTAGTATGTGAGTAACAATCGTGCTGACTTTTGCATTAGAGTCCTCCTTCAGCTGTGAAACTAGGGGAAGGACTAAAAGTTGGAAGGGTGATAGTAGTATGGCTGACACAGCTGCTATGGGATAGGCAACGCTGTAAACTCCAACAGCGACAACGTTCATTATTATCGTCAAGAGAAAGACGTCTACATAGCTGATAATTGAGGAAAGTGAATTGGAAAGTAAGCTTGGAACAGCATAACCCAGCATTTTCGAAAACAACTGTTTATCCCATTTTAGTATCTTTGGTAAAAATGATGTGGTTTTCTTAAGAGTGAGATAAAAGATTATTCCAACTGCTACATAGCCAAGAGCCCACGCTGCCGTCGCATATTTTAGAGAAGAAATTTGGAAAAACACCATTGCAGCTATCATTAATAGAGTGATCACTAAACGAATGGGTTCTATTAATGAGTAGTATTCTGGTTTCTGAAGACCGGTATAGAATTTATGAATGGGTGAAACAAAACTGTTTGAAACAAAATATATTGTCATAATTTGAATTAGAATTTTTGCCTCTTGAACCTTGAAAAAATTGTCAGCTAGCCATCCAGCAGAAAAAAATAAAATAATTGAAATGATTATTGAAGTACCTAGCTCGATTAGTTGATCATATTTGTATACGAGCCACACGTGCTCATAATTCTTTTTTTGAATAAACTTTGGAATAAAATATGAGACAGAGTAACCAAACCCCAGGTCATTAAACAATGCCAGCATGCCAAAAAATCCCAACAAGGCATAAAATAAACCATACTGCTCAGCAGTTAGCATTTTTGATAAAGTTATTCTGAGAATATATCCAACTGGAGAGGACAGAATTGTTAGAAGGAGAACTATCATTCCACCTTTTACAATCCGGAGTTTGATTTTTGAGCCAAAAGCCTGCTCATTAGTTGAAGAACTTTTATCCATAGGAATTTGTCAGTATGAGTTTTAACTTCTTTGAAGTTCTAGGAGTGCATTGTACAGAAAAATTGTGGTGGGGTACACTCAATCACAGCATGAAAAGTGTTTTTTCCAAAATTTTAGCTCAGAGAGAATCCAAGGGTCTCAAGCAGACCCTCCTTGTGGTCTTTGGCAACGCCTTCGCCCAAGGCTTCTCCGCCATTGCCTTAATAATTATTACGCGTCAATTGGGGCCGGTGCGCTTTGGTGAGTTTAGTGTTGGTTTTGCCTTGCTTTTGATTCTTAATAGACTCAATGATCTTGGCATGACGGCGGTGGTCCAGAAGTATGCCTCAAGAGGCGAGAAAAGTGATGAGATTAATCGCATTTTTTCTTATAGTCTGAAGATAAAGCTTTTGGCCTCTTTGGGCATTTTTATCTTGGGCTTGTTTCTGAGTCCTTTAATTATTTCTTTGTTGAATTTTGGTAGGCCAGAGATTATTTACTTGGCTTTTGGTCTGAATGTTTTGACGGTTTTGTATGAGCATGTGCAGGCTATGCTTCAGTCTTTGCATAGATTTGGTCAGTCGGTTTTGGTTA
>Ga0100403_1002643_pt1 | contig 14022 bp, 7 predicted proteins | sample CryGeymet201501t_FD_83663 | JGI IMG/M metagenome (GOLD analysis project Ga0100403, IMG submission 83663) | Groundwater microbial communities from Crystal Geyser aquifers in Utah, USA - Crystal Geyser metaG 2015-01t | ecosystem: Environmental > Aquatic > Deep subsurface > Groundwater | place: USA...
GACATTTCAAGCCGCCGGTGGGTGATTATTGCCGATGGGAGGGAAAATCGGCCTGATGAGATCAATGATCAAAATGACACCGATGAAACATGTCCGTTTTGCGAAGGAAATGAGCAATTGACGCCACGAGAGGTCTACCGAGTGGGGAAGGGTGTAGCCGGTGAGCCAGGGTGGGAAGTTCGGGTAATACCAAACAAATATCCAATCACCGATTTTCATGAAGTGATTATCCACTCTCCCAAAGAAGACGATCTTCACCATCTTGCCAAAGATCATATCATCAAAGTATTTCAAACGTATCGACACCGATTTAATGAATATAAAAACAAAGGACAAGTCATCATTTTTTGCAATCAAGGAGAGCACGCGGGAACATCGATTGAACATCCCCATTCGCAGCTCGTATTATTGCCAAATCAGATCAATCTGTCGACTCTTGAACAAGAACCGCTCGACAATATTGTTGAGGAAAATACGTTTTTTAATATGTACTGCCCCGACTTTTCCCAGTGGCCGTATGAAGTATGGATTGCGCCAAAAGCAGAAGAGACTTTTTTTGGAGATATCACCGATGAGGAGATTGTGGGCCTTGTTGATATATATGTAAGATTAATGTCACGACTTGAAGAACTCCATAAAACCAAGAGCAAAACCGGCACAGATTTTAGCTACAATTTTTACATTTATCCCAAGAAAAAATGGTATATTCGGATCATCCCTCGGTTTGTGTATCGTGCAGGATTTGAACTCGGAACGGGTTTGTCAGTAAATGTGACAGATCCAATGGAGGCAGCGGAGGATTTGAGAAATTCAAAAAATCATGAAGCAGTTGGCAGTCCAAACTCTGTGGAACAAGCTGAAGAGATCATTGAAGAAAAACAGGATGAGATTGATCAGTTGAAAAGTAAGCTTGAGGAGTTGGGAAATACTTAGATTTTGTTAAATAATTACTACAGGGAGAATGGGCTGATCGATCGTAACTTTTCCGTCATTTGCCATCATTCTTGGGACAAAACCAACATGGTGAATTCCTGATATTAGAACGTCATCAAAATTGGGAAGTCCTTTCCATAGAACTTCACACCCTTGTTGAGAAAGCTGTAGGGATGTACGATTGATAGCTTCTGTTGGCCCATACCATGCGCCATACGCGACACGTGAGAGCATGTTGGTTGTTTTTGCGACCATTTGTCCGATCGGAGATGCAGCTTCTGCAAAATGTGCGGGCACCGCAGCAAAGTCGAGAAATTGTCGAGCTCCTGCGTGGCTATATCTTCGAACTCCAGACACTGGGACAACTATACCACTGGGAAGTGTATGGAAAAAACTTTCGAGGTCTGCAGGAGATATGCCACTTTCAGCAACATCCGGATGCATCCAGTCGGGGTGAGTAGTTGAAAAAGAGACTAGATTATCCAATCCACCTGCAACAATCGCTTCATTTTGAGCAATCCATGTATCTGCAGCTTCTGCTTGGATATCTCGGTACGAGGATTCGGCTCCGGCAGCCTCCTGTTTTGCCACATCAAATGTGGCGCCATCTGCAAGTGGCTCTCTCATGGCATCATAATACGCATCACGCCTCGAATCAAGTTCTTGCCAAAGCGTCTCCATTGATCTTTCAGCCTCAGCATACGGGGCAAGTTTATCTATTATTGGTCCAATTCCAGGTGTTTCTTCTGTTTGATGATCAATTGGGGGTCCTTCCATACGTGAAATTAAATTATCGATCTCCTCCCGCAGCCTGCATGACAATAAGGACAATCATTGCAAGCGCAGCAATGCTTCCATATTTTGCAGTCCCTTCAAGGAGATTTTTGAATTTCTCTCGCTGATCTGGGGGAACATTTTCTAGCAGTGCTTCAAACGCAGCGGTTTTATCATCATCTACCAAAGCTCCGACAAATGTTGTAAATTCGGCATCGCCCATTTTATTCAGAGATCCTTCGAGGTTGGCGATTATTTTTTCCTCGTTATCACCAAGTTCTGCAATTTGCGCTTCAATCTCTGCTTTTTTCTCGGAAAGTCGCTCAGAAAGGGCGGTCAATTGGGCAATTTCAGCAGGATCTTGCGATTCTTGCGTTTTTTTCCGAACCGTGCTTATTGCTGCATCCATATCCTTCATTTGGCTATTATGAAATCCGAGCTGAAAGAGCACTTTTGCGGTGGTTTTTGTATCGACAAATGATTTCTCGCCAATAAGTGCCAAAACATTTTCTTGTATGGTTCTACTTACGCCGCTTTTTGAGAGAATTATGAACATACTGTCGGTTGAGATCAATTTGGCACTTCGTGCTGCTGCTTCAACACGGTCATGTGAGAGTGGAGGAGCATCGGTCTGAGTATCTGGGGCAATTGTTGCCGCGATGACTGCTCCCATTTGCTCGGATTTGGTTGTTGCATGAGCAATAATTGCATTGCGTTCCGCTTGTATTGAGAGTGCGATAAAGTCGGCTCGAGATATGCGTGATTCTTTGCTCGTTCCTGCGACTTTACAGATAAAATGTCCTTTTTCAAATCGAATGATTTGTTCAATTTTAATTCCCGTTGGATTGAATTCGTATCCCCCCTTCTTTTTTTTGGTAAAGGAGAGTGGGGTTCCTTGTGCATTTTCTCCGGTTAGGTCGATTGGACTGGTGATTTTTGCCGTCCCTTCGGCGATATTCATAAACCCTCGAACCGTCAAGATTGCTTGTTCACCTTGAGTACGTTTTTTTTCTTTCATTTGGGCAATTCGGTCAGCCTCACTATTCATCCATGTTGAGGTAAGGGCACCAGCCTCAGCGCGTGCTTTTTGTGCTTCTTCCTCGGGAGACAGTGGCTTGGGTTGTGTCTCAGCGGGTTCTCCGGGATGTTCTGCTGTTTGTGGCTTCGCTGCCTCTGCTGGTTTACTGGTGGGTTCTGGAGGCGCTGTTTCTCCTGGTTTTGCTTCAGGAGGAGCTTGTTTAACTGCTTCTGCTGCTTGTTCAGCCAATATTTTTTGTTTGATGCCGGCTTGTAAATCTAATGCAGCTGACATATCAACAGTTGGCTTATACGCAGTGTTATTTTCTCCCATATATATACAACTATAATCTGTTGTAAAACAATTTACAATTCCATACAATGATTGTATGGTTGTACTTAGAAGTGGCGAGCTGGGAACAGATGTCCAAGCGGGGACCGGATCCTCGGGTGACTTATTTCAAGAAGCACTTGGTCGTCTGATGCCCGCTGGGCACGAAGTAAAACCATCTGAGGTCATGCCGGAAGCAGTCATGCGCGAACATACAGTAATGGGAGGAGCTCTTTCAGACCTTACCATTCAAACTCTCAGCAACTCTCTCGCCTCAGAACTAGAATATATTGTTGCTTTACAAAAGAAAGATCCAAAATCTCTCGAGCCATGGATGGCAACGCTCTACAATCAGGCCGTTTCCGCCTTGGGTAAAAAAGAAGGAGAGCCGTTAGATTATGAAGATTTGTATAGCGTTGCAAATGACGCGTTGAATTCAGATGATCCTACAACCTCTCGAACGTGGGAAGAGATCGGCGATCGCGCGGTCAAGCATCAACTTGCGAGAATCGAAGTGTACACACAAGGAAAAGTCGAACTTACCAGTACTCCAGATCAGCTCGAGTATCAACCACGTGAAACAAAAGTCCCCCAGGTATCCCAGCATGGAGAAACAAAACCACCACAATACACTGGTCCCAAAGGAGGAAGACTGAAACAATGGTGGAATAGAAGAAGAAATGATCCGACAAATACAGATATAGTTGAAGCGAGAGGCTGGATTCCTCCGTGGACTCGCTTTCGGAAACACCAGCTTTTCAATGGCCTTACGCCAAAATTTCCTGAAGACGCCACCATTGATTTTAGTCGTACTCTTGACGGTGATGGACATCATAGAGCAGAAGTTTGGATGAGCAATCTGCCGGAGCTTCGAAGGGGGTCAGGAGCTCCAGTTGGTGAATTTGATCAAAAAAGACTCGGAGAACGAATGATCCAGATGGCTGCGGCGATATCTGAGATCTCAGATCGCAGACACGATGAGCCGTTGAGTCAAGCAGATGACTTCCGTTTTTCACGAGAAGTGCTTGACACTAATGGGCAACCTACTGGTGAGTACGAAACAACTGGACGAGGAAGGTACGATGTACAGCTTCATATTGATGGTGTCGCCAATCCATTTCCCGTCGATTTTGCTACGATGAAGCCGGATGAACAACTGAATATTTTGACCAATGTCCTGGATCAAAAGGCTCGAAAAGAGTTTCGTGAAGTCGAGCGAAATATGTTTCTTGCAGGGCCGATTGAGCAAAACATTGCTGAAGCTCGATCTGCACTAGTAAAATCAACTGACCCAAAACGGTTTGATGCTGAAATCGAACAACATGACCAGAAACTAAAGCAGTTGAGAGAGCGAGAAGAGCTCCTTGGAGGATTTATTTCTGCAAAGGATGCCGTCAAAACGCAAGAGAAATCAGTCGCAGATCTTACTCAACAGAAAGAAGCATATGCAGATCAATTGACTAGTCTTGACGGAGATCATCAAACATTTATCACAAAAACGGCAGAGAAACAACAAATAGAGATTGATATTCAAGGTCAACAGACAACATTGACTCAACGGAACGACCGGCTTGCTGGTCTGAGAGCACAAAGAAAAAGTAAATCGCCACCTGCAGATTTGGAAACACAAATCACCGAAATGGAAACGGTTGACCTTCCTAATGTAAATGCTGAGTTGACCCGTTTGAAAAAGGAACTCGTTACGCTCAATGTTGCCATTGATCAAGTAAAGGCAGCTGAAGCACGATATCAATCAGTACAGACGCGCGTTGATGAACTTCAAACCTCTTTCAATCAAACAGAAATACAACAAAAAATTGCTCAATCAAAACAGGACAAGCAGAAAGAAGCTCTTCTCAAGAAGTACAATCTTGATCCTACCTCGACCGAAGCAGCAATCCTTGCACAGATTGAGACGTTTCTCAAAGATGCTCCAAAACTCAAAACAGCTGTCGCAGAAGAGATTGCAAAAGGAGTCCTCGCACAATCCGAGCTTCGCGCTCGTGCGGGAAAACCTGATGCGGGTATAGCGTGGCGACTCAACAGACTCCAGTCATGTCAGGAACTTCTTTTGAATAGCAACAGTTATATGGCGATTGAGCAGCGGGCAGATCAGGGACGTGTTGATATTTCCTTCGATCCAGCACGAGTAAGTGAACGACCAGTCCATTCGGCTGCTCCATATATCAAGGCGGCACATAAGGCGATGCCCAATTTGCCTCCCGCATATTTGCATGCCGTATATGTATTTGCTGGTCCTGGGGCTTTGGAACGAACGAATGAGGGTAAAATACTTTTCAAAAAAGCATCTGAACTACTCACTCCAGCCGATTTCTATGTTCAAATTCGGAAGAATGCAGCGTATACAACTCGACTCCAAACTGCATTGGGAGTAGCTTCACCAGATGATTTGCCGGTTTCAATTTATGATCCTGAGTTTTCATCGAATGTAGTAGTTATGGATGAGATGATGGCCATGATGGATGAGCGATTTTTGGAATCATTGGTAGATTTTTCATTGTATTCTGCAAAAGATGGCTATGATAATGATCCGGAACAAGAATTTGCAAAGGCGATCGCTGAATCACAAGTGGTTCTTGATTCGGAGGTTTTGGAACAGGTCATAAAGCAAGAAACTGCAGCAACAAAACAGGCTCAAGTTGAATTATCGCTCGATGTGGTCAATAAAATTCATACGTCAAATATTGAATTGGCGGCGATAGCTGATACTCATAAATTTGGACATGAAATTGCTCTCCGTGCATCTGGTCAGATGAAAATGGTTATGGATAAACTCAATGTCATGAAGGTTGCAGATATTCCAGGAGCTTTGCCACAACTTGTTGCGGCAATTGATACGATTGTGCCAGGTCTTGATGACGATGGGGGCCCAGTCGACAAGAATGCAGTTGCGACTGCGATTGCAGAGAAATTACTGAATCATCCGGCAACCGGATCTGATTTGACACAACAGGCGGATGGTATTTTTCAACTTCCAGCAGATATGCAGAATATCAGAGATATTGAGCGGTGGCTGACTGAATGTAAAATCCTTCCAAATGGAACTGTTGTGCGTAAGGATCCTGTACCAAAGTGGCGTGAAGCCCGCGTTGCCCAGTTGGAAGCCGAACTAACCAAACTGGTTCAAGGTGGGTATGCCATGAGTGAGGCGGTTATGGTGGCAAATGATATATCAGCTCCCGGCGATGCGCTTGGCCGGTTTGCAGATTCACAAAAACTTATTGATTCTTTGACGCACATTTTCCCCGCCACGACTGAGGCAGAGAAGGAGTTACTCATTCTCTCATCTATCTTGCCATCGGTTGAAACATCCATGCTTCAAGCATTGAGTGGTGAACTTGCAGGTGCGATAGCAAAAAGAAAACAACCAGACATGGGTATGATTTTTGGAATTCCAAGTGGTGACATTATCGAAAATAAATATAATCAGAGACTGACAGAAATTGTCGCAGCCTACAATAAAAAAACCGGAGGAGCAATTGTAGATATATCTACTCTCTTTTCATCAGAAATTGTAGCGCTGGTCGCTGCAGTAAATGAACAATCGGGCCTATCAGCAGAGGTAAGTAAAAATCTTCTGCAGGCAATAGTTACCAATGGAGAACGCGATGACATGGTGAGGTTTTACGATCCAACCCTTGCACATTTGGATGGAGCTGAGCTTGCGATAGAAATTCAAGCGGATACCGGATATGATCGAAAAGAAGCGCTCATCGTCGCGCATATGATACTGGAAAAACGGAAATTACGCGCCACTGGACAAGAGTTTGTTGTCCCTGAAAGAATGCCAATGCAAGGGCCACAACGTGTATTGGGACCAGAGGAGGAGACGAGCGATGTGGATGAGTAAGAAGTGATTTTTAGTTACCTATTTTATTATGAAAGAAATGACATTTGAGGACCTTTTGGCAGTAGCACCTCTCTCTGATGAAACAAAAAAAGAATTTGGTGAAAAATACCCATCGTTTTCTTCGGAAAAACAAATGGAGGTCCTTCATATTCTTTGGCGTGCATATAGAGTTATGGAACGATTTCTCAAGCAGCAGTTGTATGATACGTATGGTGAAAAAATTGCCAGTGGAGAATTCACGCCTCCTGCAGATTATGAGGCATTTATCTCCAAAGAACTCGAAACGATGATAAGTAAAAAGAAAATGGTTCATGAAGAAAACCAAGAAATACAAGACATTCGTTCCAAACTTGCAACATATATTAGTTCTTCAGATGCATAAATATGCCGGGTCAATTTGAAGCTCCTTACTATAAAGCTACGGGAAATTTTGTAAAAACCGAGCTCCTTCACGCAGATCCAACGAGAGCAAATCCTGATCAGCGAGCAGTTGGTGCCACGTTGCTGCGCGCTGATTTTATTGATCGACAAGCAAAGTCGGCAGATCTTGAGCGAGAACGAGACGCGAGGGTTCCCTCTGGACCAAATCGTCCAAATGTTGAGGCGCGAGATCGCGCTGGTCAACCTGCTTTTTCTTTTGAAAATCTTGTGGCTGACATGCGAGCTGATCGTGATGGGTATCAGCTTGCAATTGACACCGCAGATCGAGTCGAATGGCAACGACCGGTAGCCACGCCACTTCCTCCTGTGCTTCTAGACAAAAGATATAGAGATGAGGTATCGCGATTGGCATGGCAACTCAGTTCTGCAGATCGAAAGGAGTTGATCGCTTCTTTGACTGCGCTTGCCGACACTTCTCGTGATCGAGGTGCGACTGATCCAGAAGAACGTTTTCGCCAGCAAATAGCAAATATCAAAGCAGGGGGAAGGCGTCCATCAAGAAGAAGAGAGCGAAGACCAGCCGAGCAGCTCGATGAGGCTATTCAACCACTGAACCCTTTGGAAGCACAAAGTGTGGAGGTGGACCAAGCTGCAGAACAAATTCGCCAAGAGCTTATCCGTATTCGAGCTGAAGCTGTGGCAGCCGGAAGAGCAGATATTGTGCCAACTGCAGATGAGATAGAAGCTTTGACGGACGAAGCGGTACAACAAGTATGGGCGGAAATTCAACAAGGACAGCAGCAGGTGGATGGAGATCAACAGCCAGTCAGATTTGACAGAGTATCAACACAATCCCTGAATGTCGAGGCAGCAGACGATACGGAGTCAGAGAGAGTTTTTTCTCTTACAGAAATCCACTCTGATGAGACGATAACTACTGATGAAACTGGAGCGGTAATTATGAAAAAACTCACTCCTGACGACTTGAAAGATCGAGGATTGTTACCAAAACATAAAATTGTCATGGGTGGACGTGAGGTTTGGATGTCCGATCCATATAAACTTGACGAAGGGAGAGTTGCGGTTGTTGGCTATACCGCAGATGATAAAGGAAGATTTGTCGCCCGATCGTTTTATCGAAGTAACTCTCAAGGATCTTGGCGATATTTGCCTCACCATACCTATACTTGGTATGGAAAAGGATATAGCGAGGATTCGGTAAATCTTCCATTTCAAATGCAGGAGTCACTTGCGCAAATCTCTCAGGATGAAAATTCATATAAAGAGGTTGAAAATCCAGACTTTATTCTTCTTGGTACCGCTCGATACAATCCAAAGCTCATATATCCTGCGGAAGTCCAAGGCAAAATTGACGTGATAAATGGTCAGATTGGTGCGCTTGATCCAAGTGATCCTGATTTTGCCGACAGAAAAGCACAGCTGCAAATAAAAGTAAACAACTTAAATGTCTTAATGACCACGGCTCAGAAGGTAAATACCATGAAGTTGACGGTTGGAAAAGAGCCGATAAAGTTGGAGGGTAATTTTTATCCATCAACGGGAAAAATGAAACCAGAGGAACTTCAGTTTACCAATCTGGATCAAAAGCCGAATTTTTCCATAAAACCTCCCATGACGTGGATTCAAAATACATCGCTGTATGGTCAAGTCACCGCAGAAGTATATCCATCACAGGATGGGAGATTGAACTATCTCATATTCAAAGATGCAAACGGAAAGGTATGGGTGGGAGGGGTCGAGGATACTCAAAGTCCCGTTTCCCGAGTTGGTGTCCGTCGAAATTGGATTAATGCTGGAGACCTTACGACTCCTGCATATGAATATGATGATCAGACAGGGGGATATGAGAATAGTTCCGATGTTCGGCAAGGATATTTTGACATGTCGGTAAATTATTTATCCCATGTGCCCATTATTCAGGAGTATCAATCTCTTGAAGATGTACGGAATAAAGCTTCCGTACCAGTTTCTCCGATAAAAGCCCCCTCAGTTCCTCGTCCGCCAAGACCGCCTTCTGTGCCTGTGCCACCAAGTGCGCCTGATGCCACGCCACCCGTACTACCAAAACCTCCAGAATTTCAGTTTGATCCGACAACTCCTTTAGTTGATCAGATAGGTGATGAGATTGAAAGAGGTGGAAATCTGAACTTTTCTGTTGATGAACGAAGAATTCAAGAAATACTTGGGTCTTTGATGGGTGATGGTGGAAATATTGCCGGAAAATTTACCCAAGAAGGGTATAAGTTTAAAGGGATTAATATCAAAACGAATGGTATGACCATTGATGTCGATGGTGTACTTGCAAATAATACTTCAACAGGTCCGGGACGTTTGCAACTGAGAGACTTTTCCATAACAGTTACGAAGGCACCAATTATTATGGGTGGAAAACCTGGTGGTCAGGTACTCGCAAACAACAAGGCTACAAAATATCAAAAACCAGAAACAATATTGGAAGAAGCAATTCTTCAAAAACTCAATGAACAACTCCAGGCAGGGGGAAAGAATGTGACTTTGAATGGACTCGATCTTTCACTTGATCTTCAAAAAAAGGTCTTACATGGAAATGTTAAGGGAGCTACAAATTAAAAAATATACCGAATTTATAAAACAAATTAATGCAACCTGAACAATTATTACTTTCACCACCAATCCCAGATCAAAGTACTCAACCTGATGCGACGCGCATTACTGCCCTTGCGGGTGGTTTGACTGACGCGCTTGGTGGATTACGAGGTATCTCAGTGACTGCTGAAAATGCAGACGAATCACTTGCTCGACTTGAGGAAATCAGACGAGCACTTGCATTGATTGTCAGAGGCGAGGAGCGCATACCACAGGCTACAACCCTTTCTCAGAGTCCCCATGAGGTGGTAGAGGTTGCCGTTGCAGCGTCAGGTGACCTAGGAGAAACGCAAGCAGAAATTGTCCAAGTTGCTGTAGCCAAACTAGACGATTCTGATGATTCAGCTCCAAATCCACAACCGGAACCGCATGCAAGACCTCCACAGTCCGGAGTTCGTCATAGAATTGAATCGGTGTGGGAGAACGTAAATCCGGGGATAAAAACTGCAGTACGTATGGGAGCATCAGCACTCGGTCAAAGAGTTGGAAGCATATCAACTGCTGCCTTAAGAAGGAGTAATCCACATGTTGATCGTCGATCATCACCTCCAGAAGTTGTCCAGCCATCAGTCGCCTCAGTTGACGCTCAAGCTCATCAAGGTGGTCAAATTGCACCAGATAATGTTCCTGTACCAGTTGTACCGCCGAGTCCTCAACCAGAACCACTTCCACCTGTTCGAACACAATCGATGTCTGCAGCTGAGTATAGTTCATTTCAAGGGTCGCTTTCTCAGGCTTTAGAAAGATTTCACACAGATGGAGAGCCGGTCCCTTCACACTTACTTGATGTGGGTATTCAAGCTCTCAATGATGGGCGTGTAAATGCGGATGAAATGATCAGTTTTGTCATGACATATGCTGAACAATATCCAGAACGACTCGAAGAAGTACTAAACAATGATCATATGGATCCAGAGCAGGCTGCCTGGGGTCTGAGAAATCAGCTGCTGTGGCATTGTTCTCCTGATTTGGCACGACAACTCAACGAGATCCATGATGCACATCCTGATAAAAGCCCCTGGTATGACCAGTTGCTTGAAAACTTTGAAGAACCAATGGACAAATTGGATACTGCACATTATCTTCCACAAGATAAAGCTGAAGAGAGGCGAACCGAAATTGCAATTACATATTTCCTACTTACCGGTGAAACAATGGAGCATGCGCAGTTGCTTTCTCGGAAAATGGATGTTTCAAAACAAAAAGGGAAACCTGTACCAATAGATGAAGTTGAGAATGTGAAAGATCAATACCATGATCAAATGGCAAATAGTGTTATACGGCCAGGAGACTATTTAATCATGTCAGAAGAATTGCTCGATGAGTATTTGTGGATGGTACAAAATGGAGTGAGCGTGAGCGTTGATGATCAGGCGGGGTTATTGTTTGCCACCATTTACCATCGACGGGGAGTTCGCGAAGCGCTGGATGCACAAACTAACCCTGAGGCAACCTCAGTCTGGATTGCTCGACTGATTGAGGAAAATCCGTATCGTCTGACGCCAGAACATTTTGATCAGATTCTGACTGATTACGAAGAGGTTCCACCATGGTTGACTGCTCTTCAGGATGAATTAGATGGGCCAAGAGCTTTTCGTGATGGGCAAAAATTAGTACCAATTCAGGAAAAAATCAACCAACGCATCGATCATTTTCCCTATCAAATAGAACAACATAAAAAAAGAAATGCCACCATGGATCGATTAGTACATGCAATTGAGTTGGATAAGGCTTATAAGAAGCTGAGAAAACAAAATCCAACGGTACTTCAACCACTGCTTGATGGGGAGTTTGCTGGTTCAAAACAGGAAAGATTCATGAAGCTTATTGCAGTTGCAATAAGCCAGAGTGTGGATGTACCAATAAACCTTCGTTCCTCATACAATCATATTGATCTTGGTGATTTCGAAAAGTCGACAGAAGCGGTCCAGTTCCATCCGCCACGAGAAGTTTGGGAGGCAGTGCACGAATATTTTGAAGAAGAGGTGTTTATTATAAATCAGCGATGTGATGCTGATTTTGCAGGAGCAACTATTAATGATGTTGTTTTTGTTGGAGGAGAGCTTTCAAATGTTGCTGCACGGCGCGTTGCTACTTATGAAGGGGGTGGCGATAAGAGATTGAACAATGTGAAAACAAGTGAGTTGGATGTTGATGGAGGCTCAACAATCTCGCTCAATAATGTTCATGTACAGGAACCAATAAATCCCATGGACTCAAATTTTGTTTTTGGAGACAATACTACGCTTGCATTTGATCTTCACCATGCAGGAGCAGGAAATATATATGCAGGGGGAGGGGATCGTATTAGCTGCGGGATACGTGATATCGGCAAAGAATCACTTGTCTTAGTCATGGATCCAGGTGAGCAGCCACTCATCACTAATGATACGCGCAACACGTTTCCTCCACATAAAAACCGTGGATCACATATTCTCCATATACCGCTTTCAAATGAAAATGTACAATCTCAGGCTGATGCTGCACAAACGGTAAATCTTGCAGAATTAACATATGGAGATGAGACGTCAAATGACTTCCAAAACGAAGCTCCAGTACGCTTTAGCCACAACGGAAATGAGTACGTCCTCTTTCATGCTCATGACATTGAGGTTTCGCCTTCAACGAAAGAAATGAGAGAGGGAAAAGAAACTAATATTGTCAATACTAAAGTCAAAGCACCCTTAAAAGCAATTTTGCAAAAAGTTGAAAATGAAGGCAAAGCGGAGTATGTATTTGTTGGCGTTTGGGATGGGGGAGACACGATGAAGATAGACAGTGTGAATGTGCCCGTGGGAAACCAAAAAGCAACGCCAATAGGCCAGTCATTACTGAATAGGCTTCTTAGAAAAGGAAAATAGCTCATTAAATCGAACTCTTTCGTTCCATGCTATTAATCCAAAATAGAGTTGATATTTTTATATCTTATAGTAAAATATATCTCATATGAAAAAAGAACAGATCGCTAACTTTTTGAGAAAAACAGGAACTGGAGCAATGAGTCTTGCTCGTCGCGGTATTGAGCATGCAAAGCCTATAGCTGCTGAGGCGCGGGTGAAAGCACAAGAGAAGGTTGCCGACCTATATCAAAAAGCAAAAGAGAGTGATCGAGCGCAACAAGCGCAAAGAAGGATTAATGAGGCACGAGATCGTGTGACTGCGCAAAAAGATGCACAACTAACACTGGTTCGAGGAAAAATACAAGCAATCGCTGAAAAACCTCGTGTTGCACAAGTTGTAGATAAAGCTCAAACGGTCGGTACTGCCGCATCAGAATTTGTTACTCCAAAAGTGCAAGCGCTGTCTTCTCGTGTTAAAGAGCATGTCGGCCCAGTTATTAAGGACAAAAAAGATAGAGTAAATGCAAGAATTCTCCAGAGAGCAGTCAGTTATTTTAGCAATGAACTCGTCAATAATCCACAAACATGGAAGGATTTGAAAACTCAAATATCACAAAAAGCACCGACCGTAGCACATTCAGTTGCTGAAAAATTAAATCCAGATGGTTCTTCACCACGAAAAATATATCAAACTGCATTTGAAGTTGAATCGCTTGATCAACCAAAACGAGCAGTGTTTGAAACAGCGAGTGTCGCGCTCAGTGCAGAAACAAGGCTTCTTGGTGCGGCAGCAACCTGGATGTTTAACAAAACGCTTGACTCAAATGTGTCAAAACAGGATATTAATTCGATTCTTGCAGTACGGTTTGTAGCTCCTCATTTGACCAGTGATATTCAAACGCCACCATTCATTCTCAATGTTGGGAATCAAATAGGGGGGTTGTATCAAAACGTACGAAGTTCGATTCAGGATCGGTTTTTTCCGGGAAATACACCCACATCTGTAGTATAGAAAAGTCAGCTTTAACTAATATCAATCTCAATCTGACCAATAAGTAATTCTCTGAGAGTTGGGTACTGTTCTTTCTGTGCTTCTGCCAGGGGTATTGTTTTCATATCTCCATAATTTTTATCGTTATCAAGATGTACTAATCTAACTGTTGTGGGGTCATCAAGCGATGGAACAATGTACGGCCTATTGTTATACACCAGTACTTCAACTGTATCGA
>Ga0100403_1002646_pt1 | contig 14014 bp, 10 predicted proteins | sample CryGeymet201501t_FD_83663 | JGI IMG/M metagenome (GOLD analysis project Ga0100403, IMG submission 83663) | Groundwater microbial communities from Crystal Geyser aquifers in Utah, USA - Crystal Geyser metaG 2015-01t | ecosystem: Environmental > Aquatic > Deep subsurface > Groundwater | place...
CACAAGATCTTTGAGAGAAAGTCCAATGGCAACAGCCATACTTCCTCCGGCTGCAATCATGAGTTCCTTTGGTGGGTTGAGAACTCCAAAGACGAGCGCAAATCCACCTAAAATATAAATGGAGAAATTTAAGACCGTAAGGATTTGTGAGATCAGGATGCGTTTTGAAGTGAACCGTGCGCTCAGACTCTTGGCGAAATGGCCTAAGAGTCGCAGGGAGACGATGAGCAAAGCAAAGCCAATGACTAAAAAGAAAATCTTTTGGACTTGAAAGATCTCTTTGAGACCGGCCAGGTTTGAAAAATCCGGAGTTTCACTCATAGATAAAATTCTTTCCTAGGAGATAGCTGTTAACCAGATGCTGTGCGAGGGGTTGAATCAGCACGCGCTTATTTTTCATGTATAAAATTCCGTAGTCTTCTCCGTAGCGTATGGCTCTTTTAACGACGGCCTCAGGAAGGTGGGTGACATGATGGAGTTCAGAGATCGAGATGTTTTCATGACGAAGAATGGCTGCATAGACAAAGAGGCTGTCATCGCCAGCATCGGAAAGCTCTTTGATCCGACTGAACTCGGGGATTCCAACTAGAATTTCTTTTTGTCCCATAGAACTAATGGCAGATAACCACAAAGCGAGAGCCGTTCTTGGGTTTCCTCTGGACTGTCCCCAAAGGAGTCTGAAGAACTGAGTTTCGATTTGGCCACCATGATCTGTTGAGCTTTGAAAGGCTGAGATCAGCCGATCAAAAGTGAGCCTAAATCCAGTGAGCTTGTGCCGTTTTATGATAAGGCTTTGGATCTCCACATCGCTCCAGGCTCTGAGAGTGAGTGTCTTTCCAAAGATATGGTCTGAGCCAAAGATTCCTTGAAGGTGATCCCAACTTCTTCGATTGAAGGTGAACAGCCAGAAGAGTTTGGTGGTTTGTAAGTTCACGCACTCTAAAAGCACTTTATAAGCTTCAAATCCCTCTGGAGTTCCTAAAAAGAAATTCTGAGCATCGTCGAAAAGAAAGACATGATGGTCTTTCGTTTTCTCATCAAAAGCGACCATGTCCTCGACAGAGGAGAGCGAATGACCAATTTGACGGGATAAGAGTTCAAAAAAGCCCTCCGAAGTGGTGATCTTTGGCGGCACTTCAATAAAATGCTTTCCAGCCATCTCAAGTCCGTCGAAGACCTCTCTGATCAAAACACTTTTTCCGAGCCCCTTGTCTCCGGTGATCACATATCCATCCTCTTCGATGTCGCCCTTTTTCCAAGAGTCAATGTGGTGAATGATTTTGGCAGCTCCTTCTTGAGATCTCTGGATGTAAGCGGCTTCTTCGCAGACTCCGTCGAGGTGGAAATACCTCAGGTATTCTTCGGGAATTTTCTGAGTGGGCTTTGCTTCATTGTTTTTCGAGACGTCCTCGAGACGTTTTTTAAAAATTTCTGAATGAATTCTCTTGAAGAAGTCATACTGAGAGAGCCAAGAAAGGATCTGCTCGAAGACCACAGACGCAAAGGCCGCAAAACCCAGAAGAGGGGTGATGATGATGGAAAGAATGCCGTTTTTTCTCTTCTGTAGGATTCGCATGACAGGAGCCGGAAGGGTCGACTCCGCCAGGCTGAAGATCTCACTTCGCCACTTTTTCGCCTCAAAAAGAAAGAAGAGAATGTTGAAGTAAAAAATTCCTGAGGAAATCAGCGTGTAGATGATGGCCTTTCGAACCAAATCGGAAATGAGGGTGAGGAGGACGATCTCGATAAAAAGAATTAAGCTAATTCGCTTTGCGGAGGCGCTGATCTTCGCTTTCTTTTCTCGGTAGGACTCCAGACTTCCCCTTTGAAAAAGATAGGTTAAAATGGAGTTCAATAAAATTTTTGTCAGCTGGAAGAGGAAGTAGATCTTTAAAAGGCTCACCAAGATGGAGAGCTCGGCTAGTTTGGACTGGTCGATGATTCGAGCCGCCACCTCAACAAAAAGGTACATGAGTCCCCATTTTAAATAGGGATTGATTCGTAAAATCCAAAGCGAGATGGAGGTTCTTTTTTCGTAATCTAAATGAGAGCTATGAAGCAAATTAGCTCTTAAAGACTCTAATTTTCTAGAAAAGCCCTGGGCCACGAAGTAAAAGAGGATGGGGAGGGCGACCAAGACCAAAAGGCCGAAGAATTGTTGAATGAGAAGGACCCAGCCTTCAAGCCCCGAGCTTAGGAGGTCGTTGATCTCCTTCACTTTTGTGGCGATGAGGGCATAGGCTCGGTAAGGAATGATCTTCACTTCACGAAGCAAGTCATTGATCAGGTTGTCAGAGAGGTGAAGCAAAGGCTTGCAGTTGGTTTCTCGGCACTCTTGAAAGAGCTTGGCTCTTATCGCTCCCGATTGCAAAAGCAGCTTAAACCCGAGCTGCTTTTCGGTCTCCGCCATTTTGAAGATATTTTCGCTCAAACTGTGCGAGGTGAGGTTCTGATCCACAATGTCTCGCCAGAGTTGCTCTGCTTTGGCGTACTTTGATGAGAGAGGGGCTTGACTGGACTCGATCTCTTCAAGTCGACGCTTAAATTGTTCAGAAATGGAGACAGAGGCGACGGTCTCCGCTTTATGCTGGACGTTTGACGGGCTTGTCTCTGAAAAAGCAAAGCAACTGGAGAGCAGATGAAAGGCGAGGAGAAGGGAAAGAATAAAAGGTGATGTCCAAGTTTTTGCCATGGAATTCATTCTATGGAGGAAGGGCTTGGAATGTCAAAATGAGTGTTTAACACTTAGTCAGAAAGACCGATGAGAGCTCTAGATGTCTTGGTTAAATGTCGTTATTATTCCCTGTCACAATGAGGAAGTCACCATTCAAAAGGTGATTGGAGACGTTCGCCAGGCTTCCCCAGATTCAGAAATTGTCGTTGTGGACAATGCCTCGATGGATCGAACCGCAGAATTGGCGAAGGCGTTGAAAGTTTCAGTGATCAGCTGTGAGGAAAAGGGGAAGGGGCGGGCCATTCGAGCGGCTTTACGTCGTCTCGACGCCGACTCTTACACGATTGTCGATGGAGATTCGACTTATGATCTATCCCGACTCCCAGAGATGATTCGCGCCGTTCAACAAGGCACCTTTATGAGCGTCGGAGTGAGGAGGGCTGTTGAAGCCAATGCCTTCCCCACATTTCATCGCTTTGGGAATCGCTTATTTACTCTTCTGCTGAGTGGTCTCTTTGGTCGACCGATGAAGGATGTTCTATCAGGATTGCGCGTGTTTCATTCTGAATTCGTGCAGTTCTCTCCTCTGTCTGTGGATGGATTTGAGGTTGAGGCCTTCTACTCCCTTGAGGCGGCGGTTCGACGGGTTGAGGTGAGAGAGTTTGATATTTCCTACTATCAAAGACCGGAGGGAAGTTCGAGCAAGCTGAGATCCTTCCGAGACGGGTTTAAGATCCTCGCGTGCATCTTCAACCTGTTCCGAGTTTATCGTCCGCTGCCCTTCTTTTCTTTTTTCTCAGTTCTTTGCTTTCTTTTCGGTTTGGCCTCGGGATATCAACCCGTTCTCGAGTATTTTCAGGAAGGTTATGTCTATGCGGTTCCTCGAGCGGTGTTAGCGGCGTCCTTTGTCAATTTGAGTTTTTTACTTCTTGGGGTGGGGATGATGCTGGCCAGTCAGATGCAATATCATCTCAAACAAATCGAGATCATGCAGTCCCAAAAGAAGTCCGCATCAAAGTCTATTTTTTCGAAGGTGGCCTAGAGTTTTGTAGTTGGATGTCAGGTCGGTGCTCAAGGGCTTTTTGTTGGTAATAGTTTTTTAATCTGGTTTCTCCAAGACTCTCATAGGCCTTTTCAAGATAGATGTAAGACGGATAAAATTTGGGATCGATTTCTATGGCGCGTTTCAGTTGTGAAAGGCCTAAATCCGTTTTTCCTTCTCTCAAATAGAGAAGACCGAGATTGTGGCGCACCTGAGGATAGATGTCTTGGATTTCAATGGATTTTAAGTAGTGTTTCTCTGCCAAAGACCTTTCTCCACGATCGGAGTAGGCCATTGCCAAGTTGTTGTGAACTCTGGCAATGTTTGGTGAGCCTTCGAGAATGTGATTGTAAAGTCGGATGGGCGAGGCCCAAACTTTGTTTTGAGTGAATGTTTTGACCGAAAGAGCCACGGCCCAAACCATTCCCAACGTAATGAGCAGGGGCTTTGACAGGGCATGAAGCTTTGAAGTCAACATGGAGATCGCGAAAAAGCTTCCTAAAGAGAGAGCGAAGCTTGGAACATACATCCAGTGCTCCAGAAAAATGGAATTAAGAGGCAGGACGACTCCGGTGTGTAGAGAATGGTAGGCCCAGAACCAGAGAACAATAAAAACCAAAAGTGGACGCTTTCTAAATTGAGCGAAAGTGGCAAGACTTAAAAGACACAAAAGAATACCGATAATCACCTTAAAGTGACTCCATTGAACATAGACCCCAAACTCTCGATCGATCTGAAGATGACTGGGCCAGAACCACAATTGAAGATAATCGCTCAAGGCCGCAAGACCCGTGTAAGCTCGAATGAGAATGGAATTTGTATAGAGATTTTCCGCGGAGTAAAATGTAAAGCTTTGGTCGAAGTCGAGAGGTCCCGACCTTAAAGCAGCGTAAAGAAGAGAGAGCAGAAGGCTTGGAAGGACTTGCCAGAAAACGGAAAGAGTCGAAACTTCTTTTGAAGAAGTCCATTTATTAAACAATAGAGCGGCCAAAAGAAGCCCTGGAAAAGTGACGGAGGCCTCTTTACTGAGCAGGGCCAATGTCAAAAAGGTCAGGCCCAGCCCCTTTTGACTCCACTTGGAGCTCAATGAAAAAAGTAAAAAAAGAAGTCCGAATAAGAAATGAAGAGGGTCGGCGGTCGCCGAAATATAGCTGACAGCTTCGGTGTGGATTGGATGTAGCCCCCAGACGAGAGCTGTCAAAAAAGAGATCAGAAGAGGCTCATTTGTCTGCACTCTTTTTAAGAGAGATAAAGAAAAAAAGAAGATCAGGATCGTGTTGATCATGTGGAGAAGAAGGTTAAAGGCGTGAAAGGCGATGGGGTTCAGGCCAAACAGGTGGTGAATGAGTCCGTAGCTCAGGATCTGAATGGGTCGATAAAAGGAGTCTGTCCCCCCAGACCCATAGGTGCTGGAAGTGATGAAAGCCTTTGGAAGAAGTGAGATGTTTTGAACCACTTGGTTCTTCTGAATCAGAAACTCATCGTCGTAGAGAAAATCTCCGCTCAAAGAGTTCCAATAGGTGAGCAGGAGAGCCAAGACCAGGGCTGTGGAAAAAAGTAGCGGCGACCTTTTTTTCATGAGTCTGTATTATCTGGGGTAGAATCTGGAATTGTCTAGCTCGCTGGGCCTTTTTTGGGTTTACCTCCTATCAATCCATCGATAGTATTTGGGAAATGCGCATCTTTCGACTTTCGTTTGGTCTTCGGGCTCTCTATGTTTCTGCTTTCACGGTGCTTGCTGGAAATGCCATTCAGAACATCTATATACCGATGTCGGCGATTCATCTTGGGTTTAGCCCTTTTCAGGTCAGTCTGCTCGGATCTTTTTATTTCTTTGGATTTGTAGTTGGGTGCTTAGTTGTTCCGCAGTATCTTTACAGCGTGGGCCACATCCGCACCTTTGCGGCCTTCTCCGCCTTGGCCGCTGTGTCTGCGATTGTGATTTCTCTCTCAGACTCTATTGTGGTTTGGCTTCCATTAAGGCTGCTCACCGGGTTTAGTTTGGCAGCGCTCTATCTTTCTATCGAGAGTTGGATCAGCGCTTTCTCAGATGATCAATCTCGTGGTCATGTGATCTCCATTTATCGACTGGTCGATATCACGGGGGCTTTGATCGGCCAGGGTTTTCTCTTTGCGGCCACAGGCTATGAAGACACCTTGTCCGTGGTGGCCATTCTCTTGATTTTGTCTCTTCTTCCGATCAGTTTGACTCAGATTCAGATGCCGGTCTTGGTCAATGCCGTTCCTGATCGTCTGCGAGAGGTTTTGAAAAAAACTTATCAATTGGCGCCTCTCAGTGTGTGGGGCACGCTGCTCTCTGGAGTTGTGGCTGGAGTGTTTTGGTCTTTGATTCCTCTTTTTGTCGAGGGAACAGGGCACGAATCGTCGGCAGTTCCTTTGGTGGTCTCCTCGTATTTGATTGGTGGCTGCGTGCTTCAGTGGCCCGTTGGGATTTGGTCAGATCAAATTGATCGAAGGAAAGTCATTGCGGTTTTGTGCTCCATTTCTATGTTGGCGGCTTTGCTTTTGACCCTGGGTGCTCACTTTGGGGAGCTGGGTTTGCTTCCTCTCCTGCTTTTGGTGGGATTTTTTGGAGCGGGAGGGATTCCAATTTATTCGATTGCGGTGGCCCACGCCAATGATTGGGTGAAGTCGGCCTCTGTTGTGGATTTGAGTGTTTTGCTTTTGGTTTCGAGCAGTTTAGGTTCGGTGGTAGGGCCTCTTGTGGCTGGAGCCTTTATGAATTCAACCAGCCCAAAATCTTTTTTTGTGATTCTGCTTCTTTCCCACGGACTTTTGCTTTTGCAGGCTTTGTGTCGCATTGTTCGCTTTCCGCCTATTTCGCCATCGAAGAAGGGAGAATATCACGATCTTCCTGAGACCACTCCAATGATTGCGACAGTTGCTGAAGGGTCTGAAAGTTAGTTTTTTAGATTTATCGAAAGGAATGTGAAGTGCTTCGTCGGGAATTCGGTCAAAAGATTTATCGTCGAGGAAGGCTTCTCGCACTGAGTGGCGCCGGAGGTGTTCTCGCGGGTCTTTCGGCAACACTTTTCTTGTATGGGCTCAAGTGGGCCACAGACTATCGAGAAGCCCATCCGATGGTTTTGTTCGGACTGCCCTTGGCGGGGCTCCTCATTGGTTGGGCCTATTATCTTTATGGGAAGGATATTACTGCGGGCAATAATTTGATCATCGATGAGATTCATCAGCCAAGCAAGGTGATTTCGTTTAGGATGGCGCCCTTTATTTTCGTTGGCACGGTGGCGACTCACTTTTTTGGAGGATCCGCAGGGCGGGAGGGGACAGCTGTCCAAATGGGAGCCTCTCTATCTGATCAATTGACACATTTTTTTAAAGTGACTCCACAGGAACGAAAGGTTTTGCTGGCAGCGGGTGCTGGTGCAGGTTTTGGAGCGGCCATCGGGGCCCCCTTTGCTGGGGCTCTTTTTGGAATGGAGATGAACTACATTGGTCGCTTTAAGGTCTTCGCTCTCATTGAAAGTTTAGCAGCGTCTTTTTTTGGTTACTGGACCACTTTGTTGTTAAGTGCTCCGCACACGGACTACGCCCCTTTTAGCGGATCAGAGATGAGCCTTAAAGTTTTCTTGTACGTGGCTCTTGCGGGAGTGTTGTTTGGAATTCTCGCCCGAGTCTTCGTAAAGTCCACCCATCTAGCTGAAGGGCTCTTTAGGAAAGTGAAGTTTCCTCCTTTCAAACCCTTTCTGGGAGGTCTTCTCTTGCTGGCTCTTTACGCTTTGGAGGGAAGTTACAGATACGACGGGCTTGGTCTAGATGTGATTCAGAGGTCTCTTTTAAGTCCTTCGAGCTTTTTGGACCCGCTCTATAAAGCTTTCTTTACTGTTCTGACGGTAAGCACAGGCTTTAAAGGGGGTGAGTTTATTCCCATGGTCTTTATGGGAGCCACTTTAGGCAGTGCTTTATCCCTTTGGATTCCCGCTTCTCTTTCGCTTTTATCCTCAGTGGGTTTTGCTTCTGTTTTTGGAGCGGCTTCGAAAACGCCCCTGGCCTGCACGGTGATGGCCATGGAGATTTTTGGTTGGCGCCTTGGTCCTTTTGCCTTGGTTTCTTGTTTTGTAGCCTACTTTGTTTCTGGGTCAAAAGGGATCTATAGTTCTCAGAAGAGTAAACCTTAACTTAATGCCTTTGATTCCCCTAGCGAGAGATTGCGTTAAGACCTTGTGGCAGTTTTTCAACTAAAGGTCTCCTTTTGAAGACCATTGCGAATAAACACTTTTTATTTTGAAGAAATGTCCTAAACTGAAATCTCTAGATTGAAATCAAATTCATTTACATGAAGGTTAGTGGGGGCAGGGTTGGTTAATTTAGCCTTAAGAAACTTCAGTCTGATTATGGATGCTCTCGCGTCTGCGGCGAATGTCTCTATCGTCGATGAGCTGGGGCGAATCAAATGGGCGAACGAGGCCCTTTGTGACTCTGTAGGTTCTAACAAAGAACGTTTGATCGGCCAGGTCCACAGTTTACTTTGCTCTAGCGTCCACTCTAAGGAATTTTATGATGAAGTTTGGCGCTTGATCTCTTCCGGTCAGAGATGGAATGGAGAGATTCAAGCTTTTCGAGCGGGTGAGCTTCTATGGATGAAGGTGAACATTTGCCCGAGCTTTGACGAGGTCACCGGAGAGAAAGAGTACGTCATTATTCATTGGGACGTTTCCGAGGCTAAGGAAAAGGATGAGTACATCACGGCGTTGATGAGTTCTTCTGAAAACGGACTCCTGGTTTACAGGAGAGAAGGCCAGGTGATTTGGGAGAATGCACAGATCGCTGACATGTTAGGAAGAGACTCAACTCTTGGTAAAAATATTTTCGAAGTCTTCCCCAGCGCTTATAAGGCCAGCCAGGAAGGTTGTCAGGACTTTGTCTTTGAGAATCCCTTTCGGCGGGTTGTGGAGTTTAAAACGAAACCTTTTCTTTGGAAAGGTCAGGCGGCCTTTCTTCTCATCACCTCTGATATAACAGAGAAAGTGAATCTAGAGTCTCGGTTGATTAAGCAAGATCGACTGTCTTCTCTCGGTCTTATGGCAGCAAGCTTCGCCCATGAGGTGGGGACTCCACTGAGCGTTATTAGAGGGCGCGCAGAGCTTGCGGCTCTGAATCTCAAAGATCCGGAAAAGGTGCTTGAAAATCTCGAAGTGATTCAAGAGCAAGTGGACCGATTGAGTGGGTTGATTCGCTCGTTGTTGGAGCCTGTCAGAAGCTCTGATGACGTGGTGGCTCGTTGGGTCTATCCTTTTCAGGTGGCAAATAAAGTCAAAGCCTTCTTAAAGTTCGAAACGGCAAAGCAGAGAATTTCGTTTCAGATAAAAATAGATCCTAAAATGGTCGTCTACGCAGAAGAAAATGCCATGTTTCAAGTTTTTCTGAATCTTGCCATGAATTCGATTCACTCATTTAAGAGCGTCGGGAAGAGAGATGAGCTAAAGATCACTTTGGAGGGCAAAGAAAAGTGGTCCAGTTCGACGGTGATCTTAAAGGACAACGGGTGTGGAATCTCTAGGGAGCATATGTCTAAGATTTTTATTCCATTTTTTACTTCAAAAGAAGTTGGTGAGGGGACCGGTCTCGGCTTGGTGGTTTCTAGAAAAATGATTCGCTCATGGGGAGGTGAGCTTGCTCTTCACTCCGAAGAGGGACTGGGTACAGAAGCGGTTCTTAACTTTCCAAAAGTCAGATTGCTTAAGGTTGAGCCGATGAAAAGGCCATTTCCTCTTCAGGCGGCCTGGCAAATCTGAAGGTGAGGCTCTCGCTCCCGAGGGGGGCGTTGAGTTGGAATTCCTCTTTAGAAACCGAAATCGCGCTCCAACTTTCCTTGTCCATTTGCATGTCGGGATCCTTTGAACAGTCGGACCTGTTCTTTGGATTGAGCCAAATCACCTTCTGATAAAGTTGGCAGCTCTGAAAGTCTCCATCTGGAGAGCAATCAGAAATTTCATATTTGGCTTTTCTTTCGCATAGCCCCTCTTCATCTTCTCTCCAGTAGACAAGGCTATTTTCACCGTCTGCTCGGAAACTCATTTCGATATGGAGTTTCGGATTGATCGGCGCCATCTCTTCGCCACGGTAAATAAATCCAAAAAAACTCCAACTTCCTAATAGTGCTGCGAGAATTGCAATATTCATCAGTTCCAGCCTCTCGTTTTAAGCAAACTTTCAAACTTCGTTAGCTCTTCCTTATTTAGCGTTTGTCTTGAAGAGGCAAGGAGCTTTTCCTTAAATCGGTCCAGTGTTTCATCAGGAAATAATTTTCTCAATGTATGGATGGCCAGTTTGAGAGTCGAATCTTTGCCAATCTCTTGGGTCAGCTCCCAAAAGAAGCTCGAAACGATCAAGCTGTCCCCATAAAGGCCTCCAGACCTTTCGCTCCAGCTCTTTGGAATAGAGATGTCTCTCTTGAATTGACCTTTCAGGTAGGCGGCATCTCCAATCTGAGGCCGATCGAGGTAAGCTGCAGCGATAAAGTCGGAGTAGGCCTCATTGAGACTGCCACCTTCTCCTTGAAAGGGGAGTCTGGCGATTCGGTCAACAATCGAATGAACGCCCTCGTGAACGACAATGGATGGATCTTGAGGAATGTTTTTGTAAAGGACGCCATCCCCTTTGCCTAAGCGAATTTTGTTTTGATAATAAAACATGGCGTTGGTTTGATCTGGATATCCAATCTCTGTCTCAACGGCCAACTGGCCGGCCCATGTCCAGCCTAAATTCTTTTCAAACCAGTCATTGGCTTTTTGAAGAATAAAGAAGGCTTGGACCTGGTTGAATCGAGGATCGCCCACATCAAAGTGAAGCGGATTTGATCCGATGCTCACATTTTCTCCACTAGAGGAGTAAACATTGATTTTCTTACTGTTGAGAGTGATCCCTTTTAAGACTTGGGTCAGCTCCACTTCAGTCAAGGGGCTTCTGCGCGGGCCATCAGGGAAGACAAAGGCCTTTAAATCCACAATTTCATTTTCACTCAGCTGGCTAAAGTGAGAGCCCACAGGAGTTTGGTTCACCTTTCGCAATCCCTTGGTGTCTAGATGAACGGCCATCAACTGGTGATTTTTTGATATCCCGAGGACTTCATAAACAGAAATCAACTTCTTATTTCTTTCTAACCAATAGGTGCGCACCGATTCAATTTTAAAACCCTTCAACCGAGTGGCAATTTTTTTATAGATTTCAGATTCCGCAGAGATCTGATCTTGCAGTGGCGATTTTGAGATTTTTCCACTTGGGGTTAAAACGATCTTTGCGCCGACCAAGTCGTTTTTATTCTGCTCAGTGCTCACAGTTTTAATCCATGAGTTTAGGATGGGGAGTCCTCCGTAGATTTGTCTTTTCCATTCGATCTTAGAATTTTGAACATCGACGTGATCGGTTTGAACGGTCTCAACGGAGTAGATCTTTTGAAGTGCTAAGAGCTTTTCTTGTTCGCTCGTGTCAGAGGAGACATGGAGAGTCTCGAAGTCATTTGAGGGAGAACACGCCACGAGAAGAAAGAAGGAGCTAAGAACCAGGCTTTGCGAAATTTTCTTCATGAGAATCCTTTCACAATCAAGAAGGGGCCTTCGAGGCCCCTTTCTAATTAAAAATTTACTTAAAGGCCTACTCGATGTTGAGTCGTTTCTCTAAGTAAGTTCCATCACCATTGACGAAGCGAAGCGTGTGCTCACCGGAATCAAATTTTCCAAGACGAACTTCCTTAGTGAAAGGAACTAGAACCATAATGCACATTCCTTGCTGAACACTGGCAATCGAGCGCACTTCATGCAAAGTGGGAGAAATGTGAGTCACTTCAGCACCTTTCCAAGAGTAGCATCCATTTGGGAACACGCCGCTCTCGACGACAAAAACATCGGACCCTGTGTCAAATCCGCCGGGAACAAAAACGTCTCCCACATTAACAAGCACTTCTTTATCTGCAGGTGCTGCTTGAGCGAAGGCGGTGGCCATTGCGAATCCGAGAACGATTACTGAAGCTAATTTTTTCATTTGCATCTCCTTTGCGTTATTGAAAACAAAATCATCTTATGAAGATGTATTAGAGCAAGGATGATGCCAGGATTTAAAGGATTGAAATTGAGCTAGGAGGACATTTTGTTACAAAATGTCCCATCACACTCTTTTCTGGTTTGGAAAAACTGTCTTGATCAGTGTGGAGCTTGCGAGGCGTCCCAATCTTTTTCTTTTCTCAATAAAGTTCTGCGATGGACGTTTAAAATCTGAGCCGCTTTGTCTTTTTGACCAAGGGTTTTGTCCAAGACAAACTGAATGTATCTCTTTTCAAATTCCTCAAGTGTGGGGAGTTTGTTCGTCATCTCTAAAAAGAGGGACTCTGCAGAAAGTTCCTTTAGGGGAGGCAAGTCTTTCGACTCGATGCGACAGGAGTCGCAGAAGATCACGGCTCGCTCCAATATGTTTTCAAGCTCACGAACATTGCCAGGAAGATCCATGTCTTTCAGTTTCGCGAGCGCCTCCGGAGAAATGCCCTCAATCGCCTTGTTATTAGCGGCGCTAAATCTTTTTACAAAGAAATCTGCCAATCGAGGCAAATCCTCTTTGCGATGCCTAAGCGGTGGCACCTGAATGGGAATGACCGCCAGCCTATAAAAAAGGTCTTCTCTAAAAAGACCTTGTTTGACGGAAGTCTTTAAATCTTTGTGGGTGGCCGCGATCACTCGCACATCAATAGGCTTTTCAGCGTGCCCACCAACGGGCCGAATCTTTTTTTCTTGGAGGGCTCGGAGCAACTTGGCTTGGAGAGAAATGCTCAAATCCCCAATTTCGTCTAAGAAGAGGGTTCCCCCTTTGGCCTGATCAAAAAGGCCCATGTGTTTTTGATCGGCGCCCGTGAAGGCTCCCTTTTCATGACCAAAAAGCTCACTTTCAATTAAATTCTCAGGAAGTGCTGTGACGTTGACGGCGACAAAAGGTGCTTTGCTTCGTGGGCTTTCCGCGTGAAGGGCCTTTGCAATCAGCTCCTTTCCCGTTCCGCTCTCACCTTGAATGAGGATACTGGCTTCTGAAGGTCCGACCTGCTCAATAATGCGAAAGAGGTTTTTCATGGAGGGACTTGATCCCAGCATTCCATGAAAGAGAGGGATTTCTTTTTGTTTTTGAAGAGGAGAAGAAGTTGTTTGGGTTTGAATGAAGGCCTTTTCCACCAAACTCTTTAGCTCATCGAGGCGAAAGGGTTTGGAGATGTAATGGAAGGCTCCATTTTTAGTCGCTTCAATGGCTGTTTCGATGCCTCCAAAGGCCGTCATAAGGACAATTGGGATTTTGGGGTATTGTGAAGAAACGGATTGAACAAATTCAAGTCCGCTCATTCCGGGCATTCGCAGATCCGTTAAAATAAGGTCGACGGAGGGGGGGAGGTTTTTTTCCGGATCAATGAGATCTTCCCAGGCTTGGTTCGCAGAGCTGTAACATAAAATTTCATGATCAGCGCTCTCGACGGCCTCCTTGATCATAGACTGCATGGAGGGATCGTCATCAACAATTAAAATTAAATTTTTATCATTCAATTTCAATCTCGTTCTCCTTATATATAGACTAGGTACAGTAATTGGGGCTTGATTGTCCACTTCTGTCAAGATGAGGAGCCAAAATGAAATCTTTAGCCCTTAAAAATTTGAATTTAATCAATCAGGCGCTGAATTCCTCGGCCATTGTGGCCATTACGGACTCAAAAGGCATGATTAAGTGGGTCAATGAGATGTTTTGTGAGATTTCTGGCTACACTCAAAACGATCTGATTGGTCAAAATCATAGGATTTTGAAATCGGGGCACCATCCTCCTGAGTTTTATCAAAGATTGTGGCGTGAAATCTCTCTTGGTCAGCCCTGGGAAGGGGAGATTCAAAACAAGCGAAAAGATGGAAGTACCTATTGGGTGAAGACCTATATTTACCCCTATCTGGACGAAGAAACCGGAGAAAAGGAGTATGTGTCCATCAGGTGGGACATTACGGAGAAGAAGGAAGAAGAGGCCAACGTCGCCTCCCTTTTGGACTCCGGTCTTGAGGGGCTTTTGATTTACAATTTGAATGAAGAGGTGATTTGGGAAAACTCATGGATGTGTCGGACCTTTAATGCCTTTAGCTTGATTGGAAACTCCGTGGGTGATCTTTTTCAAGGTCTTTATAGGCCTTTCGAATCAACCCGTCAGGAGCTCACTCTCAATCATCAGTCGGGTCGCATTTTTGAAACCTTCACGAAGCCTTTTTACTGGAAGGGGAGTCGAAGTTTTTTGGTGACGGTGAAGGACA
>Ga0100403_1002650_pt1 | contig 14008 bp, 11 predicted proteins | sample CryGeymet201501t_FD_83663 | JGI IMG/M metagenome (GOLD analysis project Ga0100403, IMG submission 83663) | Groundwater microbial communities from Crystal Geyser aquifers in Utah, USA - Crystal Geyser metaG 2015-01t | ecosystem: Environmental > Aquatic > Deep subsurface > Groundwater | place...
GACCGCGCTGTCCGCCGGCGGCTTCACGTGATCGAAGTAGCCGCCGCCCTCGTCCCACGTCACGAGGACGAGCGTGTCGTTCGCGTACGCCGACGACTCGATCTGATTGACGACCCCCTGCACGAACGAAACGCCCGCGCTGATCGTCGTGCCGTAGCCCGGGTGCTCGTCCTTGTATTGTACAGCTTTCACGAAGGCGACGTTCGGCAGCTTCGATGATGCGATGTCGTCCGCGAGCTGCGCGAAGTCTTTCATGTACGTGCGGTTGTCGAGAAACTGCGCGTAGAACTGGAACGGATTGTCCGAAGGCGTGTAGTCGCACGGCGTGGTCGGGATGTGCGCCGGGCAATCCGACGGCGCGGACGGGCACAGCACCGCGTCGATCATCCGCTGGTAGCCCTCCGCGTAGAACGCGAACGTGTGGCCGCTCTGGATGATGACGTCGCCGATCGTCGTCTCGCCGGTGTACGTGGTCGTCGGCGTCGGCGGCAGCGTGCAGCCGTGGCCGTTCGAGCCCGGTTGGTACGCGTTGTCGGTGAAGACGTACTTCGCCACGGCGAAGTACATGTCGTTCGCCGTCGATTGCCCGACGAGCGGCTGGAAGTACCGATCGGCGATCGCGTAGCGTGCGGCCCAGTCGTGGTACGGCTTCGCCGGACCTTGCGGCGCGGCCACCGCGAAGTTCTTCGCGTTCGAGCACGTCGCGCCGGTGACGAACTTGTCCATCGCGCCGCCGTTGATCTCGGCTTGTTCGCAGGAGAACGTGTGGTTCGGATCGTAGTTCGCGTTTTCGGCGTCATCGAGGACGACGGGCGACGCGCCGGACGGATCTTTCGCGGGCGCGGCCTCGCAGCACGCGGGGCCGGTCGTGCACGACGGGTTCGAGCCGGCGGCGGCGGTGCAGTAGCGGCCGAAGTAGGCGTCGAACGTGTGGTTCTCCTGCACGACGATGACGACGTGCTGGATGTTCGTCTTCATCGGCGCGGCGTCGCGCGAGGCGTCGCCGGCGTCGGGATCCGCGTCGCCTTGCACCGCTCCGTCGCCCGCGCCGCCGTCCGGGCCGCCGCCGACGCCGTCGATCGATCCGCCGTCGTCGATTTCGAGCGGCGCGCTCGTCGTCGCCGAATCCCCGCAACCGAGAGCCGCGCCCACGCCGAATGGAACCGCGAGCGCGAGCCACCTCATCGTCACCCGACTGTGACACGACGGGCACACACCCGTCACGCCGGCGGCGGCGCGCGATCAAAGAAATGGGTTCACATGTGCGTGCGCGTGCGGAGAGCGCAGGCCGTAGCGAACGCGGTACGCGAGGTGCGCCGCGAAGAGAAGCGCCGCCACGAAGAGGACGCGGCTCGCGAGCCGATCGACCGCGCGCGGCGGGCTCCACATCCGCCAGCCGAACGCGAGCGCGATTGCGACGAGCGCGATCGGCACGAGCCAGCGCCACGCGATCCGCGCCGTGTCTTCGCCGCGCAACGCCGGGAGCGCACGCCGCGCGAGGACGACCGCGCCGACGAGCGCCCACGTCTTGACGGCGAAGACGATCGCGCCCGCGAGCGGCGCGCTCCCCTGCCCTGCTTGCGCGACGTCGACGCCCGGCACCTGCCATCCGCCGAGGAAGAGCGCGACCGCGACCGCGCACGACGAGAAGAGCCCCGCCGACTGCGCGATCGCGTGGAAGCGCGCGCGCGCCGACGCGCTCGTCTCGCGCGACGGCGCGATCGTCGACTCGGCGAGCGGCGCGGGCGCGTCGTCGCCCTCCGCGCCGACGCCCGCGATGAACGCGACGAAGAGCGCGAGCGTGATCGGGCTCTTGAACACGTACCAATCCCACGGCGCGCCGCCTTGCGCGCGAACGATGTCCTGCACGCGGAGCGATCCCGCGAACACGATCATTCCGATGACCGCGAGCGCCGCCGGCACGTGCCGGCTGAACGTACGCCACACCGCGCGGAGCGCGCCGCCGAACGAGAGCTTCGCCGCGCCGCCGCCCGTCACGAGCGTCACCATCAGGAGCGCCGTCGCGATCACGAGGAAGACGATCGACGCGTCGAGCCCGGCCGCGAAGCGGTACTGCCGAAACGGCGCGATCACGAGCGCCGCGGTCACCATCGCGCCGACGACGACGAGCGTCGGGTCACCGATCTTCCGGTCCATCGCCGCCGCGCGAAGACGCGCCGCGAACCGCCGCTCGATCCACGCCGTCGCAGGCGCGCTCGGCGCGAAGAACAAGAGAACGATCGCCACCGCGAGCGCGAGCACGATCGCCGCGCCGAGGAGCTCCGCGGGCGCGCTCGCTCGAAATCCGTCGAATGCCACTTGCCGCACTTGTTCGCGCGCTTCGTTGCCGCGCCGAAGCGACATCGCCACGGTCTGCGCGCCGGGCGCCGGAACGACGTCGCTCTTGAACGCGACGCGCACGCCGTCCATCTTCGTGATGACGTCGCCCGCGACGACGCCCGCCGAGTCCGCGCGCGATCCCGGCTGCACCTTGTCGATCGCGATCCCGCCGCTCGCCGGCGCGACCGGCGACGCGACGATCCCGAGGAACGCGAGCGCGCGATCGCCCTCCGCGTCGCGCGCCTGCGCGACCGCCGCGCGCGGCGGCGGCGGGCGAACGTCGAGCGACACTTTGTAGAGCGTCGCCGCGATCGGCGGCGCGGTCGGCGTCGCGGCCGAGAACGCGACCTCGAGCTCGCCGTCGAACGTCGTGTGCATCGCGTCGCCCGCCGCTCCGCAGAACATCGCCTGCAGCGCGTCGGTGAACGCGAGCTCGATCTGCTGCGGCGTCCGCACCGTTCCCTCGGCGAGGATTTCCGCGTCTTCGATCGGCCGCTCGCCCGGGCGATGGAGCGTCCCGCGAAACGCGAGGTGCGCGGGCTTGCCCTGCGGAAAGCCCGCGCCGAGGATCTCGATGCGATCGCCGACCTCCGCTTCGTTCGGCGCGACCTCGAGCACCTGAATGAGCTGCGGCGAGCCTTCGTGCACGCACCCGGCGAGGACGAGCGCCAGAAGCGCGAGCAAAGCTTTGAACCACGATCGGCCGGGCATGGAGGCTCGGTTCGAGTTTTAGAACGACGGCGATCCGAAGGCGAAATTGCTGCAGATTTTCCGGACGTGATGCGCCGCGTCCCAAATGCTAAGGCTTGCGACTTGCCATGAAGAAACGGGTCGTCGTCATCGGCGCAGGGCTTTGCGGATCGGTCGTCGCCGCTCTGCTTCGCAACAAGTTCCACGTCACGCTCGTCGAGCAGGGCAAGGCGAAGCGACCGCTCTTCGACGACATCACGTGCGATCAGGGCGAGGTGAACACGTCGATCAACCGCGCCGAAGGCCTCGGCGGGACGACGAACTATTGGCACAACGCGCTCATCGAGCTCGACGACAACGACCTGAAGAAGGCGGGGATCGATTCGAAGGCGTTCGCGCGGTACTACGCGAAGGCGTGGTCGTTCTTCATGAGCGACGCGGACGTCGTCGAGTGCAACCGCTTGCGCGATTCGAACCACGCGACGGTCGACGGTAAGCAGTGCTCGATCGCGCACATGGTGTTGCCGCAGTCGCGCGCGAACGTGTGGCAGCTCGCGAGCGAGAAGTATCCGGGCGACGAGATTCAAATCGTCTACGGCAAGGCGAAGAAGATCGTCAGCGGCGAAGGCGCGCACGTCGTCGTCGAGACCGATCGCGGTGACGACAAGATCGACGGCGACTTCTTCATCGTCTGCGCGGGAGGGCTCACGACGCCGGTGATCCTCGCGGAGTCGCTCGGGCGCGGCGACGGCTTGTACGCCGGGTACCACGATCATCCGATGGCGTACGTCGCCAAGATCAAGCTTCGCCGCGACAGCAAGATCAAAGACATCTCGTGCGCGCTCATGCACGCGGCCGAAGTTCGCGCGGGGTTCGTCTACGAGACGAACGGCGTCAAGACGGTCGTCTACATCCGGCCCGCGCGCAACTTGAACCTGCGATCGATCACCGGATCGGCGCGCTACATCTTGAGCGACCTCCGAAACGATCCGTTCTCGCCGAAGAAGATCTTCCAGCTTTTGACGAACCTCGACGCCGTGCGCGAGGCGATCCTCTTCAAGTCGCAGATGGGCTTCCGCGGCGACTACTACTCGGTGCTGCTCTTGGGAGAGCAGACGCCGATCCCGACGCGCGGGCTCACGATGCAGAACGGCAAGAAGCCGCACCTCAACTGGCACGTGACCGACGAGGAGCTCGGCGCGTACCACGCGAGCTTCGTGCAGTTCATGAAGGACTTCGCCGCGGACATCGAGGACAGCGCGACCATCCCGAAGGAGAAGTGGGAGTTCCGAACGGCGGCGCACCACTCGGGCGCGTCGGGGCAGTTCTTGTCGTCGAAGACGAACGGCGAGGTCGGGCTCGATTTCTTCGCGGTCGAAGGGCTGAAGAACGCTTTCGTGTGCGACGGATCGCTCTTGCGCGCGGCGGGGATCGCGAACAGCGGGCTCACGCTCGTGGGGCTCGGGCACAGGCTCGCGGAGCTCGTATCGGCGTCGGCGTAGAAAGCGCCCGGAGATGCCGACGTTCGCGCCGGTGCTGACGCGCGACGATCGCGGCGTCCGCCACGCGCCGTCACGAAAGTAGCGCATCGCATTGCAGGAAGCTCATCGTGGTCGCGTCCGACGCGGTGGCGGAGCGATGCGCTACTCTCGTGACAGCGCGTCGCGCCGACTGTTGGAAAATGCACTCTCAGCGCGATCAGAGCGGCGCGGCGCGCGGTGGGAGGTAGATCGTGAACTCGGTCTTCGGCTGAACGAGGACCGAGTGCGGCGCTTGATCGGTGCCGACGAGGCCGAGATCTTCGAACACGCGAAAGCGCGCGCATGACACGAGGGCGCGCCGGAGCTCGAGGCGCTCGTGCCAGACGGAGTAGGTGGCGACGCCGGACGTGCGGCACGCGAGGAAACCTTCGAGCGGGTGCGTGAGGACGAGCGCGGTCTCTTCTTCGTCGGCGAAGCCGTCGAGGCGGCCGGTCGGCGCGTCGGTGATCGTCGCGTCGATCTCGGCGTCGCCCCATTCAGAGCCTGTTGCAGAGTGCACGTATCTGCCCGCGCCCCAATCGCAGGCGAAGCGCATCCGCACGAAGTGCCACGGCAGCCGCCACACATAGCGCGGCACGACGACGAAGCGCGACGCGAGCGACGTGCCGAAGAACCAGACGCAGCGCCGTCCGAGGGCGGTCACGTACGCGCGGTAGTTCGTCTGCCCGAACGCAAAGCCGAAGAGGGGGAAGAAGCCGGGACGGAAGTCGTCGTTGTGGAATGGCACGGCGGAGACGAACGCGCGGCGGCGCCCGTCGTCGAGCGTGAAGACGTCCGGCGCGATCCCGCGCGGGAGATGGCGCGCGAGCGCGTCGGGCGCTACGTCGTACGTGACGATCGCGAAGTCCCGCATGCGGCTGTGCGCGTCGAACAGGCCGGGACGCGGGCGATCGAGCGCGTTCATCGCGGGCGCGCCCATCGTGTCACGAAACCGCGCGCCCGCGCGATGTCCCTCCGAGAGCACCACGGGAGCACCAAGGAGAGACCATGCGCTTTCGGATACTTCGCGACACGGCGACCGTCCTCGCGTTCGCGGCGATCACCGCGACGTCCACGCTCGCGGTGGTGATGCCGCGCACGACGCACGCCGACGACTTCGACGAGCTCGGCGTCTTCCGAATGCACGGCGCCGACATCGACGGCGTGCGGATCGAAGCGGGGATCGCGCGCGATCCGAAGTCGTCCACCGGATGGTCGCTCGTCGTCGACGCCACGAACGACGGCGACGACCCGCGGACGTGCCAGCTTCAAACGGCGCTCGAGCGCTCGTGGATCACGCCGATGGCGCGCGTCGGCAGCGAGGTGACGACGCTCCTGACGCGCGCGGAGAAGATCGAAGTCGCGGCGCACGGCAAGGCGCATCTCAGGCGCGAGGTGCCGGCGTGGATCGTCCAGCAGCTCGTCACGGCCGAGAAGATGGCGAAGGCGCGCAACGCGGAGATGAAGCGCGCGTCGACCGATCCGATGGCTTGGAACAGCGCGATCATGCGCGCGCCGTATCCGGACTTTCGCGTCGCGGTGCTGCGGCCCGACGAGAAGCCGCTGCGCGTGAGGATGGAAGGCGGGATGGCGATGCCGCCGCCGAGGATCGCGCCGCCGAAACCGCAAGTGCCCGGCGCGTTGCCCGTCGCGGACAACGGGTTCTGACGGACGAGACGCACGGCGCTCGGCGTGCAAAGCTCCGCGCGTGCACCCGAACGTCATCGACGACGCCGAAGCGATCGGCGCGCTCCTCGCGCGCACGAGGCGCATCTGTGTCCTCGGCATCAAGACCGAAGCGCAAGCGGATCAGCCCGCGTTCTACGTGCCGAAGTTCCTCGTCGACAGCGGCTTCGACGTCGTGCCGGTGCCCGTTTATTTTCCCGAGGTCACGACGATCCTCGGCCGGCCGGTGTACCGCCGCGTCGCCGACGTGCGGCCGCCGATCGACATGGTGAACGTCTTCCGCCGAAGCAAAGATCTGATGCCGCACCTGCCCGACCTCATCGCCGCGAAGCCGCACAGCGTGTGGCTCCAGCAGCAGATCCGCGATGACGATTTCGCCGACGCGCTCGCGCGCGCGGGGATCGTCGTCGTGCAGGACCGCTGCTTGATGGTGGAGCTCCGCTTGCGCGCCGCGCTCGGCCGTCGAGCGGGTCCGAGGACGTGATAAAACGGGGCGCATGCCCACGGTTTACGCCGTCATCATGGCCGGTGGCTCCGGCACGCGCTTCTGGCCCGCGTCCCGCAACAAGACGCCGAAGCAGCTCCTGCCGCTCGCCGGCGACGAGCCGCTCCTCGCGGCGACGGTGCGGCGCATCGCGCCGATCGTGCCTGCGGAGCGCGTGTACATTGCAACCGGCGAGCACCTGGCCGACGCGACGGCGAAGGCGCTCCCGAGCGTGCCGCGCGCGCAGCTCTTGTGCGAGCCGGTGCCGCGCAACACCGCGCCGTGCATCGGTTGGGCGAACGCGACGATCGCGCGGCGCGACCCGGAGGCGATCGTGATGGTGCTCCCGGCCGATCACTTCATCGCGAACGAGGACGCGTTCCGCGCGGTGCTCGCGCGCGCGATCGAGTCGGCGGCGTCTGGCCGCATCACGACGATCGGCGTCGTGCCGACGCGCGCGGAGACCGGCTACGGCTACGTCGAGATCGGCGACGAGATCGCGACGGGCGTCCGCTCGGTCGTGCGCTTCGTCGAGAAGCCGGACCGCGCGCGCGCCGAGCAGTACCTCGCCGGGAAGAAGCACCTGTGGAACGCCGGGATGTTCTTCTTCCGCGCGCAGACGATGAGCGACGCGATCGCCGCGCACCTGCCGCCGCTCGCGACCGGCCTCGCCGCGATCGACGCTGCCGCCAAACGCGGCGACGAGCCCGCCACCGTGAAAGCGACGTTCCCGACGCTCCCGTCGATCTCGATCGACCACGGTGTCATGGAGAAGATGACGAGCCTCGCGGTCGTCCCAGGCGACTTCGGCTGGAACGACATCGGGAGCTGGGAGAGCGCGTGGGAGCTCGCGAAGAAGGACGCGCACGGAAACGCGCTCCCCGAAGGCGGCGTCGCGGTCGACGCGCGCAACAACTTGGTGCGCGACCTCACGCGCGGCGGGAAGAAGCGCGTCTACGCCCTCGTCGGCGTGAGCGATCTCGTCGTCGTCGAGACGGACGACGCGGTGCTCGTGATTCCGCGCGAGCGCTCGCAGGACGTGCGCGCGGTCGTGGACGCGCTGAAGGCGCGCGGCGACGGCGGGCTTCTGTGATCGCGCGGCTCTTCTTCGCGATCCTCCTCGTGCTTGCGGCGTGCGCCACTCCTGCCGTCGCACCTGAGCTGCCGGCGATCGCGATCGTCGGCGCGACCGTCGTCCACCCGACGCGCGATGTCGAGCCGAACGCGACGGTGCTCATTCGCGGCGATCGCATCGTCGCCGTCGGCGCGCACGTCGCGGTGCCGGCGAACGCGAAGGTCATCGACGCGCGCGGCAAGTTCGTCATCCCCGGGATGATCGACACGCACGTTCACTTCTTCCAATCCGCAAATCCGTTCACGCGGCCCGACGCGTTCGATCTCGACGCGATGACGCCGTACAAAGACGAGGTCGCGCGGAACAAGGCGCGCCTCCCGACGACGTTCAAGACCTGGCTCGCGTGCGGCGTCACGACCGTCGCGGACGTGGGCGGCCCGTTCTGGAACTTCGACGTCCGCGACGCGTCGACGAAGATGCCGGCGCCGCGCGTCTTCGTCGCCGGGCCGCTGCTGTCGATGGTGTCGCGCGAGAAGCTCGATCTCGGGGACCCCCCGATCATCAAGGTGACGTCGCCGGACGAAGCGCGCGCGCTCGTCGCTCGTGAGCTACCGAGGAAGCCCGACTTCATCAAGCTCTGGTTCATTCATCAACCGAGCGACGATCTCGCGAAGCAGGAGGAGATCGCGCGCGCGGGCGCCGACGCGGCGCACGCGGCGGGCGTGCGGTTCGCGGTGCACGCGACGGAGCTCGACGTCGCGAAGGCGTCGCTCCGCGCGGGCGCGAACATCCTCGTGCACAGCGTGAGCGACGCGAAGGTGGACGCGGAGCTCATCGAGCTCGCGAAGAAGAACAAGGTCATCTACACGCCGACGCTCTTCGTTCCGCTCGGGTACGCGCTCGTCGGATCGGGCGAGTGGACGCCGACGGAGGCGGAGCGACGCCTCGCGGATCCACAGATCCTCGACGCGCTCGCGAAGACCAAGGTGCCGGACGGCGCGGTGCCCGAGCGGGCGCGCGCGCGGTTCGCGCGGCTCGACCGAAACGGACCGGCGAAGATCGACGCCGAGAACCTGCGCGCGCTGTGGGACGCGGGGATCGTGATCGCGACGGGGACGGACGCGGGGAACATCGGGACCGTGCACGGGCCGTCGATCTTTCGCGAGATCGAGTTCATGGCGAAGGCGGGCCTCACGCCGAAAGAGATTCTCTTGGCGACGACGACGAACGGCGCGAAGTTCGTCGCGATGGAGAAGGATCTCGGCGAGATCGCGCCGGGGATGCTCGCGGATCTCGTCGTGCTCGACGCCGATCCGCTCGCCGACTCCGCGAACCTGTCGCGCGCGTTTCGGGTGTTCAAAGGCGGCGAGGTGTTCGATCCGAGCGAGATCGCGCGGTCGATGCGCTGATCGTTCGGTGCGTTCACGCGGGCCGGTTATCCTTTCGGCATGCGGGACGTCGAAGCTCGGATTGCGCAGATCGCGTGGCTCGTGTTGGCGGGGACGGCGTGTCGTCCGGCGGAGAACGCTTCGAGCGATCCGGCGACCGTCGATCTCGCGCGGCCCGACGCGAGCGCGGGCGGCAGCGCGATCGCGGTGAGCGAGCCCGACGCGTCCGCCGTGATCGCGCCCGCGCAGCCGGCGGATCCGAAGGCGATATGTGCGCAATACAAGTCGAAGGCCGCGGGCGATCCGAGCGGACCGACGACGCAGAACCCGCAGCAGCTGCAGCGCGTCTACTACCAGCAGCCCGAAGAGATCCAAGCGCGGCGCCTCGACGCCGACAAGGTCGAGTGCCGGATCGTCTGGGAGCGCAAGCAGTCGACGTAGACGGTGATGGTGTCGCCGGTGTGCTGTCCGCAGGCGACGCCGCCCGGGCAGACGCCGCGGCCGTGTCCGGGGCCGTCGCCGCAGCAGTTTCCGGGTGAGCGCGCGAAGGTCGAGGTGGCGATCGTGACGAACGACGGATCGCGGATCTCGGGGTCGCTCGCGTGGAACCAGTGGGTGCAAGAGCCGCCGCGGCACATGTGCGGGCGCAGGCCGGAAGGGTTCGCGGCGCGCGCGGTAGGCGAGGACGTCGGCGGATGCCTCGCGGAGATGGCGGAGCTCGAGGCCGCGGCCATCGCGGCGTTCGACCGCCTCGCGCGCGAGCTCGAGGCGCACGGCGCGCCGCGCGCGTTGGTCGCGCGTGCGCGCGCGGCGAAGCGCGACGAGGCGCGGCACGCGCGCGCGATGCGCGTCCTCGCGCGGCGTTTCGGAGCGGCGCCGCGCGCTCGCCGCGCGAAGAGGCTGCCGGTGCGCGCGCCGCTCGCGATCGCGGTCGAGAACGCAGTCGAAGGCTGCGTATTCGAGACTTTTGGCGCGGTGGTCGCGACGATGCAGGCGGCGCGCGCCGACGAAATGATGCGCGCGGCGTTCGAGCGCGTCGCAGCCGACGAGCGCGCGCACGCGGCGCTCGCGTGGGACGTCGACGCGTGGCTCGCGACGCTGTGCACTGCGCGCGAGCGTGCGGCGGTGGAACGCGCGCGCCGCGCGGCGCACGCCGAGCTTCGCCGCGCGTCCGAGCTTCGCGGCGCCTCGATTTCCGATCACGCGCGCCGCACGCTCGGCCTACCTTCGCGCGAAGAGCGAGCCGCGATCGCCGCGGCGCTCTCCGTGTAATCACAGCACGATCGACGTCCGGATGCTTCGCGCCTGAAGCCCCTCGACGTTCGTCTGTCCGCCGTTCTTGAACGCGGCGTCCGATTTCCCGAGCGTCTCGTGCCGCACCTGGACGCCGACGTCGCAGCCCGTCGATCCCTTCTTCAGCTTCACGAGGCTCGTGTCGAAGAGCGTCGCGCCCTCGGCGTCGAACGTGACCATCGGCGTCGGCGACGTGTCGTCGATGCAGTCGCCGGTGACCGCGATCGTCATGCGATCCGTCGGATCGCCCTTCGTGGCGACGACCGGCGAGATCGCGATCGACAGCGGTGCGCCGAGCTTGAAGCTCGGCGGCGCGGCCGACGTGATGGCGAACGCGGGCGCGACGATCGTCTGCGACATCGCCGCTTCGACGCGGCCGTTCGCGCGGTGAAAATCGATCACGACGTCGGTCGCCGCGCTCTGCGCTGGGAAGGTCGCTAGATAATGAATCTTGCCGCCGTCGGTATACGGCTCGCGCGACATCACGATCGATTGGCCGCCGACCGTCGCGGTGAAGTACTCGCCGTCCGACAAGAGGACGAAGTCGCTTCCCTTGAGCACCGCCGCGTAGACGCGGATCGATTGCCCGTCGGACTGCGCGCTCATCGACGGCCACATCTCGTTCGTCGCGAGCGCCGCCGACTCGGGCGGGGGATGCGAAGCGGGGGTCGAAGAGTGAAGCGCACAACCGGCGAGCGACGAAGCCAACACGATGACGAGCGAGGGGCGCATGAGAACCTCCAAGGAAAGGAATGCCTCCCGTCAGAGCAACCCACGTGCCCGCCCTAAAATCGCGAAAACGCGCGGGCGGCGTGAACCCGCGACTGCGGTCTGTGCCGCCGTAACAACAGTGTTTGGATTTACAGGAGGCGCGGAGGCACGGAGTTTTCGTGGGGGTCGAGAAACGAAATCCTCCGCGCCTCCGCGTCTCCTGTGAAATCCCCAGCGCCGCTTCGCGTGAATCCCCGGCACGCCGTCAGCGCATCTTGTACCGGCGCGTGCCTTTGCCGCTCGGTTTCGCGGTCTTTGCGGGAGCCGGGCCGCTTCGCGGTCTGCCGGACGCGCTCTTGCCGTTCTTCTTCTTCGCGGCGCCGTACGGCTCGTACGTCGACGACGCGGGCGAGCCGCCGGACTCGACGCCGGCGAGCGCTTCGAGCCGCTTCAATTCGTCACGCAGACGCGCGGCCTTCTCGAAGTCGAGGTTCTCGGCCGCCGCGAACATCTCCATCCGCATCGCCGCGATCCTCTCGCCGATGTCGACCTCGGCCGTGCCGTTCGCCGCGCCGTTCTTCGGCGCCTTCGGCACGTTGAAGTAGTCGATCGTCCCGGCCGCCGGGTTCACGTTCATCACCGCGCGCACGACGGTCGCGGGCGTGATGCCGTGATCGATGTTGTACTTCTCTTGCAGCGTTCGCCGCCGATTCGTCTCGTCGATCGCCGACTTCATCGCGGCCGTCATGTGGTCGGCGTACATGATGACGCGCCCGTTCACGTTTCGCGCGGCGCGGCCGATCGTCTGAATGAGCGAGCGCGGGCTGCGCAAGAATCCTTCCTTGTCCGCGTCGAAGATCGCCACGAGCGACACCTCGGGCAAGTCCAATCCTTCGCGGAGCAGGTTGATTCCGACCAACACGTCGAATTCGCCCAATCGCAAATCGCGCAAGATGTCGATCCGCTCGAGCGTCTCGACGTCGGAGTGCAAATAGCGAATGCGCACGCCGAGCTCGCGGTAGTAATCGGTGAGGTCCTCGGCCATCCGCTTCGTGAGGGTCGTGCAGAGGACGCGCTCGCCGGCCTTCACGCGCTTGTGGATCTCCGCGAGCAAATCGTCGACCTGCCCTGCGACCGGCCGCACCTCCGTCGCCGGATCCGTGAGCCCCGTCGGACGAATCACTTGCTCGACGACGACGCCTTGCGCTTTGCCGAGCTCGTACTCGCCAGGCGTCGCCGAGACGTAGATCGCGCGTTTGACGTGATCCTCCCACTCTTCGAACTTGAGCGGCCGGTTGTCGAGCGCGCTCGGCAAACGGAAGCCGTACTCGACGAGCGTTTCTTTGCGGGCGCGGTCGCCGCGGTACATCGCCGCGACCTGCGGCACCGTCTGGTGCGACTCGTCGAGGATCATCAGAAAATCCTCGGGGAAGTAGTCGATGAGCGTCGGCGGCGGCTCGCCCGCTTTGCGGTTCGACAGGTGGCGCGAGTAGTTCTCGATCCCCTGGCAGAACCCCATCTGCTCCATCATCTCGAGGTCGTACTGCGTGCGCTGCTCGAGGCGCTGCTTCTCGAGGAAGCGACCTTCCTTGTCGAAGAAGTCGAGGCGCTCGCGCAGCTCCTCGCGAATCGACTCGATGGCTTTGCGCATCTGCGCTTGCGGCGTGACGTAGTGCGAGCCCGGGTAAATCGCGTAACGCTCGAGCGCTCCGAGGACGCGGCCGCGGAGCGGATCGACCTCTTTGATCGCTTCGATCGTGTCGCCGAAGAACTCGATGCGCACCGCGCGCTCGTGCTCGTACGTCGGGAACACCTAGACGACGTCGCCGCGAACGCGGAACGTGCCGCGGTGGAAGTCGACGTCGTTTCTCTCGTACTGGATGTCGACGAGCATCCGAAGCAAGACGTCGCGGCGGAACTCCTCGCCGACTTTCAGATCGATGACGAGGCCGTGGTAGCTCTCGGCGCTGCCGATGCCGTAGATGCAGCTGACGCTCGCGACGATGATGACGTCGCGCCGGCTCAACAGAGCGACCGTCGCCGCGTGGCGCATGCGATCGATCTGGTCGTTGATGATCGCGTCCTTGTCGATGAACGTGTCGGTGGACGGGATGTACGCTTCGGGCTGGTAGTAGTCGTAGTAGCTGACGAAGTACTCGACCGCGTTCTTCGGGAAGAGCTCGCGCATCTCGCCGTAGAGCTGCGCGGCGAGCGTCTTGTTGGGCGCGAGGATGAGCGTCGGCCGCTGGACGTTCTGGATGACGTTGGCGATCGTGAACGTCTTGCCCGAGCCGGTGATGCCGAGGAGGACCTGATGCCTCTCGCCCTTCTCGAGCCCCTCGGTGAGCTGGGCGATCGCTTGCGGCTGATCGCCCTTCGGCTCGAACTGCGAGGTCAGTTGGAATCCAGCAGGCATCGAAACCCACACTTTTGCAACGTATGGCCGTGAGCGCAAGCGCCGACGGCCCGCCTCGGACAGGTATATTGACGACAGTGCGTCAGTAAGACGCTTCACGCACGCATGCACGCCTTTCTTCGCCTTTTCTTCGCCGTCGCGTTCGCCGCCTGCGGAGCGTTCGCGGGCGCGAGCGGCTGCAGCGTCGTCACCGACGTCGCCGCGCAAGGCGCGGACTTCGGCGGCGCGACCGCAGACGCCCACTGCGATCGACGCGACGTCAGCGGAGGCGGACAGGCGTCGGCGTTTTGCCAAGAAGTGGTCGCGACGGTCGCGGCGAGCCAGTTCTCGGACGACTGCCGCATGAAGCATCAGGCGACGCCCGGACCAGGGCTGTGCCCACGCGCGAAGATCATTGCAGGATGC
>Ga0100403_1002651_pt1 | contig 14006 bp, 9 predicted proteins | sample CryGeymet201501t_FD_83663 | JGI IMG/M metagenome (GOLD analysis project Ga0100403, IMG submission 83663) | Groundwater microbial communities from Crystal Geyser aquifers in Utah, USA - Crystal Geyser metaG 2015-01t | ecosystem: Environmental > Aquatic > Deep subsurface > Groundwater | place: USA...
AGACCAAGGAAACCCTTCTTTTTGATGAACTCAAAAACTTCGGGGGGCATCACCTTGGTTTTAAACATTTCGTAGTCGTTAATCATTCGGCAAAGCTCTTCCACTTCGTTATCGAGGAAGCTCTGCTCCTCAGCCGTCAACTTTGAATAGGGCTGATCGAGCATTTTCTTAAAGTCAGGCTTTCCTGAAAAAAGCTCAGACTCCATCCAGACCACACCCGCTTCCAAAGCCGTTCTTTCTGTTTGAGAGATCTTTGGGATAAGACCTAAAGCCTTCATGGTTTTGAAAACTACCGAAGAGGCTAGGGCTTGACGCAAAGGGGGAATTACAAAAATAGCACAAACCGCTAGAGCTATCGCCACCACAACCAACGGAGCGCCAAAGCCAATAAGTGCCACAATCAGTGCAAGAGACCAAAGCCAAAATGGAGCACCAAAGTAGCCAAGAAACACGACTAAAGCCGCAGTTCCCAAAGAGGCATACAGTTGATACTCTGAACCCAAGAATTGTCCCCAAAACGGAATGTTTTCCACAAAATTCTCCTTTTCCTAATACTTCAAATTCTAACACCGGATTTCAGCAATTCAATCGAATGATTGAATTTTTAAAAGAATTGATTAAATACTTATCCGGTATGCCCACAAAAACAACGTCCATTCGGAAAAAAAAGAAGGCCAAAGAGTCCGTGTCTCAAAAAGAGCCTGCAAGAACGGTCCTATTGCGAGCCGCAAAGCCCCTTTTTGCCACGAAGGGTCTCTCCGAAACTGGCATTCGTGAAATCTCACAGGCGGCTGGACTGAACTCCTCTTTAATCAGTTATCACTTTGGCGGCAAAGAAGGCCTTTATCGCGCCTGCATGGAAGACATTGCCAGTGACTTTCTAAAGATGGCCGAGCAGACCTTGGACCCGCCCTCATCTAAACCAGAATACCGAGCTCACCTCAGTCTCTTCATTCATCAAGTGATTCACCTTTTTCTAGAAGATCGCCACACTGGACTTATTCTTATTCGCGAGTATGACCGATCACACTCTCCAGCGGCAGATGTCTTTCAAAAGAGCTTCTTTCAAGTTCTTAAGCGGATTCAAAGCTTTCTTAAGAAGGCCAAAGACTTGAATCTCATTAAGAAAGATCAAGACCCAACCATACTCTCCAACCTTTTGTTCAGCTGCGTCATAGGGCAACTCCGATCGGACCACTTGTTTAAGAAGGTCTCGAAAAAATCCCTTTCAGATAAGAACTTTAAAAACAATCTTGTCGCACATATTGTAGAACTCTTTATAAGACCCTAAGATCACCTTTGCTCAAAAGGAGTCCTTATGAATTCGACAAACAATTGCTGGAAACTCAATCGAGTTTTAAGATTCTCTCTTCTTGCAATCAGCCCTTTTATTTTCCATATGGCACAAGCCTTCGATCAAATTTCAGTAAAATCTCGGTGGGGCCAGTATGACATTGAAAAGAAAAACGGAGATTACTTTATTGGAAATGAAAAAATCAATTCCCCTCATTTGGCACCACTTCTCCAAGTGGCTCAAACTTCATCCCAGGCGAACTGCCCAAAAAAATTCAAAGCAGAAATTGAAATCCATCTAAAGGACGGGAGCTCCTCATCAAAAAGAAGTGTGAGCTTAAATGAGGGCCTGATCAAAAGTGAATCGGGCTGCACTTTGATTTCCGGCTCAGGACTGGATGTTTTTCCATTGGACAAATCTTGGCTGATTGGCCTGGATCAACAAAAAACTCCAGTCATTGACGACATCAAGTACAAATCTTCGGCTCTTCAATTCTCTGCGAAAAAGCTCAAGGGAGAGTGGGAGCTAAGATCTTCCTCCGACGACCAGTTCAACTACGAGCTCCTTGAAAGTTTTGTAAAGAGCTTGGAGTCCTACCAAATCCAAAGTTATATCCATTTCAAAGCGGCTCAAAAAAAGCCTATGATCCAAGTCAAAACCAACTCGAAAGTTTGGAAGTTCTATCAACTCTCACCAACGACTTGGGCATTGAAGGTTCCGAACAAGCCCTGGCTTCAAATTTCTAGTCAATGGGCGAATTGGAAGGACCTCGACCGCCAGCAATGGACCGATTCCTACGCAAAAGACATTCAGTTGATTCTTTCACCCAGCGCCACCACAGAAGAAAAATCCCTTCGCATTGAAAAAATGGGAACCACTTGGTCAGAAGCTTTAAAGAGAGCCTACCAGAAGTGCCTCCTTAATACTGATAACGAAGCCTCTTTGCGCGTCCTTTGCCTACAGCGGATGAGACAACGCCCCACTCAAAGCAACACAGAAACGGTGATAAAGCTGATTCGCTCAACTGAAGAGGACTCTCTCATAAATGAAGCCTACCACTATTTAAAAATTCAGAACCCGAAAGGTCTTAGACCCTCTCCAAAAGTTTCTCGCTCTCAATTTCTCAACTATTGGGTTCAGTGGTGGAAAACCAAAAAAGACTAGGTCTGACCGGACCTCAATGGTCATGGGCCTTTTATGACTTTGCCAACTCCGCCTTTGCAACAACGGTGATGGCAGGATTTTTTCCAATTTTTTTTAAAGCTTTCTGGGCCAAAGATCTTCCAGTCACTCAATCCACCTTTATCTTAGGAGCCGCAAACTCCTTATCAAGTCTCCTCTTGGTGTTGATCATCCTCGCCCTCGGCCGTCGTGCGGACAAAAAAGCTCAGCGGAAAAAATTTTTAGCCTTCACAACTCTTTTTGCCTGTGTGGCCACCGCCTCTTTAAGCCTTGTGCCCCAGGGGAGCGTGGCGCTGTCTGCTTTGATCTATGTTGCTGGAGCACTCAACTTTGGATTGTCCTTGGCCTTTTATGACGCTCTACTTATGGAAGTGGCTCGGGAGGGGGAGCTGGACTGGGTTTCTGGGGCCGGGTACGCTCTCGGATATCTCGGAGGGGGAATTCTCTTCTTGATCAATGTGGCAATGACTCTAAAGCCTTCTTTTTTTGGACTAGAAGGCCCAGCACAAGCCGTCCAATGGTCCTTTGTCACTGTGGCCGCTTGGTGGATTCTCTTCTCCCTTCCTCTTTTCAGGTTCACCAAAGAAACGGCCCCTCAGGCCGATGCTTCTGATTTAAAGCTCAAAGAGATTTTTGCTCACTTAAAAAAACAGAAAGCCATGGGACTCTTTCTTTTAGCTTTCCTTTTTTATAATGATGCCGTGAACACCATAGTTAAAATGGCCGTGGACTACGGCTCAGCTCTTGGATTTGAAAGCAGTGACTTAATTAAAGCTCTTCTGCTCGTGCAGTTTATCGGATTTCCCGCCGCTCTTTTGATGGGTGCTCTTGGAAACAAATGGGGACCGGTTAAGGGCATTTACCTTTGCATTGGGATTTATATTGTAGGCACTTTTTTGGCCCAAAGAATGTCAACCATCACTCACTTTTATATGCTTGCTACGATGATTGGATTGGTTCAAGGGGGCGTTCAATCGCTCAGTCGATCCTACTATGCCCGCTTCGTACCCAAAGATGAAGGGGCCACTTATTTCGGAATCTTCAATCTCAGCGGAAAATTTTCGGCCATTTTAGGGCCGGCGCTTATGGGTGCCGTGGCTTGGGCCACAGGGAGCTCCAGGGCCTCCCTGCTGGTCGTCATTGCTTTCTTTTTTATTGGACTCGTCTTCTTGAGAAAGTCACAATTAGCCAAATGAAAAATTTAATTTGGGTCACCTTGTTTGCGATGCTCTCCGTCAGTTCTTCCATTGGATATGCAACGGCACCGGATGCCGAATGGCAAACCCTTTACACCAAACATTTTGAAATCATTTATGACAAACCTCAAAAAGAGTTGGCCAGGCATTATGCTTTCGCGTCTGAGCAGAGCTACGCCACCTTGTCAAAAATCTTCTCAGATCTTCCCTCTAAAATTGTTGTCGTTCTCGATGACAGTACGGATTTAACCAATGGATCGGCCACGTTCCTCCCCTACAACTGGATCAATATTTATCCAAGCCTGCCCTCTGTGGGAGATTCTTTAGACCATTACGGCTACTGGCCAACGGCCATCATGATTCATGAGCTCACTCACATTGCAAACTTTCAGCCCATCAATGGGTTCTACACCCCGCTGTACTATTTGTTTGGCCGCATTGTCGCTCCGAATATGCTTCTTCCGAGATGGTATTTAGAAGGCTTGGCCGTGGACGTAGAGTCTAGATACACCTCTCACGGAAGACTTCGCGCGCCTCGGTCTCAAGGAATGATTCGGGCACTCAGCCAAGATGGACGTCTCTTTACCTACAGCGTGGATCAAATCAATGAGGTTCGCATCCCCACGTGGCCCTTCGGAGAGAGACCCTATTTTTTTGGTGGCCTTCTGCAAAAGTCCTTAGTTGACGCAGGAAGTGCTGACTTAAGAGAGAGATGGAATCAACGCTACGGAAGACGAGTGCCCTTCTTTATCAACGCCGTCCCAAAAGACGATTTTGGCAAGGGTTTTTCGGAGTTGCTCCGTTCTGAGTACAAAAGCCTTGATGAAAAGGCTTTAAAGCAAATCGAACAGATTGAGGCCGACGGCTCATTTGAGGCGAAGGCTTTTCAAAAAGTCGAGCACGAGCAGCACTCACCCACCTTGAGCCCAGACCAAAAGAAACTGATTTATATTTCTAGAAGCGATCAGAGAACCGGTGTTTGGCTGATCGAGCGACCTGATAAAAGCTCCTCCTTCAAAGATCTCAAACCAAAACTTCTTCTTTATACGGCCTCTCCTACAAAACTCACTTGGAAAGCTTCCTCCACTGGATTTTACTTTGACGAGTTGGATTTAGATCGCCCTTTTAGAAGTTACCGACGGGTTTACTTCTATGACCTCGAAGCAGAAAACAAACGGCCCGTCACTCCGTCAGATTTGCGAATTCAAGATCCAGAAGTGAACTCTTCAAAAGATCAGCTTGTCGGGATAGAAACTCTTAAAGATGGACGCCAGAGCTTAACCACTTATTCAATGAATGAGGAATCGAAAGAGAGCCTTTATGTGGCCCCCCAACTGGAGAGGCTCAGCTCGCCATCTTACTGGGGGCAAGGACACATCCTTTTTGCAAAGAAGAACTTAAAAGGCCGCACAGATTTGTTGCTCTACAATCTGACAAACAAAGATCTCAAACGCATTCCCATTCCCTTCAATGACTTTCACTCTCCCCGAGTGATTGGCAATCAGGTTTACCTGATCTCCTCCGAAAGCGGAGTGGACAATCTCTATGTGTTTAGTCGCGATTTTTCAAAGCATCAGACTCTAACGAACTCTAAATCCTTGATTCACAGTTTCGCTCCGCTCTTTGATGGGAATTTAATCACCTCCCAAATGACCTCTCAAGGCAGAAAGCTTTTTGAGTCGAGCGGAAACTTGAATTTTCAGCTCTCCAAAACAGAGCCTTTGGTCAAGTATGAAAGAGCCGAAGTGGAGTCCCTCCCCTCCGAAGCCCAGCTCCAGTCGGTGGTTGAAGACGAAGGCTCTTTTTACCCCTTCAAATACCTTCTCCCGACCTACTGGCTCCCATTCATTTACCCCATCGAGGGTGGAGTGATCGTCCAGGGTAGCACCGCTGGGACGGACCCCGTCGCAGTCAATCAGTACTTTCTCAATGGGTCTTACGATACTGCCACCGACGGATCCAGCTACGGTTTGGCTTATCTGAACAACTCTTTTCCCGTCTCCTTGGGTTTAAGTGCATCGAAGTTCCAGGAGTATTTGGGAGCCAGCGGGGCCACCATCGAAAAAACCAACCTGAGTGGCCAGCTCTCCTCCCCCCTTGGGTTTCTTTCTCGAAGGTGGAATTCAAGCGTCGGTTACTCAAAAACGAGCTCAGAAAGAGCTTCAGGCTCCCTTCATAGAGAGGGCCCTCAGGCCTCTTTGGAGTTTTCGAATCTTGAAGACCGACGGTATTCTCAGAACGGAAGCCTGCTCGCGGCCTCCTTTGATAGATTCCTTCCTGGCTCTGATCGCATCGAATACGATCGAACTCGGTTTTCCCTAGGTCAGAAGGTTTCTGCCTGGCTTCCGGATGATCACTCCCTTTGGATTGGACTCAAAGGGTCTTTTTCAAATGAGCTCCCCCTTAATCAAGTTTTGACCTACGGAGACCGCAGTCTCGGAGCCAATTACTTGGTCAATCTGACCGAAAGCACCTTCCTCTATCGCGGCTACCCTTCAGGCACTCTCCTTGGGAGACAACTCTTAAACTCAAATCTGGAATATCGGTTTCCCTTGAAAGAGGTCCAAAAGGGGGATGACACCCGGGCTTACTTTATTAAGACCCTCAGTGGCGTGATCTTTATGGACGCCCTGGCTGTGGACGGCTACTACTACGATTTGAAGGAGGATGGACCAACTGCTTTCTACCGAAGGACCTCCATCAATGAGACACACTTGTCCACTGGAGGCGAGCTGAGGCTGGACACGACCCTGGCCTACCACCTGCCCATCACCTTTATCTTCGGGGGTTATTATGGCTTCAGCCGCCAAATCGGTGATAATTTCACGATCTTTCTCGGCATCGGCGGACTTGATCCGCTCTCAGAGACAGGTCACCGGGGGTCCCATTGAAAGATTTTAAAAAATGGACCATTTTCCTTGAGTTTGGCCACTAAACCCTGTAACACAATCGTTTTGACGGATAATTGCCGACAGATGATAACTACTACCCGAGAAGGATACCTGAATGGCGAAAAAAGATGGAAAAGTCGCTCGCTTCAAGATTCAACGACGATTTGGAACTGAGCTTCCAGGTCTCGGAAAGCCTGGCGCTCTAGAGAGACGCCCTTACCCTCCAGGTGAGAATGGCAACAAACGAAGAAAGTACTCGGACTACGCTCTTCGTTTGGAAGAAAAGCAAAAAATTCGATTTCATTATGGCCTTAAAGAAGAACAGCTTCGAAGGTTCATTCGTGACGCTAAAAAAGGAACCGCCTCCAACTGGACAGGTCAGTTGATTGGACGTCTTGAACGACGTTTGGACAACGTGGTTTTCCGTTTGGCTTTCGCTCCAAGCATTCGTTCCGCTCGTCAATTGGTGAGCCACGGCCATGTTTTGGTGAACGGCAAAAAAGTGAACATTGGCTCTTACGTTCTCAATCAAAACGACAAGGTCTCTTTGAGCCCTAAAGCTCTAGAAAACCAAATCGTATTGAGAGCGGCTCAAGCCCCTCGCCTTGAACTTCCTGACTTCCTCCGTAAGGAGCAAGAGGGCGGTCAAGATGTGGGTGTTCTTCAAGCCATCCCAAGCATGGAACATGTACCATTTAGCTTCGACTCTGGTCTCTTTACGGAGTACTACGCAGCGAGAAAAGCTTAAGAGTTAGGACTAATTGGGCTTCAAAAGTTAATAAAAAGTCAGTTGGAAACAGCTGGCTTTTTTTTCGGCTTTGAGCTGGCAGGCTCGACTCTAAGTGACCGTGGAAATAAAGAAAAATCACTTTTAAGACATCTGTTCATTTTTAAAAGAACGGGATTGGCAAATATTGTCACTGACCTTTTTTGTCATTGATCACGAGTTTGTCATCCTCAGGGGCTATCCCCTCCTTTTAACCTAACTCCCGAGGGCACAAGCTTTGCTCATTAGGAGTGCAAAGGAATAAAGCCAAAAACCAAGTTTAAATCTTTGTATCCCATTTTGGCTTAAAGGACATTTAAAGATTTGTACGTTATTGAAGGAGACTCTGTGGCAAGCGGAAGAAGAAATAAAAAGATCGCGCCAAACCTGATGGCAATGATCATCACCTTTTTTGTTGGGCTTTCTCATTCGGCTGTTGCTGAGCAGGACTCGTCAACCCTTGCTTCATCGTCCTGCTTGGTAGAAAAAGGATATCGACTTTACCCTTCTCGCGCCTCAACAAAAGCTACAAAAAATGTGGGCCGAAAAGACCTTAGAGTTCAGTGTCTTGGAGCCCCAGGCGAAAATCGACAGATGATCGCCTTTGCTGGAAAAAAGTATTTCATAGATTCTTCTGGAGTTATTTCTCAGAGAGGCTTTACTTACATTTCTGAAGAAAAGTACCGCGTAAAAGAAGACTTTGTGCTTTGGGCTGACGCCATGGGCGAAGGAAAAAAGGGTGCTTTTTATAATTCAGGAATAGGCAGAGAATTCATTCAGGTCTTTCAAACAGCAGAAGGCCAACCGATCATTCAGAACGGACGAGCCCAAGTGATGCTGAACCAAAGAAATCGACGCGGTAAATTTGTAACTTATAATGGTTGGGTCTCGGTCGAAGGAATTCAAGAGTTTCAGGTCCCCTCAAGTCATATCAAATCATTGAAAGAGAATGATGTGGATTCTGTTATGGAAGACATCAAAGCTTTTTCCCCATTACTTCACTCTAAGTTCACTCAAGCTCACCAGACCTTAAAGAAGAGCTACAAGCAAAGTCCGATCTCCCAAATCGGATCGAACCCGCAAATTTATATCCTTAAAGAAAACACTCAGGTTTTTGATCGACCTTCTGCACTGAGCGGGAAAGTCATTGCCGAACTAGAGGCCTATCAAAGACTAGACGGTTTTTTAGATGTCCGATGTGTCCCCAATCATGGCTGCATGACTCAAATTCAATTGGATTCGAGTCCATTGCTAAAAAATGACAAGAATGTGTCTAAAAAAATTGTTGGTTGGATTCAAAATGAAAAAACGGTGTCATTGTCCGCTCGCTCCAAAATACCAAATGACACTCTGGCCATGTCTTTTGGAAGCGAATTCGATGGAGTGGTCCAAGTCAGTAAGGGTTCTGAAATCGTCGACCTCAACTTAGAAATTTGCTTAAGCGAAGTGAACTCCTGCTTTCATCGAGTTCTCCTTCGAGAGGTTGGAAAGGCAAAAGATCTTGTAGCGTGGATTCTTGTTGATGACTTTAGAGATCCAGTTCAAAAGTTTATCGCAGCGAATCTGAGTGCAAAAAGTGAAAGGGCGCCAATTGCTCAAGAAGACCCTCGCCCTAAAGCCGCGACAAAGGGAAGTGAGAGCGAGGTAAAACCGGCGCCTCAAACTTCTCCTACAACAGAGAAGGTTTCAAAAGCCCCGCTGAGTGATCTTCTCAGTGACGAGGCGATGGGCAAGGCCCTCCAAGAGCCTTCAAGCCTCCCAGAAGAAAAAGGGATTCAGCGACGACCTCGACGGGTCAAAGCTGAACCTGCTGAGCAACCCACCGAGGAGTCCACTGAGGATGCTGATATTGCTGATGAGGAAGAATCTAATGTGGGAGAGGGCCTAGAAGAAGGTCGCTACGACGACGATCGAGTCGTCGAAGTGAGTGGAGCCTTTCAAAATGTGGTTTGCTTGAGCTTGGATGGAAACACCCTCAACGTGAAAGATGAGAGCTTTAACAATGTTCTCTTCACTCTGAACAATGGAGAGAAAATTAAAGTCTTTCAAAGCTTTGGATCGAACCAGAAAAAGCTGGGAAGAAAAACCTATGACGTCATCAAAATTCAAGACACCAACGCAAACATTGGCTGGGTCTCCAAAGAGTTCATCTCTCTAGAATCAGAGTGCAACAGCATCGAGTCAGAAAGACCAGCTGAAGGAAATACAGGTTCTGAGGAAGAAAGCCCGTCGACTGAGACCGATCAAGGTGAGCCGCAAAGATCGAAACTCGAAATCGATCAGAAGGCGACCGTTTGCACAAGCACTGGTGGAGATCTCTCTGTTTATAACTTGCACTTCGAAAAGCTCGAGCAAAAATATTTTTTAAGTTCCGGCGATCAGGTCACCGTGAAGGATAACCTCCTTAAAGACAAACCTAAGCCTAATGGGTACAAATACATTCAAATTCAAGACAAGTCTGGAAATCTCAGATATGTGGCCAAAGACTTTCTTACCACTTCCAAGTGTGCCTCGGCGATCCCTGTTGATGCCGGAGTCTCTGGAGGCTATATCTTTCCGACAACAGTGAGCACAGGCTACTCCTATATTTCAAACAACTCTCGTCCCTATCGTCTCTCCTCTTTGACGCGCTTTTCTGGCTACAGAAATAACTGGGGACTTTACGGAGCTCGAAGAAGTGGCGGAGGAAGAGCTCATGCGGCCACCGATCTTTATCAGCCCTTTGGTTTGACTCGACCCAGTTCAAACTATTCCTCAAAGTACTTTGGAGGAGCCTTTCGAGCAATGAAGGATGGCAAGGTCGTCAGAGAGGCCACTTACTTTTACCTAGGAACCTCTTACATTGTCGTACATCATGCCGATGATGTGGTTTCTCGATATGGAGAGATTTATCCTGGAACAATCTACAGAAGCAAAAACGTTCGTGCTGGCCAAACCTTGGGCTATATCAAGTGGGTGGGTGTTGGCGCGGTTCCACCGATGCTTCACTTTGAAAACTATAAGCCTGGGGACCGAGACGTCAGAAGAGGAGTCCTTTCGGGATCAAAAAGAATCAATCGAAGAAATTCACAAAGATCTAAACATCTCTTCGACCGAACGAGCTTTATGAAAAGCCTTGAACGAAAGACTTTTGGGAAGTGAAGATGAAAAAGTCCTATATTTTACCTTTAATTCTTATCGCTCTTTCACTCCTCCTGTTTCTTCATTCGAAGAACGGATCAATCTTCTCGAAAGAGAAGATTGCAAATAAGAACTCATTCGAAGTCTCAAAGCCAATTGATTCAAACTCTCCATCTAAGCTGGTCATTAAAGATAACAAAAGACTTCTTGTTAGAGAGAATGAAAAAGGTCAGGTTGTACAGACGGAGCTTTCGGAAGATGAGGCCTCCGTGGTCCAACTGGCGCAGATTTTCAAAAGCTACGCAGGCACTCAAAGAAACGAAAAGGACTTTATCACGGACCTCTTAAGCTTAGGACTTAAACCGGTGGTCGCAAGAGACCGTCAGGAGGTGATTGAGGATCTCACGATCATCCGGCCTGAAAACACACTTCCCGGAGTGCGCTACATTCATGGTCAGTTTGACGGCGATGAAACTCAAGAGCTTCAACACATCTCCTTTGAAATCAAAAAGGGTCCAAACGCTTTAGAGCAAGGAAAGAAGCTTGTCAGTGAATCCATGGGCCTGGGTGAACCGGTTAAAAATGTGGATCCCAAAATGGTTCTCTACAAAATGGATGGCTATGTGGTTTGGCTCAAAGAGTTGAGCTGGGAAGACATGATGGGCGACCCATTTAACGCCTATTCAAAGGAAGATGTAGGGAATGTCCGAATTGCAATCGAGAGAGACATTCATGATCATTCGGATCACGGAAGCTGATTCATGAAAAAGTCTAAACTTAATTATCTTATTATTTTGTCCTTCGCAGCGGCTCTTCTGGGCTGTCCCCCTAATGGACTTCAGGAGACTCAGACAGCACCAAGTCGAGCCGCCACGAAAGCGAAGATCGAAAAAAATCGGTCTGAGTCTAAAGAAGTGACCCTCGGCGATGGCTCTCTATTAAGACCAAGTGAAGAGCTGTTCACGGCGAAGGATGGCTTTCTATTTATGCTCAAATCAATTGTCTTTGCAGCACAGCCGGGACGTTCTTTAGGTGATCTCATTAATCTCCTTGCGAAATCGGATCAGAAACCCCGAGTATACACAGACCCTTCTCAAAGATTTTTTGAAAATCAAGTGGTTGTCAGGACGGACCAACCCATGGTCGGAACGAGATACTTTCATGGAATCTACTTTTCCCTAGGAGATCAACTCATACCCAGTCATTTGTCTTTCGAGACGAATTTGGGATTCGACGAAGCGATAGAGATTGTAAAAAGTCTGTCCGTCACCGGAAAAAAAATTACAGACGAAGAAGACTTTAGCAATGGACATATTGGATGGAACTTTGAATCTGATTACGAAATTCGAATAAAGAAGCTTGTCTCTGATGATCTCATTGGTCACCCGAACAATGCATACACCATTGACGACATTGGAATTGTTGTCTTAACCATCGAGAGAAAACACGATCTGTTGGTGAACTAAAGAAAATCAATCATACACTCTTGCGGAGGAGATAATGAAAAAAATGAATAAGAGCGCGTTGAGCCTCATCCTTTCAGGAAGCCTTTTGATCCCTAGCGGGATGGCTTTCGGATCGATCAACCCGAACATGAAACTAGAAGAGGACTCCCAATCCGTCTTGGTTGGCATCCAGAAGCACTATTCCGAAATGACAGATCAAGCGAGCTTTTTGGCGACAACCCAGCTTGCCGATGGCTTGTCGGTCCCCGAGTCTGTGACGGTACAGCTGGATCAAGGTGACAAAATCGCCATTCTGCAAAGAATTGAGAACGAACTGAGCGAGGAGGATGCATCTATTATTGAGATCTCGGTTTTAAAGAGAGATGGCACTGAGACAACCTACTTCGTAGATGAAGAGACTCTAGCAAGAGCTCTTACGGCATCTGATGTTCCTGTAGCGCAACAAGCAACGACAATGGACCAAATCCTAGGGTCTGAGTTTGCTGGATCATTTGTTGCTCCCGTAAAAGGAAAAATCACAAGTCGGTATGGAATGAGAAGAGGGCGAATGCATTACGGGACAGACTATGGTGTGCCTATTGGAACCCCCGTGAAGGCCGGCGGTTCGGGTAAAGTAGTGAGCGCCGGGACGGCTGGCGGATATGGTCGATTTGTTGAGATCCTTCACTCAGGAGGAATCGTCACTCGATACGGTCATTTGAGTAAAGTCTTGGTCAGCTGTGGACAAACTGTCAAGGTGGGATCTCTGATTGCAAAATCTGGAAACACCGGACGATCAACCGGGCCTCACCTACACTATGAAAAGCGCTCCGTCCGGCCCTTAGCAAAGTGTGGTGGTTACAAAGCTCCAAAGGATTCTGGGAAGGAAAAAAAGAAGAAGAACCAAGGTGGACTTTTTGATCTCCTATTCGGTGGAGGCAAAAAGGACGGGAAAGAGGACGGGAAAAAGCCTGGCGTGAGAACCAGATCACTTCGGGAATCACCCTAAACATTTATCCAATTACCCCCCTACCACCTCCATTAAGCTCGCTCCGGCGCAACTTTAGACAGCGGGACAGGGCAAAACTTAGTCATCGGCCAACGTTACCTGAGAGCTTAAATCGAGCCTCTGTCCAATTTTCAAGATGATAGCCGGGGCATTTTTGACTAAAGAGTGGAGTCCAAGTGGGCCTAGCTGTGAATACCCCAATCGTAAAGGAATAGGTTTCGCCTCTTTCCGCCCACTTCTCGCCCTCCTTGACCCTCAATCTTTATCAATATTTTAATAAATGCGCTTTCTAAGGTCCTCTTAAAAAGTGGCCGTTCCCAAAGCTTTTCAAGTCATAACCTCAATAACAAATTTTGGCCTGGGAAAAACCCCTTTGTCTAAATTTTATCCAAGCACCATCCACCAAATCAACCACCGTGATTAATAGCCGGGCATTAAAAGTGAAGGCTTACCTTCAAGGCTTTTAAGCCAATGGAGGAACGTCTATGTCTAATCAGTCAAACAAAGTAAAGGTCACCCTTATCTTTTTAAGCACTTTATTTGTGAGCAGCGCCAGTTTCGCCGCTCTCAACTCCACTATCAAAGAAGGAGAAAAAGAATCCACTTTGAGCCAAGTCAGCTTCTCAAGTCCCTTTTTACTAAACCAAGTCTATGTCTCTAAACAATCGGGAGCCATTCAAGTGGAAGAAGCCAGTGATGACTCTGGTGAGGTCATGGCAGAACTCAGCGGACAGTTCTTAGACATTCCCGTCGGATCCTCTCTCTCTATCATTGAGCGCTCTGAAGATGGAAGATTCCTTACCCTCTCTTTAGATCTAGAAGGCTTAATGGCCGACGGTGTGGACGTCTCTGAACTTCCAAATCTGATGAAAGTCAGTGCTTCGGAACTCCTTAAACTGAACCCATCAATTGTAGAAGTCACTTCCTTCGAGGATGGCTTTGGGCACTTTGTGGTCCCCGAAGAATTGGCGGCAAAGAAAAAAGGCGGACGGGCAAAGATGACTTATTGTTTGGCTGACGTTCGAATCTTTGCCTCCTCCAAAAATTGTCGAGCGAAAATCGCTCGTGTCAAATTTGCCAGACAAGGTTATCAGGCCTATTTA
>Ga0100403_1002652_pt1 | contig 14006 bp, 12 predicted proteins | sample CryGeymet201501t_FD_83663 | JGI IMG/M metagenome (GOLD analysis project Ga0100403, IMG submission 83663) | Groundwater microbial communities from Crystal Geyser aquifers in Utah, USA - Crystal Geyser metaG 2015-01t | ecosystem: Environmental > Aquatic > Deep subsurface > Groundwater | place...
AGCGGCTTAAAAGGCCGTTGCTTTACCACTAAGCTATAGGGGCAGAATTCCAGTATTGTACTGGAAAAATCTATTTATGACAACTCCTCGGACAAATCGTCCAGGAGTTTTTTGGCTTTGTTGGTTAGCTTGTTGGGCGCGTGCACGTCAAACTGGGCATACATGTCGCCAAAGCCCCGAGTGTGGAGGTGGGGCATGCCTTTGCCGGCAACTTTGAAGCGCTCGGACAAGTTGGCGCCGGCCGGTATCTGGATGGTGGTCGGCTCGCCGGAGATGGTCTGCACTTCAACAGAACCGGCGCGCAGGGCAAGCACGATGTTTAGATCTTTTTTGACGTAGAGATCGTCGTCTTGGCGGCGGAACACGCTGTGTGGCTTGACGCGTACTTGCACGTAAAGGTCACCGGCACTCGCGCCGCGCTCGCCTACTTCACCGGCGCCGGTTACTTTTATAAGCTGGCCATCGCTGACGCCGGGCGCTATCTGAACCTTGACGGTTCTTGTGGCCTGAAGCCGGCCGCTGCCCTTACAGGTCTGGCAGACTTTGTTTGGTATCTCCCCTATGCCGGAGCATTTTTCACAAGCTCGGACTTGCTGAATGCTGCCAAAAAAACTTTTACGAACTTCGCGGATCTCGCCGCGGCCGTCACAGGTCTCACACTTTTTTGTACCCGAATCTTTTTCATGGCCAAGACCAACACATTCGGCACAGGTATCAAAGCTTTGGAATTTTAGCTCTTTGGTAACGCCACGATATGCTTCTTCAAGGGTTATTTCTTGGGCTATCTGCAGGTCGTTGCCGTGGGTGTACGTTCGGCGGCGGCGACTGCCACCGAAGAACGTCTCGAAAATATCGCTAAGGTCGCCCAGGTCTTCAGGATTAAAACCGGCACCGGATGAAAAGCCACCAAAACCAAACCCTTGATGGCCATGCGAGCCGCCACCTGCCCCATTAAATGCTTGGCCGAAGCGATCGTACTGAGCCCGTTTTTCCTTATTGGAAAGGGTTTGATAGGCCTCGTTTATCTCTTTGAATTTTTTTTCATCACCTCCGGCGCGGTCTGGATGATGCTTGTGCGCTAATTTTCGGTAGGCTTTTTTTACCTCTTCTTCTGACGCGCTTTTGGTGATGTTGAGTATTTTGTAGTAATCCATATGCTTTGCATTGTCACTAATCACGAATAATCACTAATCAAACTAATCTAATTCAAAATTTTGAGAGCTATTCGTTCGATTGGTGATGATTAGTGATTAGTGAAGTCCTATTTAAGGATGATTATTTCTTTGCGGCGCTGTTCATTCTCAATAGTTATTACCTGGGTTGCTAGTAGTAAAGAGTAAACTATTTGAGCAACGACCAGAATGAGCCAGCGGAAGAAGAAAAGGCCGGCGCGGACTAGTAAGAATAAGACGATTGCCATCATTAGAGTCAGCGCGAACCCAAACTCGCCCTCTCTGAGCTTACTAAGATAGTCGTTTACGAGTCTGTGAGAGTAGGTGGTAACTGTATCGTCTTGAAGAATAGGGCTCTTGGTTGCCTCTGCTATTTTTAAGCGCCCCTCGTGGACTATCTGACTGATAGCGGCCTGTTGCTCGCTTTCTGAAAAGAGCTGGAACTCGTCTACTTTTTCCAGGCTCTTTATTGCCCCGGATTCTATCGCGTGCTCGATGCTTATGTCCGGGTGAAAATCAGGAATAAAACCTTCAAAAATGGGAGTGCTTGCCTGAACAGCGACTCTGTAGACGGGCAGTGAGATATTGCCGGCTTTGACATAGGCGCCGACGTACAGCAAGGCCAGGAAAAGAGCGAAGCCGGTCAAAAATGTTTTTAAGTAGCTGCTGGTTGTGGAAAAAAATCGAATAGTGGACTGTTCGTGAATGGCGCGGTGAGCCCTGTTAAAGGCCATATACCAGAAGATGACCATTAGCACAAAACCAAAAAACAGCCAGCCGGAGTACGAGGCGCTCATAAAAGCGATGGCCCCGATGCCGCTGATAAGCATTACAAGCATGCCGTAGATCTCGCCCCGAACAAACCAGGGTAAAAACGCGGCAATACCTGTGAACAAAGATGTTATAGCCAGAGCCTTAACAAGGCCGCTGACAGTGGGCTCGGCGCTAAAGGCGGCGGCCTGGGCGCTCCACCAAAGAGCAACACCCGTGAGCAGGACCAGGAAGATGGCAAAGTACTTTGGGGAAGCGTCTACCTCGGCACTGGCCGCGCTCAGACTTTCGCTTTCGCGACTGAACGATTTTTCCGGCGTACCCGAACGGGGAATCGGCTCACCGCCGGAGAGAATGCTGTTTTTGATGGGAGACATATGTTTAGTACTTAGTACTTAGTGCTTAGTACGTAGGGGCTACAGATGCTTAGTGCTTAGTGCTTAGGGGCTACAGATGCTTAGGAGTTGCCAGAGTTTTCGTCGGTGGGTTGCTGGTCATCGCCTTTTTGCTGTTCAGGGTTTTGCTCCGACTTATCAGCTTCGGCTTTTTGAGAATCCGCTTCGGGTTGGGGTTGCTGCTGCATGTGCTGGCCTATCTTTTGGATCTCTGTGCTTAGAGCGTCTGTGGCTGACTTGATTGCCTCCAGGTCTTCACCGGCCGTGGCGTTTTTTAGCGCGCTCACCTTTTCCGTAATTGCGGACTTTAACTCAGCCGGGATTTTGTCGCCGGCATCGGTAAGGGCTTTTTCTGAAGTATACACTAAGTTTTCGGCCAAATTGCGCGCCTCTACCAGCTCGCGCTTCTTTTTATCTTCACCGGCGTGGGCCTCTGCTTCTTGCTTTAGGCGCTCCACCTCCTCTTTAGACAAACTGGTGCTGGCTTCAATGCGAATAGACTGACTCTTACCGCTGGCTTTATCTTTAGCCGAGACTTGTAATATACCGTTGGCGTCTATGTCAAAGCTGACCTCAACCTGTGGCATGCCGCGCGGGGAAGGTGGAATACCATCTAGAACAAAGCGGCCAAGAGTTTTGTTGTCAGTGGCCATTTCGCGCTCACCTTGAAGGGCGTGGATCTCCACACTGGTTTGGTTGTCCGCTGCTGTGGAGAAGACTTGGCTTTTGCTTGTTGGGATGGTGGTGTTTTTTTCAATCAACTTTGTGAACACGCCGCCGAGAGTTTCAATACCAAGAGACAGCGGGGTGACGTCCAGCAAGAGTACGTCTTGAACATCCCCTTCGGTCTGACGGCCTTCTTGCTTGGCGGCGATTATCTCACCCTGAATAGCCGCGCCAATAGCGACAACTTCGTCCGGGTTCACGCCTTTGTGCGGCTCTTTGCCGAAAAGTTTCTTCACCGCTTCAACAATGGCGGGCATGCGGGTTTGGCCACCAACTAGAATAACTTCGTGAATATCACTTTCGCTAAAACCGGCATCCTTGACCGCGGCGCGAGTCAGCTCCACAGAGCGGCTTATCTCATCTGCGACCAGAGACTCCAGTTTGGCCCTGGTCATCTTCATCAGGAAGTGCTTGGGGCCGGAGGCGTCGGAGCTGATGTACGGGATGTTTATCTCTGTCTCCACGGAGCTACTAAGCTCGTGCTTGGCACGCTCGGCGGCCTCCTTTAAGCGCTGAATGGCGAGCGGGTCTTTGTGCAAGTCAATGCCTTCTTGCTTTTTATATTCTTGGGCCAGGTACTCTAAGATCTTTTTATCAAAGTCGTCGCCGCCCAAGTGGGTGTCGCCGCCAGTGGCCTTGACCTCAATTTGCTTGCCGCCGCCTTCAACTTCTTCCACTTCAAGAACAGAGACGTCGAAGGTGCCACCACCAAAATCGTAAACAACTATTTTCTCGTCCGCCTTTTTGTTCAGACCGTAAGCCAGGGCGGCCGCGGTCGGCTCGTTGATTATTCTGTCCACTTTTAGGCCGGCGATTTCGCCTGCGTTTTTAGTGGCTTGGCGCTGACTGTCGTCAAAATAGGCCGGCACGGTAATGACCGCGGCTTCAATTTTCTCGCCCAGGGCGGCCTCGGCATCGGCTTTAAGTTTGCTTAGGACCATGGCAGAGATGGCTTCCGGGCTGTACCACTCGTCGCCCATCTTCACCTCAACACCGCCGGTGGCGGACTCCTTTATCTCGTATGGCAGCCACTCTTTGTCGCGCTGAACCTCTGCGTCTTTGAACGGTCGGCCGATAAGACGTTTGACGGAGAAGATCGTGTTGTGCGGGTTAGTGATAGATTGACGCTTGGCGAGCTGACCAACAATGCGCTCGTTGCCTTTAGACACGGCGACGATGGACGGAGTGGTGCGATTGCCTTCCGCGTTTTCTAATATATCCGGACTACCGCTTTTGACCGCGGCCATGGCCGAGTTGGTTGTTCCTAAATCTATACCAATTATTTTGCTCATAATTTTTAGCTTGTTAGCTTCTTAGCTTGTTAGCTTCTTAGCTTGTTAGCTTCTTAGCTTGTTAGCTTATTAGTTTTCGACTTCTTTTTTAGCTGATCCCAGGAGCACTTTTGCGGGACGAATTAACTTGCCTCCTATTTGATAGCCAGAGCTCATTACCTCTACGATCACGCCAATGTGCTCTTGATTCTCAGTGGGGATCTCGCCGATAGCTTCGTGCAGACTCGGATCAAAAACATCGCCATGATTAACTTGCAAAAGTTCAATCCCTAGTTTGCGCAAAATAGCTAAAAATTGCTCTTTCACCTGGTCTAAGCCGCTCGTAGCCTCGCCGTGCGCCTCAATGGCTCGGTCAAGGCTATCAAGGACCGGTAATAGATCGTTTAAGACGGTCTCTTTAGCAACGCGCCTGACTGTAGCGGCACGCTGATCTTCTTCTTTTTTATAATTTGCAAAGTCGGCTGCGGCGCGGCGCCAGCCGTTTAAATACTCCTCTCTTTCTTGTTGCAGTTTGGCTACTTCTTCAACTGTTAGCGTGGTGGCTGCCTGCGGGGTCGGTTCAGTGTTGTCGGCCGGCTCCTGCGCCTGATTATTTGTGTGCTGTTCTTCCATAACGCGAACTTTCTTTTTCCGCCACCGAAGATATATCTTCGATAGAACGCTGCTAGTATACAAAATTTCGCCTACTAAGGCAAGAACAGGGAGCGTGATTACAAAATTAAAAACATCTTTAAACGAATTACTCCATTTAACTATCCTTTGAGATCTCTTTCGCTCGTTGATAGGCAGCTCTAACTGCTTTTTTCCATGTTGATTTTTCCTTCTCTTTTTCAAAGATTTTTAACGCCGCTTCAGTAGTACCACCCTTAGAGGCAACTCTTTTGATAAGCTCTTCGATATCTTCATTTTCTGATACCAACATAGCTGCCCCTTTCAAGGTTTGTATTACTAACTTCTGGGAGTCTTTTTTGCTAACTCCGAGTGACTGAGCTGCCTTAATAAAGGCAAAAGCAACATGGAAAATATAGGCTGGCCCGCTTCCACTGATAGCTGTCGCTTTGTCGATCATATTTTCCGTTGAGACTTCGATCTCCTCCCCCATTTCATTAAATACCTTCTTGAGAAGGCCCTTCTCTTTCTCGCTTGCGCCCTGCGATGAGACCCACGCCGTCATTCCCACCCCATGGGTGGCTGGTGTATTCGGCATTGCTCGCACTATGTTTTTGACGCCGAGTTTTTCTTTAATCATTTTCATGGGGACTCCAGCCATTATCGAACAGACAAGGCTGTGTTTTTTTGGAGAAAGAACGATCTTTTGAAAATCTTGCGGCTTTATCGCCAGAAAGATAACATCGGCGTCGCTACATTTGTTTATGTCTGTACTAAAAGAAACATCTTTTAGGGAACTTACTCTGTGCTTTTTTTTCTCATCACTATCACAAACGAGAATACTTTTTGAAATCCCTGAGGCCCGAATAGCTTTTAATAAAACGCTACCCATTACACCATAGCCTATGATGGCCACTTTGTTTGCTTTTTGCATATCTAGAATAGTATCATGCCAGCACTCTTAATTGAAAACCGGTCCGGAGCGCTGGTGGGCGCTACGGACCGGTGGTTGAACCGCGACGAGGCAAGTCAGATGACCATGGCCTCGCCGCGTGCCGGTTCCCGGTCGACCTCGTAGGGCTTGAGGTCGACGCTGCCCAGATCGGGCAGATTGATGCTGGCGATGTTGTGCCCCGCCTCGATGAGACAGGCCACGATACGCGCCGAGAACGGCGCGTGCATGAGTCCGTGACCGGAGAAACCGGCCACGTGCAAGAGGTTGGCGACGATCGGATCGAAGCCGATCAGCGGGTTGTGGTCTGCGGTGTCCGCGTAGTAGCCTGCAGTCACCGCGTGAATGTTGCCCATGTCCGCCACTGCCGGGACGAAGGCGCTGAGCTCCTTGTGCAGGCCCATGCCGTATCCGCTGAAGGCATTGTGGCCGAAGCCCGGTTCAATCCGGTCCTGGTCGTCGAAGTCGGCCTCGACTGGCTTGGTGAAGTGGAGCCAGCCCATCATCAACTGATGGGTCGACTCCGGACGGCAGTAGGCACCACGGGGAGTGATGGTCATCGGGAGGTTCCGGACATCGTCCGGAGCCAGCCCCATGGACTCATCGCGCAGGCCTTCCATGAAGTAGAGATAGCGGCGACGCGTCTGGATGTCGAGTGCGAACCCGCCACAGATTCCGGAGAGCCTAGGAGCCCAGGCGTTGGCCGCGTTGACGAAGATGTCTCCGTCAAAGACGTTGCCATCGCGGGTGATGACACTCGCGACCCGGCCGTTGCTGTGGTTTGCCTCGACGACCTCAGCGCCTTGAACAACCTGGACGCCGTTCCTGCGAGCGGCCTCGGCGCTGTCGTTGTAGACAATGTGTGGGAAGAGGAAGCCGTCGGTCGGACACCACGTGGCGCCCTGGAGACCGGTGGATTCGATGTACGGGAACTGTTCGTCCAGTTCCTCCTTCGTCAGCCATGTGACGTCGGTGAGCCCGGCTTCCTGCTGCATCGCCACGGTGGCCTGGACGGCCTCCGGATCGGCGGTGTAGTCCTTGAGGAACAGGTAGCCGTTGTGTCGGATCGGGGATTCCGCCCCTCCCATGAGCGCGTGCCACTGGTCGTAGAACTGAACCGAGTAGCGCATGCCGCGAACCGTGGAAGGCGTACTGAACTGTTGGCGAATGCAAGCTGCAGAGCGAGAGCTCGAGCCGCTGCCAACCTGACGCGCCTCGAGCAGTGTGACCTGGTGGCCCATGCGGGCCAGCTCCCAGGCCGTGATTGTTCCGGTGACTCCGCCGCCGATCACCACGACCTTGGTAGGTCGGGCCGTTGTCGGCAGAGGGGCGATGGACGTTGCGGTCATCGCAGATTCTCCTTCTCAGGGGTTGAGGTTCTCGTGTTTCTGGCGGAGTTGCCGCAGGAACTCGAAAAGCTCCTGGGGCTTCATGGTTGCGGTGGGCAGCGAACTACCCTCCTGATTGAAGACACTGACGTCAGGGTCGCGCAGATCGCGCTGCCTGACCTCCAGCGCCTCCTCGTTATCCCAGGATCGGCCAACCAGAACTTGGATTGGCCAGCCCAGGAGTTCAGCGTCGGTCAGCTTTGCACCGATCCTGGCGTCGCGATCGTCGAGCAGTACGCGGAAGCCGTCACTGGTTAGGTCCCTGTAGAGTTCCTCGGCGACTCCCTGGTATGTCTCGTTGGTGCCGTTGACCGGGATGATGACGACCTGGAAAGGAGCGAGGCTCCATGGCCAGATGATCCCCCGTTCGTCGTTGTGCTGCTCGACAGTGGCCTGTACGATTCGGGAAACCCCGATACCATAACAGCCCATCCAGAATGGCACACGTTCGCCAGCTTGATCGACGAACGTTGCGCTCATCGCTGACGAGTAGCCCTGCTGGAGTTGGAAGATGTGCCCTAGCTCGATGCCGCGCTGTTCTTCGAAGGTACTACCCTTGCAGTTCGAGCAGGTCAGTCCCTGAACGGCCTTGGATAGGTCGTGGAACTCACTCGGTGCCGGGAAATCCCGACCAGTGTTGACACCGATGAAGTGGACATCCTTGCGGTTTGCACCACAGAGGAAGTTCTGCATGCCCCGGACCGAGACGTCGAAGTAGTAGGGCACCTTGGTATTGCCGAAGAGGTTGATCGGGCCGGCGAAGCCCACAGGAGCTCCAGTGACCTCTTCAACGATTCTGGCGTCAGCAGTCTCAACGCTCTCGGCGCCCAGAAGGTTCGCGAGTTTTACCTCACTAATTTCCAGATCACCGCGCATGGAAACAACCACGGGCTTGTCGTCGGCCCACAGGACGATGGTCTTGACCATCTGAGCCGCTGTCAGATCGGTGAATGCTTCGAGCTGCTCGACAGTCCGGACGTCCGGTGTTTCTAGCTCCTCAAGATTCTGAGATGGAACCTCGGGATACTCGAAGTGTGCAGCCGCCTTCTCCTGATTCCCACCGTAGTGGCAGGTCGGACAGACGATGAGCGTGTCTTCGCCGTACTTGGTGACGGCCATAAACTCAGCGCTTCCCGAACCACCGATGGATCCAGAGTCGGCCTCGACCTCAATGAAGCTGAAGCCGCACCGCTGGAATACGCGCTGGTACGCCGCCCGCATGGCTGCGTAGGATGCCCGCATTCCGTCTTCGTCGACATCGAAGGAGTATGCGTCCTTCATGACGAATTCGCGGCCTCGGATCAGCCCCTGGCGAGGCCGAAGTTCATCCCGGAACTTGGGGCTCATCTGCCACCAGGTCACGGGTAGATCGTTATAGCTCGTGAGGTTGTTCCTCGCGAAGCTAGTGATTGGCTCTTCCGCAGTCGGAGCGAGGATGAACTCAGCACCCTTGCGATCCTTGAGGTGGAAGGCGATACCGGCGCTGAGGTACTTGTCCCATCGGCCAGTTTCTCTCCAGAGCTCTGCAGGATGCAAAATGGGCATCTCGACTTCCGTCGCGCCAGATGCGTTCATCTCCTCGCGAACGATGCGCTCGGCCTGACGCCGAGCCAGCAGCCCCATCGTTGTAGTGATCCAGATTCCTCCGGTCACCTGCTCGATGAAGCCACCGCGAACAAGCAGTCGCGTTCCTGGGGACGGTGCGTCCTTTGGATCGTTTCTCCTTGTTTTTGGGTGAATCTGACTGTACTTCACGAAGTTTTTCGGCCTTTCTTTAAGAACACTGTTTCCGCACCCTCTCTATGCTCTCTCTCCTTTCTGCTACCTTTTTAAGGTGCTTTTTACAGCGTATGCTTGTTGTTTTAAAAAGTCAACATTTTTCTTTAAGCGATTCTCAGAATATTGTCTGAGTGCATAAGCAGCTTTCCATAAAGGTCATTTCCATCCAGTATAGAGTCTATTTCCTTATTTGAAAAGTCAACAATTCCGAAGGCTACCCCCTGCTTGTTGGTGTCTACAATCTCAATTATCTCCTTCGCTCCAAACTGGCCATGCACTTTTTTTACACCAACGGCAAGTAGGCTTTTCCCTTTTTTTAAAGCATCAATCGCTCCATTGTCTACTTCAAGGCTACCAGCGGAATTTTTTGCTGCTAGCAACCAGCGATCTCGATTGCTGATTTTGTCCTTTCTTTTTCGGGGCAAGAAGACCGTACCGACACTTTCCCCGTGCATTACTTTCCTTAAATTTCCTTGAACACTGCCATTTATTATATGACCTTGTATCCCGACCGCCGTGATAATTCTGGCTGCCTTTAGCTTTGAAAACATCCCACCCCTGCCACCCGATGAGGTATTCTTTGAGGCGCACTTGAGAAGCTCGGCGTTCACGTCTGTGACTGAAGGTATTAGCTTTGCTTCTCGTTCATCTTGGGGGTCAGCGTTAAATAATCCGTCAATGTGGCTAACAATAATAAGCTTCTTCGCCTCAAAGGCGATCGCAACGGCGGCTGCCAAGGAATCGTTATCGCCGAAGCTCCAGTCTGTATTTGCCACTAGGGCATCATTCTCGTTGATTACTGGGATTTTCTTGTTTGCAAAAAGCCCCCTAACTGTCTTCTGTAGGTTAAGAAAATGTTTACGCTCTACTATATATGGTCGAGCTAGTAGAAATTGAGCGATAGATACATTGCACTTTTCTGCTTCTTGCAGATAGGCACCAAACAGCCTGACTTGCCCAATACTTGCTAGACTTGAAAGGCTGGCGGCAGGATCAGAAATTTCCTTCCTACCCAGCTTGACCGCCCCTGAAGTAACCAGGATGACTCTGTGATCGTTGTCAGCAAGCTCTTTTATCGAAGAGAGGATGTCTTGAATAACCGAGGTGCGTATTTCCCCGTTATCGTCTACAACAGTGTTTGACCCGACCTTAACTACAAATAATTCCTTTTCTGACATCTTTTTTATTCTCTTATTTGCCCACTGCCCATCACTACATATCGAGGCACTGTAAGGTCTTCCAAACCCATTGGCCCACGCATGTGGATACTGGACGTGCTTATTCCTATCTCCGCACCCAACCCGAATTCTCCTCCATCCGTAAAACGGTTAGATGCGTTCACTAAGACAGTCGCGCTATTAATATCCTTAATGAACTCTTCCGCGGTTTGTATATTCTCCGTTACTATTGAGTCTGTTAGACCAGAGCTGTACTTCTGTATATGTTTGACTCCCGCCTCATAAGACTCGACCACTTTTATTGAAATGATTAGGTCTAGATACTCTGTGGCCCAGTCTGTTTCAGTCGCGGCTACGCATGCCGAGCTGTAAGTGCATGTTTGGCTACAGCCTCGTATCTCTACCTTCTTTTCTCTCAAGAGAGAGAGGAGTTTTGGCAGAGAGCTATCTGCGATATCTTTATGAACTAGTATTGTTTCAATGGTATTGCAGGTAGACGGATTAGACGTTTTCGCATTGACGGCTATCTTAATCGCTTTATCAATGTCTGCATCCTTGTCAATATAAAGATGACAAAGTCCACGCATGTGTTTCATGACAGGCACGCGAGCTTTTTCAGATACCGCTTTTATTAATGACTCTCGTCCTCTTGGGATAACTAAGTCAAGATAGTCTTCTAATTGCACCAATTCAGAAATAGCCTCATATCTTCTGTCTTGAAGTTGCTGCGCCGCATTTTCAGGAAGTCCGGCATCGCGAAGAGCCTGAGTGATGTATCTGGCGAGAATATTGTTCGAATACATGGCCTCCTTACCCCCGCGGACGATAACTGCGTTGCCACTTTTTATGCATAGAGCGGCGACGTCAATAATAACATTTGGTCGTGATTCAAAAATTACCGCTATTACACCAATGGGCACGCGTACTCGTTTAATGCGCAGTCCGTTTGGTCTGACCCACGCCTTAATAATTGATCCGACGGGATCTTCTGCCTTGGCGATATCTCGGACACCTCTTGCGATTGACTGTATCCCTGTCTTTGTTAACTCAAGGCGTCGCAGCATCGCTTTAGTTATTTCATTAGTGCTTTCGAGATCCCTTTTGTTCTCGGAAATTATGGTGTCAATATTTTCCTCTAGCAAGTCGGCCAGCTTATTGAGAAAGTTATTTTTTTGTTCTGTCGTTGCGCGCCGAATAGCCTGAAATGCTTGTCGAGCTTGCTCGGCTTGCGTTAGGACCGAACTCTCTTCTTGTTCGCTGTTCATGAATACAAAGATATCGTAGATTCCCTAAAAAAGGAAGTTCATTTAAGAACTTTGCCGAGAATATCTCTGCTTGAGACAAGGCCGAAGCGGCGACTGTCGGTTGAACCGCTGACGGTGTTGCCCAGAATTAGATAGGCACTTTTTTGAATGACACCTCCGTAATCGCGCAGATAAAGGCTGAGTAGTTTTGCTTCTTTGGCGTTTACCCGGTATGGCTCACCTAGGCTGTTTTCCAAAACTCGGTTATTCACAATGATATGACTGATATTTTCTTCGATCTCTTTGTCATCCTCGCCTGCCTGCCCGGCAGGCAGGCGACCGCGGGGATCTATTGGCCGGAGCGACCACTCATCTCCTGGGATGGCCTTAACTATCTTGATAAGCGGTTCGGTGCTACCGCCAAAATGATAAAGGACAATGTCGCCGCGCTGAATGTTATTACAGGCGTAATAACCCATGGCGGCGGTTATCTGCGTGCCAGGCTCCACCAGACCGCTAAGCGAACTGCCGCGGACTGTTTTAACTTCTTCTGTGTAACAGCGACTTTGTCCGCCGGTGGTGCCAAGAATAATTCCAATAGCCGCGAATCCTAAAATACTAAATGCGTAAGAGCGTTTCATCTCTTTCATTCTACCTATTCCGTACTAATCAGTCTACTCTAGATGAGAAGGTTGCATAAAAAACTCTTGATAGGCTATGCTCTGGGTAGACCTTCTACAGTACAGCTTTGTTTCAGGTCGCCCCTGGACCGGAACCCATGTCTACTTCATAGGAGGAGTTGATGAGTGATAAACGAAGTGATCCCGAGTCGCCTTCGGATCCTATCCTACAGAGAATGGCGGAGCGAAGAAGTGAACAAGCGGAATCGGAGACTCTGCTTGGCGGGCTCTCTAATTGGAAAAGCGCTGATGGAGCACAGAGGGCGGGATCGTTCTTGCTCTCGCTGGCTTGCTGGGTAATCGCCGGGCTCATACTCCCCTACCGACTCGGCGCGTGGGCCGTTGCTAAGGTCCGCAACGTGGATTATCGGCTTTTGGTGGGGCGATTGATTTTCGGTCGCGTGACGGCCTACAGCTTGGTACTCGCTGGCCGGCAAGATCTTGACCGGCAACTTATTCTGACGGTCGGCAGGCTCGGAAAAATCAGGCTTCTGCGCACAGGAGTTGATATCCAAGAAACAGCCAAAATCCGCTTTCGGCGTAAAAGGCGAGGTGAGCAGACGCTTTTCCTTTTGAGGGACTCTTTTGGAAACAGGCTCCTGTTGCCACCCGCGGCAGTTCTGCGCCTGCTGGGCAAGCATGAGAATGGCGTGGCTTGTCTGACTGAGCTTTTTTTGCGAGCGGAGATCTTGGCGCGAGCGACTGGCGGACACGCCTCACCGGTTGAAAACAGTCACGCGAAAGAGTCAGACACAAAATGGGAAAACCAGGTGCGGGTTGACCTGTTTTTCCATGGCGGGATTCGCTTGTTGCGACTAGCGGACAAGTGCGGTAACCGCCTGGTTTTGCCGGATGCCTCTGTCCCGTCCCTGCTCGCTCTTCACGAAAAAGGCTCTGTAGACATGGCCGGGCTCGTTTGTCTGGCAACCGCCCTTGCCGGTGGACGACTGCAAGAAGTCAGGACTGACCTCGTTCTCCTTAAGCGGAGGCGGCGAACGTCTTCCCAAGCCACCCCCGTTCACTAGAACAGGGGTGGCTCTTCACATGTGGAGCACAAGACAAAAGCATGGTACTCTATTTTTATGTCTAAACAAGTTAAAGGGAGTAAGCAGTTGATAATGGGGCTACTGCTTGTACTAGTAATTGGGTTTTTGTATGTTCTTATACAAGGTACTGGTGACACCGGTAAAAACGCAACTCCTTCACCGCTTAGTGAGCAGTTGCCGGAGAGCAATCTTGAAAAGGGTATTTATGTAAATAAAGAGCACCGTTATCAGTTGGCAATTTTCCCGGGCATGCCGGTAGATGAGAGCGACCCGGATAATGTTGTGCTTGGGTTTCAGCTCACCGATCTGCAACCGGGATTTACCTTGGTGCAAGCGCTGGGCGAAAAAAATCTTGACCGACATGTCGCCTTGGTAAAGGAAATGCTGGAATCTTGTGAAGATACTCAGGAGGAGAAAGTCGGGGAGTTAACAGCTCGGTCGGTTAACTGTCCGATTCCGAACAGGGCAGTTAGCATCAAGATATATTTGGTTGAAAATGGGCCCAACCTCTTTGGTTTGAGTTATGTCCGCGATTACACTCCGAATGATGATAATTTTGAGCAGATAATTCATTCACTGCGGTTTTTCCCTTGATTTAGCCTTAAATTTCATAGTTATCCACAGGCTACCGCTCTACTTGCAATTTTCATAAAAGGGTGGTATAGTGTAAGTGGATCTAGCTCTATGATGAGCTGGCAAAATTCGTTTGAGAGCGCTCACCGAGGAGGTGAAATATGCGCAAGTTTTTCCTGGCCGCCCTGCTGGTGGCCACCT
>Ga0100403_1002655_pt1 | contig 13997 bp, 16 predicted proteins | sample CryGeymet201501t_FD_83663 | JGI IMG/M metagenome (GOLD analysis project Ga0100403, IMG submission 83663) | Groundwater microbial communities from Crystal Geyser aquifers in Utah, USA - Crystal Geyser metaG 2015-01t | ecosystem: Environmental > Aquatic > Deep subsurface > Groundwater | place...
TTCTCGTCTCACAAACTAAAACGCACATCTCAATAAGAATTAATATCAGTGGATTATAGATGATGACACTAAAAACAAAAATCACTTCCTGGGTGGCGCTGCTGATTTTTATGGTAGGATCTGGAACGGTTTTGGCAGTGTACTTTGCTACCCAACATACACAAAGAAACTTTATTGACACACTCACTACCGTCATCAGTGAAGAACGCGCTGAAACAATTAGCAATCATCTAGATCAAACAAAGTCTGTAGTTGAACACGTCGCAGTCGATCCAGAAGTCATATCATTGCTTAATGCATCAGGCTCAGCAGAAATTGATTCTCACTATCAACACATAAAATCTAAACAAATACTGGAAAGATATAGTGTTCGAGATACTTACAGCAGTATTTACATTATGAACCTTGAAGGACTGACTCTTGCATCAACAGATACAACCTTTGAAGGCAATAATTATGGTTTTAGAAGTTATTTTCTCCAAGCACTAAGTGGGAGAATAACCACTTCAGTCGCAATTGGTACCACCTCAAGAGAAGCTGGATTTTACACTTCAGTACCGGTAAGAAATTCTCAACTACAAATTATTGGTGTAGCCGTAATCAAAGAAACACCCAGTATAATTTTTCGCTACTTCAAAAATCGCAACATTGATAATGTCACCTTTTATTTAGTCAACCATCAGGGTGTTGTTATCTTTTCAAGTGCTCCAAAGTCGATCTATAAAACTTTTGGCATTCTCACATCTCAGGATCAAAATGAAATCATTCAAGATCGTTCATTTCCTAATGTTTCTTTAGTATCACTTGGATACCCAGAAATTAAACAAGCAATAATAGAAACTGATTTTTCTTCCATAATTGAAATTGATTCTCAAATAAATCGCAAAGACTATTTTAGTATTCACCAGGTAGATGACTTTAATTTTTTTGTCGTGATTCAACGACATGGATCAGAGCTATCTATGCTAAATTCCCAGCAAGCACTTATTATTACCAGCGGAGTCATTGCCGCAATTCTTTTAACTGTTATTCTATTACCCTTAATTTTATCTCAAATATTTAAACCCATCTCATCTCTTCGAAAATTCGCTCATGAAATTTCCAAGGGAAACCTGCACCAAACAATCACGCTTCATACTAACTCCGAGTTTGATGAGTTAGCAGAATCATTCAACAGAATGGCTAAAGCCCTCTACGAAACTCGTAAAAACATTGAGGCAGAAATTAAAGAGAGAACCATAGATCTCAAGAAATATCAACTCGCCGTTGAAAACACTTCAGATCAAATTGTAATTACCGACACCAATGGAATTATTCTCTACGCAAATCATGCTGCCGAAGTAATAACTGGTTATACAAAAAATGAAATCATAGGACAAAAAGCAGGTGCCCCTCATCTTTGGGGTGGGCAGATGGATAAAGGCTTCTATCAAAAAATGTGGGCTACTATCAAGGTAGAAAAACAAACCTTTCAGGGAGAACTAAAAAATCGACATAAGTCTGGAGACCTATACTACGCAGATGTGAGCATCACCCCAATCTTAAATGAAAATAATGACGTGGTGTTATTTGTTGCGCTAGAGAGAGATATTACCAAAGCCAAAAATGTTGATCGAATGAAGACTGAGTTTATTTCATTAGCTTCACACCAATTACGTACGCCTCTGTCTGCAATCAAGTGGTTCCTTGAAATGTTGCTTGGAGGAGACACCGGAGAACTGACGAGTGAACAAAAAGAAATCATTACCAACATTGACACTTCAAACGAACGAATGATTGATCTGGTTAATTCACTTCTCAACATTTCTCGAATTGAGTCAGGTAGGATTATTATCGATCCAAAACCAACTAATATCAGAGAACTACTTGATGGAGTTGTCTCAGAACTGCAACCAAAGCTAACCGAAAAAGAACAAAAGCTCATTATCAGTTCACACAATGAGCTACCAACTATTTCAATAGATGATAAACTTATCAGAAATGCATTCATGAACTTACTGACTAATGCTATTAAGTACTCTCCTAATGGTTCCGAGATTATTGTCTTGCTTTCTCAAAACAAAACGGACATAGTAGTACAAGTTGCCGATGAAGGTTTGGGCATACCGCAACAAGATCAAGATAAAATCTTTGATAAGTTCTTCAGAGCAAAAAATGTAATCAGCAAAGAAACTGAAGGCAATGGGCTTGGTCTCTATTTGGTAAAAGCCATCATAGAATCGTCACAAGGGAAAATATGGTTCGAGAGCATAGAAAATCAAGGCACCTCCTTCTTCTTTACACTCCCACTTTCAGGTTCGGTAGCAAAAACAGGAGAAGTCACCCTTGATACTTAACCAAAAAAAGATTAGAAAGTACTCATGAATAATTCACTTACCATACTGGTTGTCGAAGACGAAAAATTACTCCTTGAAGCCATTAAAAAAAAATTATCATTTTTAAATATTTCCTGTATCTCTGCGTCATCAGTTGCTGAAGCAAAACAATTTATTGATACAACGTCATCTCCTCCGGATGCGATATGGCTTGATTTTCTGCTTGGTGATGGGTCAGGCCTTGATGTGCTTGAGTATGTAAAAAGTCATCCAGTTATGAGCACCGTTCCGATCTTTGTTGTCAGTAACTCGGGGAGTGACGATAAAATCACTCAAATGTTAGCCTTAGGTGCCGCACGATATATGGTAAAGGCAGAACATCGGATCGAAGACATTATCAACATAGTCAAAGAGTTTATTGAAGTCGAAAAGGAAGGTTTAACCAATGCTTAAAATACTTGTAATCGAAGACGATCAGTTTTTGGGAAATGCCTATAATCTCAAGCTCAGTAAAGCTGGATTTGAAGTCAAAGTAGCAAAAGATGGAAACGAAGGTCTGACCGAGCTTTCAAGCTTTGTCCCAGATATAATCCTTTTGGATTTAATCATGCCAGATATGGATGGTTTTGCCTTTCTAGAGGCAAAAAAACAGACCGTTCACTCTGACATTCCAGTTATTGTTGCTTCAAATCTAGGTCAAAAAGAAGATTTTGAAACTGCAAAAAAACTAGGTGCTGTGGATTTTATTATTAAAAGTGATGTTTCACTTGAAGAAATTATTGGAAAGATCAACCAGCACCTCTCTAGATAACTACTACATAGAATGAAACCTAATGAACCAGTTTAACGATACCAAACTACTAGAATTTATCACCGACTTACAACTCATCCCTGAAAGAACCCTCGAACTTGCCTTTGCTGATAGCAAAAGCAGTGGTTCGTTTTATTGGTCTTTGCTCGAAAAAGGTCTGGTACCTGACGATCAACTTGGAAAAATCATTGCAGAAATCTACTCTATTCAACTTATACAGTTAAACCAAGTTTCAATTCCCGAAAATGTTCTCAGACTTATTCCCGAGATTGTTGCCAAAAAACAATACGCTATTTCATTCAAAAAAGACAGCAAGGGATTACATGTAGCTATGAGTCATCCCGAAAATGTTATTTTCAGAGACTTCTTGAGCAAACGTGCTGGTGCAACAGTGATTCCATACTATGCCACACCTCGAGATATTGAAAAAGCATTTTTGCTTTATAACAAAAATATTGAAGAGTCATTTAACGACATCATAAGCAAAAACATCTCCAGTGCCAATAATTCAACTTCTGAGGAACCCCCCGTCATCACCATCGTTGAACAAATACTGACCCATGCCCAACGAAATGGAACCTCAGATATTCATATTGAACCGCTTGAAAACAAATCACTGATTCGCTTTAGAATTGATGGCATCCTCCATGACGTGGTGTCCTTGCCGATTGATCTTCATAACAAAATTGTCACTCGTATTAAAGTGATGTCAAAACTTCGAACAGACGAACACCAAGCAAGCCAAGACGGAAAGTTTCAAATTTCTGTCGATGGAGACAACTTGGACATCCGTGTCTCACTTGTGCCCATTACTGGAGGTGAGAAAGTTGTGATGCGTATTTTATCCGAAAAATCACGTCAACATTCACTCGAAAGCCTAGGATTAAACATCGAAAACTCTGCTAAAGTCACCGAGGCTTACTCTCATCCACATGGTATGATTCTCTCCACAGGTCCGACCGGATCAGGAAAAACTACCACCCTTTATTCCATTCTTAAACAGCTCAATCAACGTTCAATCAATATCATGACTATTGAAGATCCAGTCGAGTATGATTTAACTGGAGTCAATCAAATCCAAGTCAATAACAAAACCAATCTCACTTTTGCGGCAGGACTACGGTCGATCGTTCGGCAAGATCCAGATGTGATTTTGGTAGGTGAAATTCGTGATGAAGAAACAGCTAACATTGCGGTAAACTCTGCAATGACTGGGCACTTAGTTCTTTCGACCCTGCACACCAATGACGCAGCCACTACACTACCACGGCTCATCGATATGGGCATTGAACCTTTCTTAGTTGCGTCAACAGTTAACATCATTATTGCTCAACGACTGGTTCGAAAAATACACGCTGGCTGCCGTATGAGTATTGAAAAGGACTGGAACGACATCTCGACTCAGATTGACCCAGAAATTATCAAAAAACTCAATAATGGTAAGGAAAAGATTCGTCTCTATAAAGGCAAAGGCTGTGAAGTCTGTCATGATACCGGATACGAAGGTCGAATTGGCATATTTGAAATTATGATTATCACCGATGAGATTCGCGATGCCATCACAGCAAAGAAAAATGCCTCTGAAATTAAAGCTATTGCCCTCAAACATGGCATGATCTCAATGGTAGAAGATGGCATACAAAAAGTGTTACAAGGAGTCACTACTATTGACGAAATTCTTCGCGTCACCAAAGAATAAAATGAAATTACCTGCCCTCACAATCACACTTAACTCAAGCGTAAATGTCGTCGAAGTTGTGCTCTTCACCAAACACTTGTCAATCATGCTCAAAGCTGGCATACCTATTCATGAAGCGTTTGAAACACTCAACGAGCAAACCAAACATCCAGTCTTTCAAAAAATTCTCAAAGCAGTTTCAGCAGATATCAGTAATGGTTCGGCATTAGCAACTTCGCTCAAAAAGCACCCAAAAGCATTTAATCAGTTTTATATTAGTATGATCGAAGTGGGAGAAGAAGCTGGCACCCTCGACGATAATCTCGTTTTTCTGTCGGAACAGCTCACAAAAGATCTTGCCCTGAAGAAAAAAATCCAAGGTGCCATGCTGTATCCAGGGCTGGTCCTATTTGCCACCCTCATCATGAGTGGATTTCTGTCTTTTTTCGTTTTGCCTTCGCTGGTAGATTTTTTCACCAACCTCAATATCCCGCTGCCACTTCCAACCAGAATCTTGTTAGCCTTTGCTCAACTCATGAAAGATTGGGGAGTAGTTATTTTGCTCTCACTTTTGGGGTTACTAGCCTTTTTAAGATTTTTGATCACTCTTCCAGGAATTAAGCCACTCTGGCATGCTTTTTTATTAAAGATACCTTTGGTTGGAACATTACTGATGTATGGTCAACTGACCCGTTTTGGACGCAACCTGGGCATACTCTTAAAAAGTGGCGTACCCATTAACAAAAGTTTAAAAGTAACTACTCAAACACTTTCCAGCATCACTTTCCAAACAATAATTCTAGACATTACCCAAAAACTTGAGGCGGGGAAGAGCATTGGAGACATACTCTCGCAAAAAAATAACTCGCTCTTTCCGCCACTCGTAACCAAGATGATTGCCGTCGGTGAAAAGACAGGAAAACTTGATGAGACACTTACCTATCTTGCTAATTATTATGAAGAAGAAATTGACACCGTATCAAAAAGTTTCTCAACAATTCTGGAGCCATTCTTACTTCTGGGCATCGGACTTTTGGTTGGCTTCGTAGCAATTGCAATTATTTCACCCATTTATGAACTTACTGGATCAATTCGTGGACAATAAAAAACCACAATCATCAGGCTTCACTCTGGTTGAGCTCCTACTCACCATCGGGATCATTTCTGTTATTGCTGTCTCTTCAGCACCATTCTTATCTCGATTTATCCTGCAAATTTACACTGAATCGACAGTTACTAGAATTAAAAGCAACATTAGTAAAGCCCAAAATTATAGTCTAGATAACAAGAATGATACTACTTGGGGAGTATGTATTTCTGGAACAGAGTTACGCATGTATTCTGGCAGCTGTGACTCACCTAGTTACTCTGAAGAGTACAGTATTCCATCATCAATAAGTGTCACCGGATTTACCAATATAGCTTTCTCTTTAGATGGCACCCTTCCAGACGCTCTTACCGTTTCTGTTTCTTCATCGATCTCCGACACTACCTATACTGTCAACCAGCTGGGACAAATTGAATGATGAAATGCCTATATTTTCCTAAACAACCAAGTCGTAACACAAAGCTAACTCTTGGATTTAGTATTATCGAGCTCTTGGTTGCGATGTCCCTGTTTTTAATTGTGGTGGTAACAGGCTTAACAACGGTAATCTATAGTTTCACCATTAATCGACGTAGTGTGGAAGAAACGGGGGCAGTCTTGCTGAGCCAAGAAGGACTCGAAGCGGTACGATCCATTCGCGATCAGGACTGGAACTCCTTGACTCCAGGAACCTATGGCATTGATGCTTCTGGAGGGAACTGGACATTATCAGGCAGCAACAACACCATTGACGACTACACCAGAGAAATCATTATCGAAGCAGTCCAACGGGATGGGTCTGGAGCCGTCGTGCTTTCCGGCGGTACTGTTGATCCAGACACCTATCGAGTCATCAGCCAAACACAATGGAACTTTATCCCCAGTCAAACGAATACCATTCGTTTTGTCGAATACTTTTCTAACTGGATGAAAAGTATTGGAGGGGACTGGGTAAACCCGACCATTGTCGGATCACTTGATTTACCCGGCAATGGAGATGGCTATCGAGTCATTGTATCTGGTAATTATGCATATGTAATCAGGTCTTCCGGCTCGCCAAACTTTTATATCGTTGATATCTCAACGGTAACAACACCAACCGTAACAGGTTCGTTAACCATACCTGGTAATCCTCGTGATCTTGCATACGAGAATGGTCTTGCCTATATCGCCTCAACAGACAATGCCAACGAACTAATCATTGTCTCTGTTACTAATCCAACAGCACCCACACAACTCGGAACCTACAACCTTCCCCAAAACACTGATGCCACCAGCCTAGACGTGGTGGGAACAACAGTCTACATCACCCAACAGACTAATAATCAAGCAGATGAGTTCTTTATTATCTCCGCTGCCACACCAGCCTCACCATCACTACTAGGTTCACTTAACTTAGCTGATACCGGCCTTGCCACCTATGTCACCAATGCAACTGCCTATATCGGTACCGGAAACTCTGCACAAGAACTCCTCATGGTAAATGTGACATCACCGGCCTCACCAACGCTCGCATCTACTTACAATGTTGTTGGCAATTCCAGCGTGCTCGATATCGTTCATTTTGGCACCACGCTTTTTGCAGGCACCAGTACTGATACTGTTGAAATATTGAGTATTTCAACTCCGACCAGTCCAACCAGTGTTGCTAGTTATGCAGCACAGGGTGCAGCCCAAGCGTTAGCAATGAATAGCGATATGTCTTTACTTTTTATTGGATCGGATAATTCTTCGGGAGAACTGGAAGTGGTTTCAATCAGTACCTTAACAGCGCCAATACAACTCAGTCTCTTTGACACTCCCAACAATGAAAGTTACACTGGTATTGCCTTTGATCCAACCTCCGAGCACATCGTCGCCGTCAGTACTGATAACGGAGCAGAGTTCCAAATTATTTCCCCATAATCATCAACCAATGCGTACATCAACTTCTAACCAACACCATCAAAACGGCTTCACCTTAATTGAACTCCTGGTATACATTTCTATTTCAACCATTTTTCTTGGTGGCGCCATCCTCTTTGCTTGGAATATTATCTATGCTCGAGTACAGTCCGAAGTTCAACAACAGGTTCTTGCCAACTCGCTGTATGCAAACAAAAAAATCACTGACGCAATTCAAAATGCAGTCCAAATCACCACCATTACCCCAAACCTTATTGAACTAGAATATACTGACACTAATAAAAACGGCATGACGATCGAGTATGATGGTGCTCAACTCTGGTATTTTGAATCAAATCAAGGCACATGCAAACCAAATAATCCTTGCGCACTAACCCCAGCTGATTTAGTGGTAACCGCGTTCGCTTTCAGTGATCGCTCGCTGGCACCAGATACACAATCGGTTTCATTTAACATGACCATCGAAAGCCAATCTACTAGAAAAGAATGGAACTACGCACACTCTACACAGTCAACTGCAACAATTAGAGGATATACGGGTTTATGAACAATGGCTTTATCGCAATTAGTACTACTTTAGTCATTACCACATTACTTTTAGTGGTGGGCTTATCTGTTTCGTTAGTCAGTCTAAACTACCTCCAAACAAGTTTTTCTCATGGTCAATCCAAGGAAGTTTTTTACCTAGCAGAATCCTGTGCCGAAGATGCGTTGTTGTCTCTCAATACTAATGGCACCCTACCACCTTCTGTAACTCTCCCCGAAGGAAACTGTTCCATTACTATTGACACCCAATCAGGTTCAGAAATATCCTTTACCGTTACAGCAATTCGAGATAGTTATACGCACAGAATTCAAATTGCGACTAATAGATCAACGACTGTTATTATACAAAGTTGGCAGCATCTGCCATAATAAGAGTACTTATGGGTACAAACATTTCCACCATTTATTTAACTCCACAGAAGCTCTATTTCGTCGTACCACAAAAAAATAAACTGCTACACGTAAAACCCTTTGTATGGGATGAAGGAACTCTCGTAGATATTTTTGGTCTTCTCAAAAAAGAGTTTAGTATTAAAAAAGTTAAAATTCTCATATCTGAAGAAATTTCATACACCACTAGTTTTATTTCCAATACAGAAAATCTTGATCGCGACATGATTGCAAAACACTTCAGAGAAAGTGTCCCCGATACCATTCTAGAAGCTGCTTGGGATTACAAAGTCATAACCACAATTGGCACCGTATCACTATTACAGGTGTTTGCAGTTGAGACAACTATATGGCAGCTTTTACAAGCTGCTGCAAAAAAACATGCTATTTCCATATCAATGGTATTACCAACATCATATACAGTTGCCCATCATCTGCCAGAAGGACATCCACCCTCACTACTACTTTATGTTTCACGAGAAGAATCATTTGCAGCCTTCTTGGTTCAAAATCATGTTTTTGGGATTGTTTCAATTGATGCTAATCAACAACAAAAAAGTATTGAAAAAATAACCCAACTGCTAGAATTAATGAAGCAACGCTACAAAATTACTCCACAATTACTTTTGCTTCCAAAAAAACAAAAAGATGTCGAAATGGCACTACCATTTCTAGAAATTATAAAAAAAAGAAGCACCATCCCGCACCCACTTCATATTTTGGCCCAGAGCACGATTGAATCGGGCAACGATGCTGATATTTTGACTTTAAGTTACGAGGTTGAAAAAAAACACAACTGGATACTACTCATTATCAGTATATTTTTACTGGCCCTTGCCATTTCAGGGACCATGCTTTACCTAAATAGTAAGTAACTTTCTCCTCGCTGCTATTGCCGCATCTTGCGTTTTATTTCGTACTTATATACTATAAAAGCTAGTATGTTACAAGAAAGAAAGAATGCAAAAAAAACAGCTACAAAAAAAAACTCAAGGTTTTACCCTTATTGAGTTACTCGTTGTCATTGCAATTATTGCAATCTTGGCTACTGTAGTCTTCGTAGCTCTGGATCCAGTTAAACGTTTTGCAGATGCACGAAATTCTCGTCGCTGGAATGATGTTAATAGTTTGTTGACAGCAACTCATCAATATATTGTTGATAATGGAGGTGATCTTCCATCCGGGGTAACTACCAGCATGGCAGAAACTCAACTTGGATCATGTACAAGTGGTGGAGCAACACTCTGTGCCGGAGCTGCTGCTGCTTGTGTTGATTTATCCACCCCTCTCGCAACCTATCTAAAATCCATGCCTCAAGATCCAGCTGATGGAACTGCAGCAACGACTGGCTACTCAATTTCTGTAGATGCCAATAACTTGGTTACCATCAAGGCATGTGGAGCAGAGAATAGTGTTACCGTTGAAGTTTCACGATAAAAAATAATAATCGGATACCGTATGGGCTTGGCTGCCAGCCAGGCCCATTTTTTTAAACAAAGCATCCGAGTCTTGATAAATATTGCTCTAAGCAGGAAGTTCGCAGGTGCTCACTTCTTGCTGGTGCGAACACTTTCAAATAACTCACCGACCCAACAAATAAAAAAACTAGCATAAGCTAGTTTTTTATTTGTGCGCCAGGAGGGATTCGAACCCCCGACACCCGGTTCCGAAGACCGGTGCTCTAATCCGCTGAGCTACTGGCGCAGCTCTGTAAGAATATGCGAATTTTTCACTCGCAACCGCTATTATACCACCTGTAACAAGCTCCGAAACAGTACCGAACTCCTCATAGACATTTGCGCTATTTATGGTTATATAATACGTATGGACACACGTTATTACCCCTTCATCAATAAAGCACTTACATTCTTTCGTTTAAAAGAGGATGTAGTCATTCTTCCCGAGAACTCCTTCACAAAACCATTCATTACCATTGCTCGTGAACCTGGTAGTGGCGGGGCTCCTATAGCTGAAGCAGTTGCACAAAAATTGGGATTTGAATTAGTTGACGAACAGATTATTGAACAAATTGCTTCTTCAACAAAACGAAGAAAAGCAATTATTCAAGCAATTGACGAAAAAAATCGTTCAAAAATTGAAGATATCGTTCACTCAGTGCTAAACCTAGAGTATATTGACGATGCCGCATATGTGACTGAACTTATAAAAGTTATCCTTGCGTATGCATACCAAGGAAACTGCGTTATCCTTGGTAGAGGAGCCAATTTTATTACTCCTTTTGCAAAAGGTCTGCATGTTAACGTCACAGCTCCATACAAAGTCCGTGTACAACGTGCTATCGACTATGAAGGGCATAATCTTGCAAAGGCTAAAGAAATCATTGCAAAGGTCGAAAAGGAGCGAACAGAGTTCGTTAAACAATACTTTAAGAAAGATCCAAAGAAGGTTAATTCATACGATTTAACAATAAATACAACATACTTTCAATTTGATCAAGCTCGAGATATTATTATTGAAGCGTTTTACCAAAAGTTTAGTCACTCAATTAAACGATAATACCTTCGCCTCTACCTGGCAAAATACTAAAAAAAAGATACAATACAAGATGTTAGTGTCCCACAAGATGCCAGAGTGCTGGAATGGTAGACAGGCTAGTTTCAGGAACTAGTGTCCATTACGGGCGTGAGGGTTCGACTCCCTCCTCTGGCACAACTACCGAGCATGAAAGAAATTGCACTTCCGAAAAAGGCAATTGTATTTTATAATGTATGCCTTGAGTCGTATTGACTACGATTCTGGCTCTTTACATGCCCAGGTGGTGAAATGGTATACACGTACGCTTGAGGTGCGTATGCCGAAAGGTGTGGAGGTTCAACTCCTCTCCTGGGCACAAAGTTTGAAATAAAAAGTTGCAAACAAAATTAAAAAAAGGAATGTTAGCTCAGTTGGTAGAGCATTCGGCTTACATCCGAAGGGTCAGGGGTTCGAGTCCCTTACATTCCACAGTACTCGTTTTAATCGAGCCAAGCTAGCCAAGGTGGTCACGGCGCATGTCTGAAAAACATGAGATTGAGGTTCGACTCCTCAGCTTGGCACTTTCCATTCAAAATATTACTTTTTCAATCTTAAGTACTCCTCGTTTACTAGACTAAATCAAGTAGGTTGACAGGGTAATATGACTTTAGTATAGTGGGAGTCAGCGTTGTGAACAAAGTCTGCGGAAAGCAGATTAAATAGCAATGCAAAAAATTCTAATTATCCCCCCAAAAAAACAGACTGAAAGTTCAAATTGTAATGTTGTGCCTTCAAAAAAATTTGTTAGCTTGATATCCAAAAATTATATTCCTGTGTTCATAATTGGAATAACACTTTATTTAATTTTATTTAGAGAAATTCTAAATATTAACACCTTGAATATACTATTTATGCCTATGTGGTTACCTAAATTATCTTGGATAAAAACTACTTTCCAACAGCAGAAGAAACAAGCATCTTAATTGCGTTAACTAACCCAACAATAGCAATACCAAACCATTTGAAAAAAAACTTTAACCCAGAATCGGTAGCTTTTCCAACCATACGATTTCTATCTTGAGTGTTAAATGTTGTCATACATCAATGATACGACCTTAAACCAGTATTCACAAGACAGGAATGAGATAGTATAATCCAGGATGTTACACGCGCGGGAATAGCTCAGTGGCTAGAGTGTCTCCTTGCCAAGGAGAAGGTCGCGGGTTCGAGCCCCGTTTCCCGCTCATAAAAAATGCACACTACGGTGTGTTTTTTTTATGACTGGAGCCATTGAGCTAGATCACATGGTTCGCGACGGGCACACGAGCACACTGTGCGAGTCACCCTAGTGCATGTGAGCTTCCCTAAGTAGGTACAGATAGCAGCGAGTCGTAAGCCCCGTTTCGTGCTCATTTATATAAAAAGGGGCGGCTTGTGCCCGATCAAGCGAATTCTCACAGTATTTATAGTTTGAGCCTGACGAGGGTAAGCCCCGTTTCCCGCTCATAAAATAAAAGACACGCATCAGCGTGTTTTTTTGTATACTATTACTTATGAAAAATAAAAATCCAAAACTAAGTCTGCTTAGCGAACACCAGCGTTCAGCTGCAACCAGAGAAATTATTAACTTCTTTTCTACCGAGATGGATGATGAAATTGGCCTTATTGCAGCTGAAGACATTCTTGATATGTTTTTAGATCGGATTGGAAACTCGCTTTATAATAAAGGAGTTGAAGACGCAATTCACTATGCCAAAGAGCAACATCAGCGAATTGCATTTGATATGGAAATGATCTTAAAAAAGTAATTATTTAAAAAATCTATCGTTCATTTTTTGTGGTAGTGGGGGTGCTACTCTGAACACCTTGCGCAGGAAGCTTAACTTCTTTCTTTTCCTTTTTGCCTGCCAAATTTGCTATAATTTCTTGAGAAATCAGTAATCCAAAAGCATCTATGCGAGCAGCTCTCACTCGTTCTTTTCCAGACATATCAACCTTTCTATACCTTTTAAGGTTATAGTAATTAAATTAAGGAAGTATATCACAAAAAAATTATTTCGTTTGCCAATCAATAAAAACCAATTATCTACCTGAATTCCAGGCTTCAGCAGCTTCATGTAAGCGCTCATCTTTGGTAACATCAAACCAATTTCCTTGAAAAACAAAGGCACTCAATTCGCCTTGCTTAGCAAGCTTAGGGAAAATATCGTGCTCCAAAAAGAGTTTTGTGTGTGGTTTTATCAGTAATAAAACTTCAGGATTTAAAATATAGATACCAGTATTAATAATACTAATACCGCGCTGCTCACTAGAATCTAAGAAAGCGTCAATGCGATTGCCGCTCAGATGTACATGACCGAGCTCTTTTGTTCCCATAGCAGGCTTTACTGCAATTGTTGCTTCTGCATGTTCTTGTAGGTGAAATTCAAATAAATCTCCTAAATCAAGATCACTGAGTACATCTGCATGGATTACTAAAAATGGATCTTCAGATAAGTAGCTTTCAGCAAGTTTAAGTGCTCCTGCAGTACCCAGTTCTTTAGGTTCATCTGCATATACAACTGAAAGACCATATGAGCTGCCATCTCCAAACTCTGATTGAATAGTTGCGGTAACGGCACCTGCACAAATAATCACTCTATCTATACCAGCTTCGCGGAGCTTATCAAGGGTAATCGCTAACACGGGTCTATCACCAATTTTGCGTAATGCCGGAATGTCATTACTAACTTTATTACCGCCAGCCAAAATCACAGCTGTGTCAATTGAGGGTGACAAACTATTTTCCAA
>Ga0100403_1002657_pt1 | contig 13993 bp, 19 predicted proteins | sample CryGeymet201501t_FD_83663 | JGI IMG/M metagenome (GOLD analysis project Ga0100403, IMG submission 83663) | Groundwater microbial communities from Crystal Geyser aquifers in Utah, USA - Crystal Geyser metaG 2015-01t | ecosystem: Environmental > Aquatic > Deep subsurface > Groundwater | place...
TCGTTTATAAGAGACTCCCCCGTGTTCGTATTTATAGACTGGATAGATAGCGAGCACCTTTCCATATCCGTTAGCTTCCATTTCCGTTTTTATCATCTTCATATGCTCGTCTATGTTGTTGCTCTCGTCCCCTGCGTTCTGTACCAAACTTTTCAAATCCTCGTTATCGTCTGGACTGTTATAATCCTTTTCGCAAGTGATAAAGTGTCCCAAATTGTTGTTGTCTATGCGTGGATTATCCGCAAATGTATCGTAACTTATCTCAATTCTAGGTTTATCAATGACCTTTTTATATGTTTTCATAATTTATCTAATTATATATTCTGCTAATAGCCGACCTTTATAATACTTAACCATCTTATTCGTTCCCTCAATTCTATATTCGCAAGGGCGACCCATATCATTTATATATCTCCTCCCCTTGTAAGAATAATTGTGTTTTATAATTGTTTGCTCACTTTTGGGGTAATTCATAATCCTTTTTTAATTTATTGATAATAACAACCTTAAACGAGTGTTAAATTCGTTTTGTTCATAGTTTTGTTTTTAATAATAAACAACTAATCATTCTCTAATTCTCGCATTATCTCTTGTGCTTCTACTTCATAACCAAACCACGCAAGGAAGTTCCGCAAGTTAGATTGACCCAACCTTTTCATATTCTCGCCAATGTTATAAGGCTCGCCTGCCTGTTCCTCGTAAATTTCTAGTATTCCGTCAATCTCGTCAGCGTGTTCAGTGTAAAAATTCTCGCAATCAACCGTATATATTAAGTCGTTACAATTTCCGCCAATGCAACCGTGTTCGGCTACATCTTTGATATATGTAACATCGCCATCTGCGTCTTTTAACAACTGTTCCCGAATCGTGCCTTTGTCGGCTTTTATATTTTCTAGTTTCATAGTTCTATATTCCAACCCATTTTTAAGCTAATAATTATACCGACCACAAACATAACAAACAAAAAACCTATCAATAAACGAGTGTTAAAATCGTAATTTCTCCGTCTTACAATGTCCTTTCCATAATTTCTCATATATTTATTGTAATAAACTTTAATCATATAATTATCTAATAATCTTTAATAACTCAATATAGACGGCAATATGGCTCTAATAATCTTGTTACTTTGGCTCTATTGCTCTTTATTCGTATTTTGACCCGTCATGTGCACTGCAAAGATAATTCCCGTTAGCCCTGCAATATTCACATTCATGCTTCTCTGTCACCCCGCAAGCTGTTAGAAACTTCTCTCTATTAAAGAGGGGATTGCAACTCGGTAATGCGTTGGCAATACATTCTGATACATTGTCAATCAATTCTATATATGCGGGTTTTTGTTGCAAATCCCGTATATCTTTTAGTGTACCTGCTATTAACTCAAAATCTTTTTTAGTCATTTTGGTAATGTCCGCAACCTATCTGACCACATTCAGGACAATATTCATTATCGGCTAGTAATTGACAATCATCTAAGTCAATAATATGCTCTCTATCATCTCCAACCATTCTTGCGATGACCTCGTTATCTTCTATACTTTTTATTTTGAAGGCAATTCCACTCCAACCTTTTACGCTAACTTTATCGCTTACTTTTAACATTATTTTGTTTAACGGCTTATTTTTTTACCGCCAAACTATCTGATGCCGTCTATATTCAATTATCAAAGAACATCTAAACATTACCAGACGACAAATCAAAAGTAAAGAAAAGAATACAAAAGTTTTCCACAGTTTCAATATATGGCTATAAATAAGGATATACTAAAACACGATAACACACAAGTATATAATAGTAAAGATGGACTGTCCATAAATACACCTCGCCTATCAATACATCAAACAAACACGCCTAACAGGTTAAAAATAAAGGTATCAAACCACCGCCTCCGCTATTTAAATCCCTCTACAAGCATTATACGAGGTCAAAAAAGAGAAGTAATAGCGTATGAGGTCAATTATTGCCCCGCCACTATATATCAATCTATGTATAGAGAAGACAACAAAGGATAGACAACGAGGACTATATAACCACTGTATAGGATAGAGCTTGCTGTTGAGTAGTAGCTACTAACTAGTCCTAACTAGCTACCTTTCCACCCCCTCACCCCTCTAAACAATTAAGCAGATGTATTTAATTGTATATCTAGGCACAAGTCAATTATTATGCAATATACTTGACAGATAGGCAAGGAAATGATGAGGAGGGGGGTAGGGAGACCATATGGGGACAATTATTATTATATACCCTCCCAAAATTTTATAATATTTTTATAATATAGGTATTACATTCTTTCACAAATGACGCTAAAGACTTGATTTTTGAAGAAGAATATGTTATACTATTAGATGAGTGATATTTTCACTCTTCGTAACTCTAGGATTATTAACCAACAACCTGTTTACAGCTTGTTTACGGCTTAATGTCTTAGAGGTGTGTGTATCAGTTAGCTACTTGTACATATACCTCTGTGACAGATAGTCAAAAGAATTCATTATTTAAGGCACTTGCCTCGAAATCCACCTATGAAGTCGGACTGGAATTTGGCTTTGACAAAAGATACACTACCAAGAGGTCAATTCAAAATGCTGTTTATAGGATATACCAAGAAGTTCTACAGAATCTAGATAAGTTCGGAATTCCACAAGATACAGCGGAACTAGTGCAGAATGTCATGGCTGAGAGGTCTAAAACTCCCAGTAAGACTCCTGTTGATATGGGAGAACAGGCTCTTATTGAGGAGGGAGATACTGAGGCTATTGTTATTGGTGGCAGGAATAAGGCTGGTATAGTCCTTCATAAGAAGTTGGACTATTTGAACCGACATCCAAAGATGTTGATGAATGAGAATCTTGCCACCCTAGCTAAGACATTTGGTATCTTATTTGATAAAGCCCAGATTATACAAGGAATGGCCACTGAGAATATAGCGATTAAAGCTAAGATTGATGATAACATGAGTGTAGATGATGTTAAGAATGCCCTATTAAAGTTCCGTGAGAAGACAATGGAGGAGAAAGGTAGAACTTAATAGTTTATAATTCGTAATTAGCGTGGGTGCGAAGATAGACTCTTAGGAGCACGGGAATTCGTTTTCCCCGCATCCACAGTGATTATGAATGAATTAGAGGAATATCAACGAGAGGAAAAAATTTTCGAGGAATATCACAAATCCAGTGATTATAGTTCTCGTGTTCTCGAAAGATTAAAGATAACTGACGCTACGGATAGAAATGCCGAGGCTAAGATTCTAGCTTGGCAGCTTTGTGAAAGGAAGGATAATCCCGTAGAAGGGTGTATCTTTTTCATAGAGAACTTTGGGTGGACATTTGACCCTAGGAGGATTCCTTACCATCTACCTTTTATCCTATATGATTATCAGAAGGAAGCTATAAAGTGGTTTGTCGAACATATAGATGAGGGAAAGGACGGTTTAGTAGAGAAATCTCGTGATATGGGAGTTACTTGGCTAACTGTATGGATATTTTTATGGTACTGGTTGTTCAGGGACGGAACTAATCTTCTTGTGGGTTCTTATAAGGAGGCATTGGTTGATGATAAAACTGATGACAGTATCTTTGGTAAGTTAGATTATGCTTTGTCTAATCTTCCCAACTGGATTCTTCCTAGAGGTTATAATCACGATAAACACAGAACTAAACTACGTCTAATCAATCCTGTCAATAAGAACCTCATTTCAGGAGATACTATGAACGCTAACTTTGGTAGAGGTTCAAGAAAGACAGCAATCTTCTTTGATGAGTTGGGTTCTTGGGATTATGCTAAGGATGCGTGGGCTTCTTCAGGAGATACAACAAGATGCCGTTTAGCTAACTCGACTCCAAAAGGTTTTAATTTCTATGCACAGTTGAGAAATTCGGGTATTGATGTTATGACTCTTCATTGGTCACGCCATCCTTTGAAAGATGAACAGTGGTACTTATTTCAAAAGAGCCGTAGGTCTGTTGAGGAAATTGCACAAGAATTAGATATTTCATATCAAAAATCTCAAGAAAGAAGAGTTTATCCCGAATGGGATGAAACAAACGTGGAGACTGGTTTCTTTGAATATAATCCTGGACTTCCACTTTATGTGGGGTGGGACTTTGGTAGGGAAGACCCAACTACGATTATATGGTCACAACCCTATAAGGGTAAGTTAAGGATTATCGATACTTATACAAAGACTGGTAAGAATATAGATTTCTTTGTTCCTTTTGTTACGGGAGTTGTTTCATCAGACAATCATTATTCTAAAGAAGATTTGGAGGTCATTATATACCATCATGGATGGAAGAAGGGGATACATTTTGGCGACCCCGCAGGTAGATTCCGCAATCAGGTTGTGGATGCTACAGTCTTGTCAACACTACGACAATATGGTATAATAATAAATTATAATAATAGTTGGAATGTCTTTCAGAATAGAAGACGTGCTGCTAAGTCAATAATCTTATCAGGTATAGAACTAAATAAGAATTCTCGAACAGAATATTTTTCTATGTGTATACTTAATTCTGTTTATAAGAAGGTTCGCAGAGAAGGTAATGAGGATGTGAAGACGGATAAACCTGACCACAACTGGGCGAGTCACTTTCGTTCAGCTTTTGAATATCTATGTTTAGGTATATCAGAATTTACTGAAAGAAGTATGAAGCCATTTGATAAATTTAAAACTTCTCCGTATGATAGGAGTGGGCGTAGGAGAGTAATAGGTTACTAAAATGATTGAAGGTAGTCACTACTTTAGAAGATTTGCTAAGGATTTAAAGAGGATAAGTCCGCATTTTCGACTTGTAAAGGTGAAATACGGATTTTATAGGATATATTGGAAGTCCGCATATATCCACGAAGTATCCAAAGATATGCCAGTTCGGGGTTACGACGTCGAGGTTTACAATCCTAGGTTGCAAAATAAGAGTTACTATGAGGAGTTTGAGGATAATGCTGACGTTATCCAAAATGTTAAGAATTTTAGAGAAGGATACTGGGATTCTTTGGATGTTATCAAAACTAGATTCTATTTATTGAAGCATGACGCAGAGTTTAATAAGACTTCTACTAACGCTTACAAGCAAGTCGTTATAAAATGATTTGCAATTATTTGTTAATTGTGATATAATATTCTGACATGAGTGACTCAAAAGATAAGGTTGTTGCCTTAGAGCAGCAAAGAAATCAAGACTTCACAATCTCTCAACAGTCTGATAAAGAAAAACAGGTTATTAGCGATACTGTTAATCTTTTTCGTGAGACTAGGGATGCTAGAAATCAAAACTTTGAATTTTTTGATGGTTTAAATATAATAGAATATATCGAAGATTCTGTAAGAAGATTTTTTACAAATATAGACGAGAGGGATAATATAGAATCTTGGCAAGCTGGTGTATCTACACAGTTTACTAGGAATAAAGTTTTAGCCATACTTGGAAAGGTAATGGCTATTTTGCCTATTGCACAGTTCAAAGGTAGAGGAGAAGAAGATACAAGAAAAGGAATCATCCTATCTAATCTATATGAGTATGTAGAAGAGCTTGATGATTACGAAGAGTTTATGACTCACTTCTTACTTGAGGCAATCGTTAAGGGTACAGCTGTTGGATATGAGGGTGTTTCTTATGACGAGAAGACTAGAAGGAATGTCAGTGGGAAAAATGATAATATAACTATAAAAGAAGAGAAGGATAAGATTACTAAATTATTTGGCTCTATTGTGCCATTAGAGGATTTTTATCCTTCCTCTGTTTCAATACGAAAGATTAAGGATATGCCTTATTGTTTTTGGAGGAATGTTATGCCTTATACAAACTTTCTTCAAAATTGGGGTATGTTTGAGAAATCAAAACTCGTTCAACCTAAGAGAACATTCTCCGATGAGGAGGATAGACCTTTTTATTCTGATTACATAAGTAATGATATAAAAGAAGGTCAAGTAGAACTTGTTAGGTTTTATGACCAAAAGAATGACCAGTATATACTTATAGCAAATGGTGTATGGTTAAATCCGATAATGCTTGATTCGGAGGATGGTAAAAAAGAAGATATTTCTCCACTTCCTTGGAATCATAAAGAACTTCCTTTTTGGGAGGTTAAATTTGACTTTTTTGGAGATTGGTTTTACGGTAAGTCTTTACCTGATAGGTTAAAGATGTTGCAAGATATTTTGAATGTCTTGACAAATATGCTTCTTGACCAGTCGTTCTTGACGATATTTCCTCCGTTACTCACAAACGGATTTGACTCTATCGAGGATGATTATCTAAGACCAGGACGAAGAACTCCTGTCGATACTCAGGGTCTGCCTATAAATCAGGCTTTTATGAAGTTGGATTTAGGAACCCCATCTGGATGGCACCAATTCATTCTTGAATATACTAAGAATATAATGGAAGAAGCCTCTGTCGACCAAGTGTCTCAGGGTATAGCTGGTGTTGGAGAGAGGACTACTGCTAGAGAGATAAATGTTGCCGCAGAGGGTGTTGCTACGATGTTGCAACTCTTTGCTAGAATGATTAACTATGGGTTGAAAAGAAAAGCAACCTTAAAAGCTGCTAATATTTTACAGTTCGCTATGGATGAGGATAATCCTATACATATTCAGTTATTCGGAGCTGATGCAGCAAAAGAATCTAAAGATATATTTAATGTTTTTGAAATTGATAACGCAGTATTATCTGGTGGCAAAAGAGGAACCAAGATAATTGAGATATACAAAGATGCAGCAAAATTACCACAAAAAGCTGAACTACAAGCACGTTCTAAAATCGCTGAGGTTAATTCAGGTAAAAAGGTTGAGATATTAGCTTTTCCACCCAGGTATCTAAGAGATTTTAAATTTGATGTTGAGTTAGTTATGAATATAAAATCTAGTTCAAGCAAAGAGATTGAGAAAGCCCTACAACTTGAGAAAGTAGCGACTTATGTAACTTACTTCCCACAGATTATAGATATGAATGAGTTGGCTGTTCAGACCGCAGAGAAACTTGGAGATGACCCATCTAAGATAATATTACAGGACATAATCCAACCTCAACCAGAACCTAAACAGCAAGGAACTGAACCAAGTTTAAATGGGGCAAATAATATGGTAAGAGGTATGCAAGGCGGTGATATGATGGGAGGACAAGCTGCTTTACAAAACCAAATGCTTGGATAAACTATGATTGATAAAATTTTCAATAAATTAGGATACTACAAACTAAAAGAAGTAAGAGATTTAACTAAGAAACCTTTTACTGAATATGAATTATCTTCAATGTATTTAGATACATTGGGAGATTTGACAGATTTTGTACACAATGAAAAAGAAGAGACAAAAATGTTTAATGATGTAAAAGGAATTAGTGGATTTGCTGAATATTTGAGAGCTATGTCTGCTTATGATGTAAGAAGATACTTTTCAGCAGAAAATGATAAACAAAGAGATTTGATAAAGGGATTATTCGCTAGGGCAATTTATCTAAGGTCTAGGTTGACTGGTAAGAAACAGGATGCTGTTGAAACCAAAATAACTGGATTAAGATATGGTGAATAGTTGCTTTATTTATCTTAATGTGATATAATTAGTAAAATAATAATCTAAACAAACTTTGAGGGACTCAACCCTCCGTGGACTCGCCCACGTTAATAAGGGTGAATATTAAAAAGGGAGTTTGGTACTAGATGTTATGGAAGAAAAAACAAACGAAGAGAAATTAGCACTCGAAAAGGAGAGACAGGAGTTAATCGAAAAGATAGCCAATCTTGAACAAGATAAGGCCAACACAGTAGGTGAACTTCAGTCTGTTAGAAAGGAAAGGGCAGAGTTAAAAGAGAAGTTAGAGTTACTAAATAAGGAGGAAGAGGGTGATGTTGAGAAGACAGTAAAGGAAGTTCTTTCTGTGCGTGAAAAAGAAAACGCAAAGAAGGCTTTCCAAAATTCAGTCGACTCATTCAAATCTAAACATTCCGAATTTGAAAACTCTAATGACGCTGGTGGTATTAAGTTCAAATTATTTGAACGAGAGCTATCAAAGTTTAATCTCGAAGGTCTTACTTCTGAGAATGAATTCAATAAAAGACTTGAAGAAGTCTATGAGTTTATGAACAGAGGGAAGAAGGATAATGCTCCAACTAATAACAATCCTTATGCGGCTACACCCAATTCTGGTGGTGCGGCTCCGAGGGTAGATGACCTACCTAATCTAAGTTCTAAGGAGAAAAGTCTTCTTAAATCTAACGGTTGGAGTCTGGAAAGATACCTAAAAGTAAAAGAGAAGCGTCCTGATTATATTAGAACTATTCTTCAATACCAACCAGAGTAATTATTAAAAAATTAACTAACTAACACAATATGGCTTTTAAATTAGTAGGAAGCCTTACACCACATGGTGCTCCAGTGTTGATGACTAAAGTACTAGGAAATAGTACAGTGTCAACTCTATTGGATTCGTTAAATCTTGATGTTACATCTGCCACAGAAGCTCTTATTTTAGGAGTTGCTACGGAAGATGTTTTCGGGCATTTAATGGCACACGTCAGAAATGAAGATGTAGGTGTTGAGACTTCTGGTGCTTCTGGTGCCGCTAGTGGTAGTTATGTTGGTACATTCACAGCTCCAAGCACAAACGAGACTGTTGCTAAAAACAAGGGTAAATGTGACATTTCAAAAATGTCCATTTATGATGCCGAGTTAGATGCAGCAATAGGAACAGACCCACAGTCTGACATCGCTGGTACTTACATCGATTTGATTGATGAAAATACTCTCGATGAAGATACTGCTGCTGTTACACAAGCTCAATACTTTAACTGGGGGCCTTCTCCTGAAGACTCAACTAAAGCTAGAGTAAGTATCTTTGAAAGTCAAGTTTTTGGCCCGCTTGGTTCATAATCTAAAACAATATGGCTATAGAATCACGAGGAAATTGGACAGACCTTATAGCTGGAGTTGGTTTGGAGATTGCTGAAGTTTTTGACCTCGGTCAGGAACTCTACACTCCTGGTATCGGTAATATTCTTACCGTTACTACTGGTGAAGGTGCTGAACGTAACTTTACTGGCAAAACTGGTTTGGGTAGACTTGTAAAAACTGCAGAAGGTGACGATGCTCACATTTCTGGTAGAAACAAGTTGTACACAACCAAGGTTGTATACACAAAGTATACAAACGCTGTTCAAGTAACTAAGGAAAATATTCAAGACAGGGATTTCGCTGCTCAATTAGATGAGATGAAAGACCTTTCGATTTCCGCCAACTTCTCGCAAGATGAAGCTGGTATGCAGTTATTTAACGGTGGATTTGCGACTACGACTCTTGTTAACGGGTACGAAATGACTTTTTACGGTGACGCAGTTCCAACTTATTCAACTATTCATCCAACAACTGTACCTGGTGGAAGCACGCAATCAAATGCGTCTTCGACTGGTATTAAGTTTGGACATGATAATCTTGAGGTAGCCAAAATTGCTCTTGTTGAACAACAAGACGATGATGGACTTCCTTTGGCGTTGATGGGTAAACCACGTCTCGTTCTTCCTCCAGCTCTCGAAAGAGAAGGCAGAGAGGAAACTGAGTCAATTCTCGACCCTGAAAACGGGAACAATGCTATTAACGTATGGAAAGGTACTATCGACATGGTAACTTCTACCTTCCTTGCTGCATCGAACTCTGGTTCGGATACAGCTTGGTTCTTGGTAGTTCCAGGATTCGATAAACAATACCATGAAGTACGTCAGGCTTCTAATCTCGAAACAGATGTAGATATACTTTCTAAAACTGCAACCTTTACTGTAGATGCTCGATGGGCAAACTACGTTAAAGATTGGAGAAGGAAGTGGGGAAGTAAGGGCGACCTTGCATCTTATAGTTCTTAATCTGACTCTTGCTGGCGGAGAATAAATGCCAGCCTCAATCAAATTTATCTCTATCCTCCGAGGTGAATATAAAAGAGTAATGAGGTATAATGTTCTTACAAAAAATTCTACCAGAGCGGAAAGGATAGTTTATGAGATTCTTAAAGAACTTCATATATCTTTCCGTCATAGGTGGAAAATAGATAATCTTGAGATTGATTTCTTAGTTGGTAGGTATGCCATTGAGATAGATGGACATGACCAGGACGAAAAGAAAAATCTCTGTATTATAGAGTTAGGATATGTCCCTATACACATCCGAAACAAAGATATACTTAATAATAGGGAATTTATTAAAAATAATTTACAAAAATTATGAGCGTTACAAAACTCAGTCTTCCTGGTGGAATTGTAAATATGAAATCTCAACACATAATTGGTGCTGGGGAATTATTTACCACTGGAAATGTGTTCTATGTTAGTTCCGTTACTGGTTCTGATGGGAATACTGGAAAAGACTCAAACTTTCCATTCGCAACTGTAGACTTTGCAATCGGTGCTTGTACAGCAAACAATGGAGATGTTATTATTATTATGCCTGGACACACAGAAACAGTTACAGCAACGAGTATTGCTCTTGATGTAGCTGGTGTTTCAATTGTCGGTCTAGGTAGTGGTCTAAAGCGTCCTACGTTTACGTTTGGAGCTGCAGACGCAACTGTTACTGTTAGTGCTGCTGATTGTTTATGGGCGAATTGTCATTGGATTGCGAATTTCGCAGATGTGGCTGCTGCCTTTACACTGGATGCTGCAAAAGACTTTCGTCTTGAAAACAACAGTTTCGCAGATTCTGGCACTAACCTTAACTACTTCAACATTGTAGTTACTGGTGCGACTAACAATGCTGCTGATGGTCTTGCCGTAGTCGGTAATAGTTGGATTAACAAAGATGCTTCAGCAAAGGCATTTATCTCTATTCTTGGAAACCTTGACCGCCTCCTTGTTACAGATAACTTTGTTGATACAGCCGCAACTGGTAATGCCGCACAGTTTATAACTATGGGTTCTAATGTATGCTTAGGAGCACAGATTCTTCGGAATACTGCTATCATACTTGGTTCTACTGGAAATACTGTGGGTATCTTTATGACTGGTAGTTCAATAACTTCAACTGGTGTGGTTGCTTACAATCTAGTTACATCACTCGATACGACTGCAGAGTTACTTGATACTGCTACTCTCGATTTCGCACATTTCGAGAACTATTACACTGGTACTATTGCCGCTTCTGGTAAACTATGGCCTGTTGTTGATGTAGCCTAATCAATCTTCCTGGCTTCACTGGGTTCCTTATGGGAATCCAGATGAGGTCAGGGGTAATAAATAAAATTATGATTAAACTATACAATCCATCAAACTCTGACTCTCAAGTTATGTTAGATGGAACCAAATATATCGTACTAGCTGGTGAAACTTCAAGAACTATAACAGAATCAATCTCAAAGAGATGGAGAAAGCTGCATGGTTTCTTACAAGAAGTTCCAGTAGATTCAGAACCAGAAAAAATTATCAAAGAAATTATCGAGACTCCTGAACAAGATTATTCTGGTTTGACAAGAGCTGAATTAGATATTATAGCTAAAGAGAAAGGATTAAATACATTAGATTATCAAAATAAAGCAGAGCTTATTAAGGCTCTAAAATAATATGGGACTATCTTATCCATCACAAAGAATAGATGTTCTTGTGGGAACAAAATCTGGTACAACCAGAACAGGAGTAGAACTTGAATCTACATATTCTGAAACTGAAAGTCCTGCTGAGCCTACTAGGTCTTTTGAAACTGGGGGTTTTTCTAAGTTATCTCTAGATATACTCTATAATATGGGTGCCGCAGAGACAGCTAACTCCATAGAAATGAAAGTCGAAAGTTCTCCTGATAGAACTAACTGGTATAGACTTTCTATAGATACTACTGCTACACAATCTACTTTAACAGCTAGAGAATGGACTTTCGTTGGTGCAAACGCTGCTGCCGCCACAATAAACATCATACTCGATATAGCTTACGACTTCATGAGAATATCATTTAAGGAGACTGGTGTCGTTGCTGCTAAAGGTAATGTTTATGTAGAGGGGACTCTCTCAGGACAATAATATGGCTAGCAAGTTTGAACAAAAAGTAAAACTTGACAACTATAAAGCTCAACACGATTCAATTCTCAATCAAATTAAGGAAGCCAATGATAGTTTGGAAAGAGAGTTATCGAAACGAGACGAATTAGAGGAGGTTAATAGTAAAATAATTCAAGAAATAGAGGAAGGTAATTCTGCTATTAGTCTTCTCAATATTCGCCTTTTAGAGAAAGAGGATATTCTAAAATCAAGAGAGTTCGATATTAAAAATTTAGAGGATAATATATCCCTTGTTGTAGAAGAAGGTAATCGAATTGTAGACTCTTTAGATTATAAAATAGATTCTTTAAGTAATCGTGTTAGAGAACTCCTAGAAATTATAGACAATTACCAAGAGTTAATTGAAAATAAAGAAGATTTATCCAAGGAGGCAACTCATAAATATCAAAAAGTTCTCGACTCGATAAGTAATGATTTGTCTCATAACGACACTGTAAAAAGGTCTATATTATCTGAAATATCTGATTTAGAAAATAAAAGAAAATCTGTAATCATTTATATAGAGAAAGAAAAAGTTAATCTCAAAAAGCAGAAAGAAGATTTAGAAAATCAAAAACAAAACTTTCTAAGTATAATTCATAGTTACGAACAGAAGGAACATGAATTAAAAAACAGAGAAAGAAACGTACGAGTTATTGCAGGTCGATTGGAGAAGATATATAAAGTTCATTATCCTAACATTAAACTAAATATATGACATTTCCATTTGAGATAAGTAATCCTGGAATTGGTGGACTAAGTGAACTAACTATACCAGAGTTAGAGTTTATTCAGAATTTAGCTGGTCTTTCTTATGTTACAGGAGACATACTCTATTACGATGGAAATGATTTAACTAATTTAGGTATTGGAATCGAAAACCAGGTTTTATCTGTTTCTGCTGGTGGAATTCCTGAGTGGTCTGCTGCAACTGGTAGTGGAACTCCAGGCGGTTCAAATACTCAACTTCAATATAATAACGCTGGAGCATTTGGGGGAATGTCTAATAGCGACACAGATGGCTCCTCTTATGTAACTTTGGGAGACTCCACTTTCGCTAATCCCTGGGTGTATGTAGATAGTGCTGAAGCGTCTATTGGTAAAGGGATAGCAGATGCTTTTGTTACAGTATTTCCTAGTGGTGACGTGGATGTCAGACAGTCGACAGGACAAACTCTTACTTTAGGAAAGACTACTACTACTGGCACTGTAAATATTTTTGGACAGAATATATTACTGGCTTCAACAGCATTAGGAGCAACTTTTGATTTTAGACAGGGTGATACATTTAAGTATAATTTTTTAGGTTCAGCAGGTATAGATGGAATCTTGGATTTTTCTTCTGTTGCTACTACAGATAAGACTTTTACCTTTCCAAATACTACTGGAACTGTTGCGTTAACTTCTGATTTACATAGTGCTGTAACTCTATCGGGAACTCCAGATTACATAACATTATCTGGACAAGATATAGTAAGAGGACAAATTGATTTAGCAACTGACATAACAGGAGACTTGCCTTTTGCAAACCTAACTCAGGTCGCAGGATTTTCAATCTTAGCTAAAGCTGGAACTGGTACTGGAGACTTGGCAGAGTTAACTGCAGCTAATACAAGTGGAGTATTAAGAAGACTAAACAGCAGTGATTTGGAATTTGGTTTGATAGGTACAACTAATTTGAGTAATAATGTTGTTTCAACCGCTAAAATGGAGAACAATGCCATTACCTATGCTAAATTCCAACAACCTGCAGCTGGATTTACTATTATAGCCAAAGCTGATACAGGTGTTGGGGATTATGCTGAACTTGCAGCAGGGTCTGATAGTGTTCTAAGAAGAAGCGGAAGTGGAAACTTAGCTTTCGGAACTTTGGTGACAAACAATATAGGTGATTCACAAATAACATATGCAAAAATTCAAGATGTTACTGCGGATAGATTATTAGGTAGAGTTTCTACATTGGGGGCGGCACAGGAAATAACA
>Ga0100403_1002662_pt1 | contig 13968 bp, 16 predicted proteins | sample CryGeymet201501t_FD_83663 | JGI IMG/M metagenome (GOLD analysis project Ga0100403, IMG submission 83663) | Groundwater microbial communities from Crystal Geyser aquifers in Utah, USA - Crystal Geyser metaG 2015-01t | ecosystem: Environmental > Aquatic > Deep subsurface > Groundwater | place...
AGCTAATGACCCAAAATTGGTAGTAACTTATAGTTTAACGGCTACAGGTAATTTTTTTCAATTATTTTAATTTATGACAAAAAAAGAAAACGAAAAACAAAATATAGAGATTGCTATTCTGAAAGAGCAAATAAAACAGATTAAAAGTAATGTAGACAAGATTATGACAAATCATTTACCTCATATTCAACAAGCTATAGAAGAACACATTAGAGAAGCAGATGCAAGATTTAATAATATAGAAAAGAAACTTGCATTATGGAGTGGATCCATAATAGGAGCGATAGCAATAATAGATTATGCAATAAGAATAATAACTGCTAAATAAAGATGTTTGCAACAGAACAACAAATACAAGAGTTAAAAGACGAATTAGAATCTCTTAAAAAAGAGTTTAATTCTGATATGATAAAAAAACAAGCAGCCATATCCTCTGTGCAATCAGATTCTAAGTTTCAATTAAAACCACCACTTGATGTTATATCTAAAAAAGTAATTAAAAATATATCTATATTCCCAGTTTCTGTACACTTAAAGAGTACGGAACCAGATACAGCAGCAAATTATACGCCCTTCTTTATTGCAGATAGACCAATGATTGTTGTTGCATTTACTGAGGTACACGGAACTGCTGGGACTGATGGTTCTGCTGTAACACTACAATTAGAAAGATTACAAGGAACTGAAGCGCCTGACTCTGGAGATGAACTTCTTTCTTCTGCGTTATCATTAAAGGCAACGGCTAATACGGTACAATATGGAACATTAGTTAATACAGACGTTATTGCGTTGAAGAGTGGTGATAGGTTATGTCTTAAAGACTCTGGTACATTAACATCTGTTAATAGTCTTGTTGCAACAACATATCTAAAATTATTATAATATGGCACAAAAAAATCCCACAGTAACATTTGATTTGTCTGGACTTGATGGATTGTCTCCTAGATTTTATGGGGATTTGCCATTGAGTACAAAGAACCCAAACGAGCGCATGCTTGGTTCTGAGAGTATGTATGCTTATGGTGTAGTAAATCCAATGTCTCATTTTGGTTATTTATCACCAGCAAACGATACTGTAAAAGGTGCTACCACAACAGATGGTGTAATTAGTGCTACAATAACAGATACCATACATAGTTTTGCTTTCTTTTTTGAGGGTGCATCTTTTACTAATGCTGGCGCTTCTTTACATAGAACACAAAACTTTATAGACACCTCTTTTGGTACAGATATTACAATAACAAACGCACAGGGAACTGATTTAGAATGGTATGCGATAAATGATAGTCGTGCGTTATTCTACTCATATTATGACGGAACCAACGGAAACATAGGAGTGTGGTTTCTTGATGGTGTTAGTGGAACTGGTGTTAATGGTACAAAGGGTTTTTTGAGCTACGATACACAGACTGGTGATTTTACCATAGGTTCTACTCTTACTGGTGGGACTTCTGGTGCCACTGCAACCATATTAGGAGACAGAGATAATGGCACCACTGGAACACTTATATTAAGCAATGTAAGTGGCACATTTCAAAATGCTGAAACAATAACAGACGCGGATGTTGGTTCTGCTAAAGCAAATGGTGGTTTCTCCAGCGTTGATGTAGATTTTATGTCCACGATTCCAGTAAATAACGCTACACTAGGAAACAATAGAATACAAATGAGGGTTGCGGATAATGGTTATATGTATATATTAGATGGTAGTTCTGTACATAAATTTGATGGAACTACAGATGGAGGAAATCACGGAACCCTTACTGCAAATGTATTGTTATTTCCCGCAGTATATACTCTAAGAGATGCTATAGATTATCGTGGAACATTATGGATTACCGTAGTTCAAAGCACCGCAAACCCAGACTTAAGCATCACTAATGTAAGTGTAATGGATGTGAACTCTGGCGTATATGTATGGGACAGACAATCTAGCAAGTTAGATATGCAAGATTTTATTCCTATTTATGGCATTAGAGAAACTAGGGCTTTATTTGTATTTGATAACATTCCTCATTTATTCACCATATCCAATGATAGATTTACAGAATTAAGAAGATATGACGGACAAGGTTTTAAAATAATAGAAAGATATAGTTCAGAGGCATATCCTCGTTTTAAAGACTCAGTCAAAGTTAATGGAACATATATATCTTGGTTAGGAAACGATGGTATGTTCTATGTATATGGAAAGATAGACCCAAAACAAAGCAACAATGCCACATATCTATTGGGTGATTTAAGCACACACGTAGAAGCAGGAAAGACATTCAGCATTGCTGGTGCTATATTAGAAGTAAATACACACGAAACAGCTAGTTCTGGACATAATTCATCTCCAGAAGCTTATTACTTTTCTTTATCAAATAGTACTGGTGGTTCGTGTCCATTTAAGAAATGGTACTCACACGCATATTCTCCTGATGGTGTATCACAAAATGCACACGCTGGTAATTTCTATTCATTAGTTAAGATACTTCCTAAACTTTCCACAACGAAAGGTATAACTGTATATTTTGCACCAGTAACAGGTCTATCTGGTACTACTGTTGCGTGTACATTTAATATATACACAAATCAAGGAACGTCAGCATTATCAACTTCTATAACTTATGATGATATGGCTAAGGGATATAAGTGGATTCCATTTACAAAAAGATGGGTGAACTCTATACAGATAGGATGGACATATCCAACAAACATACAAATAATAAATCTACCAAGATTTTATATGGCAGAATTAGAATTAAGTCCGCAACAAGAAAACATAAAAGGAAGTCAAACTTAGGACATAATACTTTACAATTATCCTAAAATGTGTTATAATTAGATAAAATGGCAACTACAATATCAGCAGTACAAACAAAAGTAAATAATAGACTACAAGATTCTTCAACCAATATATGGTCAGCCTCACAAAGACTGAGCGCTATTTCTATTGCCACTCAAGAAATAATGACAGAGCTTGGTCTCGGGGAACAAGTAAGACAAGCAACACTAAATTATCTTGATGGTATACACTATTACAATATAACCAGTGATATAGCAGACAATTTAGATTCTGTAGATTTGCAACGAAAAGAAGGTCTTAACTATGTTCCATTTGTAAGAAAAGACCCACGTTCATTAGCTGTTGATATAGACATCGGAAGCACGGAAGAAGCATTTGCAATAGATAAGCGAGATGGAAATACTTACTTACTTATAAATCACTCCTCTAGTTATTCAGCTAAACTATTAGAGTCTTGTGATAGTTTAACCTCAAATGGAACTTGGGAAGTTGATTCTACAAATTCAGATGCAACTAATCTTACGTTAGATACAGTAGAATATAATCAAGGAAGTGGTTCTTTTAATTTTGATATAGACGTGAGTCAATCTGGAAATAATAAAGCAACATTAAAAATAACAGATTTTACCTCTACTGATTTATCAGACGACGAAGATATAAGTTCTTTAGTTTTTGATATTTATATTCCAGACGTAACCTACTTTTCTTCAGTAACCGCATACTTAGGTTCTTCAACTTCTGCGTACTGGTCAGGAACCGCTACAACAGATTATTCTGGTGCTAGCTTTACTACTGGAGAATGGAACACGGTCTCAATTGCTTGGTCAGATATGACACCTGTTGGAAGTGGAGATTCTTCTGCTATTGATTATTTACAATTTGATTTTAATTATTCCGCTTCACAAGGAGATGATACAGACTTTAGATTAGATAATATAAGAATGATAAGACCAGAATCCCTAATATATAAATATCAAAGTTCAAGAGTTGGTGTTGATAATAGTGGAACTGATATATATGCATTTACAGCTACCACGGACATACCATTCTATTCGGGGCAATATGACTATCTTGATAACACAATATCGTTTAGGGCAGCCGCTATATTATTTGAGGATGCTGGGGCATTAGGTGATGCGGATAGAATGAATGGATATTATGCAAATTCATTAAGTAAAATAAAGAAGAAGTTTCCTAATTTTCTTCTTAAAGAAACAAAGTCGTTTAGGGTAAAAGGTTTAAATTTCAACAAATAATATGGCAGAACAAACACAACAAAATTCACAATTAAAAAAGGACGAAACAACACAACAACGAAATGAGGGTGTGGCTGATTTAAATATAAAGAATACTTCATCAAATATCAATACTGGAGTAAATACAGACCAGATTTTAAAGGCTATTTCTGATAAATTTTTAGGAAATTCTGGTGTAATTACATCAGACGCGTCTGGAACAGATGAAATTATAAATGAGGCTATTTCTGGTATAAAAACCGCACAACAAAAACAATCGGAGTCCATACAAAGTCAGTTTGAGCGTGAAAGAACTAATTTAGAAAAACAAGGACAAAATATCATTACCTCTACACAGGAGTCTAGGCGTGGCTTTGCTACCAACACCGCAGTATTTCAACAGATAAAGGATCAAATTGATAATTCGTTACAAGAGTTAGACAAGAGAGAAAGAGAGGCGCTAGCAACTGGCGCAACTGATGCAGCAACACAAATTGCTAATCTTAAGGTACAACAACTGCAATTAAAAACACAAGCAATGCAAGATACATTTAGGAATGCTTTATCATTTTTAGGTCTTAATATTCAATCACAACAGGCAAAATTACAAGAAGAGACTCAAAGATTTAGTCTTACAACTAATAAACTAAACTTTTTAATGGAAAATAACATATTAGAAAACGCATCCGAAGAAGATAAAAGAATTTATGAGGCTCAGTTGGGTATATCAACTGGAATACTCGATAGATTAAATCCACAAAACAAACTTAATCTTCATACTGTGCCAGGTGTGGGGTTGGTTAATGTTACAACAGACAAAGACGGAAAACCCAAAATCGATATTCTTACAAAATCCATTAGCGAAAAAAGCCCAACACAAACTATCATTGAAAGAAGTTCTAATGTATCACAATTTTTAGGTAGTAAGATTGGTCAAGATGGGTTTGTTGCCCCAGAAACATACGAACAAGCCAGTAGAACATACGTGAGTCAGGGTGGTACTCTAGCAGACTTTAAGAGAGAGTTTCCTCCTATATATTATCTTTCTGCTGGATCAATGGAATTTGTTTCAGAAAACCTCAGAGATACTGTAACTGACACAGCGTCTCTTGAACGACTTGCTCAATAAATAATTACATTATGGCATTAGAAAGCGCAAAATCATTTAAACTTTCTGGAATATTACGTAAGGAAATTGTGTCTCCGGGCCAAGCAGCCGAAAGTACAATTCCTATTGCGCCAGAGACACATATAAGCACCGCAGTTGTAGATGTGGCTAATACTCTTGGTTTATCTTCTGCGGTTACTCTTGGTCAGGGAATTGCTGCATCTATATATTCTCCAGTAATTCTTAAAGAACAAAAAGAACTGGATGTAATAGACGAAAGAATGCAAAGTGTTTTATTTAAGGAACTTCAAAAATCTCGTGTAGATGGTGATGTGGATAGAGAAAAAAGACTTATAAAAATGATGCAATCAATATCTGACTCTCCTAGTTTGGTAGAACAGTTTGTGGATGCAGCCCCAACAAATACCCAGATACTTGCAGCTGGTGCTGAACTAGTATTGTGGACTCTAGCAGCCTATAATCCAGCACTCTCTAGTGTAAAGACCATCACCCGATATCCGTGGCTTACGAGAGGCGAGGTTAAAACAATGAACCAAATTAAAAAGATACTAGATAAATCAAAATTAGCTGACTCTACCTTTATCCAAAAAACATTGATTAAAGCCCAACCTCTTTTGAAAGAGGCTGCGTTTGGTTCAGCATTCTTTATGGCAATAAAAGCACAAGAAGAAGATGCCACAGCAGACGATATTATTCAAGCTGGGGAAATTGGGGCATTTATACCACCCGCCCTCATTGTTGGCGCAAAAGGATTGGCATCAGGTCTTAAAATTACTTCTAAACACTTTAGAAATGCCCTAAATCACCTCGAACAAAAAGCTAGCGATTTTCTCCTTAAAGGCATTGATGCTGGAGATGGCGTAGAGGCAGAAGTTCTAGGCACTATTGGTGGTAAAAAGAATATCAAAACCATCACAGCTGAATCATTTTTAAAAGGGGTACAGGCATCCAGACAATTTACAAGTAGATTCATAGATAGGTCTTCTGGACTTAAGAGATTTGAGGATTTACTCATAGACGTTAAGGGTGGAATACCACTCACAGAAAAAGAAAAAATATATCGTGATGTGAGACTTTTAGATGCATTTTCATTAGCTAAAGCTGAGGAAATGTCTGTAGAATTACTTGATAAGCTGAGACCATATAATGATATTTTGGATACAAAAGCTAAATCATATATTACTCTCATGGATTATCTTGAACGAGCAAAAATGGGGTTAGAAACTCCTATGGGAAAAGACGTTAAAGTATTAACCCAAAAACTCAAATCACTTATTGGAGAAATCGGAGATGACATGATCCGTGTTGGCGATGTAAAAAAAATAGTAAGGGACTATCAGGTTAAGATGCTTAAAATCCGCAGAGATGCAGAGCTTATTTCAACAGCTGAAATGAAGAGAATTATGAAAGCTCACAAGCACTACATTCCTCACGATGTAATAGCAGATATAGACGAAAGAGCTATAAACGATGCTTCATCTGGGTTATCAAAGGAATCTAAAAGAGGCTTACGAAAAGCAGTGGGATCATCGAGAAAAATTAGAGACCAATTATTAGTAACCCTAGAACACACACCCACTATAATAAAACTAGCAGAAAAAAATAAACTCCTTATTAATATGGTTGAGGCTCAAGAAAAATACAAATTCATCCCAGGTATGAAACGGTTTGGGGGATCTAGGCATAAGATGCCCGCAGGATTTGAAAAAATTTCTTTGTTTAGAAAAGGAATAAGAGAAACGTGGATAGTTCCACGAGATGTCGCTATATCCATTAAAAATATGGATGGAATTATTACTCCTGCGTTGTTTAATTCAGTTACCGAAGTACAACAACTTCTTAAAGCTGGGGCAACAAAATATAACTTAACATTCTCTATTCCTAATAAGTTTCGTGATATTCAAACAGCAGCTCTTACAACAGAAGCATTTATTGATAGTATGTCTAAACGATATGGGGTTAGTCCTATGGGGGCAAGGTATAGTCAAGAAGAAATAAAAGATTTATATCGAGTTAGTGGTGGGCTTGGGGCTTCTATTTTTGAAGAAGGAGAACAAAAAATGTTAGCTTCACTTGAAAAAAAAGGTATATCTACCTATATAAAAGATTATAATCCACTTGCATTATCACAAAAAATAAATGAATCACTTGAAACTTCTACACGATTAAATGTATTTAAAAAAGCATTAAATGCTGGATTATCTCCAAAGGATGCAGCATTAGTAGCCAGAGATGCAACTATTGACTTCGCTAAAATGGGTTCTTGGATGCAGCAAGCAAACAGAGCAATACCTTTTCTAAATGCTCGTGTACAAGGTTTCATAAACATTCCTCGTGCATTTATGGAAAATCCAGAAGCTTTTGCTAGGACGCAACTATTTACTTCTGTATATCCTACCTTATTATTACACTCTCATAATAGGAGATATGAATCATATAAAAATATATCTGATTATATTAAATCAAGATATTGGATTATTATGATTGGAGAAACAGACGCTATTGACTCGGGATCTGGGAAAAAAATTAAAGTACCACAGTTTATTACGATTCCTAAAGGCGAGGGTCAAGCATTAACATCTATTCCTATCCAATTTTATTTAGATAGGGCTGATCAAGCGGACTACAGAAAAACCAGTGAAATGCTCGCTGATCTTATTGGGAACACAACACCAATTTCATTTCAAACATTTGGGAGTCAAAACTTTGCTGGATCGATTGCATCTCAACTCGGGCCATTGGTAACAGTTCCTATTGGATTGGCGACAAACCAAAACCTTTTCTATGGTCGTGAAATAATTCCAAAGAACCGAGTGAATGCGCCAACAGAAATGCAATTTTCTCGTTCAACTCCAGAATCTACAAAATCACTCGCAAATATAATGGGTGTGGCACCATCAAAATTAGAATTCGTGTTAGACTCTTTTGGAGGATTGCCACAAGATACCCAAAGGGCAGTTGATATAACTATGGGTTTATTTTCTAAAGATGACGTTATAGATAAACTTAAAGATGCGTCTGTTAGTGGAACTGAGTTTGGCGCCTCAACTCAACTACCCGTATTACGAAGTATTATAAGGGAATCAAATGAGTTCTATTCTCCAGAAATGGATTATCTAAGGAAACAAAAAGAAAATATAGTTAAAGAATCCACAGGAAAGAAATTATCTGTGTCTGATTATGCGGAAGATGTTTTCAGAAAAATGAATTCTTACGACAGTGAGGAAGATAGACTCAAATATCTCTATTCTTTGGGGGACGAATTAACACCAGACGTATTAAAGAAATTAGAAGTGATGAAGACAACCAGAAACACTATAGAGGTATTGAGTACCAAAGATTCAGTTGACGTGAGAGCACAATATATTTTATGGAGGATTCAAGATTTAAAAAATCGTGGGGTTGGTTATAATGATAGACTAAAGTATCTTAATGACTTACAAAAAACTAAGATTCTAACAGACGACACTCTAAATAGGATGGATGAAATAAAACTTTACGGATATTAAAAGCTGTGTTTATACCAAAATAATAAAGCCACCAAATGGGGCTTTATTATTATTTATAGATAATATTATTTACTTGATTTCTTTGTTTTAACTAATCTAAATTTTGGATTATCTATATACTCAATTTTAAGATTGTTTTCGTTAAGTAGTTTATTTACGGTATTTAATTGGTCTTGATATACTTTTTTAGTTACTGTTTCACTGTTTAACTTATTAGCGAGTAACCCGTTTTCATATTTTAATGTTTTAATTTCAGACTCAGCATCTGAAATAGATAGCAACAATACCAAATCCAATATAAGTAGAATTAAAATACCTATTATTATAATCCACATAATTATTTTTTCTTTATTGCAACAACATCCTCTTGTCTAACTATCAATTCTTCATCTCCTATATCAACCTTTACAGAAGAATACTTATTAAACATAACGATGTTTCCGACCTTTATATTTACAACCTCATCACCAACACCCAATACTTCTCCTAGTTCTGATTTGTCTTCTTCGTTTCTGGGTATGTTGTATTTTCCTTTCTTTTCTATAACAATCTGTTTTACTAGAATGTTATCTCTCAATGGTTGAAAATCTTTTGTTTTATATTCCATATTATTATACTGATACTAATGGTTTTTCTTTTCTAAGATTCTTTATTTTACGACTCCACCCACCACAAGATTTACAATACAATCTATTATATTCTGTGGTTTTGTTTTTATATAATCCCCTTGACTGCATATTGGTTGAACCACACTTCGGGCATACTTCGGTTCCATAAAACATCCCTACATTAGGATGATTATTAATCCACGGCAACATTTTATTATAAACCCTCTCTAATAATGAAACGTCTCGTTTGTTATATTTAATCATTTTATTCCAAGATGTTTTGTCTCCCGACATACATCCCAACCATAAATCAAAGTCTGTTTTAATCTTTCTACCCAATCCAAAATATTCTCCTAAGTCATCCAACTTATTTGAATTAAACATAAAGTGTTTATATCCAACCTTCTTAGTATCCACCGTCTTGTATGGAGACGGTGGCGTAAGTCCATACTTGATAAATCTGGCATTTGATTTCCTGATGTCAAATCTATCAGAATTATGCCCTATAATAACATCTGCCTCGTCAAATAATTTCCATAATTCCCTGATAAGATGTTCATCGTTTGTTTTATCTTGTTTGTACTTCTTAAAATCTGGAAGCGCAAACGATTTTACTGTTTTTTGTCCAAGCCATTTATAGGCAAAACACAGCATATACCATTCTTTTTCATAGTCTATAACATTTTGTTCATACTTCGCCCACACATAAGCAAGGTTCGGTGCGTTTTCTATGTCAAAGAATAATATTTTTGGTTCTGTGTTTTTCATTTTATGGTAATATTTTTATTACATCTTTGGCTGCTTGTATCATTTTCTCTATTTTATATTTTACATTTTTATCCTTAGATTTTATGATTGGCTTTGAGTTTTTTTTAAGTAGCTCTAAAAACTGATGTATATCTATAGTAACATAGTCTTCCGAGTGCGTCTCCGGTGTTCTTGGGTCTCTAAATACTAATGCCCATTTTTCTCTTGGAGACCACCCTACCGCTGCTTGTTTTTTTGCTTGGTCTATCCAATTTAATATTTTAATAGTCTTCTGATTTTTAACTTCTATTAAAAATGGTATATTCGCACGTATATCTCCTTTCATATTTCCAGAGCCACTTCCTATTTCTCTACCAGCACGTAAATCTAATCCACTCTCTCTTATATATCCAGCTATTTTATTTTCGTATCTTCTTCCCTTTTCTTTTGCTGACTTTGATTTCATATTCTATTTTTTTAATATGTTCTTTTACGTGGTCTTCGATGTCAAATATCAATTCTTTTATAGATTCTAAATCATCGAATAATCCGCGACCAAACAAATATTTAATTTTCTCAAAAACATTTTGTATGTTTTTCATATTTAGATTTCAAAGTTTTCGAATATTTCGTACCACTTACTATATTGTTCCGCAAGCTGACCCTGAAACTTCTCGCTTGTATTAAGAACTATATCTTTAATAATTTTGACCTTTTGTATATTCCCATCATTTATATCAATATCAAAGCTACCACTCTCTAGGAACTTTGCATATTCTTCATCGGCTTTTTTCTGATTATCTCCTTCATAAAAAAACTTGTTTGTTTCTTTATCTAGTTTTGGTGTTCCGTCTTCATTAAGCTTTGCGTATTTCTTTATAATTTCATCTCTGGACTTATATATAGATTCAATTCCAGACTTACATAATGCAATAAAGTTTACTCTTGCATTACTTTCTTTTGATGGTAGTGGTATGTTGGATAACCAACCAACCAAACCAGGTAATAGTTTATATGAAATTGATAATATTAATTTATTTTCTGTGTTATTTTCCATAATATTTATTTATTCTTATTTTTATTCTTTGTCTTGTAGATAGCTATCTAATTTTGCCGTACACATATCACAATCGCACATATCATCATTTGGATTGTGCGGTATTCCTTCTTCTAATTCTTCTTCCGCTTCCTTTTTAGATTCTTTAAAGTTTAAATCTCCTATATGTGACATATTATTATACACGTTTGTTTTTTATTGTGTTTTAGTTTGTTTATCCTCTTCAACGTCTTCTAATATCATATAATTAGAAGAAAGGATTGTTTTTGCTACACTGATGGAATTTTGAATAGTCATAATGGGAACATTAAGTGGTTCAATAATACCCGACTTAATTAAATCTTCAAATTTCTCAGTAACTGCATTGTATCCGACCTTTTCTTTTGCTTTTTCTAATAATGTTTTATAATGTATATCACAGTTTTCTGCTATCTGTTTTAGAGACGCCGTTGATAAACTATATAAAAGTCTTTCAAAACCGTCTGGAATACCTTTATTTTGCATTTTAAGCGACTTAAATGCATTATAGATACATATACCCCCTCCAATAACATATCCCTCTCTCATTGCGTTTCTGGTGGCGTTTATAGCATCTTCATATCGGGATATTTTTTCTTGTAGCTCCCCTGTGGTATGCGCCCCAACTTTTATAGTCGTTATACCATTGGTTAGGCATGCTAGTCTTTTCTCAAAATCTTTCTTTTCTTGCCCAGATGTTTTTTCTATCTGTTCACGTATTGCTTTAATTCTTAGTTGTAATGGAACTGGTGCGCCTTCGTTCTTTGATGATATAATTGTTTTTTTTGGGTCTGAATATACCTTCTTAGCTATACCATAGTCTTCATTAGTTATCTTGCCTTTTATACTCCCACGTTTTTCACTTACAACCTTACAATTTAGATAAGTTGACAAGTCGCTAATAGTGTTTTCGTCTTTAGCCTTAACCATAAGTATATTCATATTTACTTTTGGATCTAAGTGGCTACTAAGAAGCATATTAGGAATTTGCCCTATAAAATCTTGTGCTATAATAACTAATTTTGTATATCCTATTTTTTCAGCACCCTCTAATATAGAGACAACCTCATCTTCATAATATAGTCTTTTATCTGTGATTAAAACGGGAATATCTTGATACATAGCGGTAAATTTTCCTTTCTGGTTTGCGAGATGTTGTGAGAACATACCCTCTTCAATCAGAAATCCCACCTCTCCAGATATTTCTGTTTCTGGTGTATTGTTTGTTTCTAGGAAAATCATACCATCTGTGCCAGATATTTTTACGGCTTTTAGTACATTGTTGGCTATTTCTTTGTTGTTACTAGAAGACGTGTTAGCTATGTGAAATATATCATCATCTGTTTTTACTTCTTTCTTTTGTTTCTTTATTTCATTGCATAATGACTCTGAGATAATATCAAGATTACTACAAACATCCATAGCATTTTTTCCATCGTCAATCAACTTAAATCCTTCGTGTATATTCGTCTTGGCATATAAAACAGTGGTACTTGTTCCATCTCCAGCTATATCGTTTGTCTTAATGGACGCTGGTCTAATTAGTTCTAATACCGCTTGCTTTATAGTATCCTTAAAAGCCATAGACGATATGGTTTTGTATCCATCATTTGTTATCTCTATTGATCCATTATTATTTCTAATCACCACATTACCACCCTTCGGTGTGAGGGTTTTAATAATTGGATTAGCAATTTCATCTACGGCTTCTAGTATTTGAGATTTATTCTCTTTATTTGTGTATATTTTTTTATCCATTTTTCTTTTCTAATTCTTTTAGTAATTGTAACTTATATGCGTCTGCGTTGAATCGTATTGCATTACAAGCATCTTCTTTTGTAACCTCATACCAACCCTTTGGTATTTTGTTTAGTCTCTTTGGAAGGTGGTGTGTTGTCTCTCCTTCGTTATTTCTTTCCTTATAAACAAACCTGCCATAATGCAATAATTCTAAGTCTACAACGTGTCTGATTAAACAATCAAGAGATACTTGCTTGTCCCAACCACCCCACCAATTATTACTTGTGCGCAACTCACCATCTGACTGTTTTCTATGTTTGTGCATATATTTAGCAAAGGAGAATTCACATACTGGATTCCTAAAACCAACATATTCATATTTTCCATCAGATGAATCCCTGTTTGCGTTTTGATTAAACTTTCTAATTTGTGGCATAAATAAAATCTATATTATAATCCTATCAGTACCAATGCGATTGCAAATAGTACAAACAACCAAAATTCTATGTTTCTATTCATTCTTAAAATGGTAGATCGTCTACATTTATTTCGTCCTCATAATCAATGTTGGGTAATAATGCCTTTTCGGGTTGTTCTGTGGGTGTATTTTTTTCTTTTGCCCCAAACACAGAATCTTCTAATCTCCTCACCCTTTGTTCCAGCGTGATTGGACTTCCTGCTTGATATGGCGTGCCGTGTTCATCCGCCCTAAAGAATAGAATGGTTCTTGTTGTATATTGCTTTCCATTGTATTCTTTTTGTTCTTCTTTTACCTCTGCGTCCACCTCTTTTCCAGTTCCTAGTTCAAATTTACTCCACTGTTCAAACGCTTTAGTCTTTTGTCCATTGCTCTTTGTTTCAAAAAATGAATACCTTGTTTTTCCATCCATAATTACGTGAATCTTTGAACCATTAACCGTCATCTTTTCATTATGCTCTGTTATGTTAATATGTTTTGTTGTTGTGTTTTCCATAATATTTATTTATTTTTATTTTTGTTTCTTCGACCTTTTAATATCCTATTTACATATTTTATTACCAAATAATTACCATTCTTCTACAAATTCAATTTCATCTGAAGTAAATCCCCAACATTTCGCTTTTGCCTCATCGCAAGTATTTTCTTCTGTCCCA
>Ga0100403_1002666_pt1 | contig 13943 bp, 19 predicted proteins | sample CryGeymet201501t_FD_83663 | JGI IMG/M metagenome (GOLD analysis project Ga0100403, IMG submission 83663) | Groundwater microbial communities from Crystal Geyser aquifers in Utah, USA - Crystal Geyser metaG 2015-01t | ecosystem: Environmental > Aquatic > Deep subsurface > Groundwater | place...
ACCGTTGGTGTACTTCACTTCTTCGCGTACGTCTGTGTGGTTTTTCAAAGTGTAGGAAACTTTGTAGTTCATCCAGCAGCTATTTGGAATTTGTCCGGTTGCTGTGCGTACTGTGTTAATCGCAGTGGTAATGTCATCGATTGGGTCTGAATTGCTGTAGTCATTCCATTGGCTTGTACCGCTCAATGTGGTGTTTTGGGTCAATACTGCTGTACTGGTCAATGCTGTGGCCAATACGTATTCTTGGTTAACCCAGATGTTGTCCATGATCACAGCGGCTGCGTCGCGACGTGGATCGTATGGATCGTCGGTGTTGGCGTAATCTTCATCTGCTACTGGTTTTTCGATCGCTCGCTCGTTGCACGTGTAGTCACCTTGTGAAACAGAATAGTCTACAGTATGAGCGCGTGTGCTTGGTGCACGGTAGATTGCTGTGTTGTAGATACGGAAATTTTCTGTTCCATATTTTGCATATTTTCCGGTCTTTTCTTTTACTTTCATTACTGGAAGGATCAACTCGGAAATGTACGATGTGTTGGTATAGCGTTGTGAAAACTGTGTTAACAGTTTATCCACTTTTGCGTCACCTAGATTTGGTTTAGCCATAATTCTATTGGGTTATGTTATGTAATTAGGTTAGGCGTCAGTGGCTTCTACTTCACCGTGGCAAACTTCTACAGTGATTAAGTCGTTATCTTCGCCGGATGTTAGGGCGCGTGCTCCGTATTCTTCGCCTGCTGCGTCGCATACTTCACCGTCACCTGCTGCGGTTGGGGTAAGGAACTTACCGAATGCTACGGTTTCAGCAATCTTTAATTTACTGATTCCTGAAACACGAACACGTGCAATAGCTGGTTCTGTAGCGGTTCCTACTGGTGCGTTTTGTAAAATACCGAGTGTTTTTTCATTGGCTCCTGCAAGTACGCCTAATTCAGCGGTGCTTAACTTGATGAAAAAGTATTGAGCTGCGGATAGATCAGCTTGTGTTTCCACGCTTACGTCTACTGCGCCGGCCTCGGTTGTGAATGTTAAATCTGCCATAATGGTATGGTGTTATGTGTTATTTAGTTAGTTGCTCGGCTGCTAATTTCTGCGCTTTTTCTACTCCGAGCGTTTCATCTTTGGCCATCAATTCTTCTGCGCGGGCAACGATCTTGTCTGATAGGTCGGTTGTAGCGTTTCCTGCTTCTGTCGATCCGATTTCGGAGAGGTCTACGGCCTTAACAGCTTCGAGGATTGTGTAAAATGCCTCGCGCTGATCGTGCGATAGTTCTGTCAAAAAACTTACGACGTTGTCTTTGCTTTCTGCTGAAAAACCTACGGTAGTATCATTGGATAACATCATTTTTGAATCAAATCGTGCTGATAATTGTTCGGCTAGTTTTTCTTCTTCAAGCTTTTGTACTTGGTCTTGCAGCTTTTGGTTGCTGGATTCTACTTCTGATAGTTTTTCGCTTAGTGCTGCGGCTTCTGGTGCTTCTTCCTTTTTTCCTTCGCCATCTTCTCCTTTTTCTGACTCGTCACCTTTTGATTCTTCCTCTTTCTTTTCTTCTGGTGATTCTTCCGGTTTAGCGTCTACCGCTTCTACGGCTTCTTTGTGCTCCTCTTGCTCCTCGGCTGGCATTTCTTCCAGTTGGGTGTGCATGAGTGTTTTTTCTTCTGCGCTAACGAACTTTCGCGCGCTTAGCATTTCGATGTATTTTTTTAACATACGATTATTGAGTGTGTTAGTTAATTGAATGTCCTCTGATAAGGAAATTGGCAGTTGTCCTTTGAGGGCCGGGGTGTTGGTTAACGCCAGTCCTGAAAATACGTTACTGATCAATTTTCCTGTTTCGTGGTGTGGATATTTGCTGTTGAATTCTGCTGATACGAATTTGTAGAGCTTGTGGCTGATTTTTTCGATTCCGAGTGTGGTCCATTCTATTGTTGCCATGAGCCGTGCTTCATTGGCCGGGTCGAGGAAAAGGTTTTTAATCCAGCCCATTGCTTCGCCACCTTCGTGGTCTTTGTTGACTTGCAATTCTGTGCCGTAGACGTCATCGTTGTAGTTCTGTACGAAGTCGTTGAGCATTTTCTGTGTCACTGGTAAACCTCGGTCACGGATTACTCCCACGCGCAATACTTCGACGTCGCTTGTCGCCTGGCCCTCGGATAGAGCTACTGTATTGATTGTATAAAATGTGTTTTTCATTGGTGTTTTTTAAGGCAAAAAGCCAGGGTAGTGATTACCTGGCTCTCTGTGGGGCTCTAGCGGTGTGTTTATTCGGTTGGTTCTGACCAGCCTTTTTCAACGAACAGCTTGGCTAAACCTTTGTCGAGTTCTACGAATGTATCTTTTTGGTACGCTACGTTGTCGTGTTGTACGTTGAGGATCATTTTATAGACTCCTGCGGTGATTGGTTTTTCTTTTGGCTCAACTGGTGCGACGGTCTTGGCCGGTTGTACTTTTTTTTCGGCTTCCGGTTGTACTTCTTGTACTTCTGCCTCCGGTTCCTTTGGCTCCTCTTGTGGCTTTGTATTTTTAGCCATAATGTTTTGGTTAATGATTTTTAATTCGATATACTTTTTTATTCTACCATAGTGTACCTTTTTCCTGCAATATCATCTTCGCTTTTTCGGCTGGTGCGGTATTGTCCGTTGTCAAATTCCACTCGGTTAATCGTCGCGCACTTCCGGCATTTTATTTCTACCACTCCTCTGAATACTCCTTGTGCGAATAGCATGCTTTTGCAGTCGATACAACGCACTGATTGCATGGCGATGATACTCATACTCCTAGTTTTCTGCGGATCAAATCAGCAGCTTCCTTACTACTTGGGCTTATCGGCTTTTTAAGTTGCTTGAAACTGTTTACGCGCGGCCGGCCGTCTACGGTGTCGAATGTGTCTGTTACTGATTTAGGTATTCCTGTTATTCCTGGCTGTTCCGTGTCTGCTTCGTAGATTGGTACCCATAATCCACGGCAATTCGAATGTGTTATATCCAAGTGTGCCATTGGGTCATCTGGTTTGATCACTTTACCGTCGAGTGAAAGGCACATATTGCATGTCACCATGTCGAGTACTTCTGTGCGCTGAAAGGCTTTGATCTTGGTTAGGTATTTTTCGAAAACTGTCATACGGCCTCGGTTCACGTACTGGCCGACCATTGTTCCGCTCATGTTGCTTATCATTCGTGCGGCGTCGTCCTTGCTTTTGCTTTTTACGGCGCTGGCTATGGCTGCTGCGCCGGCTCCGCTGATTACTGCGTCTTTGACGACTTCTCGGCTGCGCTGTTCGAGTTCGTATTGGTAGCCTTTGGCCCAATCGTCGATATCAATTTTCATGATTTGGCTTGTGGTCAGTGGTGTGGTTGGGCGGTCTACTCCGAGCTCTTTGGCGGCTCCGATTTTGCCTGTGTCGTAGGCGTGGCGGATTGCTTTTGCAATGGCTTCTCGGCTTTTTCCGAATAGTAAATACCCTAGGGCTCCTATCGCTGCTATATCGCCGGCGTCGAGCTTCTTTTTGACTTGCTCGGCGTATCGGTCGATTTCTTGCTGTGTGATCACTGTGAGGTCATCTTCGAGGCTTGTTTCGGCTTCGTTGAATTGGTCGTTGAGTTCCTTGAGGTTCATGCGATGCTCTTGCATGGTGAGTTTTCGTGGTGCTCGGAATGGTTTGCTTCCGAGATAGATTCCGCTCAATTCGTCAGTTTTTTTTTCGTCTTCTTCCGTTTCTTCAATGGTTGTTTCTGGTGCTTCGTCTTTTTTCTCATCTTCCGCAACCTGCTTATCGGTCAGTTCTGGCAAATCCCAGTTTTGGCGGGCCCATTGTTTCAATTTAGAGTCTACTTCTACCACTCCGGTCATTGTGAGGATGTTGATGATCTCGGCTAGTTGTTTCATGTCCTTGCCTGAAAATGGTGTGTGGGTGATGTATGGGTACCATTCTTGCTCGCCGTAGTTCAAATCTACCATGCGTTTGATCACTTGCCGGTTGAACTGATCTTGGAAATATCCCGTTTTGTTTTCTAAAATGTTAATGTAAAAGTTGGCGTGGTTCTCGCTTAGGGCGTTACTGCCTACTCCGTCGCTGCCTAGTGGTATAAATTGGCTTAGCGTACCGAAAAAGATCATGCGATTGTGATGTTCGATCAATTCCAACATCATGCCATTTTGTCCGCTTCCCTCCGGGGTTAAAATACTCACCTTGTAGCCTGGTGGGGTTACTAAGAAACTTGAATCGCTACTGCGCATGTTGGCTGCTCCCTCCTCGGCGTCTGCTTTGTCCTGTGCGTTGTAGTTGTCCGGTAGCTCGATATGGGGTACTCCTACTCCGTAGCGGTCTGCGGATAGCGAGCTGATTCTGTATAATAATTCCTTGTAAAACCAATGCGAATAGGCTCCGCGCAAAATACTACGCCCTGTTAGGTCGTCGCCCTCTTTGTCATTAGTTAGCACGAGTAGTTTTTCTATGGGGATGAATACTTGCGATTCTGTGTGTTCATCGGTTTCGAGTAGTTGGGTAATTCCTTTTTGTTTGTTGGGCCCTTGCCAGTTTAAGATTGAGCTTGGTATGCGTGGTGCTAAATCACGTAAGGCTATCTTGCCGTTTTTGACTTCGAATACTAACTCGAATGTGTAGTGTCCAAACTCTAAATAACAAAAAGCCTCGGCGACAAATTCTCGCCAGGTTCTTCCCTGCATGTTAAAAATGTTTTGCTCGACGTACTCTCTGATCTCTTGGCCTTTTGGTGTGTCGTCGTAGCTTTCTATATTCCATTCTCTCGAAATAATCGGGGCTTTGATTGCGTTAACTACTGCTTGAACGGCGTTATCGCTGTTCCGCATTTTGTAAATCAAATCAATGCGTTGTTCGTCGCGCCACTCCGTGTTGGGTTCTTCTTGGAAATATCCGGCGTATCTGGCGGTACCACTATCGCCGAGTATTTTCCCGACTTCTTTTTTTAATACGTCGAGGGTGGTGTCCTTTGGGATGTTTGTTGATTCTTCCATGGTGGTTAGAATTGTTTACGCATTACGCCGGCGGTGATGCCGGGTGTTTTAGTTGTTAATAAATCGCTGTCGGTGCTTAGTGCGTTCTGGTAGCTTAGGGAAAGTGCCATTATGAGACTGTCTACCCTATCGTCGTGATCGAGCACTCCTGTACCGAGAAATAATATCTGCTCGCGCAATATGTGCATTTCTGGCCGGAGGTGTAGCTCGCCCCGCTCTATTGCTGGTTCGTGTTTTTCAAAACGTGTCACCTTATCTTTTCCGCCGGGCGTAATTGCTTGAATAGGGATATTCCTATCATCAATAGACACGCCCTCTAATTCTATAGTACCACTTCGCCATTCATTCAACAACTGAAAGACGGCTACCTGTGTGAGCAGCTTCTCAATTCCGACTACTTTCGCCGTTGGGTAGCGTTGCCATACACGCACCACCTCTGCCGCTTGTTGTAATTGCGACGCTCTACCGGCTACTTGTTCCAGCACATAGCGGTGCGGGTCTTTCTTATAATAACCCAACACTGTTATTGCGTATTCATCGGCCTGTGATTTCTCGCCTGACTGTGGGTCGATAGTGATGACTATGGTCAATGTATTTTTCGTGTTCTCTGGTAGTACGGTAAATATATTGTCATCAAGCCACTCATGACTGATACGCGCAAGCTCCATGTTCGTTGGCTCCTGCATAAACTCCTGCATGAAAGCTCTGGTGCCAATTTCTTGTTTTTTTGCCAATAAGTCTTCCATGGTCCAGTACGTTGGCCATATGCTCTCCCCTGTGCTTATATCGCCGTCAATGTTCTCGATAGCTTTTTTGAACATCCCGCCGTGCTGTTCGTAAAACTTCAATACCTCACATTCAGGGTGGATGACTGTTCCGATTATTTTCATTCGGCCACGTTCCTTGTCAAGCGAGGGTATCATCACATTATAGAGCCAGTCGTGATATTTCTGCCTGCGCATTGGACTGCGTACCTGCTCATCATTTTCACAATCGTCTCCGACTATTTTGGTTGGGCGTTGGTTTTTGATGTTTACACCGCGGCCTTTATTTGCTCCGCGGGCTATGAGGTTGACGTGATTGGTTGTTTCGAAATGTGTGTTTGTCCATTTAACTGATTTTGCTGCTTGGCTCGGTACTAAATCCCCATATACATACCGCAAGCTTTCATTATTCTCAAGCTCGACCTTCATGCTCTCAAAGTGAAAACCTGCGTCTTGCAATGTAACGCTGATGTATACAATGACCGGCTCTATTCCGTAAACTATATCATGTAGGGTGTCGATTTTCTCCCACGTTGACTTTGCAAAACCACGCGGAAAGATGATTGCGCTACTCTCTGGCTTTGAAAGTTCCTCAATAAGCTCAATATGGCATTCTGGGGTTCTGCCGTGGATGAAATGCTGGAAAAAGTACCGTCCGAATACGTGTAGCATACTTTTTGGCCGGAGGGTCTTTTTGATCCAGGCTTTTTGTTCATCCCTTTTTATCGTTTTGAGGGTGTCGTACCAGCGCTGGGCTTTTAGTTCATGCTCATATAGCATCGTCGTCCAGGAATGGTCTGGCGGCTTCTTCTGCTTGTTTGCTCAAATCCGGTGGGTTCATGGTAACGTCTGCTTCGACGTTTTTGCTTTCCACGTATTCTGATTTGCCTGTTTCCGGGTCTTTGGCTTTGTGTTTGAGCTGAAATCGGATTGCTTGTCCGTCACCTATTTGGAGTTGCTGAATATGCCCATTTTTGGCTAACATTGTGGCCCATTGCTGTGCTGCTTCCATTCGGTGGAGAAACACTTTGTCGTTTTTAAGCCAAGAATAGTATGTTTTCTTGTCAATTTTCGTGAAAATACAAGCCTGCGTGACGTTGTAATCCATTCTGAATGCGTTTTCCAGTTGCTGGATCACCCCCTCGTCCTTTTTGCTTGGTCTTCCCCCTACTCCCTTACGGCTTTTCCGCCTGTCGATTTTTGGGCTTTTCCGAGTTTTTGGGTAGTTTCTCTTTGTTTTTGTTGGTTCTTTTTTGGGGCTTTTCATAGTTTTTCAGCTAATTGTTTGGTCTTCTTTTCGTACCGTTCAATAATGACTTGTGCGTACTTAGGGTCAAACTCCATGATGTAACATTTTCGCTCGAGATTCTGGGCGGCTATGAGTGTGCTTCCACTCCCTCCGAATAGGTCCAGTACGATTGGCTGTCGGAAACCGAACGCTAGGATGCTGTTTTTGATTTGCTCGAGTTGTTTCTCTGGATGTTTCTTGGCATTTTTAGAATATGGTTTGATATCCATGCCGACAGTATATCCTACTTAATCGTTTTTTTCAATAATATCTTCAACCGCAGATTTCATCGCATTATAAATTGGGCGAAATGAATCTACTATTTGTTTTTTTGAGTAGCCCTGTTTTCTTAGGTATTTGCATTTATCTCTGTTATCAGAAAAAATACCGCCCTGCAAGAAATTCCACAATTCTTTATCCTGCTCAGTTTTTAGCGTTTTATCATACTTTTTCATTCAATTTTCAAATAGACTTTTTAAATATATCAGCTTTTGCGCCCAGTCTGTCCTTGGGTATTTAGCTAAGTCCTCCGGTGTGGCTCTCTGTAGCGCTAGATATTCGTTCAGGCGCTTGTCTAGGCCTGTTCCGAGGTGGTGGTGCCAACAGAGCGGTAAAAGCGCCCACAGCTCATTTATTTGGGTCCCAGCGTATAGAAAAGAGTGCTCTATAGTTATTCGGCCCCTACAATCCGACCCCTTGCGGGCGCAGGTTTCATAATATGCGCTGGAATCAATTATCTTGCGGAGCTTCTGGGGGATTGGTCGCATGGACTTTTTGTTCTGCTTTGGTTAATTCAATTTTTATTTTTTGTTGTATTGTTTATTGAACTCATCTTCTGTTGCGGTGAGTAGAATAATAAAATCAAGCAGTGCGAAAAACGCCGGAATGAATGTCCAACAAAATACCAGGTAGAGTATGCCGGCTCCGGTTCTTCCGAGGTAAAACTTATGTACTCCGAATCCTCCGAGAAAAAACGCTAAAATGGCTGCGGTGATCTTATTTTTCATGGTTGTATTGTTAGTAAATAAATGTTCCACGTGGAACTTGACTCTGCGCTTCTTGAGCGTCTGGCCTTGTACAATCTCTAGCCCCACGACATAAGATTTTTTCCATAATAGATTTTGAACCGTCGTTTTCGTGGGGCTGTGGAATTGCTATCTAGTAGCTTATTCTGTGTGGTTCGATCGATTCTCATATCATGGAGCTAGAAACTGTACGTGTAGTGTATCAATTTCTAGCGGTTATTGTAAATGAGCGTATATATAGTTTACCTACATTATCGGTTATTGTCTAGTGTGTAGTGCAAAATCTGTGGATAACAAAATAGCGCCTTAGCCGGAGCCAATAGCGCATTTCGTTGGATCGCTTTTAACTAATCTCTGCTTCCAGACTTGTTTAAGGTCTTGAAAACCTTGAGTAGTATACAGGAGTAGTTGGTAACTGTCAAGTGTCCGATATTTTCGGACATTTAGTTTACATCTTTTCGCCTATACAAACGAAAGTGAGTAGTTTGTATACATTGATGGGTAGGTTTGAAATGAAAGAAGCCGTTTTTAGGCGGCTTCTAACAGAAAGTAGGCTTTCTCAATCCACTATATAGTGTCCAGTTCCTTAGGCAATTAACCGTTCGGCTGGATGTAATAAGTATATCACACTCCTACTGGTTGACAAAGTAAGGGCGACAGTTTTTTCTGCGGGATAAAAACTGCCAAAAACCCTTCACACGTTCACGCCACATTCTTGCGTCCACTCGACTCCTCGATGAGAGTGTGAGCCGTACAGACGTAGCACTGAACACGGACGTAGACCGTACCATGCTTGACGTGCCTCTCCACGATCTTGCTGGTTGAGGTGATATTACAGCAGACCGAGCAGCGGATTGCTTCGGGAATCATGGTAGTCTCCTATCAGACGACACGCACTGGCCTGAGAGACCGGCCACTCGTATCACCGGTCTGGACGATGAGCGTTCCGCCACAATGCTGGCAGGTTCCGGTCATGAAGATACCACGGGACGATCCGGAGACCGTACCCGATCCCCAGGTGGTCTGCTTCTTGCAGTGGTTGCATTCCACGGTCTTGGGTAGTGGAGTCCAGCTAGCCATAGAACCTCCTGTATCTGATGAGGATGACGAGAGCGAAGAGAGCGAACAGTACCGCCCCGGACTTGATGGCGATCTCCACGTTGGGGTAGGCAGCGTAGATGTCGATGATCCAGCGATCCACGGACGTGATGTGGTTGCCCATAGGGCCTCCTTGGAAAGAGCGAAGTCGTGACGGGATGTCACGCTTTCAGTATACTCTTGCTTATGCAAGTTCGTCTATGTCGGTAGGGTCAACCCATGCTTGCGGTTCGCATTTCATACAATCACATCCTGGCTTATGCGTTGTATCTCTATCGCACTGGCATGTTGGGCAATGTTTTTGCATAGTTTTTGACAAGTTGTGCATAGTTTTTGACAAGTTGTGCATAGTTTTAATCGTTGTTTGCGTCTGCTTTGTGTTCGAGGGATTGCTTGGGGTTCCATTTCCATCCTTCTAAAAATCGTAGTTCTTCCTGTTTGATTCTGCGGATTCCGTCCGGGTGATCCTTGAATAGTGCTGTGGCTATTGCTACGTGGCGCTTGCGTACTTTGTGGCGTGTGAATAATGGGCTTGGTGGCTGTTGCCGTAATACCCAGTATTCGCATTCATCATAATTTCCACGGTCAACATAGACCAGCCATTCGGTTTCATAAAGTTTCAACATAAAAAGCGGCTAATGATTAGCTAGTCTCAAACAGTTCTGGGTGGGTGAGTATTGCGTTGCGTAGGTCGAATGGTTTTTTTTCCTCTAATCCTGCGATTTCTGGCCAGTCTACTCGTTGCATTTTGCCGTACTCGCCGAACATCATCACTACTTCCTTGATGCTATCTTTGACCTTGTGGCGTGTTTCTAGTGGGTGTTCTTGGTTGGTGCGGATAATCCAAAACTCTGCGGTGGTTTGGTCCGGGGCTTTAATCCAGACTAATTTGTTGTTGTTGAGTAGTTTAATCATACGTTTTTTTGGTGGGGTTATTGGTTTAATTGCTTCGAGGATCAATGGCAATGGATCGATTGAACCTAAATATCCATTGTTCTGATCTGGGTTTTGTGGTTTGACTCCAACGTGGCAATGCACACCTGTTGAGTAGCCGGTCGTTCCCATTTCTCCGAGGTTGTCAAATAATTCTAACCGTCCGCGTGCTTCTATTCTATGCTTAAAATGAGCATATGTCCAAATATGCCCTGCGTCATCTTTAATTTTTACCCAATTACCATACCCGGCTGCGTCGTACCCTGTCGAATGAAAATTACCAGGCACTAAAACGTAGTTGTACGGTAATCCAGCAATATCAATTCCGTTGTGTCCGCGCATTCCGAACCTCTTGTACATGCTTGCATTCTCACCGAATTGCTGTGTGATTCTGTATGTTCCTTTTGGGGTGTTGATATTCATAAATATAACTATACCACCTTGCCGGCATGCGGTAAATTAGTGGTCAAGTATAATCCTGATCTCTGTCCGGCGGTGTTCGTCGTGGTGGTCCGGTTCGTAGGGTAGTTGGTCGATCTGTTCGCAAATAATATCATCGAGCCAATCCCGTAATTCTTCTTGTTCTTCCAGCGTTAATTCGCCTGCGATCATAGCTCTTAATCCTCTGTTTTTGTAGTTCATATTTGTGATTGTTTAGGCTTAGTTTTTGGATTATTCCAACGATCTGTGGCGCATTTTTTGTTTGCGCATTTTTTTGGGGTGTCCGGTTGTGTCCGGTGAACCCAGTTATATCCGCAGCGGTTGCAGATCATGTGCTGGACTTTTTGATTGCATGTTTTTATCATATTTCTTATTCTACCGTGCTTGTCGGAATTTGTCTAGTCCCACAAAAATTATCCCTGTGGCAAAGTCCACATTCTGAACAGGATGGATATAGAACATAATCAATGTTTTGCTCTGTTTCGTCCTCTGGTATTTTTGTTGGATCAATATCAAATACTATCAACTTAACGAGATCAAATACCCGATCGCTGTTATGTACATCATCCCAAGTGAGTCGATATACTGTCCAGCCTTTTTTTACTAGAAAATCGTCTTTTTTATGGTCTTTTTCTTTGTTTTGGTGGTACATTTTGTCATCGAGTTCAAAAATAATCTTCTGTTCCGGTAGTGCAAAGTCTGCAAAATACCAGTCAATTTGAAGTTCCTTAATGTATGGAATGCTATATATTCTCAATATCCGCTCAAAAAGATTTTCTAATTTCGATGGTGGCCGTAGGGCATTTCTAAATTTGAGCTTTTGTTTGATTTCGTCGGTTAGTTTACTCATAGGTTATTTCTGATTCAGGGCTGCTAAATTTTTTAATTGTGCCGTCGCGCATGATTACTTTCCACTGTCCGCTGGTGTCTTTGAACATGGGTTGACCGTCCCAGTATGGCTTTTTTTCTGCTGGTTTTAACTCTGGTATGTCAAACCATTTCTTAAAAACGGTTTCGATTGTCCAGTCTAGCTTCCGGCTTTCCGCCCAGTCGCGAATGGTTGTAATTTTACGCTTTGATTCCTCTACGTTGCCGTCTGTGAGTTCCAATAATTCGCTGGCTGGTCTGGTGAATCGTGCATATATTTTGCTGTATTTCGGGTTTTTATAATCCCAGCCTTTCAAAATGTAAAAATGATCAACGACTTCTTGTAGGTCGGTTTTTTGTTTTGTTTTGTTTTTTTGCTTTGTATTATTATCCTTACCTAACCTATCCTGTCCTACCCTACCCTTACCTAACCTAGGTGCCGTTTGCGGTACGTTTGCGGTACGCAGATTTCCGCGCCTCTTTTTAAGCCATTCCGGTGATTCAATTTGTTTCAATTCTGATACTCCTTCTCGAAGCTCTGTATATGCACCATTTTCGTTTAATCCTAGCGTTTTTTTTTCTTTTTTATATAGAGTTTCCTTGTACAAATCAGCTCGTATAAGGTTATGAATTAACCAGTGCTTGATTACAACCACACCGCTTTCGAATGGCAATATAAAACGTTTTGCGATAAGTACCTTGAGATCGTCTTGGTTTGATCCGATCAATCGCATTACCATTTTGGGTGTAATAAAACCATCGTCATCAGCCCTAAGCCCTAGGTGGAAATATAACACCTGGCTGCTTACTGGCATATCGAGAAAATCGTCGCTTGATACGATATCCGGACTAAACATTCGTCTTTGCGCCATGTTTTTGTGGTTAATAATCAAATACCAGCTAGGGCCCGAACCCTAGCTGGTAGCTAATTACGATCGTAATAGTCGAGCCCGAACTGACATCATGTACTATACTCTACAACCTACATTACTGGTAGTCTGTGGAGTGGATGAACTGTGGATAACTCCGTCATTGTCGGCTTGCATGTTTCCGCCTTAGTCGGTATACTGTACTCATGACTTATCTAACACTACGAATGGATGTTGTGGATCGCACTGGCGGCACGGCCGAGCTACTGTATCAAGGCGGTAGCTATTACATTCGTATATTTAACCCGAATACAAAATATGAATCATGCGAAAAGCTGGCGACACGCACACAGCGTACAGCCGAAAAATACTATAACGATTTCATATTTTCTACTGTTGATGAGTGCGTTGATTTTCTTCCTGCTGCTTGGGCTGGCGGGAAAATCCGATTATCAAACCGAACTAATTAGTCACCAACCAATAACAATTAATCGCTAAAACTTATGAAAGAACTCATCGCAATACAATCCGAATTAAAAGCCCCTAAGGGTCAATTTAATTCATTCGGTAAATATAAATATCGTTCAGCCGAGGATATACTCGAAGCTGTGAAACCGTTACTGGCCAAACAAAAATGCACACTTATTACGTCTGATGAGATCATCCTAGTTGGGGATCGTGTCTATGTCCGGGCCACAGTTACACTCACCAACAATGAGGGTGCGGCCATATCAGTTACGGCTAACGCCCGTGAAGCGGAAAACAAGAAAGGCATGGACGAAAGCCAGATCACCGGAGCAGCTAGTAGTTATGCTCGAAAGTATGCCTATAATGGTATGTTCGCCATTGATGACACTAAAGACGCTGACACGCAGGATAATCGAGAAGAAATACTTGACGAAAAAACCAAAAAAGAAATTGACGCTATCGCAGACATTGAAAAGTTAAAACTGTACTTCCAATCTAACAAAGGCAAGGGCAAAGAATTTTACGCCTATGTATCTAAGCGTAAAAAAGAATTAACCACACAATCCAATGAAAAATAAAATCCACACAATGCCACAAGGTAGCGATGAGTGGCTTGAAGTACGCCGAGGCAAACTTACTGGCTCAAATGCTCAAGCCATCGCCACCAACGGCAGAGGTCTTGAAACGTACGTGTACACATTACTTGCCGATAAGTATTCAAATCACAAAGTAGAGGGATATATCAATGCTGATATGGAGCGTGGTAATGAATTAGAAGAACAGGCTCGCGAGCTATATTCGTTGTCTAGTGGCACAGAAATACAAGAGGTTGGATTCATTGAGCGTGATGAATATGTAGGATGTAGCCCTGATGGCTTAGTAGGTGATGATGGCGGTATCGAGATTAAATGCCACAACGACGCTAAACACTTTACGCTTTTACTTGGTGGGAAAATGGAAAAAAAATACTGGTGGCAAATACAAATGAATTTACTTATTACTGGTCGGAAGTGGTGGGAATATATAGCCTATAATCCGAATTTCGATCAAGCGTTCTATGTGGAACGGATCAAACCTGATGAGGAAGCGTTTGAAAAATTGGAGGAAGGTATAAAAAAAGGAACTGATTTAATTAAAAAACTCACAAAAAATTATGAAAGGCTACGAGATACCAACAGTACAACATAGACCGCC
>Ga0100403_1002667_pt1 | contig 13932 bp, 10 predicted proteins | sample CryGeymet201501t_FD_83663 | JGI IMG/M metagenome (GOLD analysis project Ga0100403, IMG submission 83663) | Groundwater microbial communities from Crystal Geyser aquifers in Utah, USA - Crystal Geyser metaG 2015-01t | ecosystem: Environmental > Aquatic > Deep subsurface > Groundwater | place...
AGCCACTTCTCCACCCTGTTTGGCTACTTGTTTGTTTTCGTCTAGACCAATAGGTAATTTTTCTTTTGATATCTCTGTGGTAGAGGCTTCAGCCAGCATATTTAAAACTAGTTCTAAGTTAGACATGTGATCTCTGAGATTTTCTTTTTTCAATCCTTTAGAGTCTTTATACTCCCTCACAGACATTTCAGTCCAAGCCTGGGTAATTTCATTTGTTAAAATAGCAAAGTCTCTGCCTTGTTTCATCCCGCGCTCTTGCCATTCGTCAGTTAAATCTTTTCTTACTTCAATACTCTTCAAGCGTTGGTTAATCCAAGCTTTGGAGTAGCCTTTCTTGAGATATGTTGCCATGGCTCTTTCAAAGGCAAATTCTGGGTCAGCTGTTTCTTCGATTCGTTCATAACCTACCTTAGCTAAACACAGCTTAAATGGTTCTGCCTTGGGTGATGGGATTGATTGGGTTAGTCTGAGAATGGTTTGGGTGTCGGCTACATCTGTCAGTCTTAATTTGCCATCTGTGGCAACCATTTTCAACCGTACGATATTTCCGTACACTTTACTACCTTCAGTAATTAATTTACTTTTAAGGTCAGACCAATATCTTTTAGGTATCGTTGAATCTGTCAATATGGCAACAACATCTACCACTGCAAAATACCATTGTTCTGATTCATCATCCCATTCTCTTCTGACTTATTTTTGATTAAAGAGTAGAATTGTTTGTTGTTTTTTCATAGGTGAATTAAATCACTTTAATCTAACATAAACCTTTCACTGATAAATTAATATGTAGAATCTGAAAGCACTTGAAAACCTGTTATTTAGTCTTGCTTAGATTTACAATTAGAGTGAATAATTTACTCAGAGACTTTATAATCTTCACCGATGATGATAAGTAAATCTGTTTTAGGATCTGGAGGAGTTTCTTCTTCTGGTAATTCAAGTATTTTAGCAGAGAATTCTTTAGCTAATTTTTGGACTAAAGAATCATTGTCACCACTAATATCTACAACAACACTTTGCTCATAATTTTCACTAGCATTATCTTTTTGCGAGACATTCAGATAAGTAAAATTCTCTTTTAAAAAATCTTCAGCATTTGTTGTTAGTCCAACGGTACTACTACCGTTGTAGAGAGCGATAGATAATATTTTTTCTTCTTCAACTTCTGGTTCTGTAGTAGTGGATAGATCGGCTTGAGGAACTTTGTTATCAGTAGTTTGAATAGGTAAAGTTTCAATTATTTTTTTTGTACTAGGTCGATACACTATCGCTTTTTTTGATTGAACAAATATTAGTACTTTGTCTCCAACTTCGGCATTATTAAATAGAGCATTTTTCTGAAGCTCATCTTTATTTGTGACAGTAGCGATAGTCGGAACTTCATTGGGTAAGACCATGTGCTTAGAAATAGCTGAAGTTATATTAGAAATCTCATTCTGTGGGTTTTTATTTTGCTCTTGTCTGAACTTTGTATAAAAAAAGAATGAGCTGGCTGACAAACCAATAATAATGAGGATAAAAATAGTAGTTAAGATTATTTTGGTAATAGATCGCTTTTTATCTTGTGGTTTTGATTCAGTTTGATTCATCCTGCCCCAACTATAAGAAAAAATAAGATAATTATCAAGTAGAACTTTGGGTATAAATTACACTATAATAAGATTAGATATTTTTCATGAAAAAAGTTTATTTTTTATTGCTATCTACATTGATCGGACTGACTAGCTTTTTTGTTAGTTACTCTGATGTAATGGCAAGTGAATTATCTCAGCTATCGATTAGACCTGATAGGTTACAAGCAGCCACTCATCCTGGGAGAGTTTTAGTAACTGCAACAACGGATGAATCAGTGCTAGAAGATCAGCTCAAGGTAGTGGCTGGTAATGCCTGGTCATTAGATAATTCTGTGAGTAACTTCACTGTTTCAACACATAATCTACCAAGTGGGGTGACCGCCTGGCCAGGGATTAATACTGCTACTTCTTTATCTGGAAAGGAAATTACTTTTCCGAGTGCAAATTTAGCAGCTGGCACTCAATATGGTTTTTACATCACTGGAGGAATAGTGACTAACCCTAGTGCAGGAGATGGGGCTGATTATGTTTGGAATGTTTCAACATATGCATCAGGATCCCTAAGTAGTGACTCAAATGCAATGGTTTCAATCAATGATAGTGACCAGATTGTAGTATCAGCTGAAGTTGCAGTTTTAGCTTCCTATTTTGACCTTAGCCTTGAATCTCTCGAACAAGCTATCACTTTTGAACAGAACCAAGTGATAGACTATCAAATTACTTATGGCTCAACTTATGCCCAATCAACCCCACTTATTATAGAAGCATCTTGGGATCAAGGAACCATTGAAGGAGACCCAACTCCCTCGGTAGATGTTCTAGCGTATGTGGTTGGAAGTGCTAGTCAAGCCTATCAGGCAACTGCTCCAGTAGTTGATTTAAATGAGAAAACAATTACTTGGTCAGTTACATCATTTCCAGCAAATTTGGCAGATCAAACAGTTTCTTTTCAACTAAAAACAACCAATCAATATACACAGACAAATAATGTTAATTTCTCAGTGAGTGCAAGAATGACTTCTCCAGTTGTCACTGCCGATAGTGTTGTAAGCGGTACTTATCGTTATGTTATCCCACCTGTTGAAGATAAAACTTATCGTGCTTGTGGAGAGGTATGTAATCTTGACGGTGACTGTCAGACAAATTATTGTCATCCAGTGACAAAGACTTGCCGAGAAAAGACTAACCCCAATGATTCTGCGTGTCAAAAAGTATCCAGCTCGTCTTCCGCTCCAGCAGATCCGGTAGAGCCACCTGTTACAATTAGTTCGATCATAATTGACTCGATCAGCACAACTGCGGTGACTTTTCATCTAAATTTGTCAGGGTCCTCTCCCATCAGCGTTAATTATGGAACACACCCAGGGAGTCTCAATCAACAAATCGTTTTTTCTGACTCTAAAAATTTTCATCAGCTAACTATAGATGGTTTAACTGCTAATAAGACATATTATCTTCAATTTCAATCTGCTGGAGCAGATAGTTTTGTATCAGATATCTTTAGAGTAAAAACTGCTCAAGCTAATAACCAAATTAAACTTAAAAAGGACACCTTAATTGTCTCAGGTGGTCGTAACATCCTATGGAACGAAAAAGAAAATTGCTTAGACGAAGCTATTAGTTGCCTTCCCACTATTAAAATACCTGTCAATGTCAACCATGAAATCTCATTTTCCTTAGATCAACATCAGTTAATTAAAGATATTAATTTAATAATGAGACGATCTAATAATATTGGTGCAAGCGAAACTGATCTGTTTAACGAGAATTCCTATTATAATTTGGTTGAAACATTTCCAGGAACATATCAAGCATATCTGACTTCTCCAGCAGATATTGGAAATTATGACATCATCCTTAAAACTGTAGACATATATGGAAATATCAATAATCAGCCTCTATTAGTTCTAAGCGCTGTACACCCAATCCAAATACTAGATCATAATAAACAGCCAATAGAGAAAGCTCGGGTTCATTTTTATAAATTTAATGAGAAAACTAAGCTTTATGATCTATTAATGCCCGGATCATTAGTCATAGCTAATCCATTAAAAACAGACTATAAAGGACAATTATTAGTTGTCCTGCCTGAAGGTAAATATAAAATTAAGGTTGATTCTCTAGGATATGTCACACAAACTCAGGAGTTTAGGATATCTGCCCAACATAATGACAATTACCCAGAAATTACACTTTTAACTGAGCACTTCTTGATCTCTAATTTTATCACTTATCATACAACCACTGTTTTTGATTCTGTCGTAAACTTCAAAACTTTGATTAAAGAATTAATCTTATCTCACAGAGTTTATCAAGCAAGTCTAATTGGGGCAATGCTACTGTTTATAATTTTAATTCCACTGGCTCTCTCAGCTAGAACTCATATTCCTTTATTAGAATTGCCGAAACATTTTAGTCATTTATTTGATAAGAAATTTTTAAAAAAAGGAATCATAACAGGGAAAATCATCAATGCTGAGAATAAACTGGTCTTATTAGGAGTACAAATCTTAATTTTAGAGTCTAAGGATAATAAAGTAGTTGCAACTACACGAAGTGATAATAAAGGCTATTTTCGCTTTAAAATAGGCAATCAAGCTCTTAAACTACAAGTAATTAAAAAAGGTTTTCTTGAATCTACTGTAGAGTTAACAGCAGAAAGTTTCAGTAAAGAAAATTCACTAGTTATTGAGTTAACGACAGCAAAAACAATTTCTCAAAATGTGATTGAAAAAATTAAAGGTATCATTAATAACCTTCTCAGTTTGAGCTTAGAGATGATCATTATCTTGTCATTACTCTTTACCATCTTATTTATTTTTAGTTTTGGAATTACTAAAGTATATTTATTACTAATCTTTAGCTTTTTTAACTTAATTTTAAGTGTGTTTTATCTGACTTCACAAAACAATTAAAAACCCAGGAGTTGTCTAATCCCAGCACTATTAAACCAGCTACCATGTCTCATTAATTGAGCAATACTAGGTATTTCTTGAGAACTACCGAGGATAAGATCCCACTGGATTGAGTAAGGAGAACTCCCGCCGTCTGCCCACATAGCTGATATTTTTGAAGGAGCAGAATAATTACTTGTCAGATAGGCATTGGTACCTGTAGTTTTCCAATCAGTTGCTGTTATCCAATCTCCACTTGTACTACACTCACTAGCCGCCGCCGAAACATCACAAGAGCGGTAATAAATATGACTATTTGAAGTATCAATCCATGCAGCATAGAGATCATTAGTGGTGGTGTCTATTGATAGGGTTGGGTAAGCATTAGTTGCTGAGGCATCTAAATTAACAGGACTGACATCCCAGCTGACAGTAGCGCTATCCCATCGTTTATAACTAATCTGATCAGTAGCTTCATCGTCTACATATGTGAGGTGAACATCATAATTAGTCCCATCGCTGACAGAAGATAAGTTTTTAGAGACACCCGTTGGGACAGTATCGATTGAGTCTTGGCTACCAGGACCATTTAAATCCCAAGCAAAGAATTGAGCGTGATTACTAGTGTATATTCCGCAAGTCGTAGCATGCTCTGTCATGGCTCTATCTCCTGTTGCATAGACTGCATTGTTGCTTCCATCCCAAAAGACAGTATGACAGTCAGAGCCAGTAGTTCTAACCATAATCGCAATGTCATCACTGTTTGGATCGGGAATAACATCAATTGTTTCAACTGCTTCAGTAACATTAGCTAAGCTAGTGCTACTTACATCCCAAGTATTTGTAGAAGGGTCATATTTTTTTAATTTTGGAACTGCAGTTCTATCTGTATAGACAGCAATTGCTAGATCAGCAGAGGATTGCTCGAAATCAAGCCCAAATGGTCTTTGGGGATTGCCAGTGTCTGTATTAATTTCAATTTCTCCGTTTGTTGTTGTTTGAAGTGTAGGGGTGGTATCGTTATCATTCTCCTCAAAACAATTAATATCACTCACATCATCTGCCGCACACATCAAGAATTCATTTGAGCCAGGTCGATCAACAATCCACGGTCTTGTGATAGTATCTCCGAGATTGATTGACTCATCCATAGTTCCCCATGAACCCCCACCAAGTCCATCTGCGGTAAAGATGTTAATGTTTGGAGTGTTATCAGGTGTAAAATCAGAAGTATCTTCATAAATTATCGCGCCACGTGTCGGAGAATTTTCACTCCAAGTGAAGTCCATATTATTGAAATACCCAATCCCAGGGAAGATAGTGGTCAACTCAGGAGTGAGGAGCGTCCAGTCGCTAGCTGTGTACCCACTCCCATCATAATAGAGTGAGTTTGTGTCTCTATCCGTATCTACGGTAATAACCATCATTTCATTGGTACCTGGTCGGACTTTGGCAACTAGTCCAGAGACAATCCCTCCAACACTTTGTGTTGCAACATCCTGATTATTCCAACTAGTTCCATTCCAAGTACTAAACTTTGGAGTGTTGGTTCCGTCAGAATATACTGCCATGAAATCCCCATTATTGAGATAGTCCCCTCCTTTTGTCCACCTACTTACGAGAGAAGTATCAGCCCAGGAAGACAGAAGTTCTACATTACCCCAGCTAGACCCATCCCAAACCTGAGCATAGAGATAAATTACTGATCCGTCAAAATGAGTAGACAAGAGGATTTTTTCTGAGGATGTTGGATCAGAAAAGAGTAAGATGGTCATTGAGCCTCGGTCAGTTGTCCCAGCATCGACGTCAGCTGTGCTACCAGCAGTCCCCCAATTACCAGCAGAATCTAAAATTTTATATGACATTGCATCACTATTAGAAGCTCTATCTGAATACACTAGCATCCCTCCCCCTAGAGTAACGCCCGCGCTACAAGTACTTCCAGCACTATCCTCCCATCTAGTATCAGAATGATCCCAAACACAACCCTGTAGAGCTGTATCTGAAGAAAAAGTCGCATACATATCTTGAGCGCTAAGTGGGACAATAGTCCCAAAAACATTAGCACTGGTCTGATTACCATTTATTTGATGAGGAGTGGCTGTCCAAGTGTAAGTGACTGGATCAGCAGTTCCCATTTGGGCACCAGTCCCTTGATGAGTTGAGGCTGTTTTATAAAAGTAATTTGTACCATCGTAATGTCTTGCACCAACCCATAGATAGTTTGAAGAATCAAGAGTTATATAGGGATAAGCAAAATCATCACTCGCCCCGGTGCCATTTAGAGCTACTGAAACATCACTATCCCAAGTTATAGAAGTAGCACTGAGAGTACCTTGTCTAACCAAAATATCATTGCCACTAGCCACTGCTAGCCAAACATATTCAGTAGCTCCTATAGACATATACCAGACAGAAAAATCGCTAGTATCGTAGGCTAAGGAAGTTATGCTTGTCCAACTACTCCCATCATTAGTAGAGTATTGAATATCGATCTCACTCCCATCATGGAAAAAACTCCATTGACGGTCATTTTGATCATCATAGAAAGTTTTTCGCTGAAAGCTATTGGCAGTCGCAGTTGGGCTTGTTGATGTGCCAAGGCTCGCTTGTACATCAAAGTTTAGATCTAAGTGTGCAAACAGTGACAATAGACAAGATAATAAAAATAATAAAAAGGATTGTCGTGATATTTTTAATGTCCAATTAATCATAATTATTTTAATATTTAGCTAGATAGTTAAGAGTGATGTCTCCAATTCTTACTAAATTATTATCCTTAGATCCCATTCTAAGATATACTAATGCGGTTTGACCTGCCCCATCCCATTCTGGGGCTGAGGCATCATTTAAAACACTATCATCAATAGTAATAGTCTCCCATGCTTCTGCTACTGTTGCCACATTGCTTAAGTCACTTGCGACAGCAGAGGCTGTATTGCTACTTAAATATACATAAGCATTTAATACATTATTTAACGAGCTGGTAGACCCAGTTGTATAGGAGATTTGAAGGGCATTACTAGTTGTCCATGAGTCAAAATCTTGAGGTAATTCGATCCTTACCGCAACTGTGTAATAATTTAGTGATGTTTCAGCACTAGACCATTGGTAATAGGTCCTTAAATCATCACCTGAAGTCGTCTCAACGTCAGCTGTCATTGAGCCAGTGATACTTGCATCTGTCCCTGCTCCATAAAAAGTAGTTAGGGTTCCACCAGAATACTCTGGATTAATAGTCATTTTTTTAGTTGGTCTGGCTGTGCCAGTATAGATCGGTCCTGAATCTAAATCATAGGTGAATGAGTTTGTCCCATCAGTAAAAGAAAAAAGAGACCCAGAAGAATTAATTGAAAAGGTGTCAGTGCCATCAGTGATAGCAAGAGTTTCTGTAGCGTTTAGAGAAATGGTTGGAGTAGTCGCAGTCCAAGTCCAATCACCGGAGCTAGCGATGGTTGTGACCCCAGATAATGCTCCGGTTGAAGTAACATTTAAACCAGTGCTGGCAATGGTTAAACCATCTAAGGTATCTCCAATTATAATTGTATCTGCATCGGTATTATTTCCCAGACTTAATGTATCACAAGCAACTGAGTTGCAGATTGATACTGAAGTGGCGGTAGTATTGCCGATCGTTAAAACTCCAGCAGTAGAGCGATCAATTGAATTTCCTAAAACTGAGCCGGTAGTCTGGATCGTGCCAGAATTAGAATCTATTGATACTGCACTAATTGTTTTATTGGATAGCGTTTCAGTCCCTGCTAGAGTGGCTAAAGTTCCAGAAGTTGGTAAGGTGACATTGGTTGTCCCAGTGGTAGTTAATGTCAGAGGATTTGCCCCAGATGTCGTAAAAGCATCCGCAAAAGAGACTGTCTTAGCAGATGGAATGGTAAGCGTGCCTGTGGTGTCGGTGACGGTCAGACCAGCAACTTTAAGTGCATTAAGTGCGTAAGGAACAGTTGTAAATCTTACCCGTGGGCTCATTTCTCCATCACTAGTAAAATTAATTCCCAAATAGATATTATCTGTATTAAAATCTATTGATCCAGGCAATGCGGTGTGAGTGCCGAGGGCAACTTGAAAAATTCCGTCATTGACACTGACCTGACTGGTGCCACTATTCCATGTTTCTGTCCAGACGGCAGTGCCACCAGAACTAACAGTATAAATTTTAAATTCAAAGTCATAGTTACCATTAGTGACATTTGTCCCATTACTGTTGATAACCTTACCTTGAAAATTAATTTGTTTATTTATCCCAGTTGCGGCATTAACAACTTGGTGAGAAAAAGAAAAAGTTAATACAAAAAACAAGAGAACAAGAAGTCTCTTCACTATTTCAAACAATTTAGCTTGTCTATTACTCAACATATCCTAATTATAAGAATAGCAAAAATCTGCCAAAGATAACATCCTCAGCCTACAAAAAAACATTCTCAAAAAATTAGAAACTAGCTACTGAAATGACAGTCAATGTATCAGAGTAATCACTGGCAGCTGGGGTGATATCGCTAATTTTTGCTTTGAGGGAGATTGACCCACGTCCACTTGAGATCGGAGCTGAAGTTGATCCAAAAATTGGTTGCATGCTTGTCCCGACAATTCCAACATTCTCACCACTCCCGTCGTATGGGGCAACGGCTGCTAGTGGTCCTCCACTTCCTTGGGTGGTGCTGACAACTTGTAAGCCAAAGCCTTCATTTAATGCTGATAGATCTCCGGAAACTGCTGAAATAGTGTAGTCATTAGAATTACTATATAGTCCCCCGCTGCTACTATATAAGTAGATAAATCCTCCATTTTCAGCATTGGTGTTTAAATCCACCCAAATTTTTTCATCACTTGTAGTGACTGATCCAGCTAATAAATCTCCGATATTTACTATATAGGGGGCAGCACTTTCCTGATCTGTTGCACTAACATCAATATCAAAAGAGACGGTTAGAGCTGAAGTAGCAGTGCTTTGAACACTACTCCACGGACTTTCTGAATAATCACCATGGGTAACTTTGACTTTGACATAGTAAGTAGTTGAGGGTTCTAATCCAACAATAAATTCTCCACTTGCCCCTCCCCAATTAGCATAAGTTTGCCAATCTTCACTGCCGAGAGTTCCCCCAATTGTATTATCAGCCTGTAGGTAATTAGTTTCAGAGACAAAATTGTCTGTAGAGACAGCGATTGCAAACTTAGCATCTGTAGGGTTATCACCATCATCTATAGTCAATAATAATTTATTATAATAATTGCTACTAGTTAAAGATGGCGCAGCAGGAGTATTTGCCATTAATTGATATTCTAAACCAGGTAGTGCGTTGTAGTTGCTGCCTGTCAGTTGGGTTGAACTGACTTCTCCAGTGATAGCGTTTAGCGAGTAATTGTTTGAAGAACTATCATCAGCCCCACCACTCCCAAAGCCGTAGCCACGCAAAGAATAATTAGTGCTTGTTGGTAAGACAAAGATAATTAACGAGAACAGTAGAGCGTTTTTTTTCATGTTATAAGGCATTTTAACTAATTTAGACTTATAGAAGCAATAATACTTTCAACATTGCTGATTAAAGTTTCATCCAAGTTTGCAAAGCCATAAACAGACACAACAACTAGTTGAGGAGCCTGCCAGATAAAAGTTACTAAATCTTCCTGAGAGGCATAGCTATAAGTTTCCATACCCTCAGGGATTAAGATGTCCTTAGGGAAATAACTAAGGTTATTTTTTCTGATAGTTAAACTAGGTAGGTTCATAATTGAAAAGTCTGGGGTTTGCTTTTCAACTTTGATCGTTAACTGGCCAATCGGTTGAATATATGAGGCATTCAATAGACAGCCACCAGTATCATTAGAAATTCGTATATTTTTGAGAGGTAGATTGCTGACTGCTGAGAAGCAATCCGTAGTAATTAGAACATCTTCCTGAAGACTTTCTGCTTGTCTATTAATAATGTCTTGAGCTCTCTGAGATATCTCTTTTTTATTATCTTTGTTTTTTTGTGAAAATATCAGTAGAAACAAGCTAAAAAGAATAACTAGCACTGTGAATATTAATATAATTTTAGTTTTTCTTAAGTTTTGAAACATTTTCTTTCTTCTTAACTCTAAATTTGCCTTTTTTTAAAAATATTCTAGCTAGTATAAGTATGATAGGGACGATGATGATTGTTAAGAATAGAAATTGATTAATATAAAAGAAACTACTTTCAAAGAGAAATTTATAGTCACTTCCAGCAGCATAGCCTTGAACCTCCATCGTAATAAAAAGCAGTGGAAATATTGAAGAAGACGACTTAATTCTAACTGGGATTTTTCGTTGGGTTCCAGGCAATATATAAGATGATTCTTCGTTGATAATTCCTTGGAAAATTTGATTACCAAATATATCTCTTAAGACTACTGATCCCCTGGGGACTACATGCACATTGCCTTCATTAATAAACAGAAGTTCAATCCTCTGTGGTATTTTAAAAGTTAATCGACCCGGATCCCAATCTAGACTTTTTAATGACAGATTAGTCATTTCTCCGCCTTCCTTCCTAATGAGAAACAATGAACTGAGAGCAGGTGAAACTTTTTGTGTTGAGTGATCATCATTATTATTAATTACTCTGGCAATTAAAGCAAAGTAATGACCTCCGGGACTTAGACTCGGTCTATTTTCAACTCTAACAATAATTTTTTCAGCAGTCTTTGGATCAATTACTAACCTATCTTTGTTTATTGAAATAAATGAAGTAGTATTTTTTAAGTAATTTCCTTCCAGATTACTGACAAAATTAATCATTCCAAAGTGCCCTGTTTGAGTAAATTCAGTCAAGAAAACTTCTACTTCTAAAGCAGACTGGGTGTTATTTGTCAAAGTAATATTATTTTCAGAAATCTGTTGTTGATCTGAGATTGTTGCTTCTAAAAATGCTGGAGAAATTTCAAAGCTAGATCGATTAGTCTCAAGAGCCCAAACTTTTTTAAGACTCAAGTTAAAAAATGTAACTAGAAAAAGTAAAAAGAAAAGTTTTTTCATAAAGATGATTGGTGAATTGGGGGCAGACTACCTCCATCTTTTGCTAACTCTGGTTTGGTATTTTTTTTTGTTAATTTTTTAATCACGAATAAGATTGGGATCAATATTCCGATGATGGTAAAAGTCACCAAGAAGAATACAACTAAAATTAGCCTCCATGGTATTACCCAGAAGGAAATTTTTGACTCAACGGGAATATCTCTTTCGCCATTATCATAGATAAATAGTAGATGAGCTGTATATTTTCCCAAGCGGAACTTATCAAACTCTGAGAAGTTCCATTTCAGAGTTGATGATTCTACCTCTCCTTCATTATTCTTTTCAAAAAATGGAAAACCTTCTGCCCACTCAACAGTGTAAGTCCGCTCTGACCCAGGGAGAATTAAGCCCTTTTCTTTATTCAATGACAAAATGGCAACATCTTTTGTCTCACCACGGTCAATGAAGATGTTACCCAAAGGAGCAATATGAGTATTCCCAGAATTTTTTATAGTGACCTCAAAGTTAGCTGGTAAAAATTCGTATATTTTTTTAGTAGTCAGGAACTCACTAAGCTGGAGCTCAAATTTTGCAAAAGGTGACCTGACTGTTGTCAGCATGAGAATCGCTGGAACTCCAGTTAATACTGAGCTTGATTGCTCATCGACCGCAACTTGTCTCTTGACTAGAATTGCATAGTAATAAGACAGTGATGCATCTGCTGGTGGGGTAAAAGTAACCTTTATAGTCTTCCACTCTTTAGGTTTAACAGAAAATTTATCTTGATCGAAACTTACCCAACTTTGCTCATGATCGTTATCATTGAATTCTTGAATAATGGGCTTTGAACCAATGCTATCAGCAGTAAACTTTTGCAGTTCTAATTCTAAATATTCCTCTTCCAAGCTATTGTTTAAAATTTTAATAAGTGAGGTAACTGGTTCTTCTGGATCAGTTTCTAAAATTATATTGATTGGTGATAAAGTTAGATTGACTGGATTAATTGGAGCAGGAGGTGGAGTGGCTGAGACTGTTGCTTCTAGTTCTTCCGTTGGTAACTCTTGGGCTCTAATTACATTGGTAATACTAGGCGACCCAAAAAAAACTGTCAAAAATATTAATATTAGACTAGCTTTAAGTAATGATTTATTTTTCAAAAGTTTCCTGCGGCTACTACAGTTAGTGTATCAGTATAGTCTGTAGCAGCTTGAGTTAATCCAGAAATTGCAGCTCTTGGAATTAAGGTGATGACATCTCCGTCGGTTGGTCCATTAGCGGTTGCAAATTCTTCAAAAGTAGCACTTAAAGTACCTCCTGAAGAGGTATCAGCCCCTAAATACTCAGGATCAATTGTCACAGCTCCAGATCCACCAGTAGCGGAATCAGTGGTTAAATCTGCGTCTAAGACATATCCTTCAGTTCCAGCAGAAAGAGAGCTGGGTGAATTATCAACAGTGCCCGTCGTAGCTATGGTATCACCAGTTGTAGCAGAATCTAAAGATGCATTGGCACTTTTAACCCATGCTAGCCAGCCATTCCCAGCATTTGTTGTCATAGTAATTGTTACTCCAGAGCCAGACGTAACAGAAGATGTTGACAATGTCCCTAAACTTTGCGAATTTGAACCAAAAGCTACAGAAAAAGTTGAAGGGACAGAAGCAGTTATTGCAATCTCATCATCGGCAACAATAGATAGAGCATAATTTCCAGAATCAATTGTGGTTGGACCAGTAGCTTGAACATAGACTGTACCAGTCTTATCATTGCCTGCTGTTGGGTTGGTCAAGGTGCTTGTCCCAGAAAAGTTAAAACAATAAAGAGTTGTATCGGATGAAATGTTACTAATTGGAAAAGTTACATCCTGACCAGAGACTGCGGTTGCAGTATTGATGCCAGGCATTGCAGTTGAACCAGCTGGTAGATTTATTGTGGTTACTGTCCAGTTACTAGCAGTAGAGTTAACTGTGAACCCAGTAGGAAATGTTACTCTTATCGTTGCATCTGTACTAGCAGCAGTGGCAATCTTTGCACAGACAGTCCCCCCCGTGTCTGTAGAAGCTTTAAGTCTAAATAAATTAATATAGACCTCATTTAACTGAGCTGCTTTTACTGGGGAAGTCCCACTAAGAAATAACACAAAAAATGTAAATATAGCTAGAGATAACTGATTAGTCAGCTTTGATTTAGACATGTATAAATCAAGTATATAGTGAATTTATTAGATTTGTAAATACTGGAAAGTGAAACAATTTTAAAAAGGATTGTCTAATATTTTTTAGGAAAAAGAAGAAGGGTTAATGTATGGCAATAATGTGTATATCGTATGTAATTAATACTAAAATATTTGCTAAAAAATTAGTTGTGACAATTTTCATATATAGAGCTTTAATAAAAAAAGTAACCCATTTTATTAATGAGCTACTTTGCAAAATGAATCAGATATTTTGATTTTATTTCTGAGAAGTAT
>Ga0100403_1002672_pt1 | contig 13921 bp, 12 predicted proteins | sample CryGeymet201501t_FD_83663 | JGI IMG/M metagenome (GOLD analysis project Ga0100403, IMG submission 83663) | Groundwater microbial communities from Crystal Geyser aquifers in Utah, USA - Crystal Geyser metaG 2015-01t | ecosystem: Environmental > Aquatic > Deep subsurface > Groundwater | place...
GAGGCCAAGATACAAGAAGCCCTCGAAGCCTGGGGCTCCAAGGGCATGGTCGCAAAGCTGATCACTCCCGGCGAGTATCGGGAACGGTGTCAGCAGGCCTCCTCGAAAGAGGGCGAGCCGTCTTCGCCCACGCCCGAGAACCCTACCTGACCGTATCGGGTCGCCGTCTCGTGGACGCCGGGCCAGAAGACGCCCTTGGGTCCAGTGACCATGCAGCCGCGGTAATGGGTGCGCAGGTGGTCCATGAAGCCACGACCGTTGAAGGTCACCACGGGAGCCTCGTAGCGCTTCTTCTCCTTGTTCCAGGTCATCAAGCCGCGCCATGATGACAGGGCATCTGCTTTGTATGGTGCGTAGACGTGGACATCATCGCCCACGTAGTTCATGGTGACGATGGGGAGCCTGTAGGTCTTCCCCTCCTGCTTCTTGCAGATCCGTTTCACAGCCTCTTCCAACGAGGCGGCGATCAAGGGGAAGCCCATCATCCTGACTTCGTTGATCGCCACGAAGGCGTTCATGTAGTCGCGGGCGAAGGTCTTGACGTTCGCCTCGGTGCACAGCTCGCGCAGGCGCGTGTTGTTCTCGATGTCTGAGGTGTCGATCTCCATGTTCTTCCGGCACTCGGGCCCGATTCCACAGGCGATGGAGACGGGATCGGTGAGCTTGCGGCTGCACTTGGTGCATTTCGAGGCGATCAGGTGTTGTGACATGGGGCAACTCCTTGCAAATGATGAGATATCTAATTATTCATGCCGGTCGTTTGTCAAGCCTCTTCGTAGATATTCCGCACATCAATCGCGGAGCGCTATGCCCATGGAACTGAGAGAACTTGCCGAACAGAACGAGGCCGCCCTGCTGGAGGGTTGGCAGGATGAGCTGGATGATGTCTACCGGGAATGGAAGAGGTGGACGAACATCAGCGCCAGCCAGCTTAGAGCCTAGGCAGAGAGTCCGGTATCCAGGATGGCTTCGGTGGATCCGGCAGCGGTCATCAAGCGGAACCTTCATCTTCTTGAGACCCCAAGAGCCAGTGGGGAGCCAGGGAGGTAGTCGCGGCAAAGAGGACGATCAGCTTCAACCAGAGGATGTCGGGGGATGACCAGGGTCAACCCGTCAAGAAGAGTGCCCCCCTTCTCCAAGCGAGACATTTTCCTCATCAACTGGGCCTACCGTCCCTCAACGGTCAGTTCTTCGACCCTGTCTTCTTGGTCTGGAGAGAAGGCCAGAGAGAAGCTCAAGAGCGCCAAGGCGGCCTGATCGAACACACCTCTTCCAGAGTGGGCTATAGTGTCTTCGATGATGTCCAAGAGGACCAGAAGACAAGGAAGCTCACATGCAGGGTAATCATTTGATCATCGGGGGTTGCGGAATGGCAGGTGCCCACCTGGCTCTTCGCGCCTTCAAGGAGAGCAACATCATCCTGGTGGATGACCTTAGTGGGGCTGGGGCTCGTGATCGCTTGAAGATGATCAAGGAGCTTCGTCCTGACGCCGTCTTCTGCGAGGCCGATGTCTGTGACAGCTCGGCTATCGAGGCCATCCACGAAATGGCCCAGAAACGCCTGGGAGGTATCTCCTCGACGATCTTCGCGGCTGGAGTGCCTACGGGAGCCACCGCCAGGGAGAACCCGACGAAGACCATCAGGGCGTATAGCCAGGGCTTGATCAATGCGATCGAGGCCCACGCTCGCCACAGTCACTACCAGCCCTTTATCTTCCTCTCCCACTACCTGGTCTATGGCTCGAATCATCCCTGCGTTTCTCACACGATCAAGGAAGAGGGCCAGATGGAGTACCGGCACCAGAGTGGACTCATCGAGCTTCCTCCTGACCTGGAGGTTGACCCGGATACTCTTCTGGGCCACTGTGTAAGGCATGGAGAAGAAATCCTGCGCTGGTACTGTTCCAGAAGCCAGCTTCGGACCGCCTTCTGCCTGCGGGCGAGCTTGCTCTACGGAGACCTCGTATGCGGAAGTGCTGCGGATCTGATGCAGTACGTCATCCATTCAGTTTACGAAAACGAAATGGCCTCCCTGCATTTCAACCCACTCTCGGTGATCGATCCCCTGCACCTGGAAGACCTCGGCCACCTGGTGGTCCGGCTGACCGAAATCGATTACCCTGGGTACATGTTCTTCCCTGTGGGAGGAGGCAAAGCAGCCGCAATCTCTCTGACCAGGGTCATGTTCACCACCAACGACATGCTCGGGAAGAACCATAAGGTGGACTGCAATGTTCACTCCGTGATAGAACCGAACCCGAACTGGTACGTCTCAAACCTGGACGTCGCCAGGGAGCTGACCGGATGGAAGCCCAGGATCCAGCCAATTCGAGGCACCCAGATGACCCTGGCCCAGCTTCGCGACCAGTCGTGATGCAGATCATTAGTTGAATAATCACTTGACACACCCCTCGGTGCCTGGGCTACTTTTGCCCCACATTTGCCTGACAAGGAGAAGACCGGTATGTCGACAACCACAACAGAAGCCCCAGCCAAGGGCGGCATCACAGCTTCTGATATTCAGAAGAAGGGGACCGAGCTGGTCCGCCTGCATCGCCAGAGGAAGGAAGAGTATGGGTTCATCGAGCCCGAGTACCTCCTGGGCTTCCGAGAGGACGACTGCGCCGACCTCAGCGGCTACGATGGCCTTGGCTTCCCTCACCCGAAGCCCCAGGAGTATTACAAGGTAACCTTCAACGAGAAGAATGAACCGAAGGGTGATCCCGAGTTCGAGAAGATCTACGAGAGCATCGTCCGGTCAAACAAGATCGACGACCCCCTGCTCATCTACTTCTACGGCAGCCAGATCCTTGTCCTCAACGGCTTGACCCGCCTGTCGGTCGTCGGTCAGCGCCGCCTGATCCAGCCTGGGTTTATGAAGCGCGTTCCCTACCGCCTCTTCGTTGGTGAAGAGACCCAGGCCCGCGGCGAGATGATCCGCCTGAATCTCGATGGCCGCCAGCGGGTCATCAAACCTCGTGAGTTCGTCACGATGATCAAGCACTTCGCCAAGAACGGCATGACGGTTGGCGAGATTCGCAAGATGATCACCGGCTCCACGGACGGCAACTACGAAATCAACAACACGATCACCGTGGCTTACTACGGCTGCGACGATCTGATCAAGAAGCTGCTGGAGAAGAAGATCGCCCTCAGCATCGCCGCCGAAATCGCCATAGTCGAAGATCCGATGCGGCAGGCCGAAATCACCAAGCAGCACGACAAGAGCAAGTCCCTCCAGCAGACCAAGCTCCTGACCCGCGGTGTTGCTGCGGTGTCCCCCATGATCGACGAGCTTTTCCGCAAAATCGGGAAGGTTCGGGAAGCCACCGAGGCGCTCGGCATCTACAAGCAGTGCGAGAACGACTTCGTCGGCTTGGAGGAGAGTCTGACCGCTCTCAAGAAGTCGATCGGTGAAGTCGAGATCGAGACCAAGGACGACATGCTGGATCTCGGCGTCGAGGATACTTCCTCCGAAGACGACATGAGCGACTTGGTCCAGGAGAAAGAGATCGATCTTTCGCTGGCCGATGAGCCGGATGCCACCGAAGCCTTCTTGGAGGCAGAGGCCAGGAGCGAGGAGAAGTCCCCGCCCAAGAAGCCCTCGAAGCCGAAGGCCAAGAAGCCCTCCCAGGCACCCGTTGCCAAGGACGAGAGTGTCTACAAGTTCGACATCGCCCTCAACGGTGACGGGAAGCTCAATGACACCCGCGTGAGCATGACGGAAGTCGAGCAGTTCATCAAGCTCTGGTGGAAGGAATGCTCCAGCCGTCCGGTGGACGCCGGAGAACTCCAGCGCCTCGTCGACAAGCACAAGGTCTTCAAGCACATGAAGACCCTGAGCAGCCACCCGAGGGGCCGCGCCATCTGGCTCGCGAAGTACGTCCTCTCCCCGCTGACCGGTACCAAGAATGCCGTGGGCGACTACTACTGGCTCCGCGGCACCAAGGACGCCAAGAGCTGGTGGAAGCTGGAGAAGTTGGAAAAGGACTGATCACAGCCCACATCGTTGACAAGCAACGCCTTACGCACCGTTTTTGTCGGCTATCTTGGAACGAAAACGGTGCGTTTTTGTTCCAAGATGGTGGTCTATCCTGAAAGAAAAACGACCAGTTTTCCTTACAAGATCCGTCAGGAAAACACCCCACTTTTCCTTACAAGAAAAGTGCCCCTGGGGCGTCGAATTACCTTGACGAACGGCCATAAGATGAATCATTAGTTGCATCATAACGCGGGCGACATGCCCCAGATCATAAGCAAAGGCACCTGAAGATGGCCTTCTCTACCAATACCAACCTCGAAAGCATCAGCGGCAAGCTCGTCAAGATTCGCGTCGAACGCGACAACTGGTTCGCGGGCGTGATCTACGACGGCAGTTGCAACGTCAGCATTTCCACCCCCGTCCCCTGCATTCCCCCGATCGGCTCCGTGTTGACCCTCAAGGGCGAGTGGCAGGACACGCAGTACGGCAAGCAGTTCAAAGCCAAGTCCGCCGACATCCAGATCCCCGACACCCGCGAAGGCGTCCTGGGCTTCCTCCAGACCGTCCCGAACATTGGCGAGGTTCGCGCCCGCCTGATCGTCGACCGTCTGGGCGCGGACGCCATCAAGAAGATGATCGAGGACCCCACTTGCATCAAGGGCATCGGCGGCATGGGCGAGAAACAGGCTGAGGTCGCCGTTGCCGATCTGCGCGAGCGCAAGAACATGATCGAAGCCGAAGCACTCCTCGCCGAGATGGGTTTCGGGATGAAGACCCGCCAGCGCATCGCCAAGGATTTCGGTGACGACCTCCGCCAGATGATCGACGAGAACCCCTACCGTCTCCTGAATCTCGACGGCGTGACGTTCTACCACGTTGACTCATGGGTCCTGAAGACGGGCCGCATGTCTACAGACGACCCCCTGCGCGTCGCCGCAGTCATCGTGGAAGCCCTGAAGAAGCAGGCCGAGCGCGGCCACACCTGGGCTGACTCCCAGACCATCATCAGCGGTGCCAAGAAGCTCAACCTCGCCCGCCCGGTCCCTTACGAAGCCCTGCCCGCTGGTATCGAGAAGGCGATCGAGGAGAACATGGTCACCCCGGTCCCGAATGGCTTCGGCCTCAAGCCCCTCGTCGCCGCTGAAGACAACTGCTTCTACAAGCTCACTGGCCTTCTTGCGAAAAACGCCGAGCTTGGTTCGGTTGAACTGATCGACCCCAAACAGCTCACGATGCTGACCTCCGAGCAGCGCTCCGCGGTCGAGAACGCAATCAAGAACCGCGTCTCCGGCCTCACGGGAGGCCCCGGCACGGGCAAGACCTTCACCTCCAAGACCATCCTTGCAGCTTTCCCCAACAGCAGCATCGCGGTTGTCGCCCCTACGGGCAAGGCAGCCAAGCGGGCCGCTGAGGTCACTGGCTATCAGGCCTCCACCATCCACCGCTTCATCGGTCGCGTGAAGTCGGCCCTTGCCGCTGATCCGCCCGAGCCCATCGAGAAGGTCATCCCTCAGGTGATCCTCGTCGACGAGGCCTCCATGGTGGACGTGAAGCTCATGAGTCAGCTCCTCACGACCGTCGTCCTCCGCGAAGACGCCCGCATCATCATCGTGGGTGACGTCGACCAGCTTCCCTCCATCGGCGCTGGCCGCATCCTCGGCGACCTCATCGAATGCGGAAAAATCCAGTTCGTGCGTCTCACCCAGTTCATGCGTCAGGCTGGTGAGTCGAAGATCGTCTCCAACGCCTACCGCATCAACAACGGCGAAATGCCCGACAACGACCCGACTGAGAAGGGCGACTGGCTCTATGGTCAGGCCGTCTCCGGCGACCGCGACGAGGAAGCCCAGCAGATCATCAACTGGGTGACGGCGTTCATGACCAAGCGCGTACAGAAGATGGGCTTCGACCCCATCAAGGACGTCCAGATCCTCACGGGCCAGCGCCGCACCGCCCTGGGCACCCAGAACCTGAACAACATCGTCCGCGAAGCCCTCAATCCGCCAAGCATCAGCAAGGCCGAGATTCGCGCCAAGGACAACGTCACCGTGATCTTCCGCGAAGGCGACAAGGTCATGTTCACCGCCAACGACTACGACCTCGGCGTCGTGAATGGCGACCAGGGCATCATCACCCGTATCAAGGACTCCAAGAAGGTCTCCGAGCGCGAGGTCGAAGTCCTCCTCGACTCCGGTGAGACGGTTGTCGCCGTCAACGGCCAGATCGATGACATCGTTCAGGCCTGGGTCGTCACCGTCCACAAGAGCCAGGGCAGCGAGTATCCGGTCGTCGTCACGATCTGCCACGAGACGATGTCTTGGGCCCTCCAGCGGGCGCTGCTTTACACCGCCGTGACCCGCGGCAAGCAGCACGTGGTCGTCTTCGGCAACGACAGCGCTCTCCAGAAGGCCGTGAAGGGCGCTACGCCGCTCCGTATGACCCGTCTGGGCTCCGAGCTGGCAAACTGGAAGCAGGAGGCAGTCTAAGCTTTACAGGGGCCCTTCGGGGCCCTCCTTCGATCACGCTCGAAGGTAGTGGTGTAGGATAAGCCCACGACTCAATGGAGAACACACATGGAAGAGTTTGAACTCATCATCGACCAGGACCTCCTGAATCCTGACTACGAAAACCTGAACGAGCCTCCCTTTCCCGTCTGGAAGCTCTACGCCAAGGTCAACGGTCGCCTCTTCGAGTACACGAAGGAGCACTGGATGGTTCAGGCCGGAGCCCAGGAAGCCCAGAAGACGATCGGCCTCACGGTAACCTCTTCGGTCGACCTCGACGAAAACTGGAGCCCCGTGAAATGAAGACCATCATCAAGGCAGGTGGTGGATCTACCGCCGGGAGCCTTCACAGAAACAGCAACCGCAACAACCAGGACAGCTTCGCGTTCCAGCAGGGCGATGGATACATCGTAGGCGTCGTGGCGGACGGGTGTGGATCTGCCTACCGTTCTGAGTTCGGAGCCCATCTGGTAGCCTACCGGGTGGCAGAAGCTCTGGATACCGGCATGGCCCAGGCTTTCTGCAATGGCCCCATCAGCTACAACTGCCAAGAACCGTGGCCCAGGGACCTGTATAACTCGATCGTCAACCAGGCGGTCAAAGACCCCCTCGGTCATCAGATTTCCTGCTCAGACCGATGTCGTCTTGCGAGCCATCAAGTTCATCGGTACACCCGAGGGCCTTGCTTACTCGAATGGCTTCGGTTATCTTGACCACGGTCGTACTGAAGCGCCGCGTGAAGAGAGGCACCCGTAGGCTCACTTCGAGCCAAACACCAGGTTCTTGAGGCCTTCCGGAGACGGGAGGCCTCTTTCTTTGCACCAGACCTCAGGAACATCCTGTACACTGGAGACGAAAATCTGCTGCGCAGTGAATCCCTCGCAGGTGATCTTCTTCAGATCAGACAGGAACCACGAGAAAACCTCTACCCCAAGGCTCTCCATGATCCAGGCCACCTTGGCCGCATACCTCATGGACTGCCGCATTTCGTCTCGGTCGAGGGTCTCGAAGTAGAATATGCACGAATTCTTGAGCAGGAAGGCACAGAGGCGAAGCTCCATGAGGTCGTAGACGGCTCTCTGAGCCTCTCCAGAGGCCCCAGGAGCCATCCAGGTCACGAGAGCCTTCCGGACGGTCTCGTCGCCCTCCAGGAAGGCTGTATCGACGTCCTGGGCAATCTTCTGATGGATACCTCGGTCCTTTATCTGGGCCAACCAGGTATCGTGAGCCAGTTTGGTCAGCCTCTTCACCAGTTCATGGAGAGGACCCTTCCACTTCTGGTCGCGGTGCCTGCCGTCATTTCTGCAACCACACTCTGAGATCCAACGATCGATGCCGTGCTTGCATGTCCAGGAAGTGTTGTCTCGGACCTCGATTTCACCGGCGACGGGCATCGCGGCGATCGCCTTCTCCAAGGATACGACGCTCGCTCCATGGTAGCTGAGGTTCCTGAGACCCTTATCGATCGACGTGACCCCATGACCAAAGTGATGACCGTAGTATTCGCCATCCGTAGCGATGAGAAGCAAGCCGGGGTCTTCCACCACCTTCCACTTGGCGAGCAGGGAATCTGAGAAGCCCTTGGGGTACATGAGGTACGCCATGGCTGACATGTCGTTGTAGATCTTGTTGTTCACGAAGACCACCTTGGTTTTCCTGTCATCCTCCATCCAGCACTCGTAGACACGGTCAGTCGTGATGCGTTGTTCCTCGCTCAGGATCATCTTCCCTTTCTCGTCATTACCCCTGACGGAGAAGGCCTGGTGATTCATCAGGATGAAGTATTCGATCCCCTGTCTGGAGGCCTCGTTCATCGTTTCCCAGGAGACCGCGGTCTCTGGCAGCCACATGGCTCTGGGGTTACGTCTAAAGACGCGCTTGAAGTGATCAATCCCTCTGGACACACTCCAGGACCATTCGTCCTCGGTAGCCAGGGGGGCGATCATGTGGACGTAGGGAGAAGCCACGGCACAGCCATAGCTCGTCTGACGCAGAGCCTCGGTATCAGCTTCCTGGAAGCCTCTTGCGATGTCGGGGTGATGCTCAGCCAGCCAGTTGAACAGGGAGGGAAAGATGTTCCAGCTCATCTTCCCGAGCAGGCCAGCCTCATAGAGAGGGCGATAGCACTCGACGGTGATGCACTCGTTCCAATTGGTGTCCCCCACCACCTGGCGGGACCAGGGGTCTGCTCTTTCAGGCTGATAGAAGTGGGCGTGACAGCAGACGTATTTCATGATCCATTATAGATCACGAGCTGAACGTAAAGCGACCCACGAAACGGATGACGTCGTCTGGATCCATGCCCTCGTAGAACAGCACCTTGATGTCCGTGGGGGCGATTTGGAGAGTCTGCTTGTTTCGGAACACCTGCTCAGAGCGGAACTCCAGACCCTCGGTGAGGGACTGCATTCTGTACTGGACGCATGGTGCCTCGATCAGAGCAGCGTCGTGGGTGCCACGACCCATGCCCGAGATGGCATAGTCGATCCCCCAGAGACCGTCCCTGTGGAAGGCGATACCGGTGTTGTAGTTGGGCTCGCCAGCACTGGCTTCCCAGATCCTCCAGATGAGGTCGGGCATGTCCCAGGTGCCAGAGAAAGTGGCTGGCTTCTTGTAGCTCTCGATGAACTCCTTCAGCTCTTCGGCGTATTCGTCGACGTACTCCTCTGGAACGATCGGAACAGCATGCACGGCATACCAATGCCCGCCATTGGCGACTTCGACGATGCCAATGCCGTTCGGGGAGAACTTGATCCTCAGATCGTCGTTCCAGTAGAGGTCAGTACCCCTGTACTCGGGCTTGGTGCCGAACTTCTCGACATCCTTGACCGCCTCGTAGAACTCCTTGTGGTCATAGTGGGTGAACTTAGCTTTCCAGTTGTTGATCGGCTTGAAGTGGTCGAGATCCATTGCCTCATTGATCTCTTCGTCAGGGGCGAATGCCTTCTGATAGAACCTCAAGTGATTGAAGGTGCCGCGGTACTCGCCCTTGGGCACAATGATGAAGTGTTCTGAGAGCCTGGAGATCGTTTCCTGGTCCAGGTCAGAGTGATCAACGAAAGGCGCTACTTCGAGCAGCATATCATACTTCAGGATGGACCACCAGGAAAACTCCACGATCTCCCAGATCCTGTTGCTCGACTGACCGCGAGGTACGGGGAACGCCATGAAGAGAGGACGATCAGCAGAGATGCCGAGCTGAGGATCCACCGAGATATTTGTGCGTCCCTCGGACAGGGTGACGTAGTTGTCGACGATCTTGAACTCGAAGATCCTGCCACTGTTGGACACGATGTCCACACCCTCGTCCTGGATACTGATGCTGAAGCCGTAGGGGACGAGTCTCTTTTGCAACTCCTGGCCCATGTACTCCATCGCCAGGGAGGTGGAGTTGTCTTTCTTGGTCCAGGGTGTGTAGTCCATGCTCTCCCTGTACTTCTTGCGCTTACGCCTCTTGCGTTTGGATCCTCCCATGAACCTGTTGGAGGGAAGCACGTGGACGTTCGGCGCGAAGAGCTTGGGGGTAGATGGAATCGGTGCCCAGAACATGGGGAAGGGGTACGTGGCAATATCGCCGGAGTCGGTGCCCGTTGAAGCGACACTGCTCGCGCTCATATCCTGTTCGGCAATGGTCCTGAGCTGGCTCAGCTTCATTACTCTTCTCCTGTGAGCATCCTGATGATGTCTTCTCCGGTGATGTCGTCATTGTCGACGATCTTCTTCGCGGAGCGAATGTTCGCACGCTTTACACCGAAACGACGCAGCATGCGGGCATCATCGAGGACTTCCTCCCAAACAGCCAAAGCCTCGCTGTTGTCCGCGAGCGTGTTGTCGAAGAGGTCTTCCTCACTCATGCCATCAGGGGCGATGAGCTTCACGAAATCGCGGATCTTGTCCTCTTCCTCGCGAGCCTGCTCGTGCAGAGGCGTGAGTCCGGCGCTATCCAGGGCTTCGCTGAAATTCTTCATCGAACCCCGGCTTTCGGCCTGGAAGTAAGTGGACTTGAAGTCCTGTTCCTTGAGGTACTCGGCCAGACCATCCTGGATGTGCTGCCAGGTGACGTTCGCCACCAGGCTCTTCTTGTCGTAGTCGCCCTTCTCGATGGCCTGAAGAACAGATCGACGCACGATTTCTTCGAGCTTGCAGGGCTCCATACCGTGGATGCGCTCGTCCTGGGAAAGCTTCTCGATAGCGCCGCTCTCGACGTTGGGCTTCTTGAAGTACTTGCGCAGGAGCTTGAGGCGACCCTCGTCGTCCGGCGGACCGAGTTCGAGAACCATGTCGAAACGACCAGGGCGGCGAATGAGGGCGCTTTCCAGGACTTCTGGGCGGTTGGAGCTGAGGCCGGTGACCACGCCGCGGATGGGCACGATGCCATCCAGGCGGTTCATCAGCTCGGTAAGGATGCCTCCAGAGGCCTCCATGGTGCCACGCTGGCCCAGGTAGACGTCCGCGTCCTCAAAGAAGACGATCGTGGGTGCCAGTTCCTGGGCGAGTTCGTAGAAGTCGCCGATGGAGCTGGATCCATAGATGGACGAGGGTGTGATCCAGATGAAGGTCACATCCTTGAGGGCCCAGGCCATGATCTTCGTCAGGAGGGTCTTGCCTGTGCCGGGAGGACCGACCAGGGCGAAACCGCGCTTCGGCGGGATGCCGTTGGTGAGGTATATCTCTTCCTGCCGGAAGAGGTCCATGACGTTGGACTCGATCTTCTCCCTGATGCCCTTCCTGAGAACGATGTCGTCCCAGGTGTATTCACCCAGCTTGAGGAACTCGCCCTTGCCGTCGATCTTGGCCTTCTTCAGGAAGTTGTGGAGCTTGACCTGCTGGTTGAGCCACCCGAGGAAGTCCTCGGTATCATCTTCGGTCTGGCCGTAGACGGTGATCACGCAGCCGTTGTAGGTCTCGCGCAGGGCGAAACACATCTTCTTCTTGCCGTCAGTGACGCCCAGGGTGGGCTCAGCGGCCACCTGGGAGATGCTTTCGGGTCCGGTCTGGACTGCGACCAGGTTCTTCATGCCGGAGCCAACGAGCCATTCCTTCTCGCCAACCTTGGCGCGGATGTCCTCGAAGCCGTAGGAGCCCTGGCGGCCCTTCTTGGCGATCTGGGTGACGGCATACCGAAGCACGCTTACCATCATCCTCGGGTAGCTCTTCTTGACCACGGCAACCTTCTCTGGCCCCACACCTATGTAGGCTGCGAAGATCTCAGTGGGAGAGGGCACCGGCTCGTAGAAGTTCATAAAGCGCTGGGTGGCTACCCAGTCGCCCATGGTGGCATCGCTGCCAATCTTCTTGCCCTGTGCCTTCTTCCAGTCGGCCTCCACCTTCTGCTTGTGAGCCTGCTGGTTCTTGGCCTTGCGCCCGAAGAGTCCTTCAGAGCTGCCTGCGGCCTCAGCATCAAAGACACTGGCGCCCACGTGCTCAGAGATCACCCTGGAGCCTCCAGAGAGCCTTTTGGGGCCTCCCTTGGCTTCTCGGATGGTGATCTCGGGGTCGAAGGCGTTGCCATCCCGCATCGCGGCAAGAAGACTCCTTGCTTCGGCTACGACCTCGGCGCTTTCTGTTTCTTGAAACGTGGACATGGCTTTCTCCTGCTGGGGCATTGCGCACGGGCGCTCATTGTCTATCTACAAACAGAAGAGGCCAAATCTCTTGGAAATAGCTCCTCAAACCGCTGGACCACGGCCTGAGAGGGTTCCAAATCAGGAACATCCTCTGGGAACTTCGCCCTCCATGAAGAAGACAGGTACTTGAAGACGTCAGGCACCAGTTGGCGCTCGGCCAGGCTTTTCGCAAAAGACCCGCCCTTGCGTTTCGTGAATATCAACTTCCAGCCATTCGGCTTGAAGGCCCTCGTCCCCATGTGCTCGTAGCTGCGCCTGAGAAGCTGGTCGAAGCGCAAAAGTTGCTGGAGCATGGAGATCTCGTCCGTGTGCTCCTCGGTGATCTGATTATATCTGATCTCGGCCCGACGCTTCACGCCTCTGGCGTAGACTGCCTTCTTGACCAGCCCCACGACCCAGTCTTCGCTCAGCCTGACGTGCCGCGGCGGTCGCTTCTTCTGCCTGGCGCACTGCTCAACGACAAGGTCCAGGTACTCCTCGTGGCTGATCTTGAGCTTGTCTGCTTCGGCCCAGTACTGACCAAAAGCGATAAGATCCTCGAAGTTCCCAGAGGAAGGGACGTAGGGGGGCACCAGACCGTGCTTTTTGCAGCGATCTGAGTAGTGCCTGGCCTGCATGCGGAGTTCGAGGAAATGGTGGTCGCTCATCGAGGGTCCCTTGTCGATACTACCCACATGATAGGACGACGGGTCTACCACGGACCGCTACTGCTCAGCATCGTAGAGGCAGAAGATGTTTTCATTCTGGCTGGCTGTGAAATAGAAGTCAATGTTGCTCGTATCGATGTCGAGCATGTAAATTGACCAATATATCTTGGTCACACCATCCCCGAAGCTGTCATCAACATCTACTACGATGGTGGTCCCAGAATAGGACAAAATATGCCCCTTCATATAGTGCCCATTTGGCGAGTAACAAACCACCCTTGCACCCTGATAGAAGGGCTTATTCGCCTGGGTCTGGAATGTTTTCGTACCCTGACCAACCGTGATCAAAGAGTTCGATGTTCCCTGGAAGAAAAGACCATAGTCGTAATGCCTGAACTGTGGCTTATCTTCCCTGAAGATCATCTCTGGGAAACGATCTTGCTTTGGATTTCCTGGAATGACGATATGTCCAGTAGCCAACCACGAGGTATGACTCCTCAGCACAATGGGGCTATCTCCATCTACGCTTGCATAGAGCTGCAACCTGTAGTAGTAGACTCCAAGCGTATTGGCGATAACGCTTTCCAACCATGCCTTGTCGATCAAAAGGTAGTTCGTAAACCCATTGACGAAAAATTTGTCTGGAGGTACAACCAGGCGAGTGTTTGGGTTGTAAAGGTCTTGGATAAAGAGAACCTGCAATGCGTTGTTGTACCCCTTGTCGGGAACAGGCATAGTGTAGTAGCTACCAAAGACAGAAGCGGTAGAATAGTCCCTGAATACAATCTCAACTCTTCCGATTTCAGATGCAGGTCCGTAGTATCCGTAGATGACCTGCACGAATTCTGTAGAGGGGGATGCCAGGATGATCTTGTTACCCTCTACTGTGAAATCTCTTGTGATGGCTCCATCAACTCCATAACCACGCAGTGGTTCTGAAGCCTTCATGCGCAATCCGTCCTTGATCGCCAATGGAACGAAATGGTCGCTGACATGACCATTCAACTCCAGCTCAGTGGCGACCCCAACGTAGTTGAGCATTCCAATGTTCAAGGCATTCACCTGAGAGGCTTCATAAAGCGTCTCTTTGTCCCGAGGCTCCAAGAAGTCGGAGGCAGAGCCCTTCGCCAGATGAGTCAGATGCTGGCCCGCATCATCGTA
>Ga0100403_1002674_pt1 | contig 13914 bp, 14 predicted proteins | sample CryGeymet201501t_FD_83663 | JGI IMG/M metagenome (GOLD analysis project Ga0100403, IMG submission 83663) | Groundwater microbial communities from Crystal Geyser aquifers in Utah, USA - Crystal Geyser metaG 2015-01t | ecosystem: Environmental > Aquatic > Deep subsurface > Groundwater | place...
CTCTTGGCGCTCGGCGTCGGCGCGATCGCGCTCTGGCGCTTGAAGCCGGGCCTCTTCACGGGGCGCACGCAAGACAAAGTGGACGCAGAGAAGGCGCAGGTCGACGCCGAGAAGCAGAAGCAGCTCTTGGCGCAGCAGCAGAGCATGTGCAAAGCGACGCTCGTCGTGACGGACGTGCCGGCGCACGCGGAGGTCCTCTTGCGCGCGGGGCAGGCGCCGCTCGACGTCGATCACATGCCGGTCGGCGCGCGGCTCGAGTTCGTCGCGACGGCCGAGGGGTACGCGCCGAAGCGGAGCGTCGTTCCGGCAGGCGCGGCGTGGGACACCGGCACCGACGGAAAGCCGCGCATCGAGCTGCCCGTGCAGCTCGAGAAATCGAAGGCGAAGCCCGGCCAAGTCGATCTGTGGCCGCCCGGCGAGCCGGGGATCGAAGCGGGCGGCAACGGTCCGCCCGGCCGAGTGCACGTCGTGTCGAGCCCCAAGGGCGCGGAGATTTGGCTGCTCGCCGGGATTCGGCAAGAGGTGACGGTCGGGCAGCTCCCGTGCGACGGCGACGTCGACATCCTCGTGGCGGGGCCGACCACGTTTCGAAAGCGCCTTCACGTCTCGGCCGCGGACTTCAAGGAGACGGACACGAAAGGCGCGCGCGCCGCGCGCGTGAGCGCGAAGTAGGCCGCGCGCTTTCCGTGCGCCCGCCCGACACGGCAGCGGGTTGACGAGCCGCGGTGCCTGGTCGATGCTTCGTCCCTCGGAGGAAGACTCATGCACGACCAGGACATGGCCATCGTGAAGGCGCTCGTGCCGGTGGCGTGGGCCGACGGAGTTTTCGCGGATCGCGAGAAGGAAATGATCGACGCGCTGCTCGACGCGTACGACGCGAGCGAAGCGGAGAAGGCCGACGTGCAGAAGTACGCGGCGGAGAAGCGAAGCCTCGACGACATCGACTTGCAGGAGCTGTCGGCCGACGATCGCCGCGTCCTCTTGCAGCACGCGGTGCTGCTCTCGTTCGCCGACGGCGATCAATCGACCGACGAGGTCGACTTCCTCGTGAAGCTCGCCGATCGCCTGCGCATCCCGCAGGCCGAAGCGAAGACCTTGATGGACGCCGGCGCGGAGCGCGCGAAGCGCTTTCTCAACCTGCTGTGACGTCGTGTTTTGGGGCCCCGGCCCCAAAACGATGTTCGTGTCGGGGCCCCGACGCCAAAACGAGCGCCTCTAACGCCGGAGGCCTTCGAGCTCTTTCAAGAGCGCCGTCGGACTGAACGGCTTGGCGTAAAACGCGTTCGCGCCTTTTTCGATCGCGCGCTGCTTCGACGCTTCGTCGGACATCGCGCTGATGATGATGATCGGCACGCCTTCGTCGCTTCGTTCGCGCGGAGCTTCTCGCAGACGTCGAAGCCGTCGAACGATCCGGGCAGGTGAAGATCGAGCAGGATCGCGTCGGGCACGCTCGCGAGCGCGGCGTCGATGCCCTTCGCGCCCGTCGGCACCGCCGTCACGGTGTGCCCGCGCGTGGCGACGAGCGTCTCGATCATGTGGCGGATCGAATCCGAGTCTTCGATGACGAGAATGCGCACGACGCATGGCACTCTCGCACAGCTTCTTCAGCGGGGGAAGGTCACGATTCTCAGCGGGGGAAGGTCACGATGACGCGGACGCCTGCGCCGCCGCTCTGGTTTGTGTTTTGGGGCCCCTGCCCCAAGACGGGCTGACTCGCGCGCTGCGAGGGAGTATCGGCCAAGTCGAGCGTTCCGCCTTGGTACGCGACGATCTCCGCGGCGATGTAGAGCGGCACCGCGCTAGGGCGTCCGTACGTGCCCGGCTCGACGTCGAGCGCGAGGAGCGCGCGACGCGCGGACGCCGGGAGCGACGTGCCACCGTCGTCGACGAGGATGCGCGGACCGAGCGAGTCCGCTTCGCCCGCGCCGCCCGGACCGACGGTGATCGTGACGGTGCCGCCGCGCGGCGTCGCCGAGATCGCGTGCCCGACGAGCTCCCGGAGCATCACGCCGATCGCGCGCCCCGCGACGCGCGCGGTCGCCCGCGCGGCGCCTTCGGGTGCGACGACGACGCGCACGTCGACGCCAGCGCGCTGCATGCGCGCCTCGGCCGAGCGAACCGCAGCGCGCGTCATCTCGATGAGATCGTGCTCCGCCATCGGCTCTTCGACGTCGAGCTCGCCCGCGCCGGAGAGCGCCGCGACGAAATCTTGGACGAGCAACAGGCGACGGCGAATCGCTTCCACGCGATCGTCGAGCTCGCTCCCGCGCGCTTCGGACAAATCCGGCGAGCTTCGATGCCCGCCGTGCGCGGCGCGCAGCTCCGACAGCTCGCGCGCGACCGGCGAGAGCATCCCGCGGATCGTCGCGGCGACGCCGCCCGCCATGCGCACGAGCGTCGACAACCGCTCGGCCGCGGGCGTCGCGAGCGGCGGCGGATAGCTCGACTGCGACACCGGCTCTTCGCCGTGCGCGAAGACCTGCGCGAGCTCGCGCGCGTACGCCTCGCCTTGCTTGCGCGCTTCGTCGAGCTCTTTGCGCAACGCCTCGCGCTCGTCGCGCTCGTCGACGCCATCGGCCGGAAGCGAGAGGACCTCCGCGCCCGCTTCGAGCTCGTATTGCCCGCCGTAGCGGATGGCCATACGGGTCAACCACGCGCGCTCCGTGTCCGCCGTCGCGGAGCTGTCCGGACCAAGCGCCACGCCGACGCGCACGAAGTCTCCGTCGCGCCTGACGTTCACCGCCGAGCCCGAGCCCGTCCCGTGCCCGACGAGGACGTGGAGCATGCGCCGCAGCTCGGCCTCGTCGCCGAACACCTCGGTGCCGCTCCCCGGCTCCATCGACACGCGCGCCTCCGGCGCGACCTCCCACAAGAGCGACGCGAGATCGATGCGCCCGCGCCGCCCGCGAACGCTCACCGGCGTCTTGTGCAGGTTGGTGAGCATCTTCATCGCGTCGTCGAGCGCCGCGAGCGTCGTGTCGACGCCACCGCCTTCGACTTCGGGCGGCGGAGGCGCGTTCGTCTTCAGCGTCTCGACGCCTCGCCGAAGGCGCTCGGCCGCACCGGCGGCTTGCTGCGTGAGCAGCCACCCGAGCTCCTGACGGGTCAATCGTCCTTTGGACACGTCCGAGAAGAATAGGAGATGGCGGGCGCGCGCGTCACGCGATTCGAACAGGCTCGCTGCCGCCCGTGCGCGTCACCCACGCACGCTCTGCGCCGAGCGCCAGCCACGTGAGCGCGACCTTTGCGCCGCCGACCGGCACCGACGTCGGTTGATCGCCCCACTGCGACGGCGGCGGGAGCGAGAGGACGCGCTGACCTTTGAGCGATTTCATCGCCGCGGCGTCGACGCGCATCGCCGCGATGCCGACCGCGCTCAAGAGCGCCACCGTGGCGCTCGGGATGTGCGGCGCGATGACCGCGCGCACCATCGGCGCCACGTCCGCCGCGCGGACCGCGATCTGCCTCACGTCGTCGAGCGACGCGCACACGACGCCGAAGCTCGCGGGCTTGCCGTTCACCTTCGCTTCGCCTGCGACGAACGCCGCCGCTTCGACGAGCTCGAGCGAGAGCGCGCCTTTCCACGCCGGCGCCTCGGTCTTCGCGAGGGGACGCATCGGCGTCGCCTTCGGCTCGGAAGTGCGGCGCTCGCGCGCGACGAGCACGTCGTCCGTCGGAAGCGTGCGCGGCACCGTCACGCGCACCGGACGCTTGAACGATCGCGGATCGCCGATCTCCCCGGTGGCCACCGCACACGCGAGCGTCTCGGCCGACGCGACGATCGCACGCGCTTCACCCGGCGGACGCGGCTCGGGATCGCACGTGCGCATTCCAACGCCCCCCGTGCTCGGCGGCGGGTACATCGTCCCGTCCATCACGCGCGCGTCTGGCTCGACGAGGCGCGCGCCGGTCGCGATCAAATCGGTGAGCGCGCCCGCGGCCGAGAGCACTTCGAGCGTTTGCCGCGACGGAACCGCGAGGAGCAAATCGAGGTGGCTCGGCACGCGCTTCGACTTGAGGAGCGCCGCCGCCGCGAAAAGATCGCGCAACGTCGCGCCGCCGTCGCCGCCGAGGAGCACCTGCGTCACGCGCTTGCCGGCGAGCTCGCGCACCGCGCGCACCTGCCCCGTCTCGTCGAGGACGAGCGGATCGACCGCGCCGAGATCGACGTTGAGCACGTCGTCGCACGGCGCCCCCGCGTCCGGAACGAGCGCGCGGTGCGCCTTCGAGCGGCGCTGATCGCGCAAGAAGACTTCGGTGCGCTCGTCGCTCACGAAGAGCGCGCCCGCCGCGCCGAGGAGCGGCGCGAGCGCCGCGAGCACCGCGCGCTCCGACACCGACAGGAGCCGCACGCTCGGCCCCGCGAACTCGACGACGACCGGCGCGCGCTTCGACTCTTCGACGCGACGAACGATGTCGCCGAGGCCGCGCCGCACGAGCTCGAGCGCGACGTCGCGCGCGCACACGAACGGCCGCGTGCGGCCGCTCAGCAAGACCTGCACGCTCCGCGGCGGTCGCAGCGTGACCGATCCGGTGACGAGCGCTTGCCCGAGCTGCGCCGGCGAGACGACCACCGCGAGCATCCCGATCCCACCGACGCCGGCGAGGCGCGGCTCGTCGGTCACGCACAGCCGCGCCGGGCTCGCGAAGCGCTCGAGATGAACCGGCGCCGGATAACCCATGCCCGGCCGCGCGACCAGAACGCCGTGCGCAACGAGATCGCTCGGCGCCGCCACATCGCCCGCGTCGTCGCCAGCGGTGCCGGCGCCGAAGGCGACCGGCCCATAGGTGGTCGGGACGCAGCGACCGTCGTACGCGATCGCGACCTCGACGTTCGTCTTCTTGAGCCCCGCCGCCTGCGCCTCCGCGAGCGCGCGGAGCGGCGATCGCGCGAGCACGATCTGATCGACCTTCGCCTGCACGAGCTCGCCGCCGAGCGCGGGGTCGGCCACGCGCCCCGCGAGGATCTTCTGAGCCATCGTGCGGGGCGGATCCCCTGCTCGTGCGCGCATGAGGGCGGGGACGTTACGCCGCCCCCGGACGGGCGGTCAAGGGCGGTCCGGCCGAGCGCGCGTAGCCGCCGAAGTCAATACAGAATGGACGATTCGTGACGAATGTTGACCCCGCACGCCCGCGGGCCCTACCTTCGAGAACATGTTCAAGGACGCGCTGCGCGAGCTCGTGGAGAAGACCGACGGCGGCATCGCCGGCATCGTCATGGACTCGGAGGGCATCGCCCTCGACAGCTACGCACGCGACGACGCGCCGTTCGAGATCAACGTCATCGGCATCGAGTTCGGCGTCATTCTCGGAAGCGTGAAGCGCGCCGCGGAGTCGCTCGAAGCGGGCGCCGCGAGCGAGGTCGCGATCGGCACCGACAAGATGATCACGATCATCCGCACGCTCGGCTCGACGTACTTCCTCGCGCTCGCGATGCGCCCCGACGGCAACTTCGGCAAGGGCCGCTACATGCTGCGAACGACCGCGCCGAAGCTCATGGCCGAGCTCGGCTGACGTGGCCGCGGCGAAGGGGACGCCGCGCGTCCTCTGCATCTCCGGACCGAACCTGCAGCTTCTCGGAAAGCGCGAGCCGGAGATCTACGGAAAAAAGACGCTCGCCGACATCCATCGCGATCTGTCGCGCCGCGCGAAAGAGCGCGGCGTTCGCATCACTACGCGCCAATCGAATCACGAAGGGAAGATCGTCGACTGGATCGGCGCCGCGCGCGAAGAAGGCTTCGCGGGGATCCTCTTGAACCCCGGCGCATACACGCACACGTCGATCGCGATCTACGACGCGATCAAAGCCGTCGCGTTGCCGACCATCGAAGTCCACCTGTCGAACCCGGATGCGCGCGAGGCGTTTCGCCGCCGATCGCGCGTCGCGCCGGCGTGCGTAGGTCGCGTCGCAGGCTTCGGCGCAGCGAGCTACGCGCTCGCGCTCGACGGCCTCGTGACGCATCTTCGCGACGAAGCGTGACGCCGCCCGTCACGCACGGCGCGCTGATTTGGCCTGGCGGCGCGCTTCGCGCGAATGGTAGCGTGCGCGCCCACCATGGATCTGGACCTCGCAAAAGTCCGCGCGCTCCTCGAGCTCCTCACCGAGAAAGACATCGCGGAGTTCGAGCACGAGGACGAGTCGGCGCGCATCAAGATCGTTCGCGGAAAGATCGCGCAGGCCGTCGCGTACGCGCCCGCGCCCGCGATGGCAGCTGCTGCCGCAACCGCCGCCGCGCCCGCGACGCCCGCCGCCGCAGCGGCGGACTCCGACGACGTCGTCGACGTCACGAGCCCGTTCGTCGGCACGTTCTATCGCGCGCCCAGCCCCGACGCGCCGACGTTCGTCGAGGTCGGCAGCGTCGTTCGCCCCGGCCAAACGCTCTGCATCATCGAGGCGATGAAGCTGATGAACGAGATCGAAGCCGAGTGCGCCGGCACGATCGTCGAGTGCTTCGCGCCGAACGGAAAGGCCGTCGAGTTCGGGCAGAAGCTCTTTCGCATCAAGAAGGCGTGATGTTCAAAAAGATCCTCATCGCCAACCGTGGAGAGATCGCGCTGCGCATCCTTCGCGCGTGCCGCGAGCTCGGGATCAAGACCGTGGCGGTGCACTCGGAGGTGGACGCGCGCGCGCTGCACGTGCGCTTCGCCGACGAAGCGGTTTGCATCGGGCCTGGTCCGGCGACGAAGAGCTACTTGCACATTCCAGCCATCATCAGCGCCGCGGAGATCACCGCCGCCGACGCGATTCACCCGGGCTACGGCTTCTTGTCGGAGAACGCCGAGTTCGCGCGGCTGTGCGCGAAGTGCGGTTTGTCGTTCATCGGGCCGACGCCCGAAGCGATGCGCGCCTGGGGAGACAAGGTCACCGCGCGCCAAAACGCGCAGCGCTTCGGCCTCCCGCTCTTGCCCGGGAGCGAAGTCCTGAAAGACGCGGCGCACGCGATCGCCGAAGCGAAGCGCATCCGCTACCCGGTCATCTTGAAAGCGAGCGGCGGCGGCGGCGGGCGCGGCATGCGCATCGTGCGCGGCGCCAACGAGATGACCGACGCGTTCGGGAGCGCGACGCGCGAAGCCGAGACCGGCTTCAAGAACCCGGACGTCTACCTCGAGAAGTACGTCGAGCGGCCGCGCCACATCGAGTTCCAAGTCTTCGCCGACAACCACGGCCAGATCTGGACGTTCGGCGAGCGCGAATGCTCGCTCCAGCGCCGTCACAAAAAGGTGATCGAAGAGGCGCCGTCGCCGGCGATGACGGTCGAGAAGCGCCAAGAGATCGGCGAGACGATCCGCCGCGCGATCAAAGAGACGGGCTACACCTCGCTAGGCACGATGGAGTTCATCATGGACGAGCAGAAGAACCTGTTCTTCCTCGAGATGAACACGCGCGTGCAGGTCGAGCACCCGGTGACCGAGGTCGTGACCGGTTTGGACTTGGTGTCGCTCCAGATCCGCGCGGCGGCGGGCGAGAAGATCGATCTCGCCGACACGCGGCCGTGGAGCTTCCGCGGCCACGCGATCGAGTGCCGCATCAACGCCGAGGATCCGAAGACGTTCGCACCGTGGCCCGGCCTCATCACCGAGTATTTTCCGCCGGGCGGCGCGGGGGTGCGCGTCGACTCGGGCGTGTACGGCGGATGGAAGGTGCCGAGCGACTACGACAGCTTGCTGGCGAAGCTCATCGTGCACGCGCCGACGCGCGCCGAAGCGATCGTCCGCATGCGTCGCGCGCTCGACGAGTTCATCGTCGGCGGGATTCGCACGAACCTCGAATTGCACAAGACGCTGCTCAACGACGAAGAGGTCGTGCGCGGCGAGATGACGACGCGCACGATCGAGCGCGTGCTGGGCAAAAAGGCGTAAACCGCGATGACCGCGCGCACGCGCGGTCAATTGCCTTCCCAGCGGAGGCTCTCGCCGGTCACGGTCGCGAGCTTGCGCTGGTTCTGCCCACGCAGATCGCTCGTGTAGAGGCCGCCGCCGTCGCGCGTCGAGAAGAACGCGACGGTTCGCCCGTCCGGCGAGCACGCGGGGTACGTGTTCGATCCTTGATCCTGCGTGAGCCGCTGCATCGCATCGATGCTCCCGCTCGCGTCGGTGCTGAAGACGTCCCACGCGCTCCCGTCGCGTCCCATGAAGACGATCCGCGCGCCGTCCGGCGCCGCGCACCACGACGGCGCGAGGTTGTACGTGCCGCGCGCGCTCACGCGGCGGCCGTCGACGTAGATCTGCGGGTTGCCGCCCTTGTTCGACGAGTACGCGAGCTGCCCCGCGGGGCTGAGCGACGGGTGCGTGTTCAGTCCGCCGTCGGTGACCTTCGCGAGCCCGGTGCCGTCGGGGTTGCCGACGTAGATGTCGCTGCGCCCGTCGCGCGCGACGACGACCGCCATCTTCCCGCCGCCGAACGCGACGCCGTACACCTGCCCCGTCTGCTGGAGCACGGCCGCCGGGCTCCCGATCCGGAACAGCTGATAACCGGACCGATCGCCGCTCACGCCCGCGTAGTAGATCCCGCTCTTCGCGATCGCCGGCGCGATCGCCATCGGCGCGGTCGTCGCGAGACGCTGGAGTCCCTCGCCGTCGCTGCCGATCTGCCAGATCGCTTTCACGCCGCCGCCGAGCGTCGACCCGAAGACGAGCGCCGTCCCGAAGCTACCCGCCGTGTTCGTGAACGCTTTGACGACCTCGTTGTCCCACTGATGAATCACCGCGCGAATCCCGCCCGGCGCGACGTCGATCTCGCGGCGGAGCACCGGCTCGGTCGCCGTCCCGCGCGTGAGGTAGAGGCGAAGCTCGAGGTGAATCATCCCCGACCTCACCGTCGACTGCGCCTTCACGACGCCTTCGGCGCCGTTCGACTGCCAGGCCGCGCGATCGAAGCCCATCCCTTCGGCCTCGACGTTGGTGTGAATCTCCTTCGGCTCGAGGATGTGAAAAAGCGATGACTGCAACAAATCGCGCGTCTCGACCTCGAGCACCGCGTCCGATACTTGCCGCTCGCCGATGACGCGCGTGAGCGCGATCCGGAACTGCCCTCGGCTCGCTCCGTTGACGACGATCTGCGGGCCGCGCGCCGACGCCGTCGTCGCGTGCGGGAGCGTCGCCGTCGTCGGCGACTCGGCGATCGCGGGCGCCGCGAAGACCAGCACCGCCGCCGCCGCGCACGCAGCCGAGAAGCCGAGAACGCGATCCCTCACGTCATCGAGCATAGCTCTCTCGGGCAAGCGGGTCAGCACGCCCTGCGAATTGGCAAGCGGCGTGCAACGTTGGAGGACGTGATTGCGTTTTTTGCGCGAGCCGGTGACGCGTCAGCGACATTCTGCCCGCGTAGGAAGAAGTGAGAGGGACACCATGGCTTGGCGCGCACATTGGGTGAGGGCGGCTTCTCTTGCGACGATCGTCTCCGCGATCGCGGCCTCTGCGGGCTGCGTCGTCGAGCACGATCACCCGTACTACTCCGGGCCGACGGAGATTCAGTTCGGCCAGGCGCGCAACCTCGGCTCGACGTGCCCGACCGTAACGAGCTGGACCGTCACGAACCGCGAGACCGGCGACAGCGGATCGTCGGAGTGCGAGCCGATCATCTTCACGAACCTGGCCCCCGGCGCTTCGTACACGTTCGACGTCACGGGCTACATCGGCTCGCGCATCTGCTGGCAGGGCGCGTGCGGAGTCAGCACGATCCCGGGCGGAATCGCGTACGCCGACTGCTCGGCGGAGATCGAGCACCTCTGCTGGTTTTAGTGCTAAGCACTTCGCCGTGACTCCGGTTCGAGCAGCGATCATCGTCTCGGCGGCGGCGTGCACGTCGCTCGCGGCGCTGGCGATCGCGGCGTGCAGCAGCACCGCACCGACGGTCGGCGTCACGCCGATCACGGGCATCATCATCCGCTCCGACGCGCTCGTCGCCGGCCTCGGATGCGGCACCGCGAGCGGCCAGGTCTATCGCTACGTCGCGACCGTCGCGAGCAACGACGACGTCGTGAACGGCGTGCCGACGAAGTACATCAACGCGAGCGTCTTCGAGTGCTACGCGGACGGCGTCTTTCAGACGATCCCGCTCCCCGCGTCGGGCAATCCCGCGTTCACCGTCGGCATCGCCGCGTTCAACAAGGCCGCGTACGACGCGCAGAGGGCGACGCTCGACGTGATCTCCGCGGCGGCGATCGATCCGACGCAGGCCGTTCCGGCCGCGGCCATCGGGCAGCTTTCGCCCACATGGACGACGACGTGCCACGCGACGCAGCAGGCGAACGTCGCGGTGCTCGCGGTCTGCAACGCGCTCGCCGCGAGCGCTTCTCCGCCGTCCGACGCGGGCGCAGACGCCGCGGACGCGGCGGGCGAAGCGTCGACGCGCATCCAGCTCGGCAGCGCATCGTTCCCGCGCGACGGCGGCGCGCCGCTTCGATGCGGAACGGACTACACGACGCTGCGCGGGTTCTTCGATCAATTTCCGAACGACACGGGCGACATCACGTGCCCGGCGCCGCTCGTCATCGCTCCGGCGAAGCCGAACGTCACCTACCACATCGACGTCGTGCTCACGAAGGGCCTCGGCGCGGTCGCGCAAGCGAAAGGCTGCACGGCCGTAACGACGCCGGGGGCGACGACGGTCCCGACCTGCCCCGCGTTCCAGTGACCGCGGGGCTCGCCTTGCGGGCCCGATCGCGCGACACTATGGTTTAGCGAGATGAATCAGCAGGTGTCGTACGCGCTTCCGCGGCCTGGCAAGGCTCTGTGGGGCGTCCTCGTCACCGTCTTCGCGGTCGCGATCGCCGCGGCGCTCGCGGAGAAGACCGTCGGAGCCGCGCTGGTTCGTTGGCTGAGCTGCCGCGTGGACGACGTCCTCCACGGACAAGTCTGGCGGCTCGTCACGTCGGGCGTGCTCACGCCGCCGGGCGACATCGTCGCGCTTCTTCTGCAGCTCCTCGCGCTCTACCTCTTCGGAACGACGGTCGAGCGTCGATGGGGCGGTAAGCGGCTCATCGGGTTTCTCGTGACCGCCGTCGTCGTCGGCAACGTGTTCGCGATCCTCGTCGGTTGGATCGCGGGCCTCGCCGGCGCGACGGGGCCGCTCCTTCGCCCGCAGGTCATGGCGGGGCCGGACGCGGCGATCACGGCGCTCATCATCGCGTGGGCGCGCGAGAACCCGGACAGCGTGATTCGCCTCTACTTCGTCATCCCCGTGAAGGCGAAGTACTTCATCTGGTTCACCGTCGGCACGTGCGTGTTCCTCCTCGTGCGTGGCGAGCCGACGAGCGAGTCGGTCGCGGCGCTCTTTGCCGGCGTCTTGGTCGGGCTCGCCCTCGCGGGGCAGCCGTCGTTCGTGCGGCGGACGTGGTTGAAGGTCCGGCTCGCGATGCTGCGCCGCAAGTCGGCGTCGCTCGCGGCGGACGAGCTCTTGGCTTCCGTGAAGAGCGAACCGCGCCGTGCGCGTCCGCCCGGAGCGCCGCCGCTCCGCCTCGTGCAGGGCGGCCTCGAGGACGTGCTTCGCAAACGCAAGCCGCCCAAGGACAAGCGCTACCTTAATTGAGTATAGGTGGGTGCCATGTGGACGCACCGGCACCTGCTCGGCATCGAGGCGCTCTCGGCGGCGGACATCACGCACCTCTTGGCGCGCGCGGAAGAGGCCTGGAAGATCTCGCGCGAGCCGGTGAAGAAGGGCGCGTCGCTCCGCGGCAAAACCGTCGTGAACTTGTTCTTCGAGTCGTCGACGCGCACGCGCGCGAGCTTCGAGATCGCGGGCAAGCGTCTGGGCGCGGACGTGATCAACGTCTCGCCGTCGGCGTCGAGCGTCACCAAGGGCGATACGTTGCTCGACACGGTTCGCAACATCGAGGCGATGCACGCGGACTTGATCGTGCTCCGCCACCCGACGTCGGGCTCGCCGCAGTTTCTCGCGAGCCGCGCCCGCGCGTCGGTCGTCAACGCGGGCGACGGCGCGCACGAGCATCCGACGCAAGCGCTCCTCGATGCGTTCACGATTCGTCGCCACAAGAAGAAGCTCGACGGGCTCGTGGTCGCGATCTGCGGCGACATCACGCACTCGCGCGTCGCGCGCTCGAACGCGCTCTTGCTCGGGAAGATGGGCGCGGAGGTTCGCTTGTGCGCGCCGCGCACGCTGATGCCGCCGCACGCCGAGACGCTCGGCGCGCGCTGCCGCGTCTTCTCGCGCATCGACGACGCCGTCGATAGCGCGGACGTCGTCATGATGCTGCGCGTGCAGAACGAGCGCCTCGCGGGCGCGACGGTCGCGACGACGCGCGAGTACAGTAAGACGTTCGGGTTGAACCGGCGCGTCCTGTCGCTGGCCAAGCGCGACGCGATCGTGATGCACCCCGGGCCGATCAACCGCGGCGTCGAGCTCGATCCGGCGATCGCCGACGGCGAGCGGAGCGTCATCTTGGAACAAGTCGAAGCGGGCGTTGCCGTGCGCATGGCGGCGCTCGAGCTCGTGCTGCTCGGCGGCGCGACGCACCAGGCGGCATCGTGACCGCAGCGGACGCGCCGCTCGGCGTGTTCGACTCGGGGCTCGGCGGTCTCACGGTCGTGCGCGCGCTGCGCGAGGCGCTTCCGCACGAGCACATCGTTTATCTCGGCGACACGGCGCGCGTCCCCTACGGAACCAAGGGCGCCGCGACGGTCGTGCGTTACGCGCTCGGCTGCGCGAAGCACCTGGTCGATCGCGGCGTGAAAGCGATCGTCATCGCGTGCAACACCGTGAGCGCCGTCGCGCCGGAGCGGCTGCGCGTCGAGCTGGATTTGCCGGTGCTCGAGGTGATCGGTCCGGGCGCGCGCGCGGCGGTCGCGGCGACGCGCACGGGGCGCATCGGCGTCCTCGCGACGGCGGGAACGATCGCGTCGGGCGCCTACGCGCGCGAGGTGTCGCAGCAGTCGACGCGCGCGGAGGTCATCGGGCAGGCCGCGCCGCTCCTCGTGCCGCTCGCCGAAGAAGGATGGATCGACGGCGAAGTGCCGCGCCTCGCGGTGCGCCGTTATTTGGAGCCGCTCGCGCGCGCGAACGTCGACGTCGTCGTCCTCGGCTGTACGCACTATCCGCTCTTGCGCGCCGTCATCGAGGACGAAGCGCGCGCTCTCGTCGGTCCGGCGACGCGCGTCGTCGACAGCGCCCACGCAGCGGCGCTCGACGTGCGCGATTTCTTGCGCGCGCGCGGCCTGGCGCGTGCTTCCGGCGACGCGCGCACGCAGCTGCTCGTCACCGACATGCCGCGCTCGTTCGCCGAAGTGGCCGCGCGATTTCTCGGCGCCGAAGCGCGCGACGTCGAGCAGATCGATCTCTGAGCGCGTCAGTGCTTCTGCGGCCGATGCTCGCCGCCGCGGCCGTTGCCGGGCATGTCGCGCGGCGTGCTTCCGGACGACGAGTTGTCGCGCGGCGAGTCCACGCGCGTGTTGCGATCGTCCGCGCCGCGCGGGCCGCTCGTCGTCTCCGAGCCGGTCGCGCATCCGGCGAGCGCCACGACGATTACGAACGCCATCGCTCTCACGATCACAGCATACCGCCCGCGCGCGACCCGCGCGAACGCTACGCGCGATCCTGAATGCGCAGCAGTTGCGTCGGCTTCGCGACGATCTCCGATTGCGCGAGCTTGCCGATCGCCTGGACGACGTCGCGCTCGCGCGCGGCATGCGTGAGCATGACGACTTGCACCGGCGCGCCGCTTCGATCGCCGCCGCCCTCTTGCACCATCTGCTCGATCGACACCTGCGCCTCGCCGAGCGCGCCGGCGATCCGCGCGAGGACGCCCGGCCTGTCGTAGACCTGGAAACGCAGGTAGTAACGCGTCGAGATCTCCGCGAGCGGCATGATCGGTCGCGACTCGAGCTGGATCGCGCGCGTCGCCAGCCCCGCGACGCCGCTCAGCCGCGCGCGCGCGACGTCGAGCACGTCCGCGACGA